>ENA-ORNY01000160-ORNY01000160.1-human-gut-metagenome-genome-assembly--contig:-NODE-160-length-54642-cov-4.272794_pt1 | contig 54642 bp, 69 predicted proteins | sample MGYA00242122_ERZ509036 | MGnify/ENA primary metagenome ERZ509036 (study PRJEB26280, sample SAMEA2338696) | human gut metagenome | biome: human gut; feature: human-associated habitat; material: faeces... | reverse complement strand
GGGACGACATCAAGAGATAATAAAACACTAATACACATAAAAGGGCATTTTAAAATGCCCTTTTTTCTTGTATATTTATTGATTGTATGGTAGAATAAATAAAAATAAATATATAAATAGCTATGAAAGAGTGCTTGAAATGGAAAACACAGCAGAACTTGCCAATAAAGTATTTTCAGATAAAAAAATGCTAAGAACTTTTCCAAATCTAAAACTTAAAGCACAAGATGGAGAGCTTATTTATATGTCTTCAATTTATACAGACATACAACCATATTATTACAAATTTAATTTTTAAAAGAAAAGAAGGGAAAATATGATACATATTGGATTAGACGTAGGTTCAACAACAGTAAAAGTAGTTGTAATGGACGAAAATTTAAATACAATTAACACAAGCTATCAAAGGCATTTTTCAGATACCAGAAAGACAGTATGTGAATGCTTAGAAAAATTAGCAAATGAATATAAAGATGAAGAAATGACCATTGCATTAACTGGTTCACGGAGCTTTATCTGTTTCGGAACTTCTAGGAATGACATTTATTCAAGAGGTAGTATCTTGCAAAAGATCGATAGAGAAATATATACCAAGAACAGATGTAGCGATTGAATTAGGTGGAGAAGATGCAAAAATAATTTATTTTGATAAGTCAATAGAACAACGTATGAATGGAACATGTGCAGGTGGTACAGGAGCATTTCTAGATCAAATGGCAAGTCTTCTAAACACAGATACAATGGGATTAAATGAGCTTGCTAAAAATTATAAAACAATATATCCAATTGCTTCAAGATGCGGAGTGTTTGCAAAAGCTGATATTCAACCACTTTTAAATGAGGGAGCAGCAAAAGAAGATATAGCAGCATCTATTTTCCAAGCAGTTGTAAATCAAACAATAAGTGGACTAGCATGTGGTAGACCAATCAAAGGAAATGTTGCATTTTTGGGTGGACCATTAAATTATTTGTCTGAACTTAGAAAAAGATTTATAGAAACTTTGAATTTAACAGAAAAAGAAATAATATTCCCAGAAGATGCACATTTGCTAGTTGCAAAGGGAGCAGCAATAGAATCAGCAAATCACAAACCAATAAGTGCACAAAAATTAAAAGCAAAAATAGAATTATTAAAAAACTATAAAGATGAAACAAAGAACCATTTACCACCATTATTTACAATAGAACAAGAGTACAAAGATTTTAGAAAAAGACATGGACAAGATAAAATAAAAAGAAAAGATTTAAAACTACATAAAGGAAATTGTTATTTAGGTATAGATGCAGGTTCAACAACAAGCAAATTAGTTTTAATAGATGGAGAAGGAAATCTTCTATATTCTGCATATAAAAATAATGAAGGAAAACCATTAGAGAGCGTTATAAATATGCTAAAAAAACTGTATACTAAAATTCCTGAAGAGGCAAAAATTGTATATGGCGGTGTAACTGGATATGGAGAAAAACTAATTCAGACAGCACTAAATGTTGATGTAGGAGAAATAGAAACAATAGCACATTATACTGCAGCAAAAAACTTTATGCCAGAAGTTAATAGTATAGTAGATATTGGCGGACAAGATATGAAGTACATAAAAATAAAAAATCATGCAGTAGATAATATTATGCTTAATGAAGCATGTTCATCTGGATGTGGCTCTTTTATAGAAACATTTGCAAAAAGTTTAAACTTGAGCTTAGATGAATTTGTAAGAGAAGCTATCATGTCTAGAAAACCAGTAGATTTAGGTTCAAGATGTACAGTATTTATGAATTCAAAAATAAAACAAGCACAAAAGGAAGGTTACAGTGTAGGTGATATATCTGCAGGACTTTCATATTCTGTAATAAAAAATGCTATACAAAAAGTTATGAAAATAAGAAATGTAGATGATTTAGGAGAAAACATTGTTGTACAAGGTGGAACATTCTATAATGATGCAGTACTTCGTGCTTTTGAATTAATAGTAGGAAAAAATGTAATAAGACCAGATATTGCAGGATTAATGGGAGCTTATGGGGCTGCTTTAATTGCAAAAGAAGCATATAGTAAATTAGAAGAAAAGCCAGCAGAATCTACAATATTAAAATCAAAAGAAATAGATGAACTAAAAACAACAGTAATACATACAAGATGTAAAGGGTGCGAGAACAGATGTCTACTTACATTTAATGAGTTTTCAAATGGAAAAAAATTCATATCAGGCAATAGATGTGAAAGAGGAGCGGGATTAGATAAATCTAGAAAAGAAATTCCTAATTTATATCAATATAAATATAATAGATTATTTGGATATAAACCATTAGAAGAAAAAGATGCTAAAAGAGGAACAATAGGAATACCAAGAGTTCTAAATATGTATGAGGATTATCCATTTTGGTTTACCTTATTTACAAACTTAGGATTTAGAGTAATACTTTCTGAAAAAACAAATAGAAAAACTTATGAAAAAGGTATGGAGAGCATACCATCAGAATCTGTATGTTATCCAGCAAAATTATCGCATGGACATGTAATTAGTTTAATACAACAAGGTGTAAAAACAATATTTTATCCATGTATAATGTATTCTAGGAAAGAAGACGAAAAAGCAAATAATAGCTTCAACTGCCCAATAGTAATATCATATTCAGAAACACTAAAAAATAACATAGAAGAATTAAAAGATGTAGAATTTATAAATCCTTTTTTACCACTTGACAAAAAAGGACTTAGCAAAAGATTTATGGAAATAGAGGAATTTAAGAAATATAAGTTTACTAAATCAGAGCTAAATAATGCAATAAAAAAGGCAGAAGAGGAATATCAAAACTTTAGAGAAGATATACATAAAAAAGGTATAGAAACTTTAAAATATATTAATGAACATAATTTAAGAGGAATTGTTTTAGCTGGAAGACCATATCATTTGGATGGCGAAGTTAATCATGGTATAGATAAAATGATTACAAGTCTAGGAATAGCGGTACTTACAGAAGATAGCGTAGCGCCTTTAGGAGAGGTAAAAAGACCAATAAGGGTTGTAGATCAATGGATGTTTCATTCAAGACTATATGCAGCAGCTGATTTTGTTGGGAAACAAAAGAATCTTGAGCTAGTTCAACTAAATTCATTTGGATGTGGAGTGGACGCTATAACAACAGACCAAGCTGAAGAAATTTTAGCAAGTTATAACAAAATGTATACTTTAATAAAAATAGATGAAATAAATAATCTAGGTGCAATAAGAATAAGAATACGTTCTTTACTTGCAAGTATGAATAACAGATGTGAAGATAAAAATGATGATGAAAATGGAAATTACGAAACAGTAAAAAAACAATTCACAAAACAAATGAAAAAAGATTATACAATATTAATTCCACAAATGGCACCAATACATTTTGAATTGTTTGAATCAGTATTAAATTCAGAAGGATACAAAGTAGAAGTTCTAAAAAAATGTACAAATAATACTGTAGAAACAGGATTGAAGTATGTAAATAATGATGCTTGCTATCCATCGATTTTGACAACAGGACAAATGATAGAAGCACTTCAAAGTGGAAAATATGATATAAATAAAACAGCACTTATGATTTCTCAAACAGGTGGTGGATGTAGAGCAACAAACTATATAGGATTTATAAGAAAAGCATTAAAAGATGCAGGATTTTCAAATGTTCCAGTAATATCATTTAATATGGCAGGACTTGAAAAAAATTCAGGATTCAAAATAACTTTAAAATTATTAAGAAAACTAATAAAAGCTACAATTTATGGAGATTTATTACAAACTGTATTACATAAAAACAGAGCTTATGAAGTGAACAAAGGCGAAACTAAAAAAGTATATAATAAATGGATGAAAAAATGTAAAGAATTACTTAAAACTGCAAGTACAAAAGAGTTTAATAAGAGTTTATATGAAATAGTAAATGATTTTGAAAAAATCGAACTAGATACAAGTATAGAAAAACCAAAAGTAGGAATTGTTGGAGAAATATTAATAAAATACCATCCTTATGGAAACAATTTTGCAGAGGAAATTTTAGAAAAAGAAGGTGCAGAAGTATATATGCCAGAATTAATGGGATTTGCCAAATATGCTTTAAAAAACAACCCAATAAAGCATGAGCTATTAAAAACTTCTAAAATGACATCAGATATATTTGAGCTAGGGCTAGACTTGTTAGACAAAATAGAAAAAGATTATGAAAAAGCATTAGCAAGTTCTAAAAAAGGATATATGAAACCATGCAATATAAATAAACTTGCAGAAGAAGTACAAGAAATATTATCTACAGGAAATCAAACCGGAGAAGGTTGGCTTTTAACAGCAGAGATAATTGAATTTATGAATGAAGGAATACAAAACATCATTTGTTTACAACCATTTGCATGCTTACCAAATCATATTGTAGGAAAAGGTGTAATTAAAACTATTAGAGCTAAATTCCCAGAAGCAAATATAACTCCAGTAGATTATGATCCAGGTGCAAGTGAAACAAACCAAACTAATAGAATAAAATTGCTTATGACAGTCGCAAAAGATAATTTAAAAGCAAACAAAAAGAGAAATAAAATATTAAAAGAAGAAAATAATTTAAAAGATTTAACAAAAATGATAGTATAATTTAAAACTTGACGACAAAATGATGAGAATATATAATACATAAAAAAGATATAAATAAAGGGGGATAATATGCTAAGAACAATAGAATTATATTTCTTACTATTCTTTACATATTCAGTATTGGGCTGGATAATGGAGGTAACAAAAACTTTAATTGATAAGAAAAAATTTGTAAACAGAGGATTTTTAATAGGACCATATTGCCCAATATATGGTTATGGAGTAATATTACTTACAATATTACTAAAAAGATATCAATCAGATATTCCAGCAACATTTATATTTTCAATATTAATATGTGGTACATTGGAGTATTTTACAAGTTATTTTATGGAAAAAATATTTCATGCAAGATGGTGGGATTATAGCAAAAGAAAATTCAATATAAATGGCAGAATTTGCTTAGAAACTTTATTGCCTTTTGGAATAATGGGATGCCTTATACTTTATATAGTAAATCCTGCATTCCTTAATATATATGAAAAGATGCCCAATATAGCATTACACATTATATGTGGAATACTATTGGCTGTATATATAACAGACAATATAATATCAGGAAAAATAATATCAAACTTAAAAGAAATTTCTGTAAGTGTTAAAGACAATACAGAAGAAATATCAAAAAAAGTGAAAAAAATTATAACACAAAAATCAGGATTACACAGAAGGCTTGTTGAAGCTTTCCCTAATATAAAAGCAAAAGTTAATTTAAAGGATTGGATAACAAAAGGTGAAGAAAAAATAAATGAACTAAAAAACAGAAAATAAAATTATTTCTATACAGGACGCACTACTTGCGTCCTTATTGTATTAAATAAATATAAATTTTCACCTAGTTAGGTCAAAAAATGTCTACAAATGTCGATATTTTCTAATCTTTAACGTTTTACAAATCTTTACAATTTTATCATTTTAGTGTATATTATATAAAGATTATATGAAAGAAGGGAAAATATGGAAAAATTTGAAGAATTAAGGAAAAAATATAATTGTTTTATTTTTGATGATTATAAAATTATTCAAGAAGATAATGATACAATTGAAATAACATTTTATTTTGAAATATTTGGATTAAAAAAATTTAAACCAATAATAAAAATAAGTAAATTAGATATAGATTTTGACAAAATAAATACAAAAACATTAAAAGCTATAGCATTCAATATGGGAATGATAGAGTTAATTAGCTATTGGAAAGCAACATGCCCAAAAAGAATACTTATAGAATGTGGTAAATTAACTCAAGAACAAATAGACTGGTTTAAAAAATATATTATAATGGACTTAGCGAGTTTAGATATATTAATCATATAGAAAAAATACCTATGGATGAATTATTCCAAATAGAATGTAATTGTAGACCTGAATATGCTAATACAAGTAGGTATAATGAGACAAGCATGGAATATAAAGGCTCATTAATTCCAGTGGGCGGAGGAAAAGATTCTTGCGTTACATTAGAATTATTAAAAGAACATAAAAAAGACAATTTATGTTTGGTGATAGGAGATAAAGCTCCACAATTAAAGGCAATAAAAAAAGCAGGATATAAAGATGATCAAATAATACACATAAAAAGAACAATAGATAAAAGATTGTTAGAGTTAAACGAAAAAGGCTTTTTAAATGGACACACACCATTTTCTGCAATGCTTGCTTTTACATCTTACTTTGTTGCATACTTGTCAGGAAAAAAATATATAGCAGTTTCAAATGAGCAAAGTAGCAATGAAAGTAATATAGAAGGAGAAAAAATAAATCACCAATACTCAAAGAGCTTTGAGTTTGAAGAAGAATTTAGATGGTATATAAACAATTATTTAGAGGATCATGTACAATATTTTAGTATGCTAAGACCATTAAATGAATTACAAATAGCTAAATTATTTTCAAACATGAAAAAATATCATAAAATATTTAGAAGCTGTAATATAGGTAGTAAAGAAACTCCTTGGAAATGGTGTTGCAATTGCTCAAAATGCTTATTTGTATTTATAATACTTAGTCCGTATTTATATAAAAAGAAATTAGTAAAAATATTTAAAAAAGATTTATATGAGAATAAAGATTTGCTAAATATTTTTATAGAATTATGCGGTTATGGAGAAGTAAAGCCATTTGAATGCGTAGGAACACCAGAGGAAGTAAATTATGCAATAAATAGAACCATTAAACAATTAGAAACAGAAGGAAAAGAACTACCATATTTACTAAATTATTATAAAGAGAATTATAAATTGGTAGATACAAATACTGATATAGAAAAAAGATATAATGAAGAAAATAATGTACCAAAAGAATTTGAAAAGTTATTAAAAGATTTGATTTTTAATGATGAAAATGAAAAAATATAAGGAGCAAAAAATGTTAAATCAATTTTCAAGGACAGAAATGCTTATAGGAGAAGAAGGAATAAATAGATTAAACGATTCCAAAGTTGCTATATTTGGTATAGGCGGAGTAGGATCATATGTTGCTGAAGCACTAGCAAGATGTGGAGTAGGAAAGTTTATACTAGTAGATAATGATAAAGTAACAATTACAAATATTAATAGGCAGATAATTGCAACAACCAAAACAATAGGCCAGTACAAAGTAGATTTAATGAAACAAAGAATATTAGATATTAATCCAGAAGCAAAAATAGAAATATATAAAACTTTTTATATGCCAGATTGTAATGAAGAAATATTGGATAGTTCAGTGAGTTATGTAGTAGATGCAATAGATACAGTAACAGCTAAAATATTCTTAGTAGAAGAAGCTACAAGGCTAAATATTCCAGTTATATCAAGTATGGGAACGGGAAACAAGCTAGATCCTAGTAAGTTTGAAATAACAGATATATACAAAACAAGTGTATGTCCACTAGCAAAAGTAATGAGAAAAGAATTAAGGCAGAGAAACATAAAAAAACTAAATGTTCTATATTCAAAAGAAGAACCTGTAAAACCAAGAAAAGAGAGTGAAGAAAAAACAGCCAAAAGACAAGTGCCAGGTAGCATAGCTTTTTCACCATCAGTTGCAGGGCTTATGATTGCTAGCAAGGTAGTAAAAGATTTAATAAATATTTAATTAAAAGGTGATAATAGATGCAAAAAGAAAAATTAGAAGAAATAAAAAATATGCCAAAAGTTGTTTTACACTTGCATTTAGATGGTTCCTTAAGACCAGAAACTGTATATAATTGGCTTAAACAAGAAGAAAATAATGTTACATTAGAAGAGGTAAAAGAAAAATTAATGGTAGACAAAGATTGTAGAGATTTAAATCAATATTTGCAAAAATTCGATTTACCATTAAAAGTTTTACAAGCAGAAGACCATATTGAACAAGCTACATATGAATTGTTTGAAGATTTAGCAAAACAAAATGTAATATATGCAGAAGTGAGATTTGCTCCAAGTTTACATACACAAAAGGGATTGTCTTATGAAAGAGTAGTAGAATCAGCAATAAAAGGAATGAATAGAGCTAAAAAAGAGTTTAAAATAGAAGGCAATTTGCTATTATGCTGTATGAGAGGAGAAGATAATACATTAAGTAATTTAACTACAGTTGCAACAGCAAAAAAATATTTAAACCATGGAGTATGTGGGTTAGATTTGGCAGGAGCAGAAGCATTATTTCCAACTTCTGAATTTGCAGATATATTTAAAGTAGCTAAAGAACAAAATATACCATTTACTATACATGCTGGGGAAGCAGCAGGCCCAGAAAGTATAAAAAATGCTTTAAAAATGGGAGCAAAAAGAATTGGTCATGGAGTAAGATGTTTAGAAGACCCAAAATTAGTTGGAGAATTAATAGAAAAAGAAATACCATTAGAAATATGTCCAATAAGTAATTTGCAAACAAAGGCAACAGGAGAACATCATCCAATAGAAGAACTTTATAAAAAAGGAATTAAAGTATCTATAAATCCAGACAATGACACAGTATCTAATACAAATATAATTGAAGAATATAAATGGGTTATAGAACATACAAATCTAACAATAGATGATATAGCCAACATGAATAAAAGTGCAATTAGAGGAGCATTTATATCACCACAAGAAAAGTCTAAATTGATATCTAAAATATTAAAAAAAGATGAAAAAAAGAGGTAAAAATGAAAAAAATACTTGTAATAGGTAGTTTGAATATGGATTATAGTATTCAATTAGAAAGAAGACCAAAAACTGGTGAAACAGTAAAAGCAAAAGAATATATTAATAGTGAGGGCGGAAAAGGAGCAAATCAAGCTTATACAATAGGAAAACTTGGCGGAAATGTTGATATGATAGGAGCTGTTGGAGAAGATGAAAATGGTAATAAACTAAAAAGCAATTTAGAATCTGTAAATGTTGACATTTCGGCAATAGAAACTATAAAAGAAACACAAACAGGAACAGCTTTTATAACAGTAGACAAAACAGGAGATAATAGCATTATAATAATTGCAGGAGCAAATCGGAAAAGTTAATAAAGAAATTATTGACAAAAATAGAGAAAAAATAGAAGAAGCCGATATTATATTAATGCAATTAGAAATTCCAATAGAAACAGTAGAATATGTATGTAAAATAGCAAAAAACAAAAAAATAATATTAGATCCAGCACCAGCAAACAATAAAATTACCAGTAAAATTTTAGAAAAAGTATATGTTTTAAAACCAAATGAAACAGAACTTAATATATTAACAGGAATGCCAACAGATAGTTTAGAGGAAATAATAGTTGCAGCTAAAAGCCTTTTACAAAAAGGCGTAAAAAATGTTGTTGTAAGTTTAGGTGGAAAAGGGTCAATATTAATAAATAACGAAAAATACCAGTATTTTAAAGCCTTAGAAACAAAAGTTGTTGATACAACAGCAGCAGGAGATAGTTTTATAGCGGCAATCGCATTAGGAATATCATTAAATAAAAACCTAGAAGAAAGTATTAATTTGGCAAATAAAGTGGCAACATTAACAGTATCAAAACAAGGTGCCCAAAAATCAGTCCCATCAATGAAAGAAGTAATAGAATTTGACAAAATTGAAATAAAATAATATAATTATGTAAATTATTTTGTAAAAGGAGAAAAAAATGAAAAAACAAATTATTATAGACAATGATGGAGGTACAGATGACTTTGTCGCAATACTATATGCTTTTTTATCTAAAAAATTTGATGTAAAGGCAATTAGTTTAGTAGCAGGAAATACAGATGTAAACAATGTAAAAGAAAATGTTTTTAAAGCTTTAGAAATGGCAGGAGGAACACCAGAAGAAGCTGAAAAAATAGGAATTTATTTACCTGAAAGAGTAAACGAAAATATTATTTCGGATGGAGCACAAGGAGATAACGGATTAGGTAATGTTAAATATGAACCAGCAGTTGGCTATAAAATTAATACAAACACAGCAGAAGATATGTTAATAGATGCAGTAAATAAAAATCCAAATGCTATTTCTATAATTGCAACAGGACCCCTAACTAATATAGCAAGTGTATTAGATAAAGACCCTGAATTTGCAAAAAAGGTAAAAGAAATAGTAATAATGGGTGGAGATGAAGGCGGAGGTAATATAACACCTTATGCAGAATTTAATATATATCAAGATCCAGAAGCGGCAAAAAAAGTTTTTGAAGCAGGATTTGAAAATATAACAATGATAGGTTTTAACATAACAAAACAAATAACATTTTGCCCAGAAGTAGAGAAATTTTTAAAAGAAAATGGTGAAGAAGGAAAATTTTTATATGATATTACAAGAGTTACAGCAGATTTAGATAGAGGAAAAAACAAAGTAGACGGAGCTAGTATGAATGATATTTTAACACTTATGTATTTGCTTGAAGAAGAGGGAATATTTGAAACTAAGCAAGCTGGGATAAAAGTTGATACAAGTAACAACGAGACAAGAGGACAAACACAAGTAATAGCAAACAATGAAGATTTAGCATCATGCAATGTAGTTACAGGGGCAGATGGAACAAAGCTAATTAGAGAAATGTTAACAACTATATTTCCAGATAAAACAAAAGATATAGAAAATGCTCTAGAAGGAAGAGAAGATAGAATAAAAGTTAGAAACTATTTAACAAGAAATTTACCAGCAAGAAAAGAAGAAGTTTTAAGGCTATGGAATCAAGAAGGAGCAGAAGTAATAATGCGAGATATAGAAGAACTTATAGAAGAAGCTAAAAAAAGGGCAGCAAAATTAAAAGACAAAGATGAAAGATAAAATTACAAAGATAAAAGGCAATTAAAATAAAATTTTATAAAAAAGAATAACCCCCTAAAATATGAATAAAATTAAATAACATATTTTAGGGGGGCTTTTTATGTTTTGGGTAACAAATAAAGATAGATTAGTATCAGTTGGAATAGCATTAAGTACAGTACTTGTATTGTTTTTGTTAGCAGCTACATTTAAAACTCAGAATATAGGAACAAGTATTCAAACATCTGCAAAAACTTCTAAAATGCTACCAATATATAATGTAGATACAGAAGAAAATAAGGTTGCTCTTACAATAAATTGTGCATGGAACGCAGATGATATAGATTTAATATTAGGAACTTTAACAAAAAATCAAGTAAAAGCAACATTTTTTATGGTTGGAGATTGGATAGAAAAATTTCCAGAAGCGGTAAAGAAAATATATGAAAGTGGAAATGAAATTGCAAATCACTCAGAATCACATCCACATGTAAATAACCTTCCATATGAAAAAAATGTAGAGCAAATAACAAAATGCTCAGAACGAGTAAAACAAATAACAGGTAATCCAACAACGTTATATAGAGGACCTTATGGAGAATATAACAATACAGTACTAAAAGCAGCAGAAGCATCAAATCATATTACAATACAATGGAACATAGATTCTTTAGACTATAAAAGTCTTACAGCAGAACAAATGTGGGAAAGAATAGGACCTAAATTGCAAAAAGGAAGTATAATACTTATGCATAATGGGACAGAAAATACAGCATTAAGCTTAGATACATTAATAAAAAACATAAAAGGAAAAGGATATGAAATAGTTACAGTATCAGATTTAATTTATAAGGATAATTACACAATAGATAACAATGGAGTACAACATAAATTGTAATAAATTAAAAATACAAGCATAAGATTAATTAATAAAATTACAAAGGAGAGTGCTTGTATGTGGCAAACAATAAGTGTTAGAGAAACATGTGAAAGATTAAAAACAAATTCTGTTAACGGACTTACAAAAGATGAAGCAGAAGAAAGAATAAAAAAATATGGAGAAAACAAATTAACAGAAAAGAAAAAAGAGAGTATATTAGTAAAGTTTCTAAAACAGTTTAATGATTTTATGATAATTATACTAATAATTGCAGCTGCAATATCTGCTGTGATGTCATATGTGGAAGGTTCTAATGATTATCTGGATTCTGTGATTATAATATTCATAGTTGTCTTGAATGCAATAATGGGAGTTATACAAGAAGCAAAAGCGGAAAAGTCATTAGATGCTTTAAAGAAAATGTCGGCACCAACTGCAAAGGTAAAAAGAGATGGAATAATACAGACAATACCTAGTGAAGAGGTAGTTCCAGGTGACCTAATAATAATTGAAACAGGTTCATATATCCCAGCAGATGCTAGAATTGTAAAATCATATAATTTAAAGGTAGAAGAGTCAGCATTAACAGGAGAAACCATACCTGTTTTAAAAGATGAACGAGCATTATTAAGCGAAAAAGCACCAATAGGGGATATGATAAATATGGTATTTGGCGCAACTATTGCTGTGGCTCGGACATGCAGAAGCAATAGTAACACGGAACAGGAATGAATACAAAAGTAGGAAAAATAGCAAGTTTAATAATTTCTGATGAATCACCAGAAACACCTTTGCAAATAAAACTTCGGAGAAGTAGGAAAAAAACTAGGACTTGCTGCTCTTGCAATTTGTTTTTTGATATTTGTAATAGGATTATTTAAGAGAATACCTGTAAATGAAATGTTTATGACTTCAATTGGACTTGCAGTAGCAGCAATACCAGAAGGATTACCAGCAATAGTAACAATAGTGCTATCGATAGGTGTTACAAAAATGGCAAAACGAAATAGTATTATAAGAAAACTACCAGCAGTAGAAACTTTGGGAAGTAGTACAGTAATATGTTCAGATAAAACAGGAACACTAACTCAAAACAAAATGAAAGTAGTAAAAATAGAAGACCTAAATACAAAAATTACAGAAGAAAACAAAAAGAATATTCTAAAATTGGCATGTATGTGTACAGATTGCACAATTAATGAAAAAAATGTAGATGGAGAGCCAACAGAGGTAGCAATTGTAAATGCTGCATTAGAGGTTGGAGAAAATAAAAATAATATATATAAAATAGAAAAAAGAGTAAACGAAATACCTTTTGATTCAGAAAGAAAGTTAATGACAACCATACATAAAGTCGGAAATAGATATAGAATTATAACAAAAGGCGCACCAGATGTATTAATTAAAAAATGCAAAAAGATATATAACAATGAAAAAATAGAAGATTTAACTAATAACAATAAAGCTACTATATTAAATAAAAACGACAAAATGGCAAAAGAAGCACTAAGAGTAATTGCTGTATCATATTTAGATATAGATATTTTGCCAAGCAAAATAGATAGTAATTTAGAAAACAATTTAATTTTTGTTGGATTAATTGGAATGTATGATCCACCAAGAGAAGGAGTAAAAGAAGCTGTACATAAATGTGAACAAGCTGGAATAAAAACAGTAATGATTACAGGAGATCACATTATTACAGCAAAGGCAATAGCAAAAGAATTAGGAATTTTAAAACTTGGAGGAATAGCAATAACAGGTGAAGAATTAGATAGAATTTCACAAAAAGATTTAGAAAAAGAAATTATGAATTATTCCGTATTTGCAAGAGTTTCGCCAGAACACAAGGTAAGGATTGTAAAAGCATTTCAAAGCAAACGGAAATGTTGTAGCAATGACAGGAGACCGGAGTAAATGATGCACCTGCTTTAAAAAATGCAGATATAGGAATATCAATGGGAAAAGGGCGGAACAGATGTTGCAAAAAATGCGTCTGATATGATTCTTGCAGATGATAATTTTGTAACAATAGTTGAAGCTGTAAAAACTGGAAGACACATATATGCAAATATAAAAAAGGCAATTCATTTTTTAATTGCTACAAACATAGGAGAAATAGTAGCAATATTTTTTGGACTTTTATTAGGACTAGAAACTCCATTGTTAGCAATACAACTATTATGGATTAATCTAGTTACAGACTCATTTCCTGCAATAGCACTTGGAATGGAGCCAGCAGAAAAAGATATAATGAATAGAAAACCAAATGACAGTAAAAAAAGTATTTTTGCAGATGGTTTATGGGAAAAAATATTTGTTGAAGGATTTATGATAGGAATACTTACATTATTTGCATTTAGTTTAGGAAACAAATTGTATGGGTTACAGGTTGGAAGAACAATGGCTTTTATATCACTTAGCATGTTGGAATTAGTACATAGTTTTAATGTGAGAAGTGAAGAATCATTATTTAAAGCTGGATTATTTAAAAACAAATATTTAATTGGAGCATTTTTAATAGGAACAATTTTACAAGTAGGAGTAGTAGTAATTCCTAAAATAGCAGATATATTTGATGTAGTGCTATTAAATAACAAACAATGGATATATACAGCTATAATATCAATATTACCATTAGTTATAGTAGAAATACAAAAAAAGATAAACACAATTAGATTTGAAAGGCCAGTATATAAACCTGTAATAAGATAAAGTATATTAAAATCTATTGTAAAAAAAATAAAAAAATGATAAAATTTCATGTGTGTAAATATTTATAATAATATTGAATAAGTATTCTTAAAAGGAGAATTATGACAAACGTATATAATGATTTATTAATAAAAATAAATGAAGAACAAATATATTTAAATGAGCCAATGAAAAAACATACAACATTTAAAATAGGTGGACCGGCAGATATATTTGTAAAAGTAAAAACTATTCAAGAATTAAAGTATGTGATAGATGTAGCAAAAAAAGAAAATGCACCTGTAACAGTTATAGGAAATGGAAGCAACATACTAGTTAAAGATGGAGGAATAAGAGGAATAGTTGTAAAACCAGAGTTTAAAGAAATAGAATTTATAGATGAAGAAACAATAAGAGTGGGAGCAGGAGTACTTTTATCTAAAATAGCAAATGTGGCATATGAACATGAGTTGACAGGACTGGAATTTGCAGCGGGAATCCCAGGAACTATGGGCGGAGCAGTAAGAATGAATGCGGGCGCTTATGGAAAAGAAATAAAAAGTGTTATATATTCAACAACATACATCGATAAAAATTCAGAGGTTAAAATAGCAAATAAACTTGAACACGAATTTGATTACAGAAAAAGTAGATTTGCAAAAAATAAAGACGAGATCATAGTAGAAAGTATTATAAAGTTAGAAAAAGGGAACAAAGCAGAAATAAAACAAAAAATGGATGATGATAAGAAATCAAGAAAGCTTAAACAACCTTTACAATATCCAAATGCGGGAAGTGTTTTTAAAAGAGGAAATGATTATATTACTTCAATGCTTATTGATAAATGCGGATTAAAAGGTTATAATGTAGGAGATGCGTATGTATCAGATTTACATGCTGGATTTATAATTAATAAACAAAATGCAACAGCAAAAGAAGTATTAGAATTGATAGAATACATAAAGAAAAAAGTATATAAAGAATTTAATAAAAAAATAGAATTAGAAATTGAAGTTTTAGGAGAAGATTAATTATGAAAAAATTTTTAAAATGGTTTAAAAACAGTACTAAAATTAAAAGATGGCTCTTTTTAATACTAATAGGCATAGTTTTAGCATGTTTTGGATTTTCTAAAATATTAGTTACAGATAAGCTAGAATTAAAAGATTTAATAGAAATAATTCTTACATTTGTAGCTGGATTTGTATTTTTAGTAATTGGTATTGTCTTTATACAAAGAAGAACTTTGGAGATAGTAATAGAAAAAAACCAAATACAACTTAACAAAGAAAGTGGTAAATCAGGAATAACAGATTTAGTTTCAGAGAAAGGTATATATAAAAAAGGACCTAAAATTGTAGTTATAGGTGGAGGAACAGGATTAAACAATATACTTGCCGGCTTAAAAAAGTATACAAGCAATTTAACTGCAATTATCTCGGTAACTTCTTATGGAGAAGAAAAAAGCAAAGCACAAAAAGAATTAAAATTACAACCTGCTGATAACTTAAAAGATGGAATTATAGCACTTGCAAACAGTAGCAAAAGTATGGGCGCTTTAATGAACTATAGATTTAAAGAAGGAAAGTTAAAAGATTTTTCTTTTGCAGACATATATTTATCTGCAATGCAAAACATATATGGAGATTTTGCAAATAGTATAGAAAAAACAAATGAAATTTTATCTATAACGGGAAATGTTTTGCCAATAACATTAGATGAAATGAATATATGTGCGGAATTACAAGATGGAACAATAATTACTCAAAGAAGTAAAATTGCTCAAACAGTACAAGACAAAGTAACAAAAATAAATAGAGTTTATTTAAATCCTGCAAATTGTAAAACTGCACCAGGAGTATTAGAAGCTATAAAAGAAGCAGATGCAATAATTATAGGACCAGGAAGCATTTATACAGATGTAATTCCTAACTTGCTAGTAAAAAATGTAGCAAAAACAATAAGAGAAAGCAAAGCATTAAAAATATATTTATCAAATATAATGACAGAGCCAGGACAAACAGATGATTATTCTGTATCTGAACACATAAACAGTATAGTTGAACATTGCGGAAAAGGAATAGTAAACTTCTGTATATCTGACCTAGGTGAAATTGTTCCAGAGTATATTAGAAAATATAATTTAATGGGATCTAGTACGGTAGAAATAGATTCAGATAAAATAAAAGGAGAAAATGTACAGCTAATAAAAGGAGAACTTGCTTCAATAGATGGAACACATATAAGACACGATCCAGATAAGACAGCACAATTAATAATAGAACTAATTTGTACAGATTTAAGATTTAAGGACAAGCATAATGATGAACAATACATGCTATTGAATTCAAGATTAAAACAAGAAAAGAAAAAAGCTAAAATAGCAAATAAGAAAGCTAAAAGAATAAAAAATAATAAATATGATAAACATGACAACAAAAGCAAAGAAAGAAGAAAAAGCAAATTTAGCGATAAATACCAAGAAAGAATACAATCTATAAAAGAAAGTGAAAAAACAAGTATATCAAATTTAGAAGATGGAGTTTATACAGCAATATCAAGCATGATAATTGATTTAGGACTACAAAGAAATGAAAGATTTGATAAGGATCAAAGAAAGTTTTTAATGATATGGGAAATTGTAGGAGAAACAATATTAATAGGGGAAGATGTTTTACCAAGAATTATTAATAAGGAATATAGTTATTCATTGGGAGAAAAAAGTAATTTAAAGAAAGATTTAGAAGCATGGAGAGGACAAGCTTTTACAGAGGAAGAATTAAAAGGATTTAATTTATTAAATGTATTAAATAAAGGATGTCAATTACAAATAATAAATAAAGAAAGTAATGGTAAAACATATAACAATATAGCAGGAATAATGGCATTAGCAAAAGGAATGCAAGTAGAACCACTGGCAAAAACTACAGTATTCGATACAGAAGAACCAGAAACATGGGTGGCATACGATAAATTACCTTCGTGGATACAAGAAAAGATAAAAAAAGCAATTAATTTAGAAGAAACTGGTTTGGCAGATTATATATCTGAATATGAAAAAGCAAAAAAAGAATCAAATGACAATGCTGAAGTAATACAAGCAGAAGATGATGAATTGCCATTTTAAGGAGTGGTAATTCATGGAACTTAATGGGAAAATAGCAGGAATTAATACAAGTATAGATGGAACAACGAAATTAGAATTAGAAATAACGAGCAATAAGGAAATATTAATAGATAATTATTATAAGTTAAAAGATAAAGAAAATTTGGCTATAACAATAAAGCAACACAGAGAAAAGCGCAGTTTAGATGCAAATGCTTATTGTTGGGTATTATTGCAGAAATTAGCAGAAGTATTAAAAACAGATAAAGATTCATTGTATGAAGATATGATATGTAGATATGGAGTTTTTACTCATATAGTAGTTAAACCTAGTATGGTAGAGAGAGTAAAAGAGGAATGGAGAGCGGTAAGAGAATTAGGGGAAGTTACTATAAATGGTAAAACAGGAATCCAACTACAATGCTATTTTGGAAGTAGTACATATAATACAAAAGAAATGTCTGTACTAATAGATGGAATTGTAAATGAATGTAAAGATCAGGGAATAGAAACTTTAACTCCTGAAGAAATAGCCGATATGAAAAGGAAGTGGCTAAAAAAATGATAGTAAAAGATTTAAGCGATTCATTTCACCCAACACCAAAAACTTTGCAGAGAATTAAACAGAGCTCTGCAGAAAATAAACAGAAAAAAGGACAGATTAAAAAGAAATCTAATAAATTAGCAAAATTAGAAAGACAAAGAGATAAAGACTTAATTAAATCAGGTATTTGTGAAGTTTGTAGTAATTACTCAAAAAGATTAGATCCACACGAAATTTATGGTGGGAGTAATAGAAAAAGAAGTATACAACATAAATTTGTAAAACTAATATGCCCTAAATGTCATTCTAATGAAGCAATAATAAATCAATTAAGAATAATTACACAAAAAGAATATGAGAAAACTCATACTAGACAAGAATTTATAGATTTAATAGGAAAAAATTACATCTAGGGTAGGCATAAGAACTACCCTTTAATTATGGGAGAGAATATGGAAGAAACATGGATAAAATTATATAGAAAAATAATGAAATCTCCCATTTGGGAGAATGAAAAAGCTCTAAAAATATGGATATGGTGTTTATTAAAAGCAACTCATGAAGAGCGAGAACAATTAGTAGGACAGCAAGTTGTTGAATTAAAAAAAGGACAATTTGTTTTTGGAAGAAAAAAAGCATCTGATGAATTACAAATGAATGAAAACACAATATATAGATATATAAAATTGCTAGAAAAGATACGGAATGATAACAGCAAAAAGCAACAACAAATTCACAGTTATAACTATTGAAAAATACAGCGATTATCAAGCAGACAAAAGAAAATTTGAACAGCAAAATAACAACAAAATAACAACAAATGAACAACAAAATAACACAAACAATAATGTAAAGAATGTTAATAACATTAAGAATATATATAGTGACTATCCTGAAGAATTAAAAAAAGCTTTAGATAACTTTGTAGAAATGAGAAAAAAAATCAGATCTCCATTAACAGAAAATGCAATGCAGTTAGCTCTTAATAAATTAAAAAAGTTAAGCACAGATGAAACAACACAAATAGAAATAATAAATGAAACAGTATTAAAAGGCTGGAAAAGTTTTTATCCATTAAAACAAGAGCAAAACAAAAATTATGAACAAAGACAATATAACACGAGTGAACTTGACAATTTGTACGCAAATAAAGGAGGTTAATTTATGAAAATAGCACAAAAAGATAGAATTATAAATTACATACGAGAATTTGGTTCAATATCTAGCTGGGAAGCATACGCAGACTTAGGAATAACACAATTAGGAGCTAGAATAGACCAGCTCAAAAAAGAAGGGTATGTTTTTAAAACAGAATGGGAAAGTAAAACTAATAGATATGGCGAGAAAACGGATTATAAAAGATATTATTTAGCAGATATTGTAGCAGAAAATATGGAACATATAACAAAGGTGGACTAGCCTATGACCTGTGAAGAATCGATAAAAAACAATTTATGTCTAGGCTGTGGACTAGAAATAATAAACAATAATGCAGACAAATGCGAATATAGAGAAAGCGGTTTAGATATGTGTAAAAAAATAATAGAAGGAGTACAGATGAAATTATGATATACAAGTTTGAAATAAAAAGAAGATTACCGAGTTTTAATGATTATATCAATGAATGCAGAAAAAACCGTTATGCTGGGGCAAAAATGAAACAGGAGATTGAGTACGAAATTTGGTTATATATAATGCAACAGCTAAAAGAAGTAATAATAGAAAAGCCTGTTTTTATAACATTTAAATGGGTAGAAGAAAACGGAAAACGAGATTTAGATAATATATGTTTTGCTAAAAAGTTTATATTAGATGCTTTACAAAAAGCTGATGTAATAGCAAATGACAATAAAGAACATGTTACAGGGTTCATAGATAAATTTGAGTATGCAAAAGAAAGTAAAGTAATTGTAGAATTGGAGGAAATCGAAGATGAACAGTTTTAAAGAAAGTATAAAAGTAAACAGTGAAGAATTAGAGCAAAGAGCATATGAAGAATATAAGAGAAAGAGATTTGCAAAAGAAGTACATAAAGAAAAATGGAACGCAAGAAAGGAGAAGAAAGATGAAGCCAAAGAAATATGAAGAAGTAAAAATACTTCAAGACAAGACCTTAAACGAAATAAAAAGAGATTTTAAAGCACAAACAATAATAACAGCAATATTAGTAATACTAGCGTTAATAATATGCTTTATGGCTTGGGACACAGCAGTAAAATATGAAGCATTAAAGAAAGATAAACAAGCATTAGAAGATATAACAGAAATGCAAAGAAGTATGATAAGCGATTTAGAAGAAAATTGCAAAGACTTATACATAGAGATAGAAAATTGGAAAGGAGAAACAAATGAATGATATAGAAGTACGGAGAATATGTAAAAGTAACAAACTATGAAAACAAAACAGCAATAGGAAAAGTTACAAAAGTATTTGAAAAATCTTATTTAGTTGACACAGGTAAAGAAGATACAAGTGGAGAGTATGGAAAATGTTGTGAGTTTAAACATAGCAAACAACTAATAGACCTAATAGAAGTTGGAGATTTTGTAAATGGTTATAAAGTATCTGATAAAAACGGTACATTATTATGTACAAATATTAAAGGAATAGATAGAAGCGGTTATCATATACCAATATCTCAATATGGAGACGGAATAGAAACAATACTAACAAAAGAACAATATCAAGCTAATTGCTATAAAGTAGGAGGAGAAGATGAATAGAGAAATAAAATTTAGAGCATGGAATGAAGTGTCTGAGAAAATGTTAAATTGGAATGATTTTCTAGATACTAATATGAAAAATACTTTTATTGCTCCCGAAAGTACTGGGCTAATATTAATGCAATACACAGGGTTACACGATAAAAACGGAAAAGCAATATATGAGGGAGATATAGTTGAATTTGAAGATACAGGAGAAGAAGGTTATGAGTATAAAGAAGGATTTGGCTTTAATAATATTGCTCAAGTAGTATATGAAAATGGTATTTATACATTAGCTAATTTTGGAGAAAGTGATAATAGTTATTATGCAACAGATTGTTCAGATGAAGAAATACTAGAAGAAGTATTAAGAAATGGCAACTGTGAAGTAATAGGAAATATCTATGAAAATAGTGAGTTATTAGGAGGAGAATAGATATGTTAAAACTAGAAGAAACAAATCATAGTTATTATTGTGAATGTTGGGAGACTGAAAGAACTATGGAATGTAATTCGTGGGAGGAATTTAAAGAAAAGTGTGGTTTAGACTATGATTTTGATTGTAATTTATTATTTAGATTTGATTTAGAGCAGAAAGAAGACGATTTAGGTAATAAATTAGATAGTTATACTTTAAAATTACATCATGCTTTACAAAGACATGGAAGAGATTTATGGCACGTTGTAATATACAATATTACAGAAAAAGATTTAAAAGAAATAAACGAACATTTGCAAAAAGCTAAACAATATTTATTTGAAATGTGGAAAGAGATAGATTTAGTAGTAAAGGAGTAATATTATGTGTGAATACTGTGGAAAAATAATAAATAATAAAAAAATATTAGAATGTGTGGTAGAAAGCTAAGAAAGGAGTAAATAAGACATGAGAATAATAATAACTTTAAGAGATATATTAGGTTTGGTTGGAATGGTTGCAACTTTAATATTTGTTTTAGTAGTAGCAATACAAGAAAAGTTAAAGAACAGAAAAAAAGATAAGAGAAAAAAGAGAGGAGTGAATAAGATATGAAAATATATTGTGGTGGCAGAGCAAACGGTAAAACGATAAAAGCTATTCAATTATCAGCAGAAGAACAAATGGCAATAGTGTGTTTCAGTTATCATCAGATAGAATATATAAAATATAGAGCTAAAGAAATGAATTTAAAAATACCAGAACCCATAATGGCCGAAGATGTTAGAAGAAAAGTAAGAGGAAACAGAAGAGGATTAATAGTTGATGATTTAGATTTACTTTTGAGAAGATTATTTGATGATGAGGTCCGTTATGCGACTATGGAAGATTGTGACATAGAAAAATTAGAGAGAAGTAAATAAGATATGTTAAAAGAATACCATAAAATAGAAACTCTTTTTGAAAGAGATGAAAAAACAAAAAAGTTAGTTGAAGGGAAATATAGAAATGAAGCAATAAAATATTTGAAAGACAACCAATGGCAATTTACTGAAAAGATAGATGGAACAAACATAAGAATATACTGGGATGGACATAGAGTAAGTTTCTATGGAAGAACTGACAAGGCTCAGATACCAGCAAATTTAATGAATAGGCTAGTAGAACTATTTGGAGGAGAAACAAATGAGCAATTATTTGAGCAAAAGTTTGGAGAAACAGAAGTAATTTTATATGGAGAAGGTTACGGAGAAAAAATACAAAATGGAGGATTATACAGGAAAGGACAAGATTTCATCTTGTTTGATGTGATGATAGCAGATAATTACCAATCAAGAGAAAGTGTAGAAGATATAGCAAAATATTTTGGTATAGATATAGTACCAATAATACTAGAGGGAACACTACAAGAAGCAGTTAATTATGTAAAGAGTAAACCGAAGTCTAGTATAGGGACAGCAAATAGTGAAGGGGTAGTAGGCAGACCAGTTATAGAATTACAAGACAGATGTGGAAAAAGAATAATAGTAAAAATTAAAGTAAGAGATTTTGAGAGGAGTGATACATAGTGAAAGAAAAAACAGCAGATGAATTATTTAAAGAGTTAGGATATGAAGAAAATGAAGAAAATGATTATTATATAGAATATCAAAAACAAGAGGAGTGCTGTTGTAAATTTATAAAACTTGACTTGATAGACAAATCATTTACAAATTTTTATTATGTAGTACCTGAAAAACAAAGTTATCTATCAATGCAAGAACTACAAGCAATAAATAAAAAAGTAGAGGAATTAGGATGGAATGAAAAGAGTTAAAATTGGAGATAGGTTTGGAAGATTAAGTGTAGTTAAGGAATTAAAAGAAAGAAGTAAAGATGGACATGTTGTATATGAGTGTAAATGTGATTGTGGCAATACTGTAAAAGTAAGAAGTAAAGAGCTACTTAATGGAGATACAGTTTCTTGCAAATGCTACCAAAAAGAACAAGTTAAAAAAAGATACAAAAATGGAACACAACCAGATAGAATTTTTAGTGATAAATTAAACAAAAATAATAAATCTGGAATTAAACGGAGTCTGTTTCGATAAAAGTAGAAATAAATGGAAAGCAACATATCAATATCAACGAAAAACATACAATTTAGGAAGATATAATACGATATTAGAAGCCGAAGAAGCAAGAAAAAAATTTGAAAATGAAATAAGACAAAAGCTAGGAGGTATTTTAAGTGAAAGAAAAAATAAAAAGAATAATAGAAAAAATTAAAGATATATTTAGTTTACATTGCCCTGAATGTGGTGGAAGAATGAAAAGTGAATTTTTAGATATGGAAATAGACCACATTGTATATAAGTGTGAAAAGTGTGGAGAGGAGTGGATTTAATGCAATTATTTGAAGATTTAATAAAATGCAAAGACTGTATGAATAACATAAACAATAAATGCTTCTTATTTCCAGGGAAAGATGCAAAAGAAGAAGATACAGGTTGCTATGTAGGAATAGATAGAAACAATAAACAAAAACTTGTAGGGGGGAGTTATAAGTGAAAGAAAATGATATTCAAGAAGATATAAATATATTAAATGAAATAATGCCTAAATTACATAGAAAATATAGAAACGCATTAGAAGAAATAATAGACGAAGTAACTAAAGATACTTGTACTTATGAACAAATAGAAGAAGATTATAATGTTTGGCATTGCAATAAATGTAAATGTGATTGGTGTCTTGAAGAAGGAACACCTAAAGATAATAATATGAATTATTGTCCTGAATGTGGAGCGAGAATAAAAGAGATTATTGAAATAAAGGAGGACGGAGAGTGAAAGAAAATAGTATAGAAGAAGATATAACATTAATAGAAAAAAGTTTATGCGATAAAGATACAATAATACAATATCATTATTGGGTAGGAACAGATTTTTTAAATGCAGTAGAAAGAATAGTTGCAGATTATAAAAGAGTATTAAAAGAGAATGAAGAATTGAAAGAAGATAGAGATAAATTTAAAAAAGCATTAGGAAGAAGAATAACATATTGTAATGAATTAGAAAAAGATTTATTTGAGAATAGTAGTAATTATGTTATTCCAAAACAAATAGTAAAAGACAAGATAGAAGAATTAAAAAAGAAAGTAGAAGAGCTGACAGACGAGAAAGGTTATTGGGGTGGCAGTGATTTATTAGAACAGATAAAAGTTTTACAAGTATTATTAGAAAAGGAGAAATAGAATGAAAGGTCCATTTAAAAAATTAAAAAAGAAGCGTTGCAAAGACTGTAAACATTTATTTAAAACTGATAATATGTTTGCTTGTTATAAGTCTGAGATTTATATAGAACCAGTAAAACTAATATGTTTTAAAAGAAAAAAGAAGGAGACTTAATTTATGAATAATAAAAAAGCCATTAAAAGTTTAAAAGAATTTGCTTATACAACTCATGGAACTTTATCAGCAGAAGAAGCAAAAATAGTATTAAATTTAATAGAAAAACTGCAAAAAGCGAATAAAGAACTTACAAAATCAAATAAAACATTAAGTAAAACAGTAGATTTAATGAAAGAAGTTATAAATGAAATGGCAAAACATATTTACTTGTTAGGATATTATGACTGCTTATATGAAGTATGTGACGATGATATGGACAGAGAATGTGAAGACTGCATAAAAGAATATTTTTATAAAAAAGTAAAGGAGACAAAAGACAATGGAAGTACCAGAGGTATTTAGAGGTATGAAAAAAGTAAAAGAATACCCAAATCATGTGCTATATGAGAAAACAACAAAAGATATATGGGGAAATGAAAACATAATAAGAGAAAGTTTTACATATCACGATCTAGGATTTACAACTAAACAAATAAGAGATAGAAAAATAAATGCATCTATGCATTTGTAAACGAAGGAGGAACTATGGATAAAGAATTATTAAGTCAAATAAATTCTACTAGAAAAGAAATAGAAGAATTAAGAGAAAAAATAGACAAGATTAATAATAAACCTGCGAAAATAGTAATAGACAGCGTAAAAGGGAGCAGTGCTAGTTATCCATATATATCACACAGTTGTGTAATTGAAGGATTAGACAATAAAAAGATAATTGCAAATAAAAAGAGTAGAAACAAATATAAAAAGCAAATAAAGAATAAAGAGTTTAAACTAATGAAATTAATAACTAATCTAGAATATGAACTAAACAATGTAGAAGATAGTGAAATAAGAAGAATAATAAGACATAAATACGAAGAAAATTTAAATTGGATACAAATTATGTTTAAGATGAATTATGACTCAGAAAGTAAAGCAAAAATGAAATTAAAAAGATTTTTAGAAAAATAATAAAATGTGACAAATGTGACGATTTAAAATGATAAAATTGTATCAAGTAAAAGAGTAGCTGTTTGAAAAGACATGCCCAAAGCTACAAAGGACTAGAAGTATCTAGTTCTTTTTTATTGAGATTAACGATACTAGATAAGTTAATATAAAGTTCTATTGATAGAACCTCCTTTTTATATTTACAAAGTACAAGAGAATATTCTAGTTAAGTTCTCACATTGCAAAAAAGAATATTCTTTTGCGGAGTTGTGTTTTTAGAAGCATAACTCCTATTTTCTAAATAAAATAGTATGTAGTGATATAGCTCGTAAGACGGTAACTTACATTGCAACTTCAACTTAATATAGAGTGTACATTATATCGATTAAGTATAAGAAATAGTAAGTTAATAACCAGAGTCGACCATTGTAATGACTTACTAACGTAAAGTGCAGTAAACTATATCATTACATAGTGTTTTATTAAAAAACAAAAGAGGTGGCTATTATGATAAATAGTTTTCAAAAATATATGTGTAGCACATGTAAAAGTAAAGTATGTGATAAAGGAATAGCACTAATAAAACTAAACAATATGATAATAGCAAAATGTACAGATTATGAAAAAGATGAAAATAAAGTAAAAGGGTATGAAAAGCCAGGAACAAGAACAGCGAAACAAAAGAAAGCGTTGATGGGCTTTACACAAGAATATTAAGATGAATATTGATAAATGTATGAGAAAGTTCTGCCATGGGTGCAGAAATTATGAGAAATGCTTTCCTACTAAGAAAAAGAGAAAAAAGGAGAGAAATAATGAAATTCAAAATAAACAATACTGAATGGACAATAGAAGAAGTAGACGAAGCTACAATAAATAATGAGATGAAAAGTGACGGTACTTTAGGAATAACAATATATAACACTCAAAAAATAATGTTACTAAAAGATCAAGCAAATATAATTAAGACATTAAAACATGAATTAACACATGTGTGGATGTATGAATATGGTCATAATCAAAACGACGACAAAACATTCAGCTATGAAGATGTATGCGAAATAGTAGCGAGTAGCAATGATTTTATAAATGAAATAGTAGAGCAATACATTAATAAAAAGGACTAATAAAGTAGGTGAGGTGAGTGGCAAAGTATGATTGGAAGCAGTTAGAAAAAGAGTATATATTAAGTGACTTTAAATCAGTAAGTAGCTTTCTAAAAGATAAAGGGATAAAACAAAACGGAAGTACCAAAAGCAGGACAAAAGGGTGGAAAAGTAAAAAAGTACTAAAAGAGGACAAAAAGAGTACTAAAATTGTAGAAAAAGTTATAGAGAAAGAAAGTGAAAAAGAAGCTCAAAAAATAGTAGATATAAAAGCAATTGCAACAGATTTAGCTCTTAATATAATCAAAGCTAACTCACAACTAGAAAAGTACATAATAAAGACCAAAAAAAAGACCAAAAAAGTAGAATATGATATTTGGGCCCAAAAGCCTTCTAAAGAGGAAATAAAAGAGGAAGAAGATATAGAAATTGGAGAAGGAATAGTAGATAAACAAGGACTAAAACAACTAGCTTCTGCATTAAAGGACCTAAATGACATATTAAACAATAATAATGATGATGGAAAGGAAAATAATAATTTTGAAATAAATGTGAAGGTTGTAAAGTAATATGGACATAGAACTTACAGAATTACAATGGAGATTTTATAATGCTAAAGAAGATGAAGTACTGTTTGGCGGAGCAGCAGGAGGAGGAAAAACACATGGGCAAATATTAGATGCTTTTTTATATGCTTGTGATTATCCAGGAATTAAACAACTAGTACTAAGAAGAACATTTGGCGAATTAGAAAAGTCATTTATAAGAGGTACATTAGCAACATATCCTAAAGAAGTAGCTAAGTATAATGACAGTAAAAAGAAATGGACTTTTAAAAATGGAAGCATTGTAGAGTTTGGATATTGTGATAATGAAAAAGATGTATACAAGTATCAATCAGCAGAATATGACATTATAAGATTTGACGAAGCTACACACTTTACAGAGTTTATGTACATATATTTAAAAAGTAGAAACAGAGGGGTAAATAACTTCCCAAAACAAATTAAAAGCACTACAAACCCTGGAGGAGTAGGACATACATTTTTTAAAGAAAGATTTATAGATAATGGAACAAAAGAATATCAAGACGAAGAAGGAACTAGATTATTTATACCAGCAAAACTAAAAGATAATAAATTCTTAATGGAATCAGACCCTAATTATAGAAAAAGACTTCTTTCTCTTCCAGAAAAAGAAAGACAAGCCTTACTAGATGGTGACTGGGATATTTATGATGGAATGTTCTTTAGAGAATTTAAACGTAACATTCATGTTATAGAAGAACCTTTTGAAATACCAAATAATTGGACTATATATGTTTCTTTGGACTATGGATTAGATATGTTTGCACCATTATTTGTAGCTATAGATCCAGAATATAATGCATACGCAATAGATGAAATACATGAAAGTAATTTACTAATAAGTGAAGCTGCAAAGAAACTAAGACATCATGATCTATTTAAAAGAGCTAAAAGGATATTTGCACCACCTGATCTTTGGAATAGAAGACAAGACACAGGTAAAAGTGCATACGATATCTTTGCAGAAAATGGAGTAAGATTGACAAAATGTAGTTCTGATAGAGTAAATGGTTGGTTAGCAGTAAAAGAGTGGATTAAGCCAATAGAAATAAAAGATGAACAAACAGGAGAAACAATAAAAACAGCAAAATTAAGAATATTTAGCAAGTGTAAAAATCTTATAAGATGTTTACCACAGTTACAACATGATGATAAGAATCCAAACGACGTTGCAACAGAGCCACACGAATTAACACATATAACAGATGCACTGAGATACTTCTGCGTATCGAAGACATTACCAGGGCAAAAGGAACAAAGTAAACAAATAAGACGATATGACAAATCAAGAGATTTTGGAGAAACAATAAAACCAATATAGGAGAGAAATATGAAAGTAAGTGAAATAGTATTAATTATTTTAGGCATTCAAGTGTCTAATTTTTTTATGTTTTTGTTTGGATTATTATTAACAAACACAAGAAGAATAAAATTAAACCCTGTAGAAGCATATAAAGAAAACAAAAAAAGAAAAGAACATAGTAAAGATGAAGAACTAAGAACTCTACAAGCAAAAGAGTCGTTTTCAAACTTAGATAGATATGACGGAACATCAAATGGACAAAAGAAGATTACAAAATATTTATAGGAGGAAAGCATGGATAGAGAAGAATTGCAACAAACTGATATATGGACACTGTTTCAACAAGGGCAAGATTACGCAAGAATGATAGACATATTCAATAAAACAGATTTAAATTTTAGAATGTTTAATGGTGATCAAAACGAAGGATTAATAGTTGAAGGAATAGAGAAACTAGAATTAAACTATATAAAACCAATCGTGCGTTATAAAGTAGGTGTAGTTATATCAAATAATTGGGCTATAAACTATTCTAGTGAAAACTTTGAAAACAATGAATTTAAAGCAACTTCTGAGAATGTTTGTAAATTATTAAACAAGAAAGCAGCAAAAATATGGGAAAGAGAAAACATAGATAAAAGAATACAAAAGATATGTAAAAATGCTGCAATTAATGGTGAATGTGTAGTATATGTTGAATATGATAAGAAAAAAGCTACTCCTAGACTAAAAATACTATCAAAAGTAGATGTGTATTATGGCAATGAAAACAATGATGAAATAGAAGAACAACCATATATATTAATAAAACAAAGAGTATCAGTAATAGAAGCAAGAGATATAGCAAAGGAATATGGAGTAAGTGAAGACAAGATTCAATGTATAATGGGAGATAATCAGAATCAAGAAGAAAGTGGAGAAGAAGCTAAGCTTGAAAAAGATGAAATGGTTACAATAGTAACAAAATTATATAAAAAAGATGGAAAAGTACACTTTGCAAAAGCAACAAGATATTGTGATATTAAAAAAGATACAGATACTGGTTTGACATATTACCCAGTAATACATTTAATTTGGGAAGAAAAAGAAGGAAGTGCAAGAGGACAAGGAGAAGTAGAGCCATTAATTGCTAATCAATTAGAAGTAAATAAAACTCTAATGAGAAGAGCTTTAGTAACAAAACTAACAGCGTATGCTACAAAAGTTGTAAATGTAGATCAAATAGAAAATCCAGAAGAAGTAAATACTGTTGGAGCTGTAATACGAGTAAATGGAGACAGCAACGTTCAAGATGTAAATAAGGTATTTACTAATATAACTCCAGCACAAATGAGCCCAGACGTAAAACTATTAATGAACGATTTAATAAATGTTTCAAGAGAATTAGCAAATGCTTCTGATGTTGCAAGTGGAAGTTTAACAAATAGCACATTGCAAAATGCGAGTGGACGAGCAATATTAGCAGTACAGCAAGCAGCACAGCAACCTCTAAAAGAACAAGTAGAATCTGTAAAATATTTTATAGAATGCTTTGCAAGAATATTATTAGACCACATAAAAACATATAACAGTGATGGCTTATTAATGGAGGAAGAAGTAGTAGGACAAAATGGAGAGACAGAAACTCAATTAATACCAGTACAAGGAAGTATATTAGAAAAGCTACAAGCCGATGTTAAAGTAGATGTAACGCCAAAGGGAAGCTTTGATAAATTTGCACAAGAAGAAAGTTTAGAAAACCTGCTAAAAGCAGGTTATTTTAGTGTTCAAAGATTACCAGAATTAAAAATGTACTTAGAAACATTAGATGATGATAGTGTAATGCCAAAACAAAGAATATTAAAAGTAATTAAGAAAAGGGAAGAAGAACAACAAAAGATAGCACAAATAAATGCAGAAGCAGAATTAATGAAACAAAGAGCAATGCAATTTATAAACAATGATCCAGATGCACAAGCACAACAATTAAGTGAAGCAAGTATACAACAAAGCGTGTAGGAGGTGAAGACAATGAATAATAGAGCAAAATTTATAGAAGTAAGTAAAGAACAGCAAGACAGAATAGACTTAATTAGAAGTTCATTTTCTAATATGTATGATGTAATAGACCATAATTGCAAACCTAGTAGAGAAACATCACTTGTACTAACAAAATTAGAAGAAGCTCAATTCTGGGCTATAAAAGGAATAACAAGGGAGGTTCAGTAATATGGGAAGCAAAGAATTTATTGAGAAGTGTAAAGAAATAGTAAAACAATATGCACTTGAACATTTAGACAAGAGTGATAATATTCCAGAGTTTGAGGTATTTGATGTTTGGTATTGTAAAACATTACAAAACCATAAAGCATTATTAAGTACAACATTGTTTGATGGTATGTATTATGAACTAACATACAATGGAGATAAAAAAGAATTGTATTTTGACGCATATAAAAAATTTGAAAATAAATGTATAAGAATGGAGGGAAATTAACTATGTGTAATAGAGCAGAAATAAAATGTACATCAGAAGGATTGGTTATAAAATTGCCAAAAAAGATGGAATTAAATGATACTATTAATTTAATGAATAGTTCTGATTATAAGAAAAGGTTTCAAGCAGAATATTATCAAACAAAAATAAGATACGAGAAATTGTGTAAGATGTTAGTGAAAAACGAAGCTAAAACATTAGGATTTACACCAACTTGCCCAATTGAAGTATTAGAAGACCAAAAATACAATATGGAACAATATTTGAAATCTTTACAAATCAGAGCAGAAATAGAAAATATTGAATTAGATTAGTTTTCAACAGCTACTAACTATTCTTATAGTTAAAGGGTTGTGAAATAAATGTGTAGCAGTTAAGTGAAAAGCTTAACTGCTATTTTATATAGTCCAAGCATTTAAGACTTAAAACTGCATGGGTAAGTGAAGTCAAACACTTGCAAAAAAAATAGGAGGAAAGAAATATGGAAAACGAAGAAATGATGAACGATGAAGACCTAGTAGTCGAAGAAACTACTGAAAACGTGGGAGAACAAGCCACAGAAGAAGTTGTTGAAGGAGAAGAACAAGCCACTGAATCTAACAATGAAGAAGAAAACGTTGTAGAGGAAGAAAAGAAGTATACAGAAGAAGAATTAAATGCAAGAGTAAATGAATTGCTAAAGAAAAAACTACACAGACAAGAAACAAAAGTCAGAAAAGAATACGAGAAAAAGTATTCACAGCTTGAAAATGTAATTAGTGCTGGATTGAACACTAACGATATGAATGAAGCTGCTAAACAATTAGAAGATTTTTATGAAGATCAAGGAGTAAAAATCCCTAAATATAACAGAAATCTATCAGATAGAGAAGAAGAAATATTAGCAAAAGCAGAAGCTGATGAAATTATAGCTGCTGGATATGAAGATATAGTTGAAGAAGTGGACAGGCTAGCTAATATAGGAATCAACAATATGTCTAATAGAGAAAAGTTTATCTTTAGAAATCTTGCAGAGAAAAGAAAAGAACTTGAAAGTGAAAAAGAACTTTTAAGCATTGGAGCAGATAAAAACATTTTAAAGGATGAAAAATATAAAACTTTCATTACTGAAAATGGACTTGAAAACGTTCCAGCAAAAAAAGCTTATGAATTATACAGAAAGCTACAACCTAAGCCACAGGTTGAACAAGTCGGAGACTTGACTAATAAAAATCCAAAGACAGATAAGGAGTTTATTTCAGAAGCTGAATTTGACAATATGTCTCCTGAACAAATAGAGAAAAATCTTGGGCTGATTAGAAAGTCAATGACAAAGTGGTAATAACTAAGAAAGGAAGATAAAATATGGGAGCAAATTTTAAACCTATGTTTTGGTCAAAATATTGCCAAACAGAATTAAAGAAAGATTTATTACTAGCAAATTGGTGTGACTACAAATATGATAAAGAAGTTAAGAAAGGAGCAAGGCTAAAAATAATTGGTGTTGTAAGACCTAAAATCCAAACTTACATACCAGGAAAAGATTTAGATATCGAATCATTAGGAGATAATTCTCAATATTTAGATATAGATCAATTTAAAGCATTTGCATTTGAAGTAGATGATGTAGATAAAGCACAAAGTATTCCTGGATACTTAGAAACACAATTTGATGAAGCAAAAGAAGCATTAGCAGAAGACTACGACAAATTCGTTGGAACTCTTGCAAAAGGTGCTAATAAAGATATGATATCTGAATCTACAGACATATCTGAAGGAACTGATCCACTTGCTACAATAGATGCTGGATTAGTTAAACTATATAAAAACGGAGTAACAACTAAAACAGAATTAGCAGCAGATTTAAATCCTGAGCATATTAATGCTTGTAGAAAGAAATTACAAATTTTATTTACAGACAACGTAGAATACGTTAAAAGAGGAGCACTTGGAAAATATAATAATTGTTATTTAAGAATGTCAAACAATTTATATAACGATGGCACAAACGACTGGGAAATGATAAGAACTAAAAAAGCTATGGCAGTAGCAAATGCTATTGACAAAGTTGAACGTGCAAGAAAAGAAAAAGGATTTGCAGACATAGTAAAAGGATTACATGTTTACGGTGGTAAATTAGTAAGACCAAAAGAGCTTTATGTAATTAAAGCAAAATAGAAACAGCTCCCCAAAAGGGAGCTAAAATTTTTATAAGGAGGAAAATAATATGGCAGTTAAAAAATTAACACCACAAAAAATTGAATTTAATTCAATAAAAGCAGTATCATTTGAAGCAGCAACAGCAGTTGCAGATGGATGTAGCTTTAAAATACCAAGAGAATTTGCAGGAGGAGAGTATTTAACTATATTAGCTCAAAACTCTGGGGAAGCTCCATATGATGTTTCTGTAAAATGTCCTTCAGATGGAAGCTATGCAGCAGCTACAGAAAATTTAAAGTTAGCAGATGTAGCAGCAGGAGGTATAGTAGCAATAAGAGTAGAAACTGCGAGATTTGCAAATAATGATGGAAGTATTGTATTAATACCAGAAAATGCAGCAGTAAAATTTGCAGTAATATATTAGAAAAAAAGGCATGCTTTTATAGTATGCCTTTTATATCGTGTTAAAAGCAAAATGTTGGTGCAATTCCAACAAACGCGAAAGGAGAATATATATGATTAAAAAGTTAGAAAGTTTAGAAAAATATGTAATAACACCAAATGTTAGATTTTATGGTGGATATGTGTACAACGGAGAAGATATAGAATTATGTAATGACAAAGATGAAGAAGAAGGATACAAGGTACATATACAAGATAAAATAATAGGTGGACATCTAATAAAACAAGTAGAACAAGAATATACAATGTCTAATGGCAAGAAAGTAAAACAAAAAGAATATCAAGATATTGAACTAGAAGAAAATCAACTACTTATATATGCAGAAGGGCAAGGCTTTGTTATAAGTGAATATAAAATGCTAACAATAGATGAGGCAATAGAGAAATATAAATTGTTAAAATCTCCTGAAGGAGAGTAGGAGGAATATATGACACTAGGTGATATGAAAAGTGAAGTATTAAGACTAATAGAAGAGATAAATGAAGAAAATGAAGGTTTAACAGATGACCCAGATTTCAAAAACAAGATAAATAATGTAATAGATTTTATACAACACGAGTTAGCAAGAATAAAAAAGATTCCTGCAATAGAAACAAGAGAAGTTAAAGAAGGAGATACAATAAATCTTAATGAATTAGAAAACTTTTATCAACTTAAATGTGTAAAAGGAGTTAGATACACTTCTTTTGGAACAACACTTGATATACTAGATGATGGGACAATAAAAATATATTACTATAAATATCCTAAAAAGATAAATGAGAAGAGTAAAGACAATACTGAACTTGAATTAACAGATGATGCACTAGGAATTATGCCTTATGGAGTTGCGGCAGATTTATTAAAAAGTGATGTTTCTAATCAGTATGGACAAATATATGCTAATAGATATACTGAACTAAAACAAAGCTTAGATCCAAGATACAACACAGGAGGATTTTATATAGACGGAGGAACAAAAATTTAGGAGGATAATATGCCTGAAGTAAGTGGAGATTTAATAACAAGAAATTATTCTAATTTTAGAGGAGTAGATTTTAGTAATACAGAGGTAGCTTTGTACAGAAGCCCTGATGCAATAAATATGTGGAAAGATTATAAAAAAATGGGAACTAGTATAGAAACAAGACCAGATATAGTATTGTTTAAAGAATTAAAAAATACTGTATATGGTTTATTTTTTTATACTATAAATCAAGTAGATCACATGATAATACATTGTGGAGTATCTTTGTATGACTATAATATGAAAACAAAAGAACTAAAAACAATAAAAGAAAAAGGTATGAACATAAGAAAAAGTCAAAGTTTTATATATAGAAATATTTTATACATAAAAGATGGATTAAACTACTTACAATATGATGGAGAAACATGCAAGGAAGTAATAGGATACATACCAGTAACAAGAAGAGGGAGTGACCCTGCTGGTAAAGGGTCAACAGCACAAGAGACAAACCTACTTACAGGAGTTAGAGAAAATAGTTTTTGTGCTGATGGAGAAAGTACAGAGTATGTGTTAGATGCAAGTGAATTAGATGCAGAATATCAAGAAAAAGTATTTATAAACGATGTAGAAAAGACAGAAGGATTTACAGTAGACAAAGTAAGTGGGAAAGTTAAGTTTACAACAGCACCAGAAAAACCATTAACAGATGGACAGGATAATGTTGTAATACGTTTTAGCAAAACTATACCAGGAAATAGAGATAAAATAAATAAATGTACAATATTAGAAGTATTTGACAACAGAGTGTTTTTTAGTGGAAATCAGGATTACCCTAACACAGTATTTCATACAATGTTAGACGAACCAAAGTACTGTAGTGACTTAGATTATTATAACGAAGGAGCGGACATAAGCCCAGTAAGAGGCATGGTGGCAGGTAATAACGCGTTATGGGTAATAAAAGAACCAAGTCAGGCAAATACTGCTATATTTTATCATAATCCTACTATTGATAGTGAAGCAGGGAAGGTTTATCCAAGTGAACATTCAAGCATCTCTACAGGATGTATAGGAGCAGCAATAAATTTTAATGATGATATAGTTTATTTCTCCAATAGAGGAATGGAAGGAATAAGTGGAGATATAACAACAGAACAAGTTATAAGCCATAGAAGTTCTTTAGTAGATAGTAAATTATTACAAGAAGAAAATTATAAAGATATGATTTTAGTAGAATATGAAGGCTATTTACTAGTTATTATAAAAGATAAAATATATCTAGCAGACAGTAGAGCAATGTTTACTAATGAAAATCATAATGAATATGAGTGGTTTTATTGGAACATAGATATAGAACCTACATGTGCAGTAGTATATAATGGAGAACTTTGGCTAGGAAGTAAACAAGGAATTTTTAAGGTTGGTAAAGCTTCTGAAAACAATAAAGAAATAATAATGACAGAAGATGAAAATGAAAAATACTTTATAGAGGGAATAACGAAACAAGAAACAAGAGTAGAAAGTTATAAAACAGTAACAGGAAAAGAAATACTAATAGAAGATGGAGAAAACAATAAAGGATTAGAGATAAAAGTAAAAGGCTCAACAAAGCAAGCTACAAGAAGTGAAAAAAATTTACTTGATAATACTGCGATTACCAAAATATCAAACGGAATAACATTTACTGTGAATAGCGATGGAACAGTTTTAGCAGATGGTACAAATGATACCACTGCTAACAGCAGTTTGATTATCAATAGATATGATTTAAGCCCAGGAACATATGTTTTAAATGGCTGTCCTAGTGGGGGTGCTATTAATACTTATAGGTTAGCTATCCAAGAGACAGGTAGTTATAGTGTTTTAGGTTCTATAGATATTGGCAATGGCAGTGGAGAATTTACATTAGATACTACAACAACAGTTCAAATAGCTATATTTATTCAGAAAGGCTTAACAATAAATAAATTATTATTCAAACCAATGTTACGAAAAGCAACAATAGCTGATGACACATACGAACAATACGGAGCAAGTCCAAGTCCAGATTACCCAGCTAAAATAGAAAATGTAGCAGGAAAGAATAAATTTAATAATAATTTTTCAGATTATACTAAACCGACTGATTATTATATATGTCCAATACATGTAAAGAATGAAACCTCTTATAAATTCAATATAAAGTTGATAGGAACTAAAATGACAGGTTGTGTAATAGGAATTGTAAAAGACGGAAACCAATATTCGAACTTTGTCGGATTAAGTCAAGCTTTAAATAGTTCTGGTAGTGTTAATAATCTATCGTTTAAAGTAGATAATACATGGGTTTCTCCTAAATTAGTAATATATGCTCCAAAGGGAGAAACACAATTTAAACAAATATTCGAAAATTATGAAGTTCAATTAGAAGAAGGTACAACAGCAACACCTTATGCACCATACAATTCTCTAGAGGTAAAAAATATAGGAATAAATTTATTAAAAAATAGTTCTCTTACAGAAAACTTGGAAGATTGGGATGTTGTTAGAACTGATAATACTACCCTATCAATATCTGAAATCTTTAATAAAAAATGCTTACATATAAAAGGAGGCTTAAATAAAGGACAATATATAAGACAACCTATTCAAAATAGAATACAAGTTGGAAATAAATACACAATTTCTTGCAAGGCGTATTTAAAAGATTTTGTTAGTGGAACTACTAATCCTGTATGTGCATTTTATTTAGACGGCGTAGGAATTGATGGAAAATGGATAGGACCAGCTTATTTTGGAGGGCAAAACTTTTCAGATACAAAATATAACTATTCTCAAGGTTTTATTGAAGTAAAAACGACTATAACAATAAATAAAAATACAGATTTAACAAAAACTTTTGCTATGTTTGTTTATGCAAGAGATTTTACAGGAGATTTATACATATATGACTTACAATTAGAAGAAGGAACAACAGCAACCCCATACAAACCATACCGAGAACAAAAAATAGATTTTCCACTAGTAGAAGGACAAAAGTTAATGGAAGGAAGTTATTTAGCAGATGATGGAATACATCATAAAAGAGGACAAATAGTATTAGATGGGACAGAGAATTGGGGTAAATTGTGGCCTGATAGTGATGCTAAAAATATTTTCTTTTTTGAAATTAATGCTGGATATGTAATGGATAAAAATTTTGTAGGTATAATATCTAACCAATATGTTGGAGTTAGTTATGGTGGAAATGATGGTAAAAGTTTATGGAATTTAAGAATAAATGATAATTATAAGTATCTTATTACAATTAGTTATTATTTTACAAATGATAATAAAAGACTTGCTATTAAAGACATAGATTGTACAACAGCTCAAGAATTTAAAGCAAAATTAGCAGAACAATACGCAAAAGGAACACCAGTCGTTGTTGAATACGAACTAGCCGAAGAAGAAATAGTACCTTATACCGAAGCACAGCAAGAGGCTTGGGATAAGATAGAAAGTATGAAACTATATGACGGAGTAAACCATATAGAAAGCACATCAGAAATAGACATCAAATATAACTACATATATAAAAAGCCTAGTATAAAGAATAAGAGCAATATAGAAAATAAAATTTCATCAGGAGAGTATCAAACAATTATAAACAATAAAAGATATTTTGTATTCTTAGAAGAAGAGCTTAAATCAGTTAGAAATGATATCACAGATAGATTATATATAGATACTAATAAAAATATAGCAAAAGTAATGAAAAGAGTAGATAAATTAGTTTTAAATGGTACAGAAGAATGGAATGTGAATGCAACACACTCTAACGTATTTTACACTGCTAAACCGAAAAACATGGCTGATAACGAAACAAATATATTCTGTACAATAACAGATGAATTTTCAAAAGATTTGTCAGGAGAAACTTATGGAATTTTAATAGATACAAATATTAATATAAAAATTCCAAAAGTAAAAACAGTTGCAGATTTAAAAGCATATCTAGCAAAAGAACCTATTACAATACAATATAAGGCAACAGAAGAAATAAAAGACATTATATTATTGTCAAAACCATCATCTTATTGGACAACTTGTGAAGATGAGTTTAAGTATCCACAAATGCAAAAAACTACAAATAAAAGAGGCTGTGTAGCAGATGTTATAGGCGAAGAAATAGATGTCTTTTGTAAAACTAATAAGGAACAGTTTGAGAAAATTGCTACACATAAAAATGCAACAGGATATGCAGTAAATAGAATCAAGAAAAAGAAATGGAAAAGTATACAATTAAAATTTAGTTCAAACAAATCGTTTGAGCTTTTTTCTTGTACATTAGAAAGCTACATAGGAAGCTACATAAAAAGATAGGAGGAAATTATGGCAGATAAATATGCTGTTAATTATGAAGACGAAAGATTTAAAAACGTAGAGAACGAAAAAAATCAAAGAATTAATGAGGCAACTAATACTTACAATGACATGATAAATAATTCGGACAGATTTTATCAAGATCAAATTAATGCTTCAAAAGAATGGGCTGATAAACAGTCTGAAATTCAACAAAAGCAAAATGATCTTGCAATTGAAAAAATAGAGCAACAGAAAGACAAAGCTAGAAAGGACTATGAAAAAGAACAAAGAGCAAGCTATGTAGACTATAAGAAACAAGTAGATCCATTTAGTGTAGATGCAGAAAAAATGGCTGCTAACGGGCTAACTAATAGTGGATATAGTGAAAGCTCAAGAGTTAGCATGTGGAACACATATCAAAATAGATATGCAAGTGCAAAAGAGAGCTATAATAATGCAGTTCTAAACTATGATAATGCAAGAAAAGATGCTCAATTAGCTAACAACAGTGCATTAGCAGAAATAGCATATAACTCATTACAGAAGCAGTTAGAATTAGGTCTGCAAGGTTTCCAATATAAAAACACATTAATACAACAAAAACAATCGGAATTACAACAAATAGATGAAACATATTACAACAGATATCAAAATGTACTAGCACAAATAAACAGGGAAATAGATATGCAAAGAGATATAGATAAAGCTGTAGAAGAGGCAAATCGTTGGTTACAAGAATTTAATGAACAGAAAGAACAAAATAGGCAACAAAGAGAACAGTGGAAGAAAGAATATTTATTAAAAGAAAAACAAGCAGAAAGAGATTATCAATTAGCATTGGCCCAAGAAAGAAGATTAGCAAAAAGTGCAGGAACATATTCAGTAGGCTCTGGGGATTCAGTGGAGTTAGGCAATGGAAGCTTAAGTGAAAATGCCAAAACAATATATGATAAGTTTAATTCAATGAAAAATGCAAAGGGATCAGGAGTAGTAGGAAGAGCAAAAGCAGTCGCATCAAAAACATTAGCAAATTCAATTAATATAGCAAACACTATTAGTATTGCTTATAAAGATGGAAGAATTAATGAAAACGACGTAAAAATATTATGCAGTAAATTTGGAATATAGGAGAGAAAATATGTCAATAGCAGATTCTATTATAAATGGAAGCTATTATGAAACACTAAAAAAGAGAAAAAAAGAGAAAGAAGAAGAGCAAAAAAGAATAGCAGAACAACAAAAACTAGAAAAAGAGCAACAAGTAAAAAAACAAGTAGAAAATGTAAGCACGTATGGACCAACAACTCAAACAAATAAAGTTCAAACTGTAACAGATAAACTAAAAAACATAGCACCAGTTAGTAATGAAGCAATAAAATCAGATTCTCAAATAGGAGAGACACAAAAAGTTACACGCTCTGATGCAAAGGCACAGCAAAAAGCTACAGAAATAAATCAAGACTTAAAAAATGGTAATAAAGCTAGTGCAATTGGTGCAATTTTAAATGGTATTCCAGAAGGAATAAAATCTGGAGTTGCAAAAAGTATAAATGCACTCAATATTCTTGGAGCAAGAACTTTTGATGAACAAGATAAAAAAATTAATTGGATGCAAGACGAAATATTGAAAGATAAACCAAATGCTACAGCAAATAGATTAAAGGACATGCCTAGCTTTGCAAATAGAGCAAAGAATAAATTACTAGATAAAGCAGAAGATCTAGATGATAGAACAACAATGCATAGTAAAACAGTATCTCAAATAGAAAACAGTAAAGTAAAAACAGCAGCAGGGGTTAGCAGTTCGATAGGTGAAATGGTTCCTGCTATGATATCCAATATAATCGCACCTGGTTCAGGAATATATGCAAGTGCAGTACAAAATGCAGGTGGCTCAGCAATGGAAACGCTAAACAGTGATAGAAACAATATAGATAAAGCTGTAGGAACAGGCGTGCTAAAAGGCACGGTCTCTGCATTAACAGAAAAAATAACTGGTGGTAATCTAATTGCCAAAGGTGGATTAGATAATGCTGTAGGTAGAGTGATAAAAGGAAATGTTAAGAGCAAAATAGGACAAAATTTATTATATAAAGGCTATCAAATACTAGGCGAAATGGGAGAAGAACAATTAGAAAATGAAGCAGGTTATGTAATAGATAAAGTAATAAATAACAAGGATATGCCAGATTTAAAACAACGTTGGGAAGAAGCTACAGAAACCGCTAAAATGACTGGATTAACAACAATAGCATTAAATTTAGTAGGCTTAGGTGGGGGAAGTATAGATGATGTAGAACTTTCTGATATGAGTACTAAAGATAAGAAAACAATAAAAGACATATTGGAAAGAGCTAAAAAAACTGGAACCTTTAAAGAAGGCGAGCTTGCAGATTTAGTTTCAAAAACAGATACAGATAATAAAATTGCTCCAATAAAAGATTTAGACTATTTGGAGTCTGCAAAAAAGAATAATATAGACACAAATAACGAAACTGTAAGAAGTATAGCAAGAATAACAAATGAAAGAGGAATAAAAGCTAGCTATGATTCTAATGCATTTACAAATACTAACCAAAACGCATTATGGAGAATTAAAACAGATGAAAATGGTAATGTAACAAGAGAAGTAATAATAAATCCGAATGCAGATACTAATAAAACTTTACAAAATATAGCAATACACGAATTAACACATGATATAGAAGGCACAGAACAATACAATCAAATAAAAGATATTATTCTAAAATATGATAAAACTAAAAACGGATTTGAAGAAGCAAGAAAATCATTAGCAGAAACATATTCAAAAATGTATGATAAAAACAGTGCTGATTTTAACGAGCTAGTAGACAATGAAGCGGTAGCAGATATTTTAGGAAACAAGCTAGGAGATCAGGATTTTATAAATAATCTTACAATGCAAAACAGAACATTAGGACAAAAGATATATGACTGGGTAGTAGATAAGTTTAATAAATTAAACGGAAAGTTAGGATATAAAAGTGAAAAAATATATTGGGCAGATGTAAAAAATAAATTTGAAAATGCATTTAAACAAGAATATCAAAATACAAATAATCAAACTTCTAGATTTAGTATACAAACAACAGCAGATGGAAACAAATATGTAAAAGTTGATACAAATCAAGATATATTTGAAGGGAAGAATATAAATGAGCAAATCAAGATAGCTAGGAGATATATACTAGATAATTTTAGAGAAAATGGTATTAATTTTAATGAAAGCAATATAAAAGTTACTTCAAAAACAGCAAATGAATATACTCATCCTAAAAACAAATTGCCACAATCTACGAGAGAGTCAAAGATAAAAGCTTCTACTGAATTAGATAATCTTTTAAATGTATCAGAATATCAGTATAGTTCTAAAGATGATGGAAGACATAGCTTTGCTAAAGATGGATGGGACTACTATAAAACTGTATTTGAAGTAAATGGGGTTAAATTTGAAGGTCTAATAAATATTGCTAAAGATGGAAATAAAAAAACATTTTATGACGTAACAAAAATAAAAAGAATTAGTCAAAATCGTAGTACATCAGCTAATGCTTTCTCTACATCGTTGACTAATTCTAATAATAGTATAGCACCAATTAAAGATGATGTCAATACTACTAAATATTCTATGCAAGAATCTGAAAATAATGCATGGCAAGAATATCTAAACAAAAACTATAAAAATACTGGAAGAGGAGAAGCAATAAAAGATGTAAAACTAGCACCTGTAAGGGAAGAACATGGAAAAGTTCAAGCAAACAATGCAGTATCTATCGACAATTTTTCAAATACAAAAAAGTATATTGAAAATAACTTAAATATACCAACAAAAGAATATTTTGAAAACAATAAAAAATTAGATTTACTAACAGATGAGGATTATTCAGTTCTTAATAATATATATGAAAAAGAAGGTAAAACAGAAGTACTAACTAAAAAAGAAAAGGCTAAAATACTAGAAAAATATGCTAGTGATAAATATAAATTTGGAGACAGTTTAGATATTTTAGCACAAAAATTTGTAAATAAAGGACACTATATAGATAAACTATCAGAAGATGCAAAAAATCCAGAACTTAAATTTATATATGATAGAAATTTAAATTCTTTTGCAGAAGGACAATATGTTATTGGTGTTGCACAAACAGATAATAATGGAAAGAAAATAGGTAAATCTATCAATGATATATGGAAGCCAATAGAAGAAGCCAAACTAACTAAAGAATTTAGCGATTATTTAGTCAATATGCATAATGCAAATACAAGTGAAAGAGGAAAATATATTATAGGAAGAGATATAGGACCTACAGAATCTTCTGCAATAGCATTAGAACTAGAACAAAAGCATCCAGAATTTAAAAAATATGCAAAAGAAATAAAAGAATTTAATCATAATAATTTATTGAATTTAAAAGATGCTGGAATGATAACACAAGATACTATTGATTATATAGAAACAATGTACCCTAACTATATACCAATTTCAAGAAATTACGATGGCAATTCTTATGTTGGAGATAATGAGAAAACAGGAGCAGCAGGACCATTAAAAAGATTAAAAGGTGGAAGTACAGACATTCAGCCATTAAAAGATGGACTTGCAGGACAAGCTATTAGAATAAAAAGACTTATAAATCAAAATAAACTAGGGCAAGAATTAGCTAAAACTTTAGTAAATGCAAAAGTAGATGAGAATATAGATGTAGAGGTAGCCCCATCGTTATTGTTCGAATTAGACACATTAGTAGATACAGATCAAAAAGGAAATAAATATTATACATATTTTGAGGATGGAAAACTACAAAAATTAAAGATAAATGATAAACTATATGAATCTTTAAGACCAAGTGAAAGGAGCAAACTTGAATCAACACTTCCTGTAAAAGCATTGCAAAAAGTTACTAATCTACACAGAAGTCTGCTAACATCAGACAACCCTGTATTTATAGCAACGAACTTTTTTAAAGATATTCAGGATGGAGCTTTCAATTCTAAATATTCTAAAAAATTCCTTAAAAATTATGGAAAAGCACTTAATGAAATAGTTACAAAAGGAAAGTATTATGAATCATACATGGCTAATGGAGGAATGAGCAACACATACTTCGAATATGATACAGGAGTAAAAAAGAAAGGAAATAAATTTGTAGAAAAAATAAGGAATGCAAATGAGGTAGTAGAACAATTGCCAAGACTTTCTGAGTTTATTTCTACATTAGAGGATGGGAAAAGTCTAAACGAAGCATTATATAATGCAGCAGAAATAACAACGAACTTTAAAAGAGGTGGAGATATAACTAAAGCGATAAACAGAAACGGAGCAAATTTCCTGAATGCTTCTATACAAGGTTTAGACAAACAGTTTAGAAACTTTTCTGGAAAAAATGGAGCAAAAGGATATGCTAATCTGCTAGTAAAAGCAACAGTAATGGGAGTTGCACCAGCAGTATTGAACCACATGCTATTAGATGACGATGACGATTATGAAAAATTACCAGAAAGTACAAAAGATTTATACTATTTGTTCAAATATGGAGACGGAAAGTTCATAAGGATTCCAAAAGGAAGAGTTTTAAGTATATTTGGATCTGCAGCAAGAAGAACATTAGAAACTGCAGAAGGAGAAAAAGACTCATGGAAGGGCTTTAAAGATACTGTAGTTAATCAAATTGCACCAAATAATCCTTTAGAAGACAATATACTAGCACCAGTAATAGCTGTAAAAAACAATAAGACATGGTATGGTGGAGACTTAGTATCAAGTAGATTACAAAAAGAACTACCTAAAAACCAATATGATGAAACAACAGATAATTTAAGTAAATGGTTAGGAGCAAAACTTAATGTGAGCCCTAAAAAGATAAATTATTTAATAGATCAATATAGTGGAGGAATAGGAGATGTACTTTTACCTGAAGTAACTCCACAAGCTAAGAAGAACGTTATAGTAGATAAGTTCACAACCGATAGTGTGTTGAAGAATAAAAATGTAGGAAAATTCTATGAAACATTAGAAAAACAAACACAAATTGCAAATGATTCTTTTGCAACAGACGAGGATCAATTACAATTAAAATACTTGAATAGTGTTTCAAAAGAAATGGGGGACCTATATAAAGAAAAAAGAAAAATACAAATGAGTAATATTTCTAATAAAGAAAAAACAGCAAAAGTTAGAGAAATTCAAGAAAAAATCAACACACTAGCAGAAAAAGGATTAAGCAACTATAATACTGGAATTAAAACTAAAAATTCATATAAAGCAGGAGGAGAAAACTATTATAAAGATGGAAAAGGTGAATGGCAAAAACTTGATGACGATGAATTAAAAGGAGGACTTTCTGTAGATACTTATGCAGATTATAAACAAAAGGTTTATAAAGAAACACAGAGCAAAAGAGAAAGTGGAAAACTTACTAAAACTCAAAGCTTGAAAGATAAGGATAAATTAGAAATACTTCTAAATTCAAATTATTCATCGAAAGAAAAAACTGCAATATATGAAAACTATATTCTTTCTTCAACAAATACTACGTATCCGTTATTAAAGAAAAGTGGTATAGACATAGATGAATATATGAAATATTTACAGCAAGACTTTAAATCTGAGAAAAAAGATAATGGAACAACAAGTGGAAAAACTGTAGCAGGAAGTGCAAAAAGAAAAACGTATAAATATGTAAACAGTATGAATATAAGTTATGAGCAAAAACTGTTGTTACTAGGAACGCAATACAAACTAAATAATGCAGAAAGGACAAAATTATATAATTATGTAAAAACTTTAGATTATTCACAGGAAGAAATGCAAAAAGTATTTGAAAAATTGCAAGGATTTACAGTTTATAAGGATGGTAGGGTTACTTGGTAGGTAACCTTACTTTTTTATTAAGAAGGGAGGTAGAAGTTTACGAATAAACAAGATTGTAATGGAGTAAGAACAGCACAAGATATAGAAAGAAAATATGATCTTGCTTCTTTAGCAGGACTAAAGAAAAATGTTGAAACTCAATTAAGGTCATTAATAAAGATTAATAATGAGCTAAATCAGTTTATCACTACTACTACTGAAAATGTAACTAAATTACAAAACCAAATAGACGGAAGCATAACTACGTGGTTTCAAGACGGAGAACCAAGCCTCGAAAATTATCCTGCAAATGAATGGCAAGAGAGTGGGTATGATGCACATTTAGGAGACTTATATTATGATAACACAACAGGCTATTGCTATAGATTTGCTAAACAAGATACTACATATCTATGGACTAAAATAGTTGATAGTGATGTAACTGAAGCTTTGAGAGTAGCAAGTGCAGCACAAGATACAGCAGATGGAAAGAGAACGATATTTACAGAAATACCAAGTCCACCCTATAACGAGGGCGACCTGTATTTAAAAGATAAGGACTTGTATGTATGTAACGTAAGCAAAGAAAGTGGCACATTTGAAGAAACAGATTTTATAATAGCTACTAAATATACGGATGATACAAAAGCAAACGAGGTATTAAGTAATTTAAATACATTCGTAAATACAACGTATAAAAATGCTATGAAAAGTATGAGCAATCAAATAGATGGAAAGATAGCAACATGGTATATGAATGGTGAGCCAACCTTAGAAAATAGTCCTGCAAAAGACTGGAATGAGGAAGAAATAAAAAGTCACACAGGAGATATGTATTATGATAAAGAAACTGGTTATTCATATATATTTGAAAAAGAAAATAATACATATAAATGGACTAAAATAACTGATAAAGATACAACAGAAGCGTTAGCAATAGCAAGTGCAGCACAAGATACAGCAGATGGAAAGAGAAGAATATTTGTAGTACAGCCAACACCGCCTTATGATAATGGAGATTTATGGATAAAAGACAATGAAATATATATATGTCAAATAAGTAAGAAAGAGGGGCAACCTTATCAAGAACAAGACTTTATAAATAATTTAAAATATACAGATAACACTGTAGCAAATGCGATAGTTGATGAGCTGGGAGGAACAAAAACTACTGTTTTAGCAGGGCAAGTAGTTACTATAACAAAAGGCTTTGCAAAATTTGCAGATTTAGCAGATCCAACTAGTTCTACAACAATTGCTGGAGAACATATTAAGACTGGAAACATATCATCTAACAATTATGTGCAGAATCAAAAGGGTATGAACATTAATCTAACTAAAGGAACTCTTGATACAAAGAATTTCAAAGTAGATGAATATGGGAATGTTAATTTGTTTAATGGAGCTAAGATTATTGGCGAAAACGGATTAATGACAACGTATATACAAGAAGCTAAACCACGAGAAGCGGGAAATACTGCAAATATATTAGGATATTATGCAGATTATAGTTCTTATGCTGATATGAAACAAAAGTTATTTATTAATATATCAATTCCAAAAGGTTTCGAGATAACTAGTGCAAAAGTGGTAGGTTATCATACTCCTGTTAAATGGAGTGGATTAGATATATCTGCAACCTGGGGCTATGTACGTAAATTGAAATTGTATAAAGCAAAAAATCTAAATAATAGTTTAGTTACAGAAGATGTAGACAGTGGATTTTCAATGCCAAGCAATTATACTTATGAAGAAATAACTGGAGCCTTAGGGATTGATGGATGGACAGCAACAGCACCAAGTGATACAAAGCATGACACCGAATCGTTTGAAACAAGTGATATTAAGACAATATTTCAAACAAATGGAAAAACAAAAGAAGGTGTATATCAAATAATGATAGAACCATCAGAGACTTGTAATCCATCGTGGACAAAGGCAGAAAAAGTAGCAAGAACAGCTTATTGCCCTTCTGTAATTTTAATTCTCGAAGGATACATGACATATAAATAGATAAAAAGTAGCTTAAGTTTAAGAGGTGAGAAGAGTTGGAAAATATGGAAGTGTTAGAAAGAGTGATAAAAGTAGAACAGAGTGATAAATCTGCACATCACAGACTAGATGAACATGAACAACAAATCAATGAACTGAAGAAAACATATTCAATAATGGAAAAAATGGCTTATAGGATGGAAAATGTTGAAAAAAATGTAGAAGGAATAAAAGAAAAACTTGACAAACATGACAAAGCCATATCTGAAGAAGCAAATAAAGATGATAAAGAAAAAAGCAAAAAATGGGACAAAGTAATAGATTATTTGTTCTATTTTATTTTGGCTGCTTTATTGGCTTATATAGCCAATAAAATAGGAATAAATTAAAGGAGGAATTTTTATGGAAAAAATAAAAAAAATAGCAAAATATGCGACAAACATATTAGCAATAGTGAGTGCATTAGTAGCAGGAATTAATGCAGTAGAAGGAATAACAATACCTTACGCAATACAAATAGTACAAATTATAGCAGTTGTACAAGGAGTAATAGGTACATACTTATTAGGACAAAAAGCCATAGCTGAAAAGGAGGAAAAATAGTATGAATATAATTGAAAGGACTTACTCGTTGAATGGAGGATTAAGTAATAGAAATACAACTAATAGAATTATATTACATCATGCTGCAGTGTCAAATTGCTCAGCAGATGATGTAGATAGATGGCATAAAAACAAAGGCTGGACATGCATTGGATATCATTTCTTTGTAAGAAAAGATGGGGTTATATATAGAGGAAGAAGAGAAGAGGCTGTCGGAGCACATGCTTATGGATCTAATACAGATAGTATTGGAATTTGTGCTGAAGGCAACTTTGAAAATGAAACAATGGGAGATGTACAAAAACAAGCGTTAAAAGAATTAGTTGCATACTTAAAAAATAAATATGGTATTACTAAAGTTCAAAGGCATAGAGACGTAAATGCAACAGCTTGTCCTGGAAAGAACTATCCTTTTGAAGAAATTGCAAATGCTACTGTTAAATCTACTGAAAGCAAACCTATCGAAAATAAAACAGAAGGTTATTTAGTTAAAGTGACAGCAAATGCTTTAAATATAAGAGCAGGAGCAGGTACTAATTATAATATAGTAGGTTGTATTAGAGATAAAGGAACATATACTATAATAGAAACACAAGGGAACTGGGGAAAATTAAAATCTGGTGCTGGATGGATTTGTTTAGACTATACTAATAAAGATAATAGTGAAGTACAAAACTCTTCAAGATATGCTTTAGGAAAGTATGTAGTAAATACTAAATCAGGATTAAATGTTAGAAGCGGAGCTGGTACCAATTATAAAATTGTAAAAACATATATTAATGGAACAAGATTTGATACATACGAAGTAAAAGGTAGTTGGGCTAGAACACCATCTGGATGGGTATGTTTAGATTATTGCAAATTAGTTTCAAAATATTAAAAATAGCCCAAAATCAAGCCATATAAGTATATTCCTAAAAAATAAAAAAGGCTTAAAACGAAACCTCGCGTGTCGAATTTTGGGCTAAAAATAGGGGCTTTTAATGTTTTAAAAATTCAAATATAATTCTTGACTTTATCAAAATTATTGTATATAATATAGAAAATGTGGAAACAATACATAATAAAATTCATATATTGTTACTAGGCATAATATATTTTAATAGAGGCAGATATATAAATATAAAAATTAGGAGGAAATTATTATGTATCAAGAATGGTTTAAAGAATATGAAAAAGTCAAAAATGGCAACAAAAATAAAGAAAAAAAACAAAAAAAAGGACAGTCTAAAAATTAGACTGTCTTATTTTTCTTTTCCATTAATTTGCGAATTTCATTATTAACTTTTGAATTAAGTTTTGAAATCTTCTTTTCTGTTTTTTGAAATTTCTTAATGTCTTTATTTTTTTGCTTATTCCACATATTGTACACTTGTATGATATTAGTATAAAATTTGTCAACATTATTAGTATTGTTTGCAGATATTCTAATAGCAAGAACTTCAACAAATTGCAAAAATGATTGATGTAAAGAATTATATATGTATTCTGAACCTGCGGCTTCACTACTAATATTAATGCAGGCAGCTTCCAAGCGATTAAGAGTATTTTCAACCATTAATGGAAAATAACTATCAAATTTTTTTCTTTCATCTTCATTGTATAGCTTTTTTATTTTATTCAAATACCTTTGTTGAGTTTTTTTTTGAATTTATTATTTTATAACATTTTTTAAAGCATTGAGGATCACCTGTTATTTCTTTAAGTTCCAAAGTAGTAAAGCTTTTTAAATTAGAATTGCTAACTTTTACTAGTAATTGTTGCATTTCTTGATTTGATAAAAGTACATCCGAAATAATAGCAAATCTTTCAACTAAGTTATCTGCGAAGCTTTGTGCAATTTCAGATGCTTTTTCTTGCTGATTTCTTGAAACCATTTTATCAAATTCATATAGAGCCCAAATTGCAGCTATAATAGTACCAACAATTACTAAAAATGTACTCCAATTTTCTAAAGTAATACCAAAAAATAGAATAAGTTGGTCTGTAATTGTTTCTTGTTCTATTATATTAATTTTATTGGAAAAATTAATAAATAAATAGCAAGCAAAAAATAAAAAAGCACACATTGTAATAACTCTGACGAAATGTTCTATAAAATAATTAGCCCAATTTGCAAGATGATTTTTAATTTTGTTTAAATAATACATAATATACACCTCAGTGCATACTACTATATCACATTTTACATAATTTGACAATATATGTTATAATAAATATAGACTAAAAATTGAGTAGTCTAAAAAAATAAAGGGAAGCTAGTTACAGAGATGTAGCTAGCTTTTAAATTTTACATTAATAAGTAAATCGATAACCTGGCTCACTTCTAAGACTTCCTTAGAACCAATTCCATATATATCAATTCTGCGATACATTTCTTCTTTTAAGTTTTCTATATCTAATTCAGAGTAAAACAAATCATCAACTTTAACCTCAAGAGCATTTGCTATTTTATACATAGTTTTAAGAGAAGGATTAAATTTTTTATTGTTCTCTAATTCAACTAAATATGTTCGAGCAATATTTGTCATTTTACTTAATTGATATATAGTCAAAGATTTTTTTAATCTAATATTTTTAATTACGAATACAAACATAAAATTACCTCTAAAAATTATTATGTCCATATTTTAATACAATTATTTTTTTATTTCTACGTGTCGCTACCAGCGACATATTGAACTTCTGTAACCATTGCAAAAAGCCAACTTTATTTTGTCGAATTTCTCGAAATCCTTGTGAGAGTAATATTTTGTCGAACGATTTTTCTTGACTTTGTCGAAAAAGGTAAATATAATTTAACTAGATTAAGAAACGCGTTTCCATTTTAATGAATGGAGAATTTATATGGAAAAATTAATTGTAGAAGAAAACGGATTCATAAGAGAAAAAGATTATCAAAAAATAAAGGAAATATTAAATAAAAAGAGTGATTATTTAAGCAAACATGAATTTGAGTATTTTAATGCAATTTTTAATGCAACGCCATAAATATTCTTTAATAAGTAAAAATAAGAGTGATTAAAGAAGCTTGATTTCAAGCCTGTTTTAAATAATAATAATTACTTAAAAATAAGCAATAATATAGTAAAATAAACTATTATTGCTCTTAGGAACCAGTACTTCGGTGTGGGGGTTCAAGTCCCTTCATCCGCACCAGAGAAGAGATTAGCTTTAGCTAATCTCTTTTTTTATACTTAGGAAAGGGACTTGAAAAGGAGGTTGCCGAGTTTCGAGCAGGACTGGAGCCTGCCGAAACGAAGGCTAAAATAGTCCCTTTGGACTATTTTACCGACGCGCTTGGCCGGAGGCTCCCTTCATCCGCACCAGAGAAGAGATTAGCTAAAGCTAATCTCTTTTTGTTATTGAAACAAATATATTGTAAAATGAATAAATTTATGCTACTTTATATATGGTGATTATTATGAAATTTACAACACTATGTTATATAGAAAAAAATGATAAGTACTTAATGCTATATAGAAATAAAAAAGAAAACGATTTAAATGAGGGAAAATGGATTGGAGTCGGCGGAAAATTTGAAGAAAAGGAATCTCCAGAAGAATGTTTAATTAGAGAGGTAAAAGAAGAAACTGGTCTAACACTAACGAAATACAAATTAAGATGCTTAGTAACATTTGTATCTGATAAATGGGAAACAGAGCATATGTATGTATTTACAGCAAGTGAATTTGAAGGAGAACTTAAAGAATGCAATGAAGGTACTTTACAATGGATTGATAAAGATAAAATATTAGACTTACCAACATGGGAAGGAGATAGATTCTTTTTTGAAAAAATGCAGAAACAAAAAGAATTCTTTACAATGAAGGTAGAATATAAAGGAGATAAGTTAGTAAATTGCAAATAGAAAGATTAAATCTTTCTATTTTTTAATATTAATTTAATATTAAAAAAATATAATACAAATATCAACAAAGGAAAGACTAAATTAATATCACCCCAGAAGTAGGAAAAGAAAAGATTATTTCCATCCCCATTTATAATCTTTTCTCCTACAAATTTTTTTAATTATAAAAATGTGATATAATATGCAATAGAGGTAAGAATATGAAAGTGCTAATTGTAGAAGATGAAAGAACTTTATCAGACACAATAAAACAATGTATATGCAAAAAATTTGATACAGAACAAGCGTATGATGGTTATGAAGCATATATGATGGCAAAAGAAAATATATATGATGCAATAATATTAGATCTTATGTTGCCAGAAATGTCAGGATATGATGTGTTATTAAAACTTAGAGAAAACAAAGTATTAACACCAGTTTTAATATTAACAGCAAAAGACACATTAAATGACAAACTAAAAGGATTTAATTATGGAGCAGATGACTACCTAGTAAAGCCATTTGAGAGAGAAGAATTACTAGCAAGACTAGAAGCCATAATTAGAAGAACAAATGGAGCATATAAGCAAGATGAAATAGAGTTTAAAGATTTAAAACTAAATATAAAAAGTAGGAGAGCATTTATAAAAGATAAAGAAATCACACTACAAGGAAAGCAATTTGATATATTAGAATACCTTATAAACTCAAAAAGAACAATAATAACAAAAGAGCAGATATTTGATAAAATATGGGGATTTGATTCATTTACAACTACAAACGTAGTAGAAGTATATGCAAGTGGATTAAGAAAAACATTAAAACAATATGGGTATGATAAATATATAAAAACCATCCGTGGAGTAGGATATATGATAACAGATTAATATAAATTGGAAATCTTAAAGACATATCCAATAAGGAAGGAGAAATACAGAGTATGAAAAAATTGCTATTAGTAATTGATGCTCAAAAAAGTTTTATAAACGAAATCACAGAGCCATATGTAAAAAAAATACAAGAACTTGTTAATTCAAATAAATATGAAAAAGTTGCTTTTACAAAGTTTATAAATAGTAAAGATAGTATATGGTATAAAAAATTGAAATATAAAGGTTGCATAACAGAAGATAATCAAGCCATAATGATTGACACAAAAAACAATGAAGTTTTTGAAAAAACTATTTACTCCGCGGTAAATAATGAATTAGTGAAATACATAAAAGAAAATGATGTTGAACAGATATATTTGTGTGGATTTGATACAGACGCTTGCGTTTTAAAAACCGCATTAGATTTGTTTGAGAATAATTATGAAGTATATGTACTTAAAGAGTATTGTATGAGTGGTGCGGGACAAAAAATACATAATGATACAATAGAAAACCTGAAAAGATTAATAGGAAAAAAATATGTAATATAATGTAAATATAAGAATAAGCAATTTAACAGCTTTTTAGTATTGACAATTAGTGTAAAAATATGGTAAACTACTAATAAGTTTTAGGAGTATACCTAGCAAAAGCGAGCGGTATAGAGTAACAAAAGTTACTTACACAGAAATAAGATTAAAGTCTTATGGAGGAGTCTTAAAGATTTCTACATAAGGCTTTTTTTGTATAGGAGTGATAGTATGAAAGAAGAAAAAACATTAGAAACAGAAAGGTTAATATTAAGACCATTAACAGTAAACGATGCAGAAGAAGCATTTAAAAATTGGACCAGTGATGATGAAGTATCAAAATATGTAAGGTGGTCTACTCACAAAAATGTAGAGGAAACAAAAGAATATATACTTTTAGAAGAAAAAAGACGTAAAACAGAAGGATGTTTTAATTGGGGAATAGTTATAAAGGATAGCAATGAACTAATAGGAGCTATAGGAGCATTTCCAAGTGAAGATGGCAGATATGAAATAGGCTATAATATAGCGAAAAAACATTGGAACAATGGCTATACAACGGAAGCAGTAAAAGAGGTACTTAAATATTTAGCAACTGAAGAGAAAATACATAAATTTAGATGTGCACATGCAGTACTCAATCCTGCATCTGGTGCAGTAATGAGAAAAGCTGGATTTAAATATGTTAAAGATGAAGATTTTGAAAAATTTGACAAAAGCCAAAAATTTGAATGTAAAGTATACTATTTAGATATGGGTGAGAATTATGATTAGAAAAGCAAAAATAGAAGATTCAAATAACATAGCAAAACTTATTATAAAAGGGTGGCAAACAGCATATAAAGGACTTATAAACCAAGAATTTTTAGACAGTATGAAAGAAGATGAAATGAGTAAAGGATGGAAGAAAAGCATTTTTTCCCAAAATGAAAGCAATAACATATATGTATATGAGAAAGAAAATAAAATTTTAGGAGTTATTAGATTTGGAAAAGTAGCTGATCAAAATGATATAAATCACAATGCAGAAATACATGTTTTGTATGTAGAGCCAAAACTTAAAAGAAATGGAATAGGAAGTAAATTAT
>ENA-ORNY01000158-ORNY01000158.1-human-gut-metagenome-genome-assembly--contig:-NODE-158-length-54775-cov-8.677449_pt1 | contig 54775 bp, 71 predicted proteins | sample MGYA00242122_ERZ509036 | MGnify/ENA primary metagenome ERZ509036 (study PRJEB26280, sample SAMEA2338696) | human gut metagenome | biome: human gut; feature: human-associated habitat; material: faeces... | reverse complement strand
CGTCCTTTGGGGAATCGAACCGTACGTTTATGGAGCTCTCTCCGAACTGACTGGGAGGGAGGGGATTAGTCTAACGGTAAGGTGGATTCGCGTTGGATGAGGCGGCAGGGAAGGTATTCCGTGCCGTGGTGGGGCTGGCTACGTTGGCCTGCGCCATGATGGACATATCGCCCGTCAGAGCGCCGAGGGCGTCGCGCACCTTGGCCTTGCCCGCGCTGATGCCCTTGGTCATCAGGTCGATCATGTCGGGCATATAGGTGTGGAAGTCACTCAGCGGGCCTTCATCCGGTTCGGAGAAGCCGAGGAAGCCCTTGATCTTGCTGGCGACGCCGGAAACGGCCTCGCCGACCTTACCGACCGCGCCCTTGATGCCCTCGACAATGTTGTTGATGATGTCAGCACCCCACTGCAGGGCCTGAGCAGGCAGACTCTTGATCCAGTCGATTGCGGCGGTGAAGCCGGTCACGATGCTGTCCTTGATGTTTCCAATCGTGCCGGTGATGCCCGACAGGATATTCGTAAACGCCGTCGTGATCGCCGTCCAGATGTTGGTGGCGACACCGGAGATGAACTCCCAGATCGTCGAGAACACCGTGGAGATGGTTTCCCAGACGGCGGAAACCGCACCGGACACCGTCTCTTTGATGCCGTTCCACACGCTGGAGAAGAACGTGCTGATGCCTTCCCAGATGCTCGTGAAGAAGTTCCCAATCGACGTGAAGATGTTGACGAAGAAATCCTTGATGGCTGTCCAAATGCGAATGGCAAAGGCTTTGATTTTATCCCAGTTCTTGTAGAGCAGGATGCCTACGGCAATCAGGGCCATAATCGCCAGAATCACAAGGCCGACAGGGCTGGACACGAACGAGATCACCGCCGAGACGCCTTTCACGACCGAAGTGACCGTTCGCACCACGGCGATGACGGTCTTGACGGCAGCTACGACACCTATGATGACGGCGATGATTTTTGCGATGGCCTCGCCGACCTTCACCCACTTATCTGTGTCGATGTTACCGTTCGCAAGCTGGTCGGCAAGGTTTGCGAACTGCGGGGCAATTTTATCTATAATCTTGCCGATGGCCTCGAACACCGTCTTGATGACGCTCCAGATGCCTTGAAAAATCGGGATCGCCATATTTTTGATGCCCTTCCATACGGCGGTCAGAATGGTCTTGATGTTCTCCCAAATCTTGATGATGTTGGCGCGGAACTTATCCACGTCAACGCCCGCCCTTTCAAGCAGGCTTCCGAGCAGGGAGTTGTTGCCCTGCATGAAGTTGATGAAATCCTCCACCAACAGAGCAATAATGATGATTTCTGCCGCCATCAAAAGAGCCTCTTTGTTGACTCCCTTTAGCCCCTTGATGATGGCTGCCACACCACTTGTAATTTTGTCGAACTTGAACGCGAATAGTAGTGCGCCTGCCGCAATGGCCAGTAGTTTCAGCAGATTCCCAGATCCGCCGAGCTTGTCGTTGAGCCATACGACGGCATTTCGGACGCGGTTCATCACGCGCATGGCTGTATCGGAAAACTTCACCATTGCATTGGCGATAGTGTTCGTCACTCCAAGCGTACTGTCCATCTGCGTCAGCCAGAGTCCCCATTGGCTTCGGATGACGGTCAAGGCGTCTGTGATTCTGTACTGTACGCCTCCAAACTTTTGCTCAATGGTGTTGGCATTGTCCACGAACGCAGCCTTCAGATCTGCGACCGTCATAGTTCTGGATGATGCCATCTCTTCCAGTTTATCGGAGGTCGTGCCGAGCTTCTTGTTGAGCAGTTCTACCGCTTCGGGTGAACGCTCCAAAAGCTGGCTGATTGTTTCGCTGTCAACATAGCCCTTGGCGAAGGACTTGTTAATTGCTTCCATAAGGCCGGCAATGTCTTCATTCGTCTTACCGGCGGACTTAAACAGCATTGTTGCCGCATTATTGAACTTGACCGCTTCGTCGATGTTGCCAAACAGCTCTGGGCTTTCGTGCACGAGGTCGGAAATCACTCCTGCAGTTTCCGCATAGCTGCTTCGCGTTTGCCGAGCGGACTCCATGATTTTCTTCTGAATCTCAGCTTGGTCTCCGAGCGCGGCGGTTGAGTTCTTGACCTGTTCATTGACGCGCCCGAACTCTTCCACGAGGGCGTTGATCTTGGTCAGGCTGAACCCGATGCCGATTGCGCCGAGAAGTTTCGTCGCGGTGCTCTTGATGTCAGAGATTGTTCCGTTGACTTTTTTTACGTCGCCTTCGCGTACTTTGAAGCCAACCTCGTTGATAAACTTCACAATCGTCATGAGCAATCGCCCTCCTTTCATGGCAGATTTTACCGCTCCGTGTTGACCGTACCGCTCAAAGCTGATAGAATATCACTCATAAGCCGCAAGGCTATAATTCAGAGAGGAGCACACGATCATGGCAAACACGGTTCTCGCCGGTGATTACAGCGGCCTGATTTCGTTCAAGGGCGACAAAAAAGGGCTTCTCATTACCGAGAACAAATTCTTCGGTGCAAAGAAGACCTTCATCAACAAGACTACCGTAGACCACTACGAGCTGGTCATGCAGGAGGGCAATTCCAGCATGGGCAGCGGCGTGGCCCGCGGTGCTGTTGGCGCAGCACTCTTTGGCGGAATTGGCGCCATCGCTGGAGCTAACTCCGCCAAAAAGAACAGCGATTACGCTGTCTCGATCATCTTCAAAGACGGGACTAAGGCTTTGTGTTCTCTTGACGCCGACAACTACAAAGCCCTCGTCCGCATCATGTACTGAGGTGCAAATGGAAAAGCTCGCTCCCACGCGGAGCGGGCTTTTTATCTGCCCATTTCGGCCTGCATCTCCTCGGCTTGGAACCGCTCGATGTCCCTGTCCATGCTATACAGCGCGTACAGCTTCAGAGCTTCGTCGAGGGTGTAGGCTTCGTCCAACTCGGACTTCGTGGCAATACCCGCTTTGATAAGCGAGTACATTCTCAGCTCAAGCTCGCTGAAGCGTCCGAAGTCGAAGTCTCCCCATTTTCGGATGTCGGAGTCCCCTTCCGCAGCTTGTCGATAAGGCTGCCAGATTGGATTCCGACTCTCTTGAAAAAACCCTTGAAGTTCAGCTTGATAACTTCGTAGCACAGGATGAACATATCCTGCAGTTCGCCGCAGAACACCTCGTCGGCAAGGTCTTTATCCAGAATGACGGTGTCACCGTCGGTGTCCTCACCCTGAACGCTGATATTCTGCTGGTCGATCAGCAGGCGGCGCATCATGCGTTCGACCTTGTCACCAGAAATCGTAGAGAGTGCGCTGCTGATGGCAGGCATAGCCTCCTCGATGTCCATGTCCAGCGGGTTCGCTGCGGCGTCAGAGCCGCCGTCTCCCGTGTCGAGGCCGCCAAACAGCGGGGCGATGCCCGCCAGAATCGGGGACAGCAAGGCGGCCAGTTCACCGCTGATGTTCGCCGCCGCAAAGGCGCCGAACGGGCGGATATAGAACGTGTTCTCCCCGATGACCTTCTCAATCGTCTGCATTCTTCTCATAGTTCATAACCCCCTCGTTATGTACGGTAGAGGCCGCCCTTGACGGACGGCCTCTTTGCGTTGCTTACTCGGTCAGTTCGCCAGAGCCGGTGTGCAGCTCCCACTCGCGGTTGTTGGACTCTTTGCCGAAGCCGCGGGATGCGGGCTTGGCGGGCCATGCCGCGTCGGAACTGAACACCATACCGCCCTTCAGGTCTTTAATCAGGATCGGGAACATACCGTCGCCGGTCTGACGGTCCTGCTTGAAGCGGTTCTGCAGGAAGCTGTTCGTCTCGGAAGTCTGCAGCACGGTCAGCTTCACGATGTAGGTATCATCGGGGCTGATACTGCGGACGATTTCGCCGTCGCAACCGACCTTCTTAGTGACACCGTCTCCATTCGGGTCGATGGTGATAAAGCTGTCGTCGGCGTAGCCGGCAACAATGTGGTTGCCGAGCGCAATCGTGACTTCCTTCGGGTTGTAGGTCTTGATCTTACCCATCTCTCAGTTCCTCCTTCCTTACAGTTCGTAGGTCAGGCTGCCCTTGAGCTCGGCGAAGTGGATCGCACCGGCCAGTCTGGCCTTGAACTTGCACTTCGTCAGTTTACGGGACGCCTTCTCGGACGCGGACAGGCTGGCCGCCAGAGGAACGGACGTGACGTAGCCGGGGATCTCGGTGCCGTCCTCGTCGAACTCGCTCTCGGCGATGCCGCCGGCGTCCTGACCGGACTTCAGCGAGGCAATCATCTGGTTCTGCACCAGAGAGATACCCGCGTCGGTGTACGGCACCTTCGGGCGGGTGACGAACAGATTGACAACGCGAAGCTGCATATCGTTCTTCAACCAGTCGCGGAACCGGATGATGTCCGCCCACTCGTTGCCGATGACCTTGCCGTTCATGCTCAGGTTCTTGCTTCCGACCGTGATGAAGTAGTTCAGGCTCTTGTCGGCCAGAGCCTTCATCTCCGTGCTGGTCAGCTTGGACGGGTACACAGAAGCAAGCTGCTTGAAGGCAGTCGTCTCGCTACCAGACTCGTAGTTCAGCCACTTCGCAACGAACGCCACGTTGATGCAGCGGTTCGCGGGCGGGATGTCCTCGTCGGCCTGATCCGTAGTCTCGCGGCCATAGACGCCCAGAGTGCGGAAGTAGACGTTGCCGACAGACGGCTGTACCAGATCCTCACCGTCCTTGCGGACGGTGCCGGGGGCTGCGAAGCAGTCCAGTTCCGTGTAGCAGAAGAGCTTCTCCTGCGTTTCCATGTACGCGGCGATCTCCTCGTACTTGGCGGGGTCAACGCCCGCGGTGCAGAGCACGTACCAACCGGAGGTAGCCAGAGCGCGGGCAATAGTCGTTGCCGGGGTCTCCAGTTCAGTGTCCGGGGTGTTGGCAGGCTCATTGTCCTCGGCGGCCTGCGTGGCAGGCGCGTCGGGGTCAGGGTACGAAACGGCCACGGTGTAGAGCACCGCAGTACCGCCGGCCTTGTTCACCTCGACGGTGAACTGCTCCTCGTCGCCCTTGTCAATCTTCTTCAGGCGGCTCCACACAGGGCAAGCCTTGAAGCTGGCGCCGTCGGTAATGGCGGTGCCCTCGATGGTCGCGGTATAGCCGTCGGCGATCAGCGCCGCCAGCATATCGAAAAGGCCGGTGTTCTTGACGCCGGTGATTGGGCCGTCCAGAACCATGCTCAGCTTGCGGGCAGACTCCTTGAAGGAGATGGCGCAGCCGGTAAGGCCCTCTTTCTTGCCCGCATACTGCGCGACCGCAGCATTGGTGTCCTTGATGGTCTGGCCGGCCACAACAGCGCCTTCGGAGAGCTGCTGAACAGCGATATACACCGCCGTCGGGCGAGGACTCTGAGCGAAGGCCACGCTTGCGGCAAGGCCGACGGGGTCGGCATCCGCGCCGCTTGTGACGAAGCCGGCGTCTTCCACTTCGCTGATGTCAGAGTAAACCCCAACGCGGTCCGGGGACTTGGCGCCAGTCTTCGGCGCAGGACCCATAATCAGCAGATTGTCGAAGCTGGTATCATCCACAATCGGGGTTGCGATGTCGATGTCTACCGTGGCAATCATGTCGTAGTTCTTACTCATTGCCTGTTTCCTCCTTTATCTCAACTTCGGTGAAGTAGCCGGTTTCTTCCTTTGCCAGCTCTTCGGTTCCGCCACCGCTGGCGGACGGCTCGAATGTCGGAACGACAATAGGCTCCTCCTCGTCGCCCCAAGGCCCGGACTTGCTATCAGTCTCAGGCGGCTCGGTAGGCGTGTAGGTCGGCTCCTGCGTTTCCGGGTCTTTCTCGCCTGTGGGGTACTGCAGGCTGCTTTCCAGCAGCGCCGTGGAAGCTCCCACTGCCTTTTGGGTAAAATAAAACTGAACCGTCAGGCGCGAACGGAACTCGTAGCTCGTATCGTTCACAACGCCTGTCAGGTTCAGCACATCGCCGTCAATCAGGATGCTCACATCGTTCTGATGGCTCCATTGGACGGTATGCTCGGAATTGAGGAAGTCGGCAAAGGACAGCATATCGTCCACCGCGTTATCCTCGTATGCCACGGCCTTCCCTGATACTTCATCGACGACCGGCGAACCGTTCGTGAACAGATCCACCGTGATCGAGAAGCGGGAGAGGTAATGCCCGACGACCTCGCCATCGACGAACGTGTAGTTCGGAGCCTGCGGGCGGTGGACGTTGCCGGGGGTCAGCACCACAAGCGGCTCTTTTTGCTTGGCCGTGCGGCTCTGATTGGCGAAGGCGACGTTGGCGCCGCCGAAATACTGCTGGGTCAGAGCGCGGAACAGCTCCTTGGCCTGCCCTACTCTCATGGCGTATCACCTCCGTCGGTCGGCTTTGCGAGCGACAAGAAGCCCTCCTCGTCAATCACCAGCCCGGAATCGTCCTTGATGCGCACCACGCCGACGGTGTCTGCGGACGCAATGGGGAAATTCGTAATGGGTGGGATCTCCTGCTGGGTCTTCCCCGCTGTTGCTGGGTCATCCTGCGGCGGGTCTTCGATGTCCGAAGCCCGTGCGCCGTCTGTCGGCACGAGGCAGAACTGATAGTTCAAGTGCGACAGCACCGTATGATCCCACGGCTGGGCGGCGGTACACTCGTACCAGTCGCCCATGTAGTACAACAGGTCGCCCTTGATGCCGGTAGCTTCGCTGGCCGGTATCAGCACATCGGTTCCGTGGCCTTCCAGATGCTTCATCTTGCGTTCGCCCTCAGGCAGCGCAATCATCGCATCCGAACCCATCGGGTGGATATGCAGACTGGCAACAAAGTCCTCGTGGTCTGCGGTGATGTAACCGCGAATGTTCTGCGGCTCTTTGAACCGGCGTACCCAGTATTTCTTGTTGAACAGCGTAATGTTCACGGTCAATCACCTCGTTCCTTGATGACGAAGTCAACCGACTGCCTCATGTGGCCGGTGTCTATCAACGGCTGCTCGGACTTTTTCTTCTTGATGGTGGATGGCTTATTCGCCACGAAACCGCCATCGACGATCTCCTGCTGCACAAGTCCCTTGCAGAATACGCCCAAATCCTTGAGAGCCTTTTCGGTCGTGCCGCCCTCGGCCAGCGTCTTGTTGACCTGCTCACAGGCCGCTTTCAGTTCGGGCTCGTGGTTCTCGAAGCTCTGTCGCATGAACGGTCTGGCTGGGCTGTCAGAGGTGCCGAGTTCGTTGTACGCGGCCACGTCCGCAAGGGATGTGCCGTCTTCGTAGGTCTGGCCCTCTTGGAACCCGACCTGCACTTCAAGCCGGGAGAGCTTCTGCAGTTGCTCGAAATACCTTCTGCCCTCAGGCGTCAGGTCTGAAATGCTCAACGCCATTACGGTTCCTCCCTGTCAACAGAGAGCGTCCCGTCCGGTTCCAGCTTCAAGCCAGAGCCGGGGCGTACCTTGATGCCGCCGAGGACGGCGTCAGAGGCGACAGGCACAATACACGGATTGTTCTTCCCTTTGCCGCCAGAGCTGTCAAGCTCACCGCTGCAATGGATTGGGACAATAACCATCCGTCGGAGTTGGAGAAATTGAACGCCGTAAGCGGTCAAACCGAGTTCGGCATCCGTTGCGAGGTTGGAACTCTGATTCGCCCCGAAGCTGATGCTGCTCCCGCCCTCGGACACGCTTCCAACAGCGAAACCGATGCCGATAGCGCCCATATCTCCGAGCGGATTCTCGCCATACCCGGCCATCTTCAGCTTGTGGCAGACGAGATAGGCAATCGCCTGTTCATACAGCTTCCCGAACTGCTTGCGGCTCACCATAGGGCGAACCATCTCCACCCAAAGGTGAAGCTCCGCGTCGGTCAGGGAGACGAACTCTTTCCCGATCAGTCGGATGTACTGGATGGCCTTCATGGCGCTCACTCCTTACTTGTTCTCGTCGGCAGCCTTTGCGGCAGCGGCCTTCTTGGCGGCGTCAGCCTTGGCCTTATCCTCTGCGGCCTTCTTGGCAGCAGCTTCCGCCTCAGCCTTGGCCTTCGCATCAGCTTCGGCCTTTGCCTTGGCTTCTGCCTCGGCCTTCACCTTGGCATCCTCTTCCAGCTTTCTCGCAGCAGCCTCTTCGACAGCCTTCTGGAAGGCGGCCTCGCTCTCGTCGGTCTCCAGCAAACCCTTGGCGATGAACGCCTGAATGGCGGGCAGCTTGAGGGTGGCCTCATTGATGTCCATAGACGCATCGGGCATGAGGATCGTCGTGCCGATGTTGATAATCTTGGAGCCCTTATTTCTGATCTTCATGATGAACCTCCTGTTATTCGTGGACCGCCGCAGGGTGGCTCCTCGACGGCCTGACGTTATTCTCGATTGACGCGAATGTTATGGGGAGATTGCCACTTGGCAACCTCCCCATAAAAAATTTCCCCTCTTAGGACACGCCGACCGCAATCAGAGCGGACAGCGGGTAGTAGACGATGACGCCAGCGGTGCGGGCCTCGCAGAGAATGATGGTTTCCAGCTTCTCGACCTGCAGGGGGTACTGGTAGAACGGCATCGGGTTCTCCAGAGTCAGCTTGCGGGGGTCGTTCTTGAACAGGAACGCCACGCCCTGAGGATTGCCGCCAACCGCGTAGGGGTTGGTCTCGGGAGAGTCGGCATCCAGCTCAGCGGTAGACACGACGTTCTTGATGTACGGAGCGTGCTCCTGAATGAACGCCAGAACCGTGGTGCTGGTGTCGGGGATGCGGCGGGTGGAGATGTCCATGAACACGTCAGCGGGGACGCACAGGGTATCGGGGCGCTCGACGTTCTTGGTGATCTTCGCAACCTGCTTCGCCATGCCGTTCACGTCGGCGAGGATCTCGTCGGCGGACTTCTCCGCCCACTTGGTCTTGCCGCTGGCGTTGGCGCCGATGGTGTAGAGAGGAATGTTCTGGCCGTCGGACAGAACGCCCATCAGGCCGCTTTCCTCGTCGCCACACCATGCGATCTTGTTGGTCAGGGCGTCGATCTGGTAACGAGCGGACTCACCCTTGCGGGCGTCCAGAGACTTGCCAGCCAGACGAGAAGCCCGCATCTCCTGAGCGGAGTAGCCGTAGCTGTCGCCAATGGACTTGATCTTGGCGAAGCTGGGCTTGCCGGTCACGTCCGCACGGGGCAGGTCGGTGGAGTAGTTGTCGATGATCTTCGCCAGACCAGTCTTGTCGTAGGTGTAGTAGGTGATGGTCTCCGCGCCGGGGTCGGCCTCGGAGCTCTGCGGGAACAGGTGCAGGGCCGTCAGTTCGGGGTACTCGACGTCGTAGGACTGAGCCTTGACGTGGTCGAGTTCACGGGCGAAAAAGACGGAAGCATCCTCGGCACTGTCGAAGCGAGTGCCCTCGGAAGCCATGATAGCCTTGGGGATCTTGGAGCCCCGCAGGGTCATGGCCTCGTCGCTATCATAGTTCATGTGCTTTTTGGTAGCCATAATTCACGTTCCTCCTTTTCTTACGCCTGGGCCTGATTGAACAGCTCAATCGGGGCAATCTGGGCGTTGGTATCGACACCGCCGACGAAGCGGCCCTTGACAGCGATGGTGGTGGAGCCTTCGGCCTGGGAAGCCGCGTTGGTGAAGCAGCCAGCCTCTTCACCCTCGGTAATCAGGTAAACGCTGTCACCGTAGGCAGGCTCGACGCCTTCAGCCACGCGGCCGTAAATCTTGCCGTAGCGCATAACGCCGACGGCAGCCCCCTTACGAACGGCGAGCTTGCCCTCCAGATCGTACTCGGTGGTGCGGTTGTTGGTGGTGATGCCCTCGAACTTGGCGGCGGTAGCGGCCTTCTCGGGCAGGGCGATATTGACACCGGGCTTGCTGCCCTGAACGACGCCCACGCCGAACTTCAGGACGCCGTTCTCCTCTTCGTTGAGGAAAGTGTCGATCTGGTGCGGAGCGACATCAACGATACCGCCAGCCGCGCCAATAGGGGTGGAATAGCCGTACTTGGTCTGAGCACTCATGTTACTTTTCCTCCTTTGCTCTATTCTGACGACGCTCGATCATCTTCTGACGGGCGGCATCAGCGGAACCGACGCCGTTGTTGGCAGGAGTGCGAGAGTCGCGGTTGAACATCTGCTTCTTCTGGTAGCCAACGTCCTTCTTGCCGCGGGCCTCAACGTCGGCAACGGCATACTCGAACGCGGCGTTCACGAACGCATCGCTCTTACCGTCCAAGCGCATCTCGGGGCGCACAGCCTTGATGATGGCCTTCTTGGCGGCGGAGATGTTCATGTCTTCAACGCCGTCGAGGTTCAGAGCCTTGCCGATCATGCCGATCTTCACGCGCTGGCGGATGATGGCGTCGATGCCGTCGGCGTTCAGGACTTCGCCCTGGGTGTGGTCGGCAGGCGTCGCGGTGGGAATCGCGTCGTCGTCGCTGTCCTGATTGTCGGTGTCGTCACCCTCGTCGTTGTTCTCGTCGGTGGTGTCATCACCCTCGTCGGTCTGAGGATCGGTGCAGCCAGCCTCGTCGAACTCCTTCTGCGCGAGCAGAGTGTCGATGATGTCGAACAGGATGTCCATGTCCTCGTCCTGATTGGCAATGACGCCCTTCGCGGACTCCAGATCCTCAGGGTCGCCGTCAGCATCGCGGCGGTCGCGGTTGTCCTTGACAGCCGCCACCTTATCCTCGACAGTCTGAGGCTCCTGACCGGCGGGAGCGACAACGGTATCGTCGTCATCCTGCGCGGCAGCGGGGGCATTGGTGGGCTTGGCGCTGACTACGGGATCAGTACCCTCGGTGGGGTCCTCGTCGGTCTTGGCAGCGAGGCGCTGAGCACGGCGGGCCTTGTACTCCTCGATGGCCTTGGCGAGCTCTTCCGGGGACAGAACGCCATCAGCGCGACGAGCATTCTTGGGAGCATTTTTCTTCTTCATGACTTTTCCTCCTTTAAGAGTTCTTGCAGGATCACGGCCATCAATATTTAACCGCGCCTGTTCACCGGCTCTGGCTTCCCGGACCAAGGCCAAGTGGTTGATGCGGATGTCCCGCTGGATGGCGTCGTAGTGCTGGCCGTTCCACTCACCCGGCGTTTCATCGAGCGTCAGATTGTAGCCGAGGGACAGCTCCTTCAGGCCGCAATACCGCATCTCGTCGGTGTTGTGAATGACGATTTCCGCACGGACGTCATCCCCGCTTCGATACCCTTCCGTCAGGATGGTGCCGATCTGGTGCTTCTGGACGTTGTCCTTGTCCACCAGACCCGCATCATGCGTGATGATAATGGGCTTGCCCTGATACGAGGCAAGACTCTCAGCAGCGAAGACTTCCTCAGGGAGCCGAAGCTCCCTCCTGACGCTCCCGTCAGGGTTGGTGTACTCGAAGATACCCGTGCTGGTCAGGATCGGCCTGTCCATCAGGTAGCCTTCGGGAGTGAAATACGTCTGGTTCAGCGGGAGGCTGTCCAGACGGATCACCTGAGATAATTTCGGGGCCTCACTCATTGGGCCCACCTCCTTTCGGAGTGTTCTGCAGCGTGAGCATCACTTCTTCTCCTCACTCTGCCCGTTGTCTCCGTTACCGTCCCCGGCCTTTTCAGCGGTCAGGTCGCCGGCAGCGAAGACACTTCCGCCCTCGTCGGCGTTGGTTGCCTCTGCCGCAGCCACAACGGCCTTGGTGAGTTCCAGCGTCAAAATCTGGACGTGCTCGATCTCGTCGAGAAGCAAACCCTGATACACGTCGCTCAGATCAGGAGCGGACTGTTCAGTGTCCTGTACGCCCATCGCAAGGCTGTCGAGCTTTTCACTCACCTTGCCAAGCTGACGCGCAAGACTGCTGATTGCACAAGCGTTCTTCACAGCTTTTCCTTCCTTTCTTCTGAATTTGGCGCCGGGTGTGCCCCTGCGGGAGCGTCACGGCTTCGGGTGGGTCTATATCTGGTCATCGCACTCACCACCTATTCGCTCTTTCCGAAGCGGTCACGATGGAAGGTGCGTTCCCATTCAGCGAACTTATCCCTCTCGACTACCTCAGGCGAACAGTTCTTGCCGCAGCGTTTGCGGCTGCGCTTGCAGATGCAAACGGTCTTACCGTTCTGGAAGTCGATGAAGACCTTGATCTTCTCTTTCGTTTCCATGTCCTCTCCTCCTCGCCTGATTATTTCATGGGGATATTCACCCCGTCGTAGTCGAACACGGGGATTGCCACACAGCGGCAACAGTAATCCTCGCCGGGGTGGCATTTGCGGCCGGTGTAGACTCGGCCAGCCTTGGTGTCGTACCACATCTCAGGCGGGTCGTTCCAATCGAAGGTCTTCCCGTTCAGCGCCGCATGGCACGGGCGGACGCGGGAATCGTGGGACGTAGACCACCGATACTTCTTGCAGCCGGCGTCGGTCTGCTGCATCTTTGTGATCTGCGCGTTCAGCGTCGCAAGCTGGTCACGGGCCAAAAGCTGGGCGTGGCGCTTGGACGTGCCGTACTCGCTCTGGATGTCCTTCTGGATGTCGCGGATCGGCCGACCGTTCAGGTAGCCGTCCAGAATGATTTGCCGCATATTGCCGAGCGTCTCGGTCGGCAGGCTCTTGATGTAGGCCACGTTCTCGGCGATCCACCTCTGGATGGCCTGCTCGTACAACTCGCCCGAGTAGTAGTCGTCCAGGATGTCGATGCCCAGCGTGTCCTTGACGGCGCGTTTCCACTCTCGTACCGAGGTGTTCTGCGTCATCTTGGCGATCCGCTGGATTTTGCTGTCGAGGCCGAACTGCGCGATGCGCTTTTCCAGAGCTGCAGACACTTCCTGAAGCATCTGACGGATGCGGGCATCGAGGTCGCGGCTGTCATCCAGTCGGGAGTCTCCACGCCGTTCCCGCTTGTACTCGTTCATCATGGCGGGCAGTTTCTTCTTCAGTTCCTCGTTCAGCAGCCGCATATAGGCGCCGGCGATGCGCCGGTACTCACGCTCTGCAGATTGCGGGTATTGCGGGGTGGTCTTCGCAGGAAGGGGTCTATTCCCCCGAAACTTGGGGCGTACAGCCTTTTTAACCACCTCTTGGTATTGGTTGTTGGTCAAAGACAAAGCCCCCTTTACGGTCATTTACGCAGGTTTGGCGATGGGTTGCGGGCATAAGAAAAGCAGGGCGGTCACTGTCCGCTCTGCTTATTTCCCATCTACCTCTGAAACAACTTCGAGGCAGTATGCGTCAGGGATGGTGAAGAGCCGCCCACTTGTCCGGGGACTCCTTCGTGTCCGAAGTTGCCAGAACTGGGGCCGCCGTCGAGATTGGAGGAATCACCTCTGCTGTCGACTTCCTCAAGCGTAAGTTTCACGGCCTTATATTTCCCGACGGAATAATCAGGGTCAGTATTAACAACCTTGAACCTTGCCTTCTTGGAATACAGGACTTCATCCATGTCGACGTCAGCCACATCCTTGATGGAAACACCGCTCTTCGACTTGCATTCAAGCACAATGTTGTACGAATTAGGGTCATCACCATCTCTGGATCTGAACACTCTCTTTAGCGCATCATCCCCAGTAGACCAGCTCGACAGATGACCGAGTCCAAACGTGCTGCCTCCTGACGACTCTGCGATGAACTTGTCAAAGGCATCCTTGTCCGTCGTCATCGCACGTTTAGTCGTACCAGCGTACTTGTCCGAGAGTGAAATCGCCTTTTCAATGGCTGCTGCGCTCTTTTCGGCGGCAGCCTTTTCTTCACTGTCCATCAGTGAACCGCGCGTCGCATATACACCCGAGTACCCAGCAGAAGCCGCCACGACATCCTTATAGTTCCTTGTGTAGTCCGATGTCGCATCGACCATTTCTTGCACTTCACGGTCGCTCAGCTCGCGTCCAGCATTCTTACTCCACTCTGATTTCTTTGCAGAGTAAACGCCTCTTTCAAGTCCGTGGCTGGTTTCGCCGTTATATGGGGAGGTGTTTCCTTCGCGTTCCTCCGAGCCGCCGATCTCGCCTTTACGTCCCTCGTGTCCAAAATTGCCACTCCCCGGTCCGCCATCCTCTTCAAAAGGGTCGCATTCACCTCGAATGGCCGACTTCAGGAGCTTCACATCATCCGCAAACGGCTGGAACAGCGACGGGGTCAGCAGCTCGATTTCCTCCAGCGTTCTGAACTGCGGGTCAGCCATTTCACCGTCCACACAATTCGGCTCGCCTTCGTACTCGGTACACAGGAAGATGTACGGCTGAATACCGGTGTCAGGCTCCATAGGACCTCTTCCGAGCGGGATCAGCTCTTTCGGGCTGATGCCGAACTCTTCTTCAGCTTCGCGGAACGCCGCCTGCTTCGGAGACTCGCCTTCCTTGATGTGACCGCCGGGGCCACAAATCAGGCCGTGGCCGAACTCTGTCTTTCTGGTTCCACTCAGAACCTTGCCCTGAGAGACCACCAGAACGCCTACACAGGCTTTTGTGTCCTCGGGGGTAGATGTATTCCCATCACCCTTGACACTCTGTACCGAGGCTTTAGCGCGATTTTGCGGGGCATTGGCGGCTGACTGTTGACGTTCCTCGTCGCTCATGTCCTGCGGCAGTTTGGTCGCAGCAGGTGCGGCGGTGGGAGCTTCACCGTCTCCGCCGGGGTCTTTCTTATGTTCCTCGGTGCTGGTTCCCTCGGCATACTTGGCCGACAGCTTATCGAGCATCTCACGGTTCAGGAGGCTCGGGTCTTCAGTCGCTTTCTTCAGGTCAACGCCCTTGGCATAGTCGGCGAACTGGCCCTGCTCGAAAACGCTCTGGCCGACATCACCAGAAACCGGAAGCCCCTCCGCAGGCTCGTCAGGGAACAGATCCTCGTCGTCGTACTCGTCGAGCATATTCTCGACATCGAACTCCTCGCTGTCTGCCAGCTTGGCACGAACCTCGCTCGGGTCGATAACCTGCTTGTCGATGTAGAGCTGGGCGGTCTGCGCTCTGGTGAACTGCGTCTGTGCCCGCTTCTGGTCGAGGTCTGCCTGCTCCGTGTCGCTGAGCGACCACAGGGGATTGAACTCCACCTTGATCTTCGGCACTTCATCCACTTCGCCGGTGCGAACGCCAGCTTGGAAGATGACCGACAGCAGGTAGCGCAGGTTCTTCTTCACCATGCGCTTCTGGATGCGCTCCAGATAGTTGTACCAGTTCTCCAGATCAGCGTCGCCGGTAGCGTTCATGCCTGCCGGTGAACGGCCAAAAAGGATGGTCTGCGGAATCGAGGTCAGCGCCGACAGGAAGTTGCAGGTCGAGTCGATGACGTCGGAGACGCCGCTGAACTGGAACTGCCTGAAGTCGTAGTCCTCGCCTTCGCTGTCAATGGTGATGCTGTTCAGCAGGCCGCGGGCCATGTCAATCGTCTGCAGACGGCGCAGGACTCTGTCCTCTCCCTCTTCGGTGGCAAGCTCTGCGGCCAGATCCTTCATCTTGTAGACCGCCTGAACAGAGCGGTCAAGCAGCTTCGTTGCGCTGCCGTGGGCCACTTCCGCGTCGCGGATGGCTCTATTGATGCGCACATACTCCGGGATGCCCCAGAGCTGGTAAATCGAGTTGGTCGTGTTCTCGGGCAGGATGCCGTTCTGGAAGACCAGACACCGGCTGTCGTGGACGGTGAACGTGCCGGTGCGGCTCGTCACATGGTAGAACTCAGGCATACCGAGGCGGGAGCCTCTGGTGCGGAACGGGTCACGCGGGTCGTAGGAGAACATACTCTGGTAGTCGGGCTGGATCACCGAGCGGTCATAGACGCGAATATCGTCAATCGACCGGATGTTGCGCCAGTCCAGAGGCTCGTCGATGCCGCGGCCGTCGTTAATCATCATCACGGCGATGGAGCCGCCGAAGAGCCGCGCCCAGCGGATGGCGGTCATGGCCATTTCTTCCCAGTCCAGCTCGTCGAGAGCCTCCGTGTAGAAGTCCTCGATCTTCTGGTCTTTGGTGCTCTCCAGCGTGAAACCATGCTTGATGGCCTCCTCTGCAGGCGTGTCGATGATTTTCGCAAACAGGCCGTTGCCCTCGTAGTACATGGTGAGCAGTTCATCAGGCACCACAGGCTCGGCACGGAACCGATACCCTTCCGTGGTGTCCTTGCTCGTGCCGTACTTGTTCATCATGTTCACGTAGCCGTCGGCTCGGTAGGGGCGAACGGCCTTGCCGGTCTGCATCTCGATCAGGTGGGCGTACCTCTTCACGATGCGCTCGGCTTGGTCTTTGCGTCTGTCGTCCATACCCTCTCACCTCTTTCTCAAATCAGGTTGCCGACGTTGAACGCCGTCTTCGTTTCAATCTCCGCAAATGCGTTGGCACTTGCATCGACCATATCCTTGAACTTCCCGTCGGGAAAGTTCTCAAGCTGCGTCAGGTACGCCTCGTTCCACTCGCCATACATGATGTCGAAGTTGCCGGCTTGCCATTGGGCGGCCATAGGCTCAGCTCTGGCCTCTTTACTGCCGCTTTCAGCGACGGCCGTAACGTCGAAGCCAGACAGGAACTTGATGTAGGACTCGGCCTGCTCTTTACCGGCTTGGCCGGGGTCTTTAGGCAGGCGGACGCGGACGCGCTTGTACGCCGCACGGTCTGCCTGAGCAGTCAGCTTAATCGTCTTTCGCACATCGGAGGCGTTCATCTGCTTATTGATGACATCCGCGATGACGTATCGGCCGTTCTTCCGCTTGCCCATCAGGACGCCAGCGGTATAGGCCGGGTCGCCGTTCTCGGTCTTCTCGGTTGCCGCCAAGTCCCAGCAGCGAACCCACTGGATGACGTCCTGCGGCATGATGGTCAGGATCTCGCCAAGCTGCGTTCTCTTGAAGAACAGGCCGGCGGCGGCCCTGATCTTCCAGTTGCCTTTGAGGAGTCGCTCGCGCTGGATGACCGACAGCGCCTTCAGGTTGGACAGGTAGCCGGGGTCGATACGCAGCAGCTCTTGGTTGTCGTACACGGAAGACATGATGAACGTCACCGACTTCGGTTCGTTCTTCTCTTCCGGTGTGGTCAGATTGAAGCGTTCCCAGAGTTCCTCTCTGGTGTCCGCCCAGTAAACGACCTCGTCACGCCGAATCATGTAGCGAATGAGGCCAGAACGCTCAGGGATGGGATAGCCGGTGTCTTGGTCGATCCACCATGCGATGAACTTCGCCACCCAGCTATCAGCGTCAGGGTTGCAGGTCGCTCGAACGAACGGCTTGACGCCGCAGGTCGAACGGTTACGGGACAGCATATAGAAGAAAATCTCCTCGCTGAAATGCGTCAGCTCGTCGAAGCCAATCTCACAGATCTGAGCGCCCTGCCAGTTGTCCAGTTCCTCCGAACGCTCGATGTGCGCAAAGGACACCTTGGAAACCTCGTTGCCGTCCTTATCCCGAAACGACCACGTGCCGTCGGAGATTTTGCGCTGTGCCCCGTTGATACCGTGGTACATCTTCTGGGCTTCATCCCACAGACCGCCTTGGGCGAAAATCTGCTTGTAGTTCTTCCTGAAGATCGTGCAGCCGAAGCCCTTGACATTCTTGTATCTCAACGCCGACAGCAGCAGGCCGTAGGTCTTGCCGCCACCGGCCGCTCCGCCGTAGATGCAGATGTCCGCAGGGGTTGCAAGAAACTTCTCTTGCGGGCCGAACTGCGGCTTCAGCACACGGACTTTTCTCTCAGGACTCTTGCTGGTCGCCATCGTCCCTGCCGTTTGCGGGGAGATAGATCAGAACATCTTCGGAATCATCGCCGGCGGAGAGGGCGACTTCCTGCCGCTGCGCCCACTGGGTACGCTTGCGGTTGTTCAGCCAATACATAATTGCCATAGTGTCTGGCACTATGTTCTTCGTCGTGTTCTTGATGCGGACGGGCTTCGGGTTGCCATCCTTATCCATGTCGATTGTTTTCTCGGTGTCGGTAATCTGGTAGCCCAAAGCCCTTTGATAAAGCGCCTTCTCGACCTTAGAGTCGGCGATGTTCTTTCCTCGCTCGACTGCGTCGTTCAGGCTCTCATGCTCCTGCTTCCAGCGAATAAAGGTGCGCGTCGAGATGCCGAAAGCCTCGGCAATCTCGTCGTTCGTGGCTCCCTTGATTGCCAGCGACCAAGCCCAATCGTCGTGGTATTCGGGATTGTACTTGCTGAGGGCCGGCATATCACATCACTCACTTTCCTGCCAGATATTCGGTGGCAAGCATTTCGATCAACTGCCAGCGGTTCTTGCTCGTGATGGCACCGTCCTTCTCGGCCTTCTTGATGGCCTTCGTAATGGTAGCTGCAGACTCCGCAGGGATGGCGTTGCTGCCGAAAATCTTCGTCAGATACGTCCACTCCTCGTCGTCCTTGAAGCCGACCTCGTCCATCTTCTCCGTGACACTCTCGATCATGGAGTGGATGGCGGCGCCGACGTTGCGGATGTCGGAGAACTTCTGGTAGCGGGCCAGCGCCTCGATGAACTGCTTGCACTGCTCGTAGGGCGCGACACCGATAATCTCAGGTGCCGAGGACTCAAGGTTCTTCACCAGCGCGTCCATATCCTTCACCTGATGGGGCAGGAACGAAAACGTGATGTTCTTGAAGTCGAAATGCACCGCCGGGGACAGCAACTTATCGTACTGCTCCAGAGGCTCCTCCATGATGTCCTTGCCGATGAAGCTCTCCAGCATATCATCCACGTCATCGAGCATCTTGCAGATCTCGCGCAGGATGGACGGGTCATCAAAGCCGCTGATGGCGTTGTGGGCCAACTGCTTCGACGCGATCTTGGAGCGGGACAGGCCGCTCACGTCGATGATGGCGATAATCTCCTTCATGCCGGCGGCGCGGGCGCTCTTGATGCGGTGGTGGCCGGAGATAATCTCCAGAACGCCGTCTTTCTCCACCAGCAGGGGCAGGCTCTCAAGCTGGCCGCGGTTCTTGATGTTCGCGGTGAGCTGATCCTGCATTTCCTTCTTCATGATGCGGGCGTTGATGTCCTGCTCCCGCACCTTATCAAGCTGGACCTTGGCGATAATCAGGCCAGTGCCCATGTCGTAAATCTTCTCGTAGCTCATTGCTGTGCTCTCTTCTGCTGCCATTGTTTCTCCCTCCTCAGCCATTCGGCCAACGTAGCCTTCTCGTCACGGCCAGCCACAAGGGCGGCCTCATAGGTCAGCTTGTACCCGTTCTTCGCGTCCTCCTGCCGGTTGACCAGCTTCATGATGCCGCGAACCTCTTTGTTCTCTGCGTACTTCGTGAGCATGGCCGTCCGCATCTTCGTGACCTTCTCCTGGTCGATGTCGTCGAGCAGCGTGTCCACGAAGCTCTGGTTCTGGGCCAGCATATAGCAGAGACGGCCGAGACGGTACAGCTTGTGCGGTGCCTTCATGACGTACCACACAAAGATGGAGTCCGCAGCCATCTTCGAGATGCCGAAGACCGCGGCCACATAGCCGTCGATCAGGACAGCGCGGTTGTAGGTCGCCTGCGAGCCTACGAAGTTGTGAGTCCAGAGCATCCGGTAATACTGCGCGTTGGCGCCGGCGATCTGGATAATCCGGATATCGCTGTCCTCTGTGATCTCATAGTCGAGCGGGAGCATACTGCATTTCAGAGGCTCCAGCTTGCCCTCCTGAGGGCGCTTGATTTTCTTCCCTTTGGCGAGGGCCACGGCTTCCTCTTCCCTGTTCGTCGTGATATACGAGTTCAGGTCGGCGCGTGTCCCAGAGCGGGCAAAGATGGTGTGGCCGACGGCCTCACCTGCCCGTTTCTCCTGATAGCACAGGAGCAGAGCGGGAGCGTCCATCATCATGTCGTAGAGCTGCTGATGGCCGGTCTCAGGGTCGAACATACCGTAGGGCGGCTCTTTCCAAGTCATCTTGCCCTGCGTGTCGTAGAACTTCTCATAGCCGGCGAAGTACGTCGGCGGGTTCGCCACGATGATCGTATGCGGGTCGTCCTTCACCTCGCGAAGATGATCCCACATATCCAGCGGGCGGTAGCTCATGCCGCCAAGCAGGCTCTTCGTGGCCTCAAGCTGTCGGCGGATGCTCTCGATGTGCTCTTCACGCCTGTCGTGCAGGTCGCGCAGGATGTTGTGGAAATACTCGTTCCCTGCGCTCTTCGATGTCCGCAGATAGATTTGCGCGTACAGAGCTACGGCCGGGTCTAACAGCTCTTCATCGGAGAAGCCCTGCGCGTGGATCTGCAGCGGTTCGAGAGATTGCCCCGTGATGGCGTAGCCCATCACCGAGGTCATCATGTTCACGTCGCTGGTTTCGATCTGCTCAGGCTTGAACCCCGACTGGACTGCCAGATTCGCCATAGCGAATGTACCGGCGCATGGCTCTACGAACCGCGTGTACCCAGAACGCCGAGCGGTCTTAATGAGCTCAATCAAAAACTTCTGCTCAACACCGTTCAGGCACCCGAGGAACATCGCTCCGGGGTCCATAAAAAACGCCATTGTACTGACCTCCTATCGGTTTCGAGAACACGAAAAAGAGGCGGCGGCCTTGCGGCCGTCACCTCTCAGACGTGGTCTTCACTTACATCTCGTCGATCAGCTTATCGACGATATCCAGACAGGTCATCGCTGTCCTGCCCTTCTCGTTCCAGTATTCCGCAGCGCCACCCCTAACGCTGTCGGCTACCGTCTTTATCATCAGACACGGGACGCTGTTGCGGTCACAGGTCAGCAGGATTGCCGCTGATTCCATATCGCACACGTCCGCGCCGAACTCTCTGTGGAGCCAGAGCTTTTCCTCGGCCTTGCCCATGAACTTATCGCCAGAGGCGCAGCACACATGACGCAGGTTCGGGAACACTCGGCTTGCCATCTCCATGAGCCGTTCATCGGTCTGGAGCCGCCGGTCTGGGTACTCCATGTATCGACCAACAGGCACACCGTCCACGTCGGATAGGTCGTACTGCCAATGCACCACGCAGTCAACGAGGCAAGGCTCGTCGGCCATCAGGTCTTCTCTGCAGCCTCCCACTACGCCGTAATTAAGAACCGCAGCGACTTCGTAGCGGTCGATAAGGTATTGTGTTGCGGCGGCCGCGAAAATCTCACCTGCGCCGCTATACAGGGCGTAGACTTGGCTTTTGGCTGTTTGATAAAGCACTGTGCCGTAGCCGTCGTTCAAATCGTAGCCTTCGCCGTATTTCTGGCGCATGGCCTCTTCCTCGACTGCTACGATCAGTCCGATCTTCCTCATGGAGTCACTCCTCGATGCAAGAGAAAAGGCAGCCGGTTCTCCGACTGCCTTTCTCGTATTCTGGACCGGGCTCCAGCTTGCGGGGCTGGAACGCCTGCCGGGTAGGCAGGAATGATGCACTTTCACCAAGCCCGGATATGGACCGGGAATCCGCTTACGGGGCGGAAACTCTCGACAGGATGCCGAGCGTGATACCTTTCACTATTCCCGGATGTTGCCCCGATGGTCGGGGCCTATGGCACGGACGGTTGGGAATCGAACCCACCACACGCGGTTTTGGAGACCGTGTCGCCACCTTGGGACATTCGCCCGTATATGGACCGGAACCCTACTTGCGAGGTAGGAACTCCCTCAAGGATAGAGGGCGTGATGCTCTTTCACCAGTTCCGGGTATCTGATGTGCGGGCGGGGATTTGTCACCCCGCATAGCGCAGGCAGCGTACAACGTGCTTTCTTCCCGTCCGAGGTAGCTACTTAACCCCAATAGGTCTGCGTTCTGTTGTGCCCTTCTGCGCCGCATACCCTTGCTGCGTCTACCTATTCCGCCACCGCACATCACCGGCCTGCCGGTTACAGCAGGCTCAGTTGCTCAACTTTCTCTTCAGGCGGTTTTGCCGCCTTAGGCTGCTTCAAAGCGTCAGCCTCAGGCATCTCCTCGATGACCTCGCCGGTGTGGGCCAGCCACCACTCCGCAAACAACGTGCGGTGGCACCAGTTCTCAGGCTTACGGATGTCCTCAAAGCAGAGCAGAACCAGCTTCTTGTCCTCCTCCTGAGCCTTGGCGTCAAGCCGCTGGACGATGCCGATAATCTTATCGACGCCGATCTTATCCAGCTTCTTGAAATACTCGGCCTTGTACTCCTCATAGCCCAGCTTCAGCATATCGTACCGCGGAGCCAGCGCGTAGCACTGTTCACGGATCTCGTACCCAGTTGAAAATCTGGGCTTGCCGACGCTGATGCCGACGGGATAATACCCATCGTTTCGGAGTTCCTTGTTGCTATACCGACCTGTCATAATTGCCATGTGATTGCCTCCTGAATATCTTTACTTTATTGTACCATACGGCCTACCTAAAGCAAGGTTTTACGGTGTCGCTACGCATTTTTGTGACCTTGTTCGGATGCCTCGCGCCTCGCTGTGGCAGGCTGTGAAATCCCTTTTTAGGGGGGACACATACCCAGCCGATGGCCCTCCGCCTCACCGTTCCGCCGTCGTGGCGTTTTCGATGCAGGTTTCAGGCCCTCAGGCGCCGTGTGGTTGTGATACTCAGGGGTTCTCACCAAGCAGCGCCTTGCTGGGTCTGTTGCGCTTACTTGATGGCTTCGAGCAGCTTCTCCGCGGTGTCCGTCTTCTCCCAAGTACGCTCCTCGCCGATGACGTTGCCGAAGTGTCCGTAGGCGGAAGTGTTCTTGTAGACGGGCTTGCGCAGGTCAAGCCAGTTGATAATGCCTCTGGGGGTCAGATCATAGACGGACTCGACGGCGTCGCAGATCTTATTCTCGGCGTACTTGCCGGTGCCGTAGGTATCGACTCGGATGCTCACGGGCTGCGGTACACCGATTGCATAGGCGAGCTGAACCTGACACTTGTCAGCGATGCCAGCGGCCACGATGTTCTTTGCAATGTGGCGGGCTGCATACGCTGCGGAGCGGTCAACCTTGGTGGGGTCTTTACCGGAGAAGGCGCCGCCACCGTGCGCGGCATAGCCGCCGTAGGTGTCCACGATGATCTTGCGTCCGGTGAGGCCCGAGTCTGCGGCAGGACCGCCCTTGACGAAACGGCCCGTAGGATTGATGAACAGGGCGTAGGTGTCAACGTCCATATTGGGCTGGTATGTCAGCAGCTCGTCGAGGACGGGCTTGATGACGTGCTCCTTCAGGGGCTCCTCCAGATCCTCGGGTGCGACGCACTCCTCATGCTGGGTAGAGATGACGACGGTGTCAACCCGTACCGGGTTGCCCCCCTCGTCATACTCCACCGTCACCTGTGTCTTTCCATCGGGGAGGATGTGAGGGATCGTGCCGTCCTTTCTCTTCTTCATCAGCAGGTATGCCATCTTATTCGCCAGCGTGATAGGCAGAGGCATCAGATCCGGTGTCTCGTTACAGGCGTAGCCGAACATCATTCCCTGATCCCCCGCTCCGCCGACTCCGTCGTTGGTTCCCATTGCGATGTCGGGGCTCTGCTCGTCGATGGCTGCCATCACCGCGCAGGTGTTGCCGTCAAATCCCGCCTTGGGGCTGTCATAGCCGATGTCCTTCAGGACGCCGCGGGCGATACCGGCAAAGTCGATGTAGTGCTCCGTGCTGATCTCGCCCATGACCAGCACCATGCCGGTCGTGCAGCAGGTCTCGCAGGCCACACGGCCATTCGGGTCATGCTTCATGACCTCGTCGAGCACTGCGTCAGAGATGCGGTCGCACACTTTATCGGGATGGCCTTCCGTGACCGATTCCGAAGTGAAGAGTATCTTGCTCATGCGTTGAACCTCCTTGTTGTCTTTCCGTTTCGTCTGGATTTCTTGTCCCCCTCGGACTCTCCAGATTTTCTATGCTACACGATAATACAGGTTGATGGTGAACTTCAATCCCGTTCGCTCCCCATCAATTCTTGTTGCTCTCTTTTTGTCTCTTTTCCTGTCTTTTACTCCCCGATACAGGTATTCAAATGCGCTGGCGGTGAACGGTTTCGCCGTGGAAGCAGCACCCGCAGTAAACCCAGACGCCATCCTTGAAGGCGAACGTCATAAACGTCGGGCGCCAGCGGCCATTCTCGTCTACCATGTGGTCGTATGCCTCGCCCACCTGCAGATACCCGCTCGACATGGATGCGGGCGGGACGCAGTCGCGGAAGTCATTGACGATCTGCTCGTCCACGGTGTCTCCGGGCTGTGCCGCTTTGTAGAAGTCCCCAGCCGCCGCCCAAACCTCCTGGGTGATATGCTTGCTCATATCTTATCCTCCTTGATGTAGTTCTCCTTGAGCCAGTCGATCCATCCAGAGATACCTCCGCAGGCGTCCAGCACGTCATCCGCGTCATCCACGATGCTCGATCCGTGCCAATGCCCCTTCGGGTCTTTCACGAATGCCTCGATCCAGCTATTGTTCTCAAATGCCACCTTGTTCTCAGCCGTTTCGTCTGCGTTGAGGGCGTCCCACAGCTCCGCGTCGCTCTTGAAGGTAGTCCTCAGAGTATCAGATGCCGCCATGTTCATCGCGCCGGTGTTCTGCTTGTTCTTATACAGGAAATCGCGGCCATTCATGAAGCCGGTAATCTCGACGTCACCATGTACCTCGACGGACACCTCATAGCCCTTATATCTCAGGCCGCCGATATAGCCGCCGTACCACACGCAATCGAGGTGGTCATCGTCAATGAAAATGCTCTCCTCGGTCAGAAGCTCCGCGCCGAACGCCTTCGCGTCGGCCTGCATCTTGCGGTAGCGCCGCTCAATCTTATGCCGGCTCATAGCCATCTCTCCTTCACCATCATATAGGCGTACACCGCCTTAACAGTTTCCTCCAGATCGCGGTTGCTGAACCACGCATCTGCCATGATGTGTAGGTTCTCGAACTCCTTGACGTCGAACTGCAGACGCTCTTTGACCGCCTCCGGTGTATCTCCGCGTTCGAGCATTCTCTCAGCTCTCTCCTCCTGTGGGGCATAGATGGCGATGACTACCACCTCTTTGCTGCCGGAATATCTCTCCCACATATACCGGATTCCAGCGGGGTCGATCACATAGATGTCGTTCTCCTCAATGGCAGACTCCGGTACGCCGTAGCGGTAGCCATCGTAAAGCGTAAACGCGCACATCTTGCCAGCCGCATCGAACTGCTCGGGCGTAACGAAGATATGGCCGGGTTCGCCGTCGAAACGGGGCGGGCTCTCCGTGTATGACCAAACTTCCTTCAGGCCGTACCTCTGCGTCAGCTCGCGGGCGACGCTGGATTTGCCAGAGCCAGACGGACCAGCCAGCAGGTAAATGTTCTTCATTCGGTTTCCTCCATCTCTTTCCAGCTCTTTTCGTTGCAAAACAAGTTAGCAATATCATCCTCTTCATCGGGGAGTTCTGCCGTGACGCTGTTCAGCCCGCTCATAGCACCCACTGACCCCGGTGAATAATGCTTTGTCTGTTCTCCGGTTTCATAATAGAATCGCACCCGGCTATCTGTAAAATGTGGCTCGACCGTCAAAACTTCCTTATTGCTCCATTCCCAAAAGCCGTCTGGGTCGTCACAGTCGTGCAGAATGATGTCCACCTTTGCGCCGACGCCGCGCGGGCCAAGAACTTCAGCCTTTTTACCCTTCTTGGCGGCGATAGAAGACGCCAGCGACCTAATGACGTCAACCCAGTCCGCTATTGGTACTGTGCGTTTCATCTTATCAGTTTCTTCAGCCGTCGCATCGTATTGCTCGGCTATATTGCGGAAATTGATGGCAATGTCTCTCAGGCGCTTTGCCTCAGCGTCGCACTCTCTTATGACACTCTTGGACATGGAGAGTAGCTTCTCATATTGCGCCGTTCGCTCGCTTACTTTCATACGCCCTCCTCGGATTTTGACACTGGGCGGAAAATCTCCGACCAACTCTGACCGCAGTTGAAAACGAGGTACAGGTGCTCACCGTAGTCCTCGATCCTGTCGCCAGACTCTTCGAGCCCATGCAGACACGCCGTATTCACCACATCAACAGCGAGCCGCAGCTTTCTTGTGACGATGTGGAAATCGTACCCGACCAGAACGATTACCTGATGAATGTCATCAAGGAACCCGTTCAGGTCAAACTCCACGCTGGTCACACCGTCAATGTTCATTAAGTCTTGCTCAAGCGACGCGCACTTATCGGTGATGCCGTACCGTTCGGCGATCCGTGTAGTCTCGTCGTTCATCGAACCGCCCCTTTCACGTAGTACCGGCCAGCCTCCGCGACCGTGGTATCGTCGAAGCAGTCGGTCATCGCACCACTGACCTTGCGGATCATCTCCGGGTCAAGGCCGGCACGTTCCATTGCCATGATGGCGTAACCCTTGCAGGCGTCGTTGTTCCACGGCCCCTCAATCATCTGGGCCAGTACGCCAAGTCTTCCGGCTGCATAGCCCTCCGCTCGGATGCGCTCCACCGTCCTCTCGGGCAAGACAACACGCATGGATTTGCAGTCGAAGTCTTCGTCATCCGGGCTGCAGTCGAGCAGGCCAGCGAGTCTCTCTTCGATTGTGGCGTCATCCACCTCTTCCTCAATGTCCGTTGCCTCGAAGGCGTGGTAGGTTTCATAGGTATCGTGGCTTCTCTCGAAGCCGTAGTGCAGTTCAATTTCGTATGCCATATTCACTCCTCCTTGCCGTACTGCTTGAATGTGCTCAGATCGTATGCCCCGGCCACGCCGTTACACTCGATCTCTCGGTCGATGAAGTCCTGATCTGTCAGGCTGATGGTTCCGTCGTTACTCAGGTCAGCCGCCTTTTCCTCAGCCCCTTCGTGGCTGTCAGCCCAGATAATCACGCTTCTGGACAGCGTTTCTCGGACTGTCACGCTGTACGGGCGCAGACCGTCCGCTGGCGCGTCCGCGGACTCCGTCCATCCGTTCGCAGCGTCTACGAACTTGGCCGTCAACTCCTCAGCCGTCACATGAAGCGTCGGTCGGTCTGCAGTAGGCTCAACACCTACCCATTCAAACCACGGGTGGTCTGCCGCGGTGACGCTGCCAAAGCGGTCATCAGGCAAACCAACCTGCGACGGGATGAAGTAAACGCCTTCATCAAGGCTGTCCTCGATGGCCTTTTCCTGTTCCTCGCTCATGCTGCCGGCAATCACAACCTCGTGACGCATCTTGTAGTTGTCGGCGTCACGGTACAGGTAACTGATCTTGGTGTTGACCCGCGCCAGCCATCCAAGCGTGTCGTTCATCGCTTCATCAAGCGACGCATACGGGTTTCGGACGTTGGCATTTTCATTGAAGCCGTTGACCACGTGCAACATGGCCTCATCAATGCTCCGATAGCGCCTGCAGATGGTTTCCGCCGTTCCCTTGTGGTGCCCAGCAACCCCGAACGTGAACGGCTGGTAGCTGTCGTCCTCCTTGTGAATGCCGAGGCTCCAGTGCTTGTACTCGAAGAGCTCGTTGTGCCCTGCCTCCCAGCCGTCAGCCTCCTTGAGCCACTGCAGTATCAGTTTTTTTGTCAGGCGTCTGCTCATGCTTCTTCCTCCTCGTCTAAATTGTAGTGATGGATAACGGTCGGCTCGTCATGCCCAATGTCATATACGGTTGCCCGCAAGCCCCTTCCAAATCGTTAGATTTGGTGGGGGTTATTGACCAACAATTTTCGTGACCCATTCCGCCTTGATGAGCGGGATATGCGTTACTGGCAGCTCAAACATCTTACCGTTCGGCTTCAGCAAATCCCGTTTGGCAAGCGGCAAAATCATCGAATCTCCGAAGCCAAAAATAAGGTCGCTGAAACGGTAGAAATCTACTGTGAGTGTTGGAATCTCCTCCGGCACATTCACCACCAGCATTTCTCTGCCGGGGAAATATGCCCCGGACGGCATACCGGCCTTTCGGACAGCTTCGCGAAGCGCATTAAGGTTCTCAAAGGCGTAGCCAAAGATAAGCCCCAGAGCACTTGTCGCGTTGTGCTCGTTAAACATATCCAATAGATACCGATACGCTTTTGCATTCGGGTCTGCCAGAGGATGCTTCGACCAATCAGGAACGACGTCCTTTCCGCATTTGATTGCGGATACCCTGCTGGCAGGCTGCGCTGTATAAAACCTCATGCCTGCTCTCCTGCGCCAAACAGAAATGTCTCCTGCTGGCGGTAGTAGGCCAGCGCTTCTGAGAAGCGGCTTGCCGTAAACGTCTTCGTCTGCCGGGTGTGCGCCTTCTTGTTCCAGACATTGACGGTCAACTCGATATACTCCAGCTCGTAGTTGATGTTCAGGTTCATACTGATGTTGAAGTCCTGCTCGTCCCGGACTTTCAGAATCATGTCTTCTCCCTCCTCAATACTTACACTTGATGCCGAAGTCATTCTCGATACAACTCTGAATGAGCTGGCCCATTCGCCACGCCTGATCTGTGACCAGCGTAAACCCGCTTGCTCCCCAGTGCCACGAGAAGCTCTTGCCGTTCTTTCGGAACAACGTGCAGGTCACATCTCTTCCTTTCGTCAGGCGCATCATCACTTCATCTCCATTGAAGCAGCCGAGCGAGATCAGGTTCATTTCCTGCCCGTCTTTCACCTTCAGTGCCACGCAGGCATCGTTGTTTGACAACAGTTCCACCATGTCCTTCAGTTTCATTTCTCATTCCTCCTTATCTCTTATGTACGGCATAGACCGTCATCCCTGCGCTGTTCTTCACAACGCGATCCTCGAACTCCTGCTCCGACATCGGTTCAAGATAGAAGCGTACCGTGTCCAGATCCCCATCGCTGTCGTATTCTTTCACGCCGTACAAGACGTGATCTGCGCCGGTCTCTTTCAGGACCTTGAAGGCTTCGGCCTCAAACTTCTGAAGCTCCCGCCCGACATCTCGGATCGGCATCTGCCCGAACGCAACCAGCCCGCTCTCCGTCCAATGTCTCCACCGAACCCAACCGCCGTTTTTCATTTGAGCACCCCCTTCAGGTATTCTCGCATTTCTTCCCGAGCATCGGCGAGGCTTTCTCTCGCCCAGGCCGCTTCATCTACCTCACGGTCGATCCGGCTTTGTGTTGATGCGATGTCGCGGTCTCTCCAATCGGACGGGCCGTAAGCCTCCTTCATGTGTTCAATTTCGGCTTTGAGAAGCGCGATCCGGTCCTCTGCACGGTTGATGCGGGTTACGCAATTCTTCTCCCGCTCAAGCAGGTCAAGCAAGCAATGTTCCACGTCCCATTCTCCTTTCAGGCTGTGTATTTTCTGCCCGTCAGCACATCGACTACCGTAGTTCCGGCGCCGAAAACCGATCTCATTTCGTGCATCTCTTCGCCGCTGGGCTGCCGACTGGCGTAACCTTTCAGAGCCTCCCGCACCTCTGCTTCGTAGGTGGCGCGAGTGGCGGACACGTTCACGCAGTCAGGAGCGACCAACTCGACCTTTTCGAGCATATCGTCGGCCAGCGCACGGCCGATGCTGTTACGGGCAATGCCGTCGCCGTCAATGACGATCTTGCACGAGTACAAGTCGGACTTCACGCGCTCAAGTTCCTTCTGGGCTTCATTCTGCCAAAACTGGCCGAGCTTCCCGCTGAGTTCTATCTGAAATCTGGTCATCGTTATTTCCTCCTACTGGTTATCTTAGATTATCCATCTGGTTATCTTATGAGTATATTATACTGCATTACCTACCTAAGTCAATAGATTTACGTTAATTATTTCATATTATTTCTATAATTATAAATCATTCCGTTAATACTCTGCGCAGGCAGAAAAAGAGCAGGCCGCGAAGCCTGCTCTCGGTTTCCTATTCAGTTTCGTCGTAGTCGTCGGGGTTCCACATCAGGCCGTTATCTTCGATGTACTGGGCCATGCTCAATAAAGCTCTGCCGTGGAGTTTGAACACCCGCTTGCGGTACATATCCTCCCGCTCCAGCAGATCCTCCTCGTCCCCGTACAGCAGATCCACCACATCGCCCCAGCTTGCCCCGTCGAGGTATCGGCTTCGGATGACAGCCCGCTCGTCGGAGCGTTTCAGCCGACGGATGATTTTCTCGAAGAACATCCTCTCCCGCCGTCTGTGTTCCAGCGTCGCCCGGATGTCTTCCTCAAGGTCGAACTTCTGCTGCATCAAGTCTGAGATGCGGTCGTTGGATGGGCTCGGCGATTTTGGCATATCCGTGAGGGCTTGGGCTCCCACGCCTACCAGCTTCGTCTCCAACCGCTCCAGCCTCTCGGACTGATTTTCGATTTCGCGCCTCAGGTCTCGGAGGTCTATCAGCCGTTGCTTGACGGCCTCGACGTCGTAGTGTTTTTCCTCGTTCATAGAGTTCGGAAGCCCCGTTCACCTCACTTTCCCTCTGGCCCTGCGAGGCTCACGCCTGCTTGACCCACTCATACCTCTTCTCGAAGGGCACAAAGTCCTTCTCGCCGAGGATGCCCTTCAAGTTCATGTCCATCTTGATCTGCCAGTAGTCTTGCTCGTCGCCCTTCTCCAGAGCGCCGTGGTACTTGTCGAAGACCTTGCCCCATGCCTTCACTACACGGCGGATGCGCTTCTCGCCGAAGACGTCCTTCCCCATGATGGCTGGGTCGTTCAGGGTGAGAATCAACGTATCGGTCATAAACTGGATGTACGTCTCCTTCTCAGCCTGCCGGTAAACATTTACCGTGTTCTTCTGCCGTTGCAGGTATCCGTTCTTTCCCATGACTGCCCCTCCTTACGACGACGCCTTGAAGTTGTAGATGGGCTTGATGACCTCCAGCACGTCACAGGTCGGGCCGATGCAGCCCATGATTTCCTTCATGTCCTTGTAGGCAAACGGCGCCTCGTCGATGGTGTCGTAGCTGATGCAGGAGCTATGCACGTTCCGCATCGACTCGCGGTAGGCTCCGAGGGAAATTGACTCGCGGGCCTTGCTGCGAGACATCAAGCGGCCGGCGCCGTGCGGTGCCGACTTGTTCCAGTCGTCGTTGCCCTTGCCGACGCAAATCAGAGAGCCGTCCCGCATATTCATCGGGATAATCAGGCGCTCGCCCTTCTTGGCGGACACGGCGCCTTTGCGAAGGATCATGCTCTCATGGTCGATGTAGTTATGCACGGTCGTGAACTGCTCCTGCGGCGCAATGCGCATATCTTTCAGAATGGCCTTTGCGATGGCCTGCCTGTTGGCCTCCGCATATCGCTGGATGATGTCCATGTCGTTCAGGTAGTCATCCATCAGCTCGCCGGTCAGGTACGCGAGGTCGGGTGCTCCGAAGTCGCTATGCTGCTTTCTCAACTCTTCCAGCGCACCGGCGATTTCCTTTTGCCGGCCAGCGGCCTTGTACTCGGCGACGACACGGCTGATCTCCTCGCTGGTGGGCTTCGTCATGGCCTCCATCGCTCTGTGCTGATGCCAGTTCGCCACCTCAAGGCCGAGCTTTCGGCTGCCGGTGTGGATCACCAGCCAGAGTCCACCGCTCTTATCCTTGTCAACCTCAATGAAGTGATTGCCGCCGCCGAGCGTCCCGATGCTGAGGAGCGCACGGCTGTTGTCGATACCGGCACATTTCAGGCCGCTCAGGTCGAACCACTCCTTCGGGTAGTTGTGGGTGCAGAAGCCGGCGGGCACATTCCAGCGGATGGCCTTGTCCAGCTCGTCGAGGTCGAGCCTCACCCGCCCCAACTTGACGGCCAGCATACCGCATCCGATGTCAACGCCCACGAGGTTCGGGCAGACGCGGTCGTGAATGGTCATCGTCGTGCCGATGGTACAGCCAGCGCCGGCGTGAACGTCAGGCATGATTCGCACCTTAGAGCCATCGCTCACGGGATGGTGGGACAACTTCTCGATCTGCTCCGTTGCCTCCTGCTCGATGGTCTTTGCAAAAATCTTCACATCATTGGTCATCGTCTTTTCCTTTCACTCGCTCCACGGAAACTCTGTGATAATGTCGTCGCCCCAAATGGGCTTCATGCTGTCCTTCATGAAAACCGGCTTGCCGAGCGCCTTGGCCTGCTCGACCACGCCCTCGATCCACTCGCGCTTCGGGATGACCTTATCCTTGCGGTTGCCCGTCTCCGCGCCAAGGATGAACCAGTCCATCGGCTCGATGATGTCCTTCTTGGGATTACCCAGCGGCCCCAAAATCGGCTCGATGCTGGCGAAGGTATGGTGTTCGTCCGACCAGAACATCGGCACATCACGCTCGGTCGTCGTTGAGCCATACCAGAACTCGTCGCCGGCAGGCAGCAGTCCCGCCTCGTACAGTCGGATGTAACGCGCTGGGTTTTTGGTGAGGAACAGGTATCTGTGCCCGGAGGCAGCCTTGCAGGCGTCGAACACCTTCTTGATCCACTCGTCAGGCACCCAATCCCCGAACAGGTCAGCCATCGAACAGACGAAAATCGTCTTGCCGAACCCCTTCGTCAGCGGGTCATTGAGGCGGTACTCATGGAACGTAGGCGTGAAGCCGAAGGGGTACGCCGCATTTCGGACGACGCCGTCCTTGCTGGTAACAGTCAGCCGTTCCTTCAGGTACACCACATTCTCGTCGGTCTCTCCGCCGACCGCACAGTCGCAGCCTTTGAAGCGATTCGCCGTCGATCTGGCGTAACAGTACGGGCACGGATGGTAGCAGCCCGTGACTGGCGACCACGTCGAATCGCTCCATTCTATTTTCGTCTTTATCAACGTAACCCCTCCTCTAAATAACCCCACTTAATGCCAAGCATCGCTCGCCTTATCGCAGTATGCGACACGCCGTATTTTGCGCCAAGCTCTCTGAGTGAGGCTGTACCCCGCGCCTTCCTGATTTCAAGCACTTCGGCCTCTGTCAACTTATGCGTCCCTGAGCGTTCACCGACTGGCATTTTGTCGTTGACTCTCTTGTCATCAACGTTTTCCTGCCTACTTCCCCAACAAAGGTTTTCCAGCCTATTGTCATCGTGGCAGTCGTTAAGATGTCGGCATTCTTCATCAGGAAGCGGCTCTCTATCCCACGCTAAGAGGACGGCTCTATGTACCCGCAGCTTCTCCCTCGTTCCGTCGTATAGGAAGACATGAAGGTATTCGCCATCTCTTATCTGTCGCAAAACCCTTGGTTTGCTTTGGCTCTTAGCAAGCGACAAGATTTGCCCGTTTCTTGATGCGAAGTATTTTCCGTGATGCCCCGGTATCTCGCTCCACAGTTCACCTTGGTAGCGGATAATTTGTCGTTCCATCGCGCATTCTCCTGTCAGAACGGCAGTTCACCGGCGTCGTCATCGGGAATCTCGGAAAAATCTCCGCTGGGCTGCTGGTAGCTGTTGTCGTAGCTGCCACCGTAGCTTCCGCCTCCAGACCGATTACCGCCGTCCTTATTGCTGTCCCCGAAATAGACGTTGTCGGCCACGACCTCCGCACTGCGACGGTTGTTGCCCTCTTTGTCCTTCCAGTCGCGGATCTGAAGCCGGCCTTCCACGACAGCCATGCGGCCTTTCGTAAAATACTTACTCACAAACTCAGCGGTATTTCTCCACGCAACCACGTCGATGAAGTCCGTCTCCTTCTCTCCGCCCTGCCCCTTGAAGTCGCGGTCAACAGCCAGCGCAAACGATGTCACGGCTGTCCCGCTTCCGGTACGTCTCAGCTCGGGGTCACGGGTCAATCTGCCCATCAAGATTATCTTGTTCAGCATTCTCGGTTTCTTCCTTTCGTTTCAGTCTGTATAGCTTGCACAGGTGCTTATCCAGCAGGACGCCTCTCGTGAGGTGGTGCTTCTTCTGGAATGTCAGCCACCCTATCGCGTGGACTTCGGAATGGTGCTCCCGGCAAAGCGGGAGCACCTCCATTCCCTCGTGAATGATCTCCTCACGGTCGCGGCCGGCGCCGACATGGTCTACATGATGCAGGTCGCACGGCTCCCCGCAGATGCAGCACTTCTTGCTCACCAAGCAAGCGTACACATAGTCCTGAACATCATCCACGAAATCGAGCAGAGAGAAGCTGCACGGAATGTCCCAGTCGAGGATGAACCGCACCAAAAACCGCTGGAACGCGCACACAAGGCTCATAGGGGCGTTGCTCAGGGAGAACATCTGGTCAGCCGTCTCCTGCAGGTCTTCTGCGATGAACTTCAGCTTCATGTACTCCTTGGTCGGGTCAAGCCCCATGCCGGTGTAGTTCGAGATCTCCCGAATGAGCTTGTAGCAGGTGCGCCTCTGCTTATCGGACAGCGGGCGGCTGTCGATCATCTGGATATTGCACTCCTTGTACTCGCGCTTCAGGAGCATCGGCCAGTCGTCGTATCGGGCCTTGATCGTCACGATTCCGTGCTTGTCGATGTCAACGATCCTGCCGCGCACAATGTCGATTGGGCTTTTCACGTCAGCCCTCCTCTCTGCTCAAATCGCGGTTCGTTACGCCTCGGGCTCGTCGTACTCGTAGCCGTTGGGCTCGTTCTCGTCAGCAGGCTCTTCAGCGGCGGGTTCTTCCTCCGCGGCGGCGTCGGTCGCATCCGTCTCCTCGGTCGGTTCCTCTTCGCTCGAAGCCTCTTCCTCGACGGCATTCTCCATGCCGACGTTGGGGGAGTCGATGTCGAACAGAACCTCGCTGCAATCCTCGCACTCGATGGAAATGTTCACGATCTCGTCGTCGCCATAGCCGACGCACACGACGGCGTGGCCGACATGGGGGCTCAGCTTCTCAGCGGAGCAGTAGAACGGGTTCTCAGGGCTGGTCGCGGAGGACAGGACGACCTTGTTGCTCTGGGTGCGGACGGTGTAGTTGCCCATCGCCTCGGTGACGTTCATCGTCTCGCCGATGAACTGGCGAAGCCAGCCGAAGGGCTTGGACGGGTCATGCGCGGGGTCGATGGCTTCCTCCTCAAACTCGCCAGCAGCGTCAGGAGTGGCGTCCTCTGCGTCCGCGGGTGCAACTTCCTCCCCGTCGATTACGTTGCTCTCAGGGGCCGCAGGAAGCCCTCTGGGACCTTCGTCAACGACGTCATAGTGGGTGTTGGCAAAGTCAGCAGAATCGCCGTCACCATCAAAGAGCGTGGTCTGGCCGTTGTCGATGTCGCGGTAGAAATACTGGCCGCTGGCCTTATCGAAGACCAGCTCGAAGTTACCGGAGAAGCTGCCGCTCTTCTTCTCCTTGCGCTGGATGACGTAGGCGACGGTGTGGTCGAACTTCGGCTTCGTCACCTCTCTGGTCTGATGACCGCCGGCCACGGTGTAGTCGGGGGCCGAGTCGTCGGTGAGGGTGATTTTGACCTTAATGTTGATCTCGCCGGTGTTCTGCTCCGTCTCGATCATGCCAGCCAGCACGTCGCGGAGCGTGGTATCGAAGTCAGCGCACAGGCTGTTGAAAGCCTCGCCTCTCAGGGACAGAGAATAGTCCTTGCTCATGATATTTTCCTCCTTCATTTTGTCGTGTCACGGATGTACTTGTTTCGGCAGGCTTCACAGCAGAAGTCGTGCCACTCGCCATCCACCTTCGTCGTGATCCATCCGAGCCGCTCCCGCAGCTCTTTCCGGTGGGCCTTCGAGTCGATGTCCTCGCTATCGAACGGGAACGAAACGTCCTTGCCACAGCAGTCGCACGAGTACACAGCTTCGCCTTCCCAATAGCCGCTAAACTCCAGATCTCTCATTCGTCAGTCCCGTCCTCGCCCATGAAGACCGAGCCAGCCCGCATTGCTCTGCGCTGGATCTCCTCCAGCAGCGTCGCGGTGCTGATGCCGTCGAGGCTGGGCAGGCCCTTACCGCCACAGCAGTCGCACTCACCGCAGCAGTCATCCTCAACCTCGTCGTCCAAAGAGACCAAGAGGTCAGAGTTAAGAAGCAAAGCGGGGCGGATGCCGAACGAGTTGGATGCGTAGCTGCCGTAGCAGTCGCCATCGGTGCCGACGCTCCACACGTAGTTGGTGTTGAGGGTGTACGGGGAGCGGAGCCACCGACACGCCCAAGGCGTGACGAGCCAGTACCAGTCATCCTCGTTCAGCGGGATCAGCTCCTTGAACTGGCCGTACTGCCAGAGCGTCAGGGGCGCCGCTTTGACCGTGATGGTTCCGTAGCCATTGCTGCGGTCGGTGCAGCTCAGATCCACCTCAAACGGAAGAATGGCCGCAGCCTCCGCCGAGGTACGAGGCAGCGCCTCCACCCACTTGTCGATGCGCTCCTTCAAAGTGGAGCAGGTATAGTCGTTGCGGTTCTCCGCGTTGTCCTTGTCGTTGAACGGGCAGGACTCCTTGCTCTGAGCCAGCAGGACGAACGCGGCGCCGTCGCGCTGTTCCATGACGACGAACTTCTCACCGGCGAAGTTGAAAATGCGGCCGGGGCTGAGTTTTGCGAGTTTCTTCATGATTGCCTCCTATTCTGCTTCCTGAATTGTCACGACAACCCTCGGGTCGTCGCTGAAGAACTTTCTTACCTGTGCGTCTACGATCTGGGCGTCGTCGTGATAGGCGATGTCGTTCAGGGAGTCGCACACGATTTTGCCGATGTTGTCAAAGTCTGGCTTCTTCATCGGCCTGATTTTCCGCTCGCGCATGAGCTGCGCTTTCTTTTTGCTGACACTTTTGGGGATGCCATAGTACGCCGTGATGCGCACATCAAGCGGTGTGTCCTTGGGGAACTTGAAGTCGTTGCATTGACGGCGGTATTCGAGCCTGACGAGGTTCTCATAGCTGACCGTCTTCTCCGGTGTGTAGGTCTGAACAAACGCGCCAGCGTTTCGGAATCGCGGTCTGCCTTTGCCCGCCGGCTCTCCAAGGACGGAAAACTTCAGCTTCATTTTGGTATCTCCGCCCCCTCCACCATCGTCTCGCCAATCCAATACTTGACGAGGTATTCGTTGCTTCTCCCGTCCTTCTTCTGCTTCACGGGCTGGACGGAATACCCGTTTCGGAACAGGATCGAGGCCACCGTCACACGGTCAGCCTCACTCCCGATCTTGAGATAGAAGACCTCTTTACTGCCCGCCATGTTCAGACTCCTCGCTGAGTTTGAACTGCGGGCCCCACGTTGCGACGATGCGGCGGCTCTCCTGATCGACAAACGCGAGCTTCCCGTCGTAAATCGTCATGTTCAGCTTGTACTTGATGCAGGCCCTCTCGACATCAGCGATAAGGCGCTGTACCCGCTGTTTCATTTCCATGCGGCTTCTCCTTTCAGTCAATATCGAACAGCTTCTCCATCTCCGTGAACCGGCGGTTGGCTTCCTTCTTCCGCCAGCTCGGGCCGGTAAACTGCATCGAGTAGCAGGTCTCGAAGATGCGGTCATAAATGCGGCTGTACCGTCTGTCCTCCTCGTCCTTCATCTCGTCGATGGTCAGGTTCGTGGTCAGGAGCATCGGGAGCTTCCGCCGATACCGGCTGTCGATGATGTTGTAAATCTTCTCAAGCGCATAATCGGTGTTGCGCTCGGCACCCAGATCGTCGAAGATGACCAGCTTCGCGCTGTTCATCCGGGCGATGATGTCGCTCTCCTTCTCCTCGCCGCCCTGAATGAGCTCCAGCAGCTTCACAAGGGAGGTCATCATCACGGGGACGCCGCGGTTCAGCAGGTGGTTGGCGATACAGGCAGCCGCAAAGCTCTTACCCGTACCAACGCTTCCCCAGAAAATCAAACCCTGATTTTTGGACACCATCTCGTCGAACGCCTCAGCGTATCGGCGGCACAGCTTCAGATTTCGGGCGTTGTACTTCGTGACTTGGAAGCTGTCGAAGGATGCCTCACGGAGTTTTTCATCCATGAGGCTCGCCTTTTTCAGACGGGCGACACGCTCCATGTCCTTTTTGTTCTGCTCGGCCTGCTTCTCGGCAGCCTCCTTGTCGCGGTCGCACTTGCAGGAACGGGTGGCCTTGAACGTCATCTTGTTCTCGGGGCTGCCCTCCATCGGAGCGGACACCGTCACCATCCCCTGCCTCGGCTCGCCACATTTCCCGCACATGAGCATCCCGTCATCGTCGAACCAGTCACCTGGTCGGATCTCCTGCCGTTCAAGCCCGCGGGCGGCAATACGGGGCAAAATGGTCTGCGGGTCAAATCCTTGCATTTGTCATTCCTCCCCGTATTCCGCAAACGGATTTTTGTTGTCGGGCACCGCGTCCTCGGGCGGCTGGACCTTCTTCTTATCTGGCAGATAGTCAAGGAACGGCCGGCTGTCGCTCAGGAACGTCTTCGGGTGTTTGATGTACTGCTTCTCGGTGCCAAGCCTCTTGCACTGGGTCGCATAATTCCGAGCGGCCATCAGCAGCTCCTCCGGGGAATAACCCTCGTGGATGCGGGCCTGATACTTCTTGAAGGCGTTACCCTTCTCAGCCTTTTTCGGGTATGCGTCCCAGAACTCGTCGAAGGTCGGCGTGTACTTCGGTGTTGCTGGTTCTGCAGGGGGCTTCGGCGGTTTAGGCGGCTCAGTCGGTGCTTTTTCGGCCGTGGGGGCCTCTCCCTCGTCGATTTTAAGCTGCTTTTCCTCGCCGTCCGCAGGACTGTCCGTGTGACCGTCCTTCGCCGCGTCCGCTTTTTCCTCATTTTGGGCCGCCGCTTTGCTGTTCCGCCGACTCTCGCGCTTGCGGGCAGCGTCGCGCTCTCGGGCGTCCTTGGCCTTCTGCCATTGAGCTTGCCAAGTCTCCCAGTCGTGAATACAGATTCCGCGAGGCGACCAGTCGAGCCAGCCGCTATCGAAGAGTGCATCCACGATTTTCTTCGGATCGAGCACACAACCTGCGCCGACGCCGTACAGGTATCGCTCGATGTCCTCTTTTTCTGCATACAGTATGAGCCCGTCCCTCTCAGCGTTCGTAAGCCCCCAGAACCACAAGAAGTTCAGGATGCCCGTCGCCTCGAACTTTGAGCAACCGAGCTGCTTATACAGATTTCGCAGCTTCGGTCCGTCGATACTTTCGTGTACGCTGATCCATGCCATTTTCTCACCTGCCTGTCTGTGTGACGGCTATGCCGTCGGATCGCATCACTCTTTACCGGGAAAATCGGGCTGGTCGCTGGCAGGGGCGGTGTCTCCGGTTTCCTGCGGTGCTTCGGGTTCAGGCTTTCTCTCCTGAGCCATTTCCATGACCTTTTCGGTGATGCGGTGATACGCAGACGTGGGCAGGCCCTCCGTGGACTCGTAGCCCTCGGCGGCCAGCAGGGATTTCAGGATGCCGTTCGCTTCCTGCCCGAAGGCGCTCGTTGCCATCTTGAAAAGCGTCTGGCGCTGATCCTGCGTGATGGGTTCATCCTTTTCGGCCTCGGTCACTTCGCCGGTGCTGGGATCGACGACCAGCGCAAAGCCGTCCGTCGGGATGTCGCCCATGTCGAGGACTTCCTCCTGACTGTAAATGCCCATAATCATGTCAGGACAGTTCATGCGGCCGAAGAACGAAGCAGCACGGTACTGGATCATCACGTCAGGCATGGTCTTCCACTTGCTTCCGTTTTTGCTCGTCCAGCCCTCCTCGTTCGCCATGTTCATCGTGATTTTCGGGCCGTAGACCTTGTGACCGGAGTAATCCTCCGCCCAAGCGCGGCAGCTCAGGCCGCCGTCAGCTTTATCGCGGCCGAACTCGAACTGCAGCTCGGTCTTGTACCGGCGGCTACTGTTAATCATGGCGATGATCCACTGGCTCGACCACGCAGGACGCCCATTGACGATGTAGAGGTTCTGCATCACCATCATCGGACTGGTGTTGATGCGGGACGCCATCTCAATAGCGATCATGCAGTTGCCGACGTTTCCGTGGTACTCCTTGGGGACTACCGTAGACGACGCAAGGCACTGGGCCATGCGCAGAGCCGTATTAAAGCTCGCGCCGTCAGCGAAGACGCTCAAGGCTCCCCCGCCGGCCGTTTTCTGAGTCACAGCCCCAGCGGGCGCCGTGCTCAGTTTGTTTTCGTTACTCATGTTGACCTCCTGTTATTCTCCGGTTTTACCGGGTGCTGACGCTGGTGGTGTAGGTTTCGCGGAACTTGATGCCGGGGATCTCGACCTGACCCTTGGACATCTTAATCAGGCGGAGCACCGCAGCCTTATCGACCGGGCGCAGCTCAATGCCAATGAGAGACACAGGAACCTTAGACCAGTCGCACTCGGACTCGCAGATTTCCCACGTCTTGCTCTGGGAGATGCCCTTGACCTTGGGCGTCTGATGCTGGATGCCGCCGGCGATGGACACCCCTTCCATCATCTCGGCTTCGGCCATAGCGTACTCGGCGCCAACAGCGTCACCGTTGGCCTCTGCTTCGGCGGCTTCGTTCAGGTGGCGGTCGATCTCGGCCTGAGCCAGTCGGCGCATGGCCTCCTCCTGCTCACGGCGCTTGCGTTCCTGCTCCGTGCTGTACTCGTTCACCTTGGCCTTGACGATCTTCTCCGCCTTTTCCAACGGTTCGATCATTTCCTTTCTGTGGGCCAGAACCTCGTCGTAGCTCTTCTTGGCAGACACGCGGAGAGGCTCCCAGTAGTCTTTGACCTGTTTCTGTGCCTGCTTGATCTGCTTCAGAAACAGGCCAGCGTCCTCGAAGTCCGCCCTGGAGGCAACGACGACCGCTTCGGCCCGCTGCTCAATCAAGCTGACTTCTTTGCCGAGCTTGCTCTCTTCAGCGTTCATCACGGTCACGTTCTCTTCTGCGGTGTCAAGGACAAGGGCATTGCTTCCGATGGTCTTTGCGTCGTTCATACTGACACTCCTTTTCGTTTATTTGTAAGACTGTTCATAGTCGTACAGACATTTCAGCGCCCCGACTACGCGGCATCTGGCGGGGTCTTTGGCCGGGAACTCGCGGAACGCCCACTTCCCGTCCTTTTTCAGATGCAGGATGTGCTTCCGCTGCGGCGTGATGCCGTGGGAAATGAGGGCCTGCGAATAGGCTTCAAGCTGGACGCCGCAGGTCATCTCCAGCAGCGAGTAGGTCGTCTTGAAGTCAATCAGCTCCAGCAGGCCACCGATCTCGCAGAGCAGGTCAATCGTCCCACCGTAGCGCATCAGCTTGTGGTAAATGCGCACCTCAGAGCCGAAAACCCGCGGCTTGTACTGCTTCCACCATTCCATGAAGCCGTTGAAGTAGCCGCGATGCTCCGACGGAATATCGTCGATGCCGAACTTGATCCAGTTCTCGATGCTGTTATGCACCGAGGAGCCTTTGTTGGCGGCGTTCTCCAGCGTCCGCTTGCTGATGCCGCCGTAGCACTGGTCTTTCAGCGGCTCCATCAGCTTTGATACGCTCGGTATGATGTCGCCGTTCAGCCGGTAGATGTGGCTGGCCTCGTCGAAGGTCAGCTCGGGCAGTTCAGGAACCTCAACCGTCATATCCATCGGGGATGTCCTCCTCGCTCGCGGTTTTCCAGTCGTGGCCGCACCGCTCTACCAGATCGCTGAGTGGCGTGTCTTCGAGGCATTCCTCGCAGAAGGCGTCCCCGTCGATCTCGCCGTATTCCGCTCCAGCCGGGAGCGGCTCGGTGTCTCCGCAGCACTTGCAGTCCACGCACTGGACGCTTTCGCCCTCCTGTACCGTCTTCCACTCCCACCCCAGCTTCGGGATCAGGACGCAGAGAGGCAGGTCATCCAAGCATCCCTCGCACCACGCCTCACCGTCGATGTCGGCGTACTCGTCGCCGGGGATAATCGGTTCGCCGCAGGAACGGCAATACGTCACCGGAGTCGGGTCGGGCGCGTTCGGGCAGCCGCTCAGGCAAGGGCTGTGCAAACAGATCGAGCACATAAGTTTCTCCTCCCAATCGCATTGATTCGCTCACGCATCACGTGGTCTTCCAGCTCGTTCCTGAACAGGAGCGGCACATACGCCTCGTCCTTGCCGTTCAGGTCTGCCTTGCGGATGGTGTGCCGAATGATGGCAACCATGTCGTCCACATCAAACCAGAAGCCGGTTTCGTTCTGGACGTCAACGATGATGTCACCCAGTTCCTCCGGGTTCAGCTTCGTCGTGTCGATCATGCCAGCACCTCCGCCCATGCGTCCGCATATTCCATCACTGTGCGGCTGTACGACGTGGTCGTGTAGCCCTTGCTGAAGACGTGCTCCTGAGCGCCGCCCTCGCCGTAGTTGTAACAAATCAGGGCTTTGTGCCAGTCCCCGTACTTCCCGTACAGGTCGCTCAGGATGAACACGCCCGAGCGGATATTCTGGTACGGGTCGGTCAAATCCGTGACGCCGATTTTCTCGGCCAGCCATGCAGAGTTGATGCTGTTGATCTGCATATAGCCGTAGCAACTTCCGTTTGCGGCTGTGGCCGTGAACGAGCTTTCGGCCTGAATGACGCCCAGAGCCACGTTCTGAGGGACGCCGTACTCTTCGCAGACCGCAATCAGGTGGCACTGCAGGTCGAAGTCCAGCGGGATCTCCTCATGCAGATAGCCTTGCTCCAGCAGAGCCGCCTCGATTTTCTCGTTCTCGTCCTCTTCCTCGACGGGTTCCGGTTCCTGAACAGGCTTGGCCGTCATCTGGACGGGCGGATATGTACTGTCGTGCTCTGCGACCAGCAGAACCGGCTCAGCCTGCAACGCGGGCGGCTGCGGTGTTGGTTCGGGCACCGTTTCGGCTGCCCCCCCTGTCAGGGCTACGATGCTGGCCGTGGTCAGCGCCAGCACGGCCGCTGTGGTCGCCAGCTTGATTCGCAAGATGCGGCGGCGTCTTCTTCGCCGTTCCATTCGGGTCATGATGCTTTGTCCTCCTTTGTTTTCTCAGGTGTCGCGCAGAACGGGGCCAGATCCAACGGTTTCATCCGCCGAATGGCCTCCGCAAGCTCCTGTGGGCTTTTGATGTCATACTCTTCTGCGAGTATAGCCATCAGACTACTTTGATCCATGGGCATCACCATCTTCGTTCAGAGCCATCTCGCCGATGGTCTTCAACTCGCTCACGGTCTTTGCCAGATCGTCGAGGTAGGCCAAAACCTCTTGAAGCGCCGGCTTCTCGTCTTCGGTGATTTTCCCGTCAGCCGCGATGTCAAGGAGCGTGTCCTTGACCTCACCGAGCTTTTCGGTCTTCAGGCTCTTCAGCAGCTTGACCGTCACTCGATCAATGCCAACCACTTCGTCGGAGAGCGAATGCCTGCATCCAATCGGGCACTCGTTCAGGCAGTAGTGGTTCAGCAGCCACGGGGCGTTGTACCTGTCGGCCATGAGCACCGCCTTATCGACCGGCATGAACTTTGTGTTCCCCAGCTCCGCATCTGCCAGCGAAGACACCGACATTCCGAGCTGCTCAGCCGCGCTCTCACGGCTACATAGCCTGTCGTCATATTCAGCAGCCTTTTTTCTGGCTTGATACCACGGATTTCCCGCTGCTTTCGTAGCGTCACGTCCCATTTTTTCTGAGCCTCCAATCGCCTATAATTACCGTAGTGGCAAGAGAAATTATCCAAGCGGCTAATCATCGGGCAAAAAAAATATACACCGACACCGATGATGGCCTCGATTAACCAGTTGGCAACTTGCCGTCGAAGAAAAAGTCGTTCACCTGCGCGTTGTTCAACGTGAGCAGGCTGGCGACCTCCGGGACTTCGTCCAAGGTAAACTCTACTTCGCCTCTCTCTTTTCTCCCGTAGGAGACTTCCGTGAGGCCGAGTTTCTCTGCCATGTACTTCTGCGTAAATCCAAGCCTTGCACGGGCTCCCTTGATTTCGAGTGGTTTCATAATGTTCACCCCTTTCTGCCTATCTTTTTTTGAAGATAATTAACTGATGTGATTATTATAATTATCCACGCGGCTAATGTCAATAGTTTTTTGCAGTTTTCTCGCAAAAAATGTTTGCGATTTCACTCAAAGAGCTTTACAATGGCTAATACGAACAATCACGCTGGCAAAGGAGAAACATCATGGAACTCGAACTCGATTTTACCGCCTTCAAGAAGAACCTGCGCGACCTAATTGAAAGCAGGGGCCTCTATTCAAAGGACATCGCCGCGGAGATCAACGTCTCGACGCCCACCCTGTCGAGATACCTTCAGGGCGTCCGTGAGCCCGAACTCAAGTACGTTGTTCGGCTCGCCCGCTACTTCGGCGTTTCCGTTGACTGGCTGCTGGGCCTCAGCAATGACCGCTACGAGGCGCTCCCCGCAGAAGTCCGCGAGTTTGCCACTCTGTACGCTCTGGCCTCGCCCGATGACCGTACCATCGTCGAGACCGTACTCAAAAAATATCGAGAGGAGAACTAACCATGATCTTCGGCAAAGACTTGGGACGTTCTGCCTTCTTTGCCGAAATCGGCTCGGAGGTCGAACGTCTGGACAACATCCCCAGCGATTACACGAACCTCGTCTGCATCGGGCAAGGCGTCAGCCTCACCGATACTGTGGGGCGCGAGTATCGCATTGACCTGTTCATCTCGCCCACCGGCCGCGTCGCCGTCAGGCTGCCCCTCCCCCTTGCCGGTGCTTCACCGACTGACGCCGACCCAAAGCATCTGCGCCGCGTCGCCTCCATCGTGAGGGCGTGGAACGCGGAGCAGCTCAACGAGGTCTGCGCCGACCATTTCTACCGCACTGAAGGACAGGCTGCCGACATCATCGACGTCCTTGTTCGCGCCGGCCTTGCGGGTTTCTCCGACAAAGGCAACATCAGCAAGGCTCTCGTCGCAACGCTGGCCGACGGCGAATTGCTCTTCGAGGTCATCGACTCAGCCTCCGCGCACAAGGTCTTTACCAGCCGCGAACTCATTGGCCGCTTCTCTGCCGCAAAAGGCGTTGACCCCGACGACGTGACCGAGTTCATCGGCGCTCTCGAAGTCATGGATGGTTTCAGCGCCGTCTCCATCGGCCGTGAGATCATCGTTCAGTATGCTCCGCTCGGAGATGGCCGCCCGTACCAACTCTTCAAGTTCACCATCGGGCAGCATCGCTCGGACGTGGTGGCCGAGCCCCGTGTCACCCGGCACCAGCTCCAAAGCAACGGGCGAGATCCCGCCGAGGCCAACAGCTTCTTCGAGGCTCTCATTCCCTATGCGGACACAGCCTCCATGAAGCCCGCACCTGATGGCTCCATCAGCGTCTTGCCTCTCAGCATTGGCGCCCTGATGGATGGCACGATGGGGCTTGTAGCAGCGGCCAGAGGCTTCGCAAAAACAGTCTCGCAATAAAAACACATACGGGGCATCGCGGTAGCGGTGCCCCAAAACTATATCTAACGGTTACGTTACGTTTACGGTATAGGTTACGGTTACGGTATGGTTACGGTTATACTCGGAACGTCCGTGGATTTTTGGTCGGACGTTCCTATGGAATATCCCAAAAAGGAGGACTTCGTATGGCTTCTCGCATCGCCGAGAAACTGGCCGCGAAGAAGGCGGCCATCTATATTCGCGTCTCTACTCACTGGCAGGTCGATAAGGACTCCCTCAAGGTACAGCGCCGCGAGCTGATTGCCTATGTCACGCTGGTTCTGGGCATCACCGACTACGTCGTGTTTGAAGACCCCGGCTACTCAGCCAAGAACACCGACCGCCCCGAATATCAGGCCATGATGGATCGCATCCGCACTGGCGAGTTTACCCACCTCGTCGTCTGGAAAATTGACCGCATCAGCCGCAATCTGATCGACTTCGCCGCCATGCACGATGAACTGCGGTCCCTCGGCGTCACCTTCGTCTCCAAGAACGAGCAGTTCGATACCTCCTCCGCCATCGGCGAGGCCATGATGCGCATTATCCTGATCTTCGCCGAGTTGGAGCGCAAGACCACCGCCGAGCGCGTCACGGCCGTCATGCTCTCCCGCGCCTCAGACGGCCAATGGAACGGCGGCCGCGTCCCCTTCGGCTATTCGTGGTCGAAGGAAACGAAGACATTCTCCATCGTCCCCGAGGAGGCCAAGGCCATCCGCCGCATGGCCGAATTGTACGAGCAGTACCAGTCCTTGCTCTACGTCGCAAAGTACCTCAACGACGCCGGCATCGTCACAAAGACGGGCGGCCAATGGACACCGACCACGGTGCGCACCATCCTGACGAACCCGTGGTACATCGGCCAGTACGTCTACAACGTCCATTCAGACGGCAAAGGCATCGAGAAGCGCGACTCCGACGAATGGATCACCGTCGAGAACCACCACGAGCCCATCCTGAATGACGACGTGTTCTACCGCATGAAGTTCCTGCTGACTCGGAACAAACGCGGTGGCGTCCCCTCCCACAAAACATACGTTAGGAAGAACATCCACGTCTTTGCCGGTCTGCTCCACTGCGGCCAGTGCGGCTCCAACATGACCGCCAACCTCGACCGGCGCAGGGCAAACGGCTTCCGCCCCTCTCAATACGCCTGTGGCAGTCGGCGGCGCAAAGGAACCTCCTGTACCAACAAATACATCTCAGACACCACGCTCGGCCCGTTCGTCCTGAACTACGTCGCCAACATCATCAGAGCCTCCAAGAACTCCTCCGAGACCACGACGCCCGAGGTTCTGGAACGCAAACTGCTCCGCGGCGAAGCATTTGAGGACGTGGCCTCCGTCAGTACCGACGCTCTGGGCCAGCTTCTCGATGCGTTTCGCTCCGCCGGTGACGCCGTGGAGTACCGCCCACAAATTGCCTTCTCCGGTGACGACAATTCCATCCGTGAGATCGATACCCTCCGCGCTCGGCGCCGCAAGCTCGACAATGCCCTCGCCCGATTGAACGCCCTGTACCTCTATGACGACGAGGCCATGCCCGAGAAAGACTTCGTCATGCAACGCGGCCAGATCACCAAACAGCTCGAAGAAGTCAATTCTCGCATCGAGGAGCTGCAGAACCAAGAGTCCAGCGAGGAACTGGGCGACGACTTCATCGGTAAGGCCAGCTACTACATCATGGCGAACAAGCTGATTGAAGACCGCTACATCGACTACGAGAAGTACATCCGGGCCATCGACCCCTCCATCCCGCGCAGTTTCCTCCAGCAGATCATCGACCACATCGTTGTGAACGATGGCCGCGTCGTCTCCATCACGTTCAAGAACGGTTCGACCCACACGTTCACCTACAAGACATGAGAAAAGCCCCGGCCTCATATACTGAGGTCGGGGCCATCTTATGCAGTCTATGCAGCATCACCGCAACATTATGCGCCAAAAAAGTTGTTCAATTTTATAAGCATCCCCTCAAAGCTAACGATGCGTGATGCTTTTCGGTTATCCACGCGGCTTTTCCTGCTTTTTGCGCCGGTTAAGCTGTTTTCCCCGAAAACCCTTATTTTTCGGGCTTTTCGCCGTTTTCGGCCTTGGAGGGCATCACGTCTCCAATGAACATCGCATCGCCGATCATCACGGCGTCCTCTGAGTGGACCCCCAGAATCCGCAGGCCCGTGCGCATCATCAGGGGGTTGGGCTTGCCCACGAAATAGGCGCTCTGGCCGGTGGCCATCTCGATGGGGGCGATCATGGCCCGGCAGGCGGGGATGATGCCGTCCTCCGAGGGGCCGGTCAGGTCGCTGTTGGTGCCGATGAGCCGGGCGCCCTTCAGCACCAGCCGCACCGCCCGCAGGATGTTCTCGTAATTATAGCTGTTGCCCTCGCCGATGATGACATAATCCGGGTCCACGTCGTTCATGGTGATGCCCTCGTCGTGGAGGGCCATGATCAGCCCCGCCCCGCCGATGACATAGGCGCTGCACCCGGGGGCCTGGCTGCTGATGAACCGGGCCGTGGCCTGGGCGCTGGTGTAAAAGTGGCTCTCGTCCACGTCCAGGCCCATGCGCCGGAGCTTCTGCTGCAGCTCCTTGGGGCTGCGCTCGGAGGAGTTGGTCAGAAACAGGAAGTTCTTCTCCTCCCGGTAAAGCCAGTCCACAAATTCCTTCACCCCCGGCAGCAGCCGGTTGCCGTGATAGATGACACCGTCCATGTCGCAGATAAAGCCTTTTTTCTGTCGCAGCTGGTCCATAAGAATCCTCCTATATGATAAAATTTACCGATTTCCGCAGTTTTTCCGCCAGATCAGGGCCAGACCCCGCAGAAGCAGGCTGTCGTCCCGGCGGATGTCCCGGCGGCAATAGGGGGTGATGACCCCGGCCAGGCCGCCGGTGGCCACGGCGGTGCAGGGGACGCCCAGCTCCTCCTCCATGCGGTCCAGCAGACCGTCCGCCATGGCGGCGGCTCCGTAAATGGCCCCGGCCTGAAGGCTGTCCTCCGTAACGGAGCAGATGACCTTCCCCGGGGCCTCCAGGGCGATATCCGGCAGTTGGGCCGTGCCGGAAAACAGGGCGTGGAGACTCAGCTTCACCCCCGCCAGGATCACGCCGCCCCGATAGCGGCGGTCTGCGTCCACCACGGTGACAGTGGTGGCGGTGCCGAAGTCGAACACCACCACCGGCAGGGGATACTCCGCCGCAGCGGCGGCGTCGGCGGCCAGCAGGTCCACCCCCAGGGTCTCCGGCTGTTCAATGGCGATGTCCAGCCCCGCCTGGGTGGTGGGACCCACCACCAGGGCCTCCAGCCCCGTGACCCGGCGGATGGCGTCGGCGGTCTCCGCCGTCAGCCGGGGCACCACCGAGCCGATCACGGCCCCCTCCGGGGCGTCATGGCCCGCCAGCACCCGGCGGATGGCGTCGTCATACGCCTCCGGCGGCAGCGGCTCCCCGGAGGGGACTCGGCACTGGGATACGACCCGGTCCTTCTCATCCAGCAGGGCCAGAACGATGTTGGTGTTTCCGATGTCGGCGGTCAGCAGCATAGGCGGTACCTCTCTTATAATAGCGTTTCAGCTTGGCCGAAAAGCCCTCGCTTTCCGGCCAAGCCGGGGATATTTCAGGATTGCTTCCTGGGAATGGTCACGGTGATGGTGGTGCCCTTGCCGGGCTGGCTCTCCAGCTGCACGGTTCCGTGGTGATAGGCCACGGCGTGCTTCACGATGGACAGGCCCAGGCCGGTGCCGCCGGAAGCCTTGGAGTGGCTCTTATCCACCCGGTAAAACCGCTCGAAGATCCGGGACTGGTGCTCCGGGGCGATGCCGATGCCGGTGTCCGCCACGGAGATCACGGCGTTTTCGCCGGCATCCGACACGGTGACCCGGACGCTGCCGCCGGGGACGTTGTACCCGATGGCGTTGTCGCAGAGGTTATAGATGGTCTCGTGCAGCAGACGGCGCACGCCCTCCGCCCGGACGTCCTGTCCCTCCACGGTAAGGCTGACCTGGCTTTTCTCGGCCTTGTCCCGCAGGTCGGCGGCAATGTCCCGGCACAGAGCCGGGATATCCACCTGCTCCCAGGGCAGGGGGTCCCCCTCGTCCAGCTGGGACAGACGGATGATGTCGCCGATGAGGGCCACCAGCCGCTGGGGCCCACGAACCGGGGCAGGTCCTCCTGCTTCACCAGTCCGTTTTCAATCAGCTCGGCGCTGCCGATGATCCCCTGAAGGGGCGTTTTCAGCTCATGGGATACGTTGGCGGTGAACTCCCGGCGGCTCTGCTCCGCCGTCTCCTGCTGGGTGATGTCGAAGGCCAGCAGCACCGCGCCCAGCACGTCTTCGCCAGACCGGATGCGGGAGATATCGAACTGATAAATGCGGCCCGGGCGCTGCACATGGACCTCGCTGTGGCCGGAGGTCATGGCCTCCTCCAATGCGGCGCTGACGTCCCGGCTGCGGTCCACCGTCAGGAAATCCTGGCCCAGGCAGGTCTCGTCCGCCTCGAAGATCCGGCAGGCGGCGGGGTTGATGCTCAGCACAGCCCCGGCGTCGTCCAGCAGCACCAGGCCCTCCTGCATATGGGAGGTGATCTGCCGGAACTCGTCGGACCGGCGGCGCAGGTCCGTCAGCTGCCGGTCGATCTGCTGGCGCTGCACATTGATGCGGCACAGCAAAGGCGACAGCTCCTCATAGGTGTCGTTTTCCAGAGGGTGCTCCAGATCCAGGGCATTCAGAGGGGCGGTGATCCGGCGGGACAGACGGCTCGCCAGAAGGCCCGACAGCACCAGGGCTGCGGCGGCGGTCAGCAGAATGGCCGGCAGCATTCCCAGCAGCAGCATCCCCACGGTGGCCCGGCTGATGGAAATGCGCAGCACCGTGCCGTCCGGCATCCGGCGGGCATAGTAGCTGGTTTTTTCCAGCAGGGTGCTGGAATAGCGGGTGGAGTGGCCGGAGCCGGTGCGCAGGGCCTCCCGCACCTCGGTGCGGTCGCCGTGATTTTCCAGGCTTTCGGCGTCGCGCTTGGTGTCGCACAGCACCGAGCCGTCGGCGGCGATCCAGGTCAGGCGGTAGCGGTCCGCCGTCAGCTTATTCAGGTAATCCGTACCCTCCGTCTCCACGGCGGCGGCTGCCAATTGCAGCTGATCCTGGAGCTGGGACTCCTGCACGGAGGCAAAATAGCTGTACAGGCAGGGCATGACGATGACCACCCCCGCCAGCAGCACGGCCACGGCGGACAGCATAAACGAACGGAAAATTTTCTTGGTCATCCTTGTTCCTCCAGCCGGTAGCCCACATTGCGGACGGTCTGGATCAGACTGCCGTAGGGACCCAGCTTCTGGCGCAGCGTGCGGATGTGCATGTCCACGGTGCGGGTCTCGCCGTAATAGTCGGTGCCCCACACCTGGGCCATCAGCTGGTCCCGGGTGAAGGCCATGCCGGGATGGGACAAAAACAGCCGCAGCAGCTCGTATTCCTTATAGGTCAGGAGCACCCGCTGCCCGTCGCAGGAGACGGTGTGGGCGTCCTGGTCCAGGGTCAGGCCGGACAGGTGCAGCACGTGGCTGGGCCGGGCGCACCGGCGCAGCACGGCCTTGACGCAGGACACCAGCTCCATGACCCCGAAGGGCTTGGTGAGATAGTAGTCCGCGCCCAGGTCCAGGGCCTGGATCTTGTCATATTCCGCGCCCTTGGCGGTGGCCATGACAACGGGGATGGAACGGGTGGCAGGGGCGGCCCGCATACGGCGCAGCAGCTCCACACCGTCCACACCGGGCAGCATCACATCCAGCACCACCAGCTCCGGCAGCTCCCGGGCCGACTCCAGCGCGGACCAGAAGGCCCCGCCGTCGGCGAAGCCCTGGGCCTGGAACCCGGTGGACTGCAGGGTGTATACCTCAATATCAAGGATACTGGCATCGTCCTCTACGCACCAGATCATGGGTTATCCCTCCTTGTGCCGGCCGGTGATGGAAAAAATCACCCACTCGGCGATGTTGGTGGCGTGGTCGCCGATGCGCTCGAAATACTTGGCGATCATCAGCAGGTCCAGGGCGTACTCCCCGTCGCCGGGGTCGGCGGCGATGCGGGAAATCAGGGCCTGCTTCACCTGGCGGAAATAGGCGTCCACGGTGTCGTCGGCAGCCAGAACGCCCTCTGCCTTTATTGTATCATGTTTTACGTATGCGTCAACACTTTCTGTCACCATAGAGATGGTTGCCCGGGCCATCTGGCAGAGAATGTCGTCATGCTCGGCGGTGCGGCCCTTCAGGAAGGTGACGATCTCGGCGATGTCCTGGGCCTGGTCGCCGATGCGCTCCATGTCGGTGATCATTTTCAGGGCGGCGGAGATCTGGCGCAGGTCCCGGGCCACCGGCTGCTGCTGCAAAAGCAGCTTCAGGCACAGCGACTCGATGGTGCGCTCCTTCTGGTCGATCTCCGTGTCCAGGGGGCCCACCTGGGCGGCCAGGGCGGGGTCTCCCTCCGTCAGGGCCTTGGCGGCCAGGGCGATGACCTCCTCGCACAGGGCGCCCATCTCGATGAGCTCCCGGTTCAGCAGCGCCAGCTGCTGGTCAAACTGTCTTCTCATTATCCGAACCTCCCGGTGATGTAGTCCTCGGTGCGCTTGTCGGTGGGGTCGGAGAACAGCTGCTCCGTTTTGCCGAACTCCACCAGCTCGCCCAGCAGGAAAAAGGCCGTGTTGTCGGAGATGCGGGCCGCCTGCTGCATATTGTGGGTGACCATGACCACGGTGTAGTGCTCCTTCAGCTCCAGGGCCAGGTCCTCGATCTTGGAGGTGGAGATGGGGTCCAGGGCGCTGGTGGCCTCGTCCATCAGCAGCACCTCCGGCTCCACGGCCAGGGCCCGGGCGATGCACAGGCGCTGCTGCTGGCCTCCGGAGAGGCCCATGGCGCTTTTTTTCAGCCGGTCCTTCACCTCGTCCCAGATGGCGGCAGAGCGCAGGGAGCGCTCCACGATGTCGTCCAGCTTGGCGTGGCTGCGGATGCCGTGGGTCCGGGGCCCGTAGGCCACGTTGTCATAAATGCTCATGGGGAAGGGGTTGGCCTTCTGGAACACCATGCCGATGCGCTTGCGCAGCAGGGTGGGGTCCACGCCGCCGTCATAGATGTTCTTCCCGTGGAAGTCCACCTCGCCCTGGATCTTCACGGAGGGGATCAGGTCGTTCATGCGGTTCAATGTCCGCAGAAAGGTGGATTTGCCGCAGCCGGAGGGGCCGATAAAGGCGGTGATCTGCCGCTCCGGGATGGCGACGGATACGTCGTGGAGGGCGTGGTTCTGCCCGTACCACAGATTCAGGCTCTTGGCCTCAAGAATCGGTTCCATAAATTGCCTCATTTCTTTCGCAGCTTCCGCCCCACCAGGGAGGCGGACAGGTTGATCAGCAGGGTCAGCACCATCAGAATGGCGGCGATGGAGAAGGCCAGGGCCGTCTCGCCGCCCTCGGTGGCATAAACGTACAGGGCCACGGTCAGGGTGGCGGCGGAGGTGTGCAGGGACTTGATAAAGCCCACCAGCTCCAGGCCGAAGCCCGCCGTATACAGCAGGGCGGCGCTTTCGCCCACAATGCGGCCCACCGCCAGGATGCAGCCGGTGACGATGCCGTCCACGGCTCCGGGCAGCACCACCGTGCGGATCATGTGCCATTTCCCGGCTCCCAGGCCCAGGGCCCCCTCCCGATAGGACTGGGGCACGGTTTTCAGGCTCTCCTGGGTGGTGCGGACGATGGTGGGCAGGATCATCACCACCAGGGTCAGGCCGCCGGCCAGGATGCCCGCCTTCAGGCCCAGCCGCTGGACGAACAGCAGCATGCCCACCAGGCCGAAGATGATGGAGGGGATGCCCGTCAGGGTCTCGGTGGCGAACTCGATAACGGACACCAGGCGGCGGTTGGACGCGTATTCCGTCAGGTAAATGGCGGCCCCCACTCCCAGGGGCAGAACGATGACCATGGCCACCACGATGATATACAGGGTATCCAGAATGTTGGGCAGGATGCCCACGGTGTTCTTGATATAGCTGGTCTGGCTGGTCAGCAGGGACCAGGTGATGCCCGGCACTCCGCGATAGAAGATATAGCCGATGAGAAACAGCAGCAGGGCGCAGGTCAGCCCCGCGCACAGCCATACCAGGCCCCGCATGCCCCGGTCATACAGACGGCGGCGGGGCGACAGCTTTTCCTCCATGGGTCAGTCCTCCTTCCTTTTTTTGATGAACACGTTGAGAAATACGTTGATGAGCATAATGAACAGAAACAGCACCAGGCCGATGGAGAACAGGGCCTGCTGATACAGGCTGCCCACCGGGGCATAGGACATGCCGGAGATGATGCCGGTGGTGAGGAACCGGACGGACCGGAACAGCCCCGGCATATTGGCCACATTGCCTGCCACCATGATGATGGCCATGGCCTCGCCGATGGCCCGGCCCACGCCCAGCACCACGGCGGTGGCCACGCCGCTGCGGGCGGCGTGGAGGCTGACCCGGAAATAGGTCTCGGTGGCGGTGGCCCCCAGGGCCAGGCTGGCCTCCTCATACTCCCGGGGCACCGCCCGCAGGGCCGTCTCCGACACGTTGATGATGGAGGGCAGCACCATAATGGACAGCACCAGGATGGCCGCCAGCAGACAGGCGCCGGACCCCAGGGAGAAGGTGGTGCGGATCAGCGGCACCAGCACGATCATACCCACCAGGCCGTATACCACCGACGGGATACCCGCCAGCAGCTGCACGGCGGTGCGGATCACGGCGGCCACCGGGGCCGGGGCCAGCTTGGAGAGGAAGATGGCCGTCATCAGGCCGATGGGCACGCCGATGACCATGGCCCCGGCGGTGCCGTAAACAGAGGTGAGGATAAAGGGCAGAATGCCGTATTCCGCGCCGGTGGTAGTGTTGGTGGGGTCCCAGACCTGGCCGAACAGAAACCTGAACAGGCCGATCTGGCGGATGGCGGGCAGGCCCGAGAGGATCAGGTACACGCTGATGACCAGCACAAAGCCCACGGCCACGATGCCGCACAGCAGGAACACCAGGTGGATCACATTTTCCAGGGCCTTACGGGCCCCTGTATTCTTTGAACGCATAGTCGGTTCCTTTCTTGTCCGGAACGGGAAATGCCCCTGGCCCGGGATTCGGGTCAGGGGAGGTTTCCCGGGGTGGTTACTTGGCCACGGGCACCGCACCGGCGTTCTTGATGAGGTCGGAAGCGGCGGCAGAGGTGGCGAAGTCAAAGAAAGCCTGGGCAGCGGCGGAGAGAGTAACGCCTTCCTTGGTCACCAGCACGAAGGGGCGCTGGATCTGGTAGCTGCCATCCAGGACGGTGGCTTCGGTGCAGGCCACACCGTTCACGGTCAGAGCCTTGACGGCGGACTTGCCTTCCACGGCGGACAGGGAGGCATAGCCAATGGCGTTGGGGTTGCCGGCAACAGCCTCAATGACGCCGCCGGTGGAGGTCAGCTCCTGGTCCAGCTTGCAGGAGTCCTTGGTGTCGGTGATGGACTCAAAGCCGTCCCGGGTGCCGCTGCCGGACTCACGGCCGATGCAGGAGATGGCGCCGGGGTCGCCGCCCACCTCGCTCCAGTCGGTGATCTCACCGGTGAAGATCTTGGCGATCTGCTCGACGGAGAGGTCCTCGACTTTGCTGCCCGCATTGACGATGACGGCGATGCCGTCAAGGGCGACAACGGTCTCGGTCAGGCCGCCGGCCTTCTCCTCGTCCTTGAGGGCACGGGAGGCAAGACCGATGTCTGCGCTGCCGCTGCTGGCGGCCTCAATGCCGGCGCCGGAGCCGGTGGGATCGTAGGTGACGCTCACGCCGCTGTTGTCGGCCATGAACTGCTCGAAGCGCTCGTAATCGGCGTCGGTGAGGGTGAAGGTGCGCGGATCGATCCGCTGCATCCCCTGCTCGCGGAAGTAGAGGTCGGCGAAATCGTCGACGTAACCCATGGCATAGAGCGTCATGGCGAAGCGGCTG
>ENA-ORNY01000154-ORNY01000154.1-human-gut-metagenome-genome-assembly--contig:-NODE-154-length-55234-cov-6.060367_pt1 | contig 55234 bp, 60 predicted proteins | sample MGYA00242122_ERZ509036 | MGnify/ENA primary metagenome ERZ509036 (study PRJEB26280, sample SAMEA2338696) | human gut metagenome | biome: human gut; feature: human-associated habitat; material: faeces... | reverse complement strand
ATCGTCAGCGCGGGTGACGGCGGAACGGTGGCGGTCACGGTGTCGGACGGCGCGAACAATTCGCAGACGCTGCAAACACCGAATGCGCTGCCGGGCATCCCGGTCACATCCGGCGGGAACTACACGGATGAAAGCGGGCAGCAGTGGGTCTGCGATGAGGTGGATTTGGCGCGCGGGGTGTATGTGCAGCGAATCACCAAAATCAAGCTGACATCATCGCTTAACTGGGCAAAAACGGGAACACAGGTTGACCGCTATTTCGCGACGTTTAATAGCGTAAATACGTCAGGCGCGCTTTGCACGCATTTTAGCACCGCGCTGGGCTCTGAGACGGTCGGCGGCATTGCTATGAGCGGAAAGAATATCATCGGCTTTGCATACGCAGGAAAAGGCACGACAACCGTTTCCGACTTCAAAGCATTCCTTGATGCGAACGATGTTTATGTTTGGGCGGCACTTGCCACGCCCGTCGAAACCGCCCTTCCATCCGCCGAAATCGCCGCGTACAAGGCGCTGACCACCTACGCCCCGACGACCGTCATCAGCGCAAGCGGCGTGTCGGGGCTGGCGGCAAGCTATCAGCAGAGCATTTTGCCCAGCAATGCGCCGGCTGCGCTTTTGACGGCCTCCCCGGCGAACCTCTACGAAGCCCAAATCAGCGCGAAAGTCGGCAAGAGGGTTCAGCGATCAAAGCGCGTGACCTACGGCTACCGCAGCATCCGATTCGACAAGGACACGGGCTTCTATCTCAACGGCATCCACACGAAGCTCAAAGGCGTGTGCGTCCACCACGACGGCGGCTGCATCGGCGCGGCGGAGAACCGCAGCGCCATTGAGCGGCAGGTGGACATCCTGACCAACATGGGCTGCAACGCGATTCGCCTGACGCACAACCCGTTCGGCGCGGAATACCTCGACGTATGCCAGCGCAAGGGCGTGCTGCTGGTGGAAGAGCTATTCGACGGCTGGACGAAGAGCAAGAAGCAGAAGGATTTCGGGCGATATTTCGCCGACCACTACGCCGAAGTCGTGACCAGCACGATTCGCCGCGACTGGAACAATCCGGCGGTCATCATGTGGTCGCTGGGCAACGAAGTTCGCACGAATTTGACGCTCGGCGACTATTCATCCAGCGAGATTGTGAACGTCTGCACGATGGTCAACAGCGCGGTGAAAGCCCTCGACAGCACCCGCCCAACGACGATGGGCAACAACGCGCCCGGCGGCAATCTGGCGGCGCTGATGGCTATCGTCGATGTGGTGGGCATCAACTACAACGGCAACAACCAGACCTACCAGACCGACCGCCCGATTTACGGCAGCGAAACGACCTCGGCGCTTTCCAGCCGCGGCGTATATGCGTTGGACAGCGCGAACATGGCGTATCCGTCCTACGACAACAAGGCGGTTTCGTGGGGCAACACGGCGGCAGAAACGGTGAACGCCTACTTGAACGGCGCTCGTTCCTGCGGTCATTTCGTCTGGACGGGTTTTGACTACATCGGCGAACCGACCGAATGGAACAAATATCCGGCGAAGAGCAGCTATTTCGGCATCGTAGACACCTGCGGATTCCCGAAGGACATCTACTTCATGTACCAGTCCATGTGGGACAGCCGCCCGATGGTGCACATCCTGCCGCACTGGACGCACGAATCCGGCAATATCGACGTATGGCTGTACTCGAACTGTGCGTCTGTCGAGTTATTCTTGAACGGTACATCGCTGGGCAAGAAGACGCTTGCGCAGCGCGGGACGAAGAATCAGTACGCCTACACGGTGGCTTACGCGGCGGGAACCATCGTCGCGAATGGTTACGACGCTTCCGGCAATCTGATTGCGCAGGACATTCAATACACGGCGGGAACGCCCGCGAAACTGGCGCTTTCCAGCGACAAGACGGCGGTCAACACCGCATCGGATGATTTGGTCTACATCACCTGCGACGTACTGGACAAGAACGGCACGCTCTGCCCGAACGCTGACAACAGCGTGACCTTTACGGTCGTGGGCGGAACGATTATCGGCACGGACAACGGTCACGGCGCGAATGTGGAAAAGCTCTCCGGCAGCACGCACGCCGCGTTCAGCGGGAAGTGCCTTTGCGTGGTGAAGCACGACGGGGCTTCCGGCGCAATGAAGATTACGGCGACGGCGAACGGCTTGACGGCGGGGACAATCAGCGTGACGAAGGGCGAAACCACCATCGCGGCAACTGCTCCGGCAGCGTCTTTTGTGGACGCGACGAATCCGCCGATGCGAGACGTGAGCGAACCAGCAGAAGCCGCGCCGACGATTTCCGCCATCAGTGCGGACAAAACGACGGCGGCGCTGAACGAGGAAATCACCTTCACGCTGACCGTGACAAACACGACAAGCATCCGCGTGTACATTGACGGCAGCGTGAACCGCTACATCTACGACGTAACGGACGGGACGATGACCTACAAGCTGTCCTTCACGGACGCGGTCAGCGGAACGCGCACGGTTGCGTTTGAGCCTTGCAGGGGCGACGTGGTGGGCGCGAAGACGGCGGAAACGGTGATTACGCTGGCGGAGGCTGCACCCTCGCTGCTCTACGAACTCCCATCGGCAGTGACGTTCGACGGCACAACGGATACCATCATCGACACGGGAATCAAAATGTTTGAGGACGTTTCCGCGAAGCCGAAGTACACGATGGTCTTTGAAGCAGCAACGGACGCTGATGTCGAAAACGTCTACGACAAGTACTGCTTGCTGCACTGCATGAATGAAGTGTCGCCCTATCCGGGACTTGCGGTGCGGATTGGGCAAAGCGACAATGCGCCCAAGCTGCGGCTTGCTGTGTTTGGCAATGATTCTTCCATCATCTGGAATCCAAACGGAAAGCGAATGCGGATTGCCGTGCGCATTGACGGCTCGACCTACGCATACGCGCCGAAGGATGGCGACACGTCCATGACGGACATCAGCGTCAGCAGTGCATACTGCAACGTGGCGAAAAATCTGCTGATTGGCGGCTATCAGGACGCGAGCGGAAATCACGGTCGCTTCTGGAAGGGTACGATGCACAATTTCCGCTTGTATCGCGGATTATGGACGAAGGCGCAGTGCCAAGGCTGGCTGGACGGAACATACGGCGAAGTCGCGGCGACGAACATTGCGCTATCGAGTTCAAGTCTCTCGATGAAAACAGGCGAATCCGCGCAGTTGACGGCGACCATCACGCCAAGCGGCGCAACGCAGAAGGTAACGTGGAGCGTATCGCCATCCGGCATTGTCAGCGTTTCTGACACTGGCAAGGTGACAGCATCGGCGGCTGGTAATGCGACCATCACGGCGACGGTCGGCAGCGTCAGCGCGACGTGCGCGGTGGTGGTGACAAAAGCCGTGCCGACTGTTTTGTACGAACTGCCACAGGAAACGGTTTTCACGGCAGGAACGGACAGCATCATCGACACGGGGCTGAAGCTCTTTGAGAACATCAGCACGAAGCCGAAGTACACCTTCCTGTTCGACGTGACAGGCGGGCAGAACATGACGACGAATGACAGTACGGGCGAAACTTGCGTGCTGGCGCACTGCATGGAGGAATCGAACCCGTGGCCCGGTTTCGTTCTGCATGTCTGCGGCGGCTACTTCGTCCTGCAAGCGAACATGTACGGCTCGAAGCTGGAAATGACATCCAACATGAAGGGGAAGAAACTGCGCTGTGCGCTGGTGGTGGACGGTGCGAACTGGTACTACTATTCCAGCGCGGGCAGCGCGACATCTTCTGCCATCAGCAATTACACGGCGGCGGTTGCGAATTCACTGCTCATCGGCGGCTACCAGAAGTCCGACGGCACGCACGGTCGCTTCTTTGATGGTACGCTGCACGCCTTCAAGGTTCTGCGTGGCGCGTACACGATGGCGGAATGTCAAGAATGGGTGAACGGGACGGAATAAGGAGGGGCTTTTATGGCTCTGAATAACGAGAAGAAACACAAGCAGGAAGCCGCTCGCAGCAGTGTGAGCGGCTTTTCTGCCGACCTGCGCAACGCGGCGCAGATGATTCCTGCGGCACAGCAGAGCGCCACGAGCAGCAGCACCCAAACGCTCAAAATGCCGACCGCGAGTGCGGCAAAGCAGGAATCCAGCGGAACAGCGGAAACAAGCTGGTCGGCGGTCGTGACCGTAATGCCGCCCGCTTCGAGCGTTGCAATGCGCCGTTCCAGCTTGGCAATGTAGTCGCCGACCGCTTTCGCGTCCGCCGCGCGGTTCTCCAGTGCCAGCGTCTTGTCCGTCACAAGTACCGTAGGAGCCCCGTCATTTGTGCCATGTAGTGCAGTTATCAGACCAACCGTTGCTGCATTAACCATTATTAACACCTCCAATCTGAATCCATTTTCCTTCTGCATTCTTTTGCCACATCTCTTTATATCCGGCTGTATACGCAAAGCTGCTGATTGAACCAGAGTTTTTAGGTTCGCTGCCGTTCGTTATATCCTCCGCAGAGTCAACCATCCATTCTTTGTTGTCGGAGTAGATTGTGTTTCCATTGTTTTCCGAAATCAAATGCCACATGATTAAGCCTCCTTTACTGAAATAGCAAGTCGCGTTGATTCCATGCCTAAATTTCCATCGGTATCAACTGCTTGAAACGCAATGATTCTGTTTCCTGCGTTTTGGAATGTTTTTGAAAAACTGATTGTTTCCTGCGTTACATCGTAGATTCTTTCGTTCACTTGCTCGTCCACGATAAAGCGGACACTCTTTGCATTCTTCTGCACCACCGTAAACGTAATGCTCTCACCAACCGTGATGTTCATTTTATCAGGTGTCACACTGATAATTTGCGGACGCGCATCCGCGAGCGCAGAAACATCACTTTCCCACGCCGCAAGCAGTTTGCTGTAATTTTGGTTCGCTGTGTTTGACTGATAAACCGCTGTTTTTAGCAATTCCAAAAGTAATAGTTTTTCTTCTGAAGTAAACATGCTTGAAATATTGTCTTCGATTTTCATCAAGCGGTCGCCAACTACTTTTGCGTCAGCAGCGTAGTCAATTTTTGTCTATGTTTTATCTGTCGTCACTTTCCCTGACGCAGCGTTGACTGCGCGTGCCTTGGCAGCAACGGGAATAAGAATTTCGTATATTGTTGCTCCACTTGTTTCATTCTTCGCAAAAACATAGCATCGAATGTTTTTACTTTGCTTCAGCATCGCATCAGGAATACTACACACTACATTATCGTTTTCGTCTATATATGGTTCACGCACCATTGCTTCGCTGGCTCCGTCAATGGAAAAATGTACTTCCGTCGCCGTGCCATGAACGCCAGATATACACTACTCAAGCCCATAATCATATTGGTAAACAGTGTTTGTAACGGTCGTTTGCGTGCTCGAAACCACATTCGCATAAACAATATTTGTTCTCTCCATTATCATCACCTCCTGTTATTCTCCAATCGCAATCCAGTCAGCCGTCCGAGTTCCATCAAATCCGCCGACTGTTACTTTTGCTCCCGTCAATGTTTTTGTGTGCACTTTTAATGTGCCGCCTCCTCCGTTCCAGTTTTCCTCCGTTGTTGCATACGTCACCGTAACACACGGAATCTTCGTAAAACCAGCCGTAGAGTAATCAATCTCAACATCGCTTCCTGCTGCCTCGATTGTCCCACATGCCATCTTATAAGGGAGCCGCGCCATCGGTACTGTTCCGCTGGTCAGTTCACTCGCATTGCCAATGCCAAGGTTTTTCTTCGCCGCTTCTGCCGTCACAGCACCCGTGCCACCGTTTTTAATTGGGATAGCCGTTTCCATCCCTTCATGGAAAACACGATGTGATGTATATACATCGTTCTCAATGAACTGCATTATCAACGCATTGTCCTTTGTACTTTCCTTCTTTGCCGTACTAATAACAAGGGCACGGCGATTCTTGCCATCCGCATTTTCCCATGCAGTAATTTTGATAACACCAGTAGATGTCCCTTGCACAGATGCGCGGAATGTCCTGTTTGTACTTGTTGGAATAAGGTAAAAACCCGGTTCTGACGCACCTTCGATTTTCAGAGAACCCGTCATGGTATCTCCTTCTTTGTTTACAGCCCCAATGTTTTTACAAGCGTCTGCCGATGTTGCCCCTCCTGTACCACCATACTCAAGTGCCAGCGGCTCTGCCAGTACAATCGGCCAACCAAAATCAACCTCATTCGGTCTTTCCGCACTCTTGCCAAAAGCGATGCCAGACCCATCACGATAAAAGTCAATCAGCACTCGTTTTGTTCCGATGGAAATCGTCTGCTCAACTGTCGTAAAGTAATCCGTTATCGAAACTTTCAAGTCGTAGCTTGACAGTGGATTAAATGTCTGTCCCAACAGCAATTGCCCCTCTGAAATTGCGTAACCAACAAATGTCAGTTCTTGCGCTTCTATCCAGTCCGTGTTCCCGCGCACTCGATAATAAATCTTCCCAGTAAGAAGATTCTTCCCCTCGCAAGCCGACGCTGTTGCCACGATTCCAACACGAACCTTGTCGCCATCTAACTGCGCGGCACTACCGTCTGTGTTGCAGCGTTCCGCCGTGAAGGTTGTAAGGATCGGTGTCGAATAATCAACAACAACAAACTTTTTTATTGCTGTCGCAATTCTTCCGCGCGAATCCGTAACCGTGACGGTCATCTGGTTTTCTCCGGCCACATTTAGAAAGCCGCTGTGAAAGGTATCTCCTGTGTACGTCACGCTATTCAGTACGGAACGATAGGATGAAATCGTACTGCCTTGCGCACCAGACGCCGAAATCTTTGTTGTTAGCGCACTGTGTGTTCTTATATATGCGCCAAATTTTTCCGCGATACCCGCCGATGCTTCTGAGATTGTCACGGCGGAAATCGTCGGTACAACAGTGTCTGGAACGGTTAGTGTTAGCATTTTTTGCGTTGTTCCAATCATATTCGACCCAATGTAGCTGTCGCACAAAATAGTACATAGCCCAGTTGTTGCTGATGGAATCTGCGAAGCTAATAAAAGAGGCGGCGTCCATGTTGCTGTATCTGTTACATTCTCCGCAATCGTTCCGTTTGCCCCTCCGAAGCTGTATCGCAGCGTGTGTGTTACCTCTGCGCTTTGGCGGTTTGTCGTAATTACCACAGGTGTTTCGAGTGCTACTTCGTCCTTATCGAACGTTGGCTAACTGGTATTTTCCTGATATGTGATGTCCAGCGACACCGCCGTCCAGATAAAATAGTTCGCCGAAAATGATTGGGACGTTTCACTCGGCGATGGGTTGTAAAGCGTGAGCGTATTATTGCCCGCCGTCAAATAACTGCACAAATTTTCCAGCAGTGTTCCTGTCAGCGTGTAGGAGGTTGTGTTACCATAAAACTCGCCGCGAAACGTACCAAGCAGATCACCAACAAACGCGCTGCCATTTACGTCATTGACGGATGTCGTCTGATAATTAGACTTCCGCAGATAGACGGTTTTCTCTCGCCCTATCCCGTATCCCTCATAGGCAGCCGTAACCGTTATCTTTATCCCCGTGATTTTTTTGTTGACGAAATTCATTGCAGGAAAGTGCAGCAAGCCAACGCGGTTTGCGTTCTTTACATAATACTCCTGCTGCGCTCTGCTGCTGTCCACAATACCCGAAGCCGTGTAGCTCAACGTTCGCAGACTCGCTGTATAAGTTGCCGTTAATGCCATTCCTTTTTCACCTTACCCCGCATATATAATTGACATATTCCCATTCGCCTGCGGTTCAAACGCGAAGTGCCCTATCTGTAAGCGCGTCAAAATTTCCGCCTGTGCCACATATAGTTTGTTGTCGCTAAAATATGCCATCGGCGTATCATTCATATAGAACACTAAGCGGTCATTCGCAAAGCAAGCCTTTATGGTACTGTCATTCTTGCCAACCATCAATCCGCTTTCTGTAAACTTCATGTACGTCTAAAACTGATTTATTTGTGTATCTGTTGCTTCTTTCATATTGGACAGCGAATCCGAAAGCTCCTTCTGATTTTTGTTGATTGTCCATGTGATGTCTTTATTGGTCTGCTCCACCATCGTGTTCATCTGTGTAGTGAGTGAATCCTTCGTCGTCTCCTATGTGCCGTTTACTTCCTGCATGATTGCTTCTTTTGTCATTTTGATTTGCGTATACGCGTCAGCAATCTGGTCTTCCACTCGCTGTGTGACGCTCTGGTTGCTGGATAAGTCAAGACTTTCTCCTACATCGCTTGCTAACTTGTTGGCTGTAATTGACCGCGCCTCTATTACGTCCGCGCTCAAATAGCCCGTCGTGATCGTATCCGCGACAATGCCCTTCCCTGTTGAGCATGTTCGCCAATTCCAACTGCCATCATCCTTCTTCCCGTCCGCAATCATGAAGCCGTCGCCGCATAGCCGCATAGCAGACTTCCCGTCCGCAGTTTCAAAGATGATGTTCCCATTGTCATCTGTATACCAGTTTGACGTTGACGACATCAGTTTCGTCATCATTATATCAATTGCGCCGTTCAGCCTGTCCGTTTTCAAACTTCCCGCCGAGGTCAACGCCTTCGCTCTGTCAAAGATGCTCTGCTTCTGCTGTATCAAGTCCGCAATCGTTGTAATGCGGTTGAAGATGCTATCAAAACTCGCGGAGATGTTGACCTCTTCATTGGTAATCTCCACGCTTCCCTTCCCGTTTTGGTCTATATAATAGGATATTTTGCTGACATACAACGTATCGTTCAAATCCAATTCCTTATCATATAGGCGGATTTTTGCGTTCACTTCCATCTGGTCGGGAGGGATAGCCATCGCGTCGGATAGTCCTGCCAGCGACACCGTATACTTCGCCGTCGGTTTTGAGATTTCATCCATTACCAAAAGCGCATCATTGTAGAGATACTGCTCCTGCCCCTTGATGTAATTCTCGTCGCTCCAATATCCGTCGCGCAGCATGTCCCCCATTGCTACGGCAAAATCCGCTTCGATGTTTTTCTGTTCCGCGTCATTCTTCGTCTGCTCAATTTCCAGCTTACCGACCTCTTCCGCAATCCTAACCGCCATTGCAAACTGTTCATACAGCCCATAAGCGACCATGTGCGCCGTCAGGGTGAACGTTGTCCCTGTAAATACCGCCGCATGTACTCCGACCGCCGCGTTCGATGTTATCTCAATTTCGCGTTCGACCGAAGAAACATCTATCAGTTCATCCGTCAGAATCTCTGTTGATAAACCTTCGAGCTTCTGCACATTGCCCTGATAGGGCAATGCCCCGGATTTTGCATAGCGGCCGAACGTCAGCGACACGCCTTCTTCCAGCATCGTGACACTTTCGTCTGAGGATAATTCCCCGTTTGTGTCTTTCAGCTTGTATGTCATGCGGTTAAGAACTGCCGACACGCTTTCGCGCTTTATCGTCGCCGTGATTGCCTTGCCGCCGTATAGTGCTTCTTCTCCTGTTATCTTGATGGTGTAGGTTTGGTTTTCACCTTTTTTATCGCCCGTCTTAACTTTCTCAATCGCTTCTTTTAGACGCGCGATTTCTTCCTCATTGCGCTTTTTCTCGTCCTCGTCGGTCGTTGTTTTCTCATTTTCTTTTTCGAGGTCTGCAATTGTCTGTTCTTTTGCTTCGATGGAGATTTCTTTCGCACCGATAGAGCCGTTGCAGGATGTGTTTACAAACTTCAGTGCATAGATGATATTGCTCGCCAAGTTTGTCAGCGTGTCCTTTGTAATCTTCTCAACTGTGTATTTTCCATCGTTCGTAAACCAGTAGACGGTATCGCCAATCACAAACTCTTTCTGCTTTTCCGTCACCGTTCCGCCGACATACGTCTCTGCCAATGCCCCGTTTTTCACCACGCGAAGCACATAATTCACACTGCCCCATAACAGCGCCAGATTGCTTTCCTTCTCTATTAGGGCGGCGGACGTCTGTAAACTTTGCCTCTTTATTCTTTGAATATCTTCTAAGTATTTATTCAGCGCCGCCTGATGTTCTTCTGTGAACAACCCAATTTCTTTGTAGTAGTCAAAGCTAAGCAGGAAGTTAAGCCCCGTAGGATTCACGTCATCAATGCCGACATACGCTTCTTCGTCGTAATCCCCTTCCACATAGAGTCGAGTCACGATGGAACTGCTGTCCATCTGTTTCGTCAGCGCCGTTAGATTCCTCCCGACTTCCATCTCCCAAAGTGGACGCTTGTTTTCCAACGCATAGCAGATAACCTTCTTATTCTCCGTGTCAAATACTGGGTACGCCTTAAAGAGGTCGCAGACCTTTGTTATCAATTCATAAGAGCCTCTTTTGCTGTCCACGGAAAGTGAGCGTTTCTTCTCTACTTTTTCCGCTGATTCATCCACACCCCAGTTCTCGTAGAACACATCCGACCGTTCCGAATCGAAAGACCATCCAGTCCCGGCAAGAATCTGCTTCATCAGATAAGGCAGCGTTCCAATACCGTTCTCTTCATCAAACACAAGATAGATGTTTTTCGTTTTCAGGATTTCCGCCAGCAGCACACAATCAACCGTTCCGTCAATCTTGTTGCTGCTCTTGCTCTTCTTCGGTGTCGTCACGATATAATATTCCGTTCGGTCGCCCTCTTTGAGCCGTACCTGATATTCCGCGCGAATCAGATTCCAGCGCCAGTTCTCTTCTTCCTCTATGCGGTATGGGAGAGAAAAGGTCTACTTCTGCTCGCCAGAAATCGAAATTGTCTTCTGTATATCAAACGCCTGTCCTGCGTTCTGGACATTGCTGTCGTATAAGTCGCAGATTTTCTTTCTGTTATAATCGCATATGGCGAGACTCTTGTGCATTTCCCTTCACCCCTTACCGCACCATCGGTGTATAATCTATTTCCAGCCGCGTCAACTGTGCCTCTGTCTCTATGCTGATGATGTTCATCACAACAAAGCGGACATTCTCGTCACCCGTGTTCTCCATCTTTGCATCCAAAATAATTCCTTCGTCCGTAACTGCCGCAATACGATGCCACTTGCCGTCTATCCATCCGTACTTTCCAACCAGACTTTTGTTTGCCTGCATCCCTACTAACTGTGCAACGTTGCTTCCCGCAGTGTAGGAGATAAGATTCTCGTCCAGAATATTTCCGCATGGTTCCAGTGTGATATACCCTTCGTCGTGTGATTCATACGATAAAATCTTGTCTGCCGTTGAGGGGTTGACAATATCCACGCGACCGCGCTCTCCGTCTATATCAAGATAGGCAGGGTCAGGTGGAAGCGTTATCACCTTGCACTTATCACCGTTCGTTTCGTTTCGTATCAGCACGGGTTTTCCGCTTTCTCCGCCGATGCAAATACGCGTCGCCACACGTTCAGTTCCGCAGTTATACACCAGAAATCGTCTGCTGTCTATGGTTGGGCTTTCCGGCATCATAGATGTTTCAACGATACCCGTATAGATAGATGCGCCGTCCAAGTCTATCAGGTCATAGCTCTTGTAAGCCATCTTCGCAAACGGCTGATAAGCGGTAAACTCAATCGAGAATGTTCCACTGTATATAGAGGGCGCGCCAACACTTGCCGAACGGTATGCCTTTGGATCGCCGATTTTCGATACACGCACCGTGTAGTATTTCCACGGCATCTCATCAAAAATCAGTTCTGCTTCTTTCTCCTGATACAGCCACCGATTCAAACTCGCCAGCGTTCTTTCTGATATATCTTCAAAATAGCAGGACAGTGAAATTGTCTTTTTCTTGACGCGGCTTCCATAATAAACGCCTCCGTTCCGCCACGCGATTTCCTCATCGTAGGTGTCGCGTTCTATTGCCTCACCAAATATATTACTCGCGCTCGGCAGGTAATGCACCGAAAACGCGATGCTGTTAATTCCAGCAAATGTAAAAGTATCTTTCACCATTCTCACCTTCTTCACCAAAAACACAAAGTTTGCGTGTCTTTTGTTATACCCCTCTATATAATATAATATGAAATGAAGTCGCCTTTTTTAAGACAAAAACCCAAAAGAAAAGAGAGCTGTCCCATCCGGAACAGCCCTCTGCTTTACAGGGTAATGCCACCAATCGCGCGACCTTTTGTAATGGACTCCACAATAGATTCCTTCACTTTCTCCGCGATGGTTTCATAATCATCGTCTGTCGCGATTTTGTCCACGTTGATAATCACGTCTCCCATCGTGTACGAGCTATTGCTATTTCGCTGAATCGTCGGCGTTTCTCCATAGTATCGCATTGAGCCGATATTCACCTTGCTCATCGTCTCCATTGATTTAACAAGCGACTCGAACAGCGCCGTCTGGAACGGGGAGAGGATTCTTTCAGGCGCGGTTTTCGTGCCGTCAATTTGAATCAGTCCCGTGTAATTTGCCACACCGCCATTCTTGTAGGCTTCAAGCGTAAGCCCTTGCCACTTCTTACCATTGACGACTCGTTCTTTTTCCGCGTTATAAATAGCCAGTGCCCTCACATACGCGCCAGACATACCTCCGTATTTTGATGCCTCGAACGTAACCTCTTGATAGCCACGCAGCGGATGCGTACCGTAGATTTTGTAGCCCGTAGTCGCCTTGGGCTTTGTGCTTGTCGGGTTGCCGCCGTCTCCGCCCGACGTTCCTTTTTTTGCATCGCCGTCTGTCTTGCCTGTTGTGACTGTGCTGGCAAAGTCCTTCGTATCCAGCAGGTCGTTTTCCATCTTTTCATGCGCTTTTTTGATGTTGTCGAGTGTCTCCCGCCATCCTTTCAGGTAGGATTCCTGCTGAAGTTTGCTTGCCTCTTCATATTTTGACGCATTCTCTTTTAAGAATTTGATGATAGCTTCGTCTCCGCCCTTGATGATTTCCTGTACCTCGTCCCAATGAGACTCAACAATGCCGTTCATTTCATCCAGTGTATCTTCCCAGCCTTGCCGCATATCCTCTCGGCTGTCGTCAAGAGAGTTCTTGTAGTCCTCGCTGTTCTCTTCCAGCCATTTCAGGATTTCTTCGCGGCTCATCTTCATGACGGATTCAACCTGCTCAATAAAGTTGCGCGGGTTCTCCAAAAGGTCTTCGTAGTATTTCTCGACTTCTTCCTTGTAGTCCTCCAGCGATTCAATCTGCTGGTCGATGGACTTCTGTTGTTCCTCTGCCTCGTTCTCTGTCTGCGACCACGCGATTTCTTTTTGCAAATCATGAATGTCATCAAGGATGCTTTTTGCTTCCTTCGCCCTTGTTGGGTCAGCGGAAATGCGTGCGTACTTCGCTTGCAGTTCTTGCAGTTCCTTCAGCTTATCCTCTTGGTCTGCCTGTTCTTTGCGCTTGTTTAGGATTTCTGATACCGCGTCTTTCTCTTTGTTCAGTGCGTCAATCTGCTTGTCAATGGAGTCTGTGATTTCCTTTTCTGCTTTCTCTGCCTGTTCCTTCAGAATGTCGAGAATCGTTTCTTCCATTGAGATACGCGCCTTCAGCATTGTCTGCTGTTTTTCTTCGCGGTTCTCAATCGCTTCCAATATTTCGTTTTCAATGCTGATTTCAAGGTCGCGAATCGAATCATGCAAGTCTTCAATCTTCTGCTTGTTAGAAATAACCGAAGATGTGTTCTCTTCGAGCTTCTGTGTCCAGTCCACAACTGCGTCTTGTATATCTTCAATGCGCCCCTGTATCTTTTCGTATGCCTCTGTATCGGGTGTCGCGTTTTTCAGCTCTTCATATAATCCGGGCAGCCGTGCCTTTGCCTCGTCGATTTTCTTGCGAAGGATGTCGCTCTGCTCTTCCAACAGCGCGTTCATCTTTTCCAGTGCGTCCGCTTCGGCTGTGTAGTATCCCTGTGAATCATAACGGTCTGTGATGGTACTCAGTTGGCTCATCGTGTCAGAAATGCGTTGGAGCGCTTCATTTGTCCGTTCGACAAACAGTTCTTCTTCCGTCTTTCCTTCACTGCCGCTGCTTCCGCCGCCACCACCGCCGCCTCCGCCACCGCCAGAACCGCCAGAGGATTTTCGACCGGCGCCAGAGAACGGATTTGAGCCAGACGGCTTCAATACCTGTACTTGTCCCCTAAAGTATTTCTTGCTCCAGCTCTGTGACTTCGCATCCCAGTATCCCATGAATTGGTCAAGATCAACGGTTTCGACCGTCCATTGTCCTGTCCTCAGCAGTGCTTCCAGCATGTCGTCCGCCATGCCTTCAACAACCGCCATTCCTCCTGTGATGTTGGAGAAGTCTGCATAAGATGTGCCCGTAATGGTAAAGAACGCATTCGCATTCAGTTCATCCAACGCCGCCAGCCCATCATTCATAATGTCCTGCATCATGCGCGGAATCTGGTTCCAGTTCGCCAGCACCGCCTGAGGGGTCATATTCAGAAGAGACGCAATTTTCTGTACGCTGTCCGTCGTCAATTCCGTCCCCGCATCATACGCTGCCTGTGCTTCCGCGAATTCATCTGCCGCATCCAGATAACTGTCTGCAAAATCATTCAGGTCGTCATAGGCATCCATGACCGCCGAAATATTCTTGTCCGCCGACTTGCCGAGGTTGCTGATTTGCGTCTGAAGATTTTTCAGGCTTACCGCCTTTGCTTCCCTGTTCAGACCCCTGATAGCTTTGCGCATATCACGCATCGCATATTCGGCTTCTTTTATGTTTTTGTTTTCCAGTGCTTTCTGATATTTATCGTATGCCTCTGTATAATCGCGGATTGCCTCGCTGTTTTCCACCAGCCATGTCACTTGTTTGTCAGACTTTGTGCCAATAGAGTCCATCAACCCAAGCGGATTATTCTCGCTTGCGCCGTCTGCCAATTCTTCAAGCAGGGCGCCTCCTTCTTCGTCCGTGATTGACTTGTTCGCTTCTTTATATTTTTCCAGTGCTTCTACTGCCGCGTTTGCTTTTGCCGTGACTGTTGTCAAATAGCCAATGATGCCGCTGTTTTCTTCCCCTGCTTTTCCCCAGTCCGCTTCTTCTCCTTTGTTTCCCTCTTCAAAAATCGTGCTGAGCGCTTCCGCCAGTTTGGGGTACATGTTGATAAACGCTTCGAACTGGTCTGTATCCATTTGGGACAAATATTCGTAAAGAGCCTTTGCTTTCTCCGCGTCTGTTTTCCCTTCTGCGGACAGCGCATCCATAATGCCTGAAATCCACTCGCTGTATTTGGATTCAGAAAGTGCCTGAAGCTCCTGCGTTTTCTGCGCATCCGCGAGGATTTCTGAATACTTGCTCTGCTCTTTTGTCGTTCTGTTCGCCGCCGTGTACGGGGTGAACCCTGTCAGTGTCAGCACGTCATGCGTTCCGCTTACCGTCGCATTTCCAAACGTTCCACTTTCAGCGTTCCATGCCGTTACGTCTCCGTTGACTTCCTTCGACTCTACCTTGAACATGCCAAACATCGTCAGCAGATTCAGCATATCTTCGCTCATACCATCGACTATAACTGCGCCATCCTTGATACTCTGGAATGTTTCATCTGTCGCGCCAGTAATTTCCTTAAAAGCGGCGGCATTCAACGCTTCCAATTTGTCCTGCGTGTCGGATACGATAGCTGCAATTCGATTGGGTACATTCTCCCAGTCTGCCAGTACCGCTTGCGGCGTCATCCATAGGTACGATGCGATATTGCTCACATCATCCTATGTAGGAGTTCCGCCTTCGTCCATCTGTTTCTGTACCGCGTCAAATTCGGTCTGTGCTTTGTACCATGCGTCCGCGTTATCATTGATGGCACTGTATGCGTTCGATATGCTTTTTACCGTTTCATCTGTAATCTCACCGATGTTATCTACTTGATCGAGGAATTTATCGAGACTTATCTGATTCGCTTCCTGCTGGAATTTTGCCAGTGCTATCGTCATTGCGTCAATAGCAGCCGCCTTTTCTTCTTCCGTTCCTGCGTTTACCCAATCGTTATACGCGATAAGGTATTCGCCATATGCCTCGCTGTTCTTCTACAGCCAGTCCCTTTGTTCGCTTGTGTATCCTTTCTTAAAGAAGCCCGTCACGTCAGAAGCGTCTGCTTGCGCAATCGTGCCGATAAGCTCTTGCCCTTGTTCGTCCGTCAACGTTTTCTTTGATTTCGCGTAGCTCTTTGCAGAATCCGCTATAGAGTCCGTCGCCGCCGCAACATCTTCGGCGAACGAAGCCAGTCCTTCACCGGCCGCGTTCCAGTCCGGGGTTTCAGCGGAGCCAGCTTCCATCAGTATCTTAATTCCTTCCGCCAGCATGGGATATTTGGATAGGAATGCTTCATACTGTGATTCGTCCAGTCCGCTAATCCAGTTGTACATTTCTTCCGCCTGCTGTGCTTTTGTTTTGTTTGCGTCATTCATGATGCCGTTGATTTTCTCAAACCAGCTTGCGTAGTTCTCTGCTTCCAGTTCGTCTTGTTTAAGCTGCGCCATCTGTTCCTTTGCCGCTTTGATATAAGGGTTCTTTTCCGTCCCTTTGCGATAAGAATCGGAGAAAAAGTTTATGCCCGTAAACGACAGCACATTGTGCTTTCCGCTTACTGTCGCTTCGCCGAAACTGCCTTTTCCTTCCGCGTCACTTATCCACTGCGTTGCTTTTCCATTGACTTCTTTCGATTCCACTTTAAACACACCGAACATCGTCAGCAGATTCAGCATATCATCACTCATGTTGTCAACGATAACCGTGCCGTTTGCGATACTCTGATATACTTCATCCGTCGCGCCGGTAATCGTCTTAAACACTGCCGCATTCAGTTCTTCCAGTTTCTCCTGCGTAACCGCGACAACGCTTGCGATTCTTGAGGGAATCGTATCCCAAACTGCCAGCACAGCCTGTGGCGTCATCCCAAGATAGGATGCAATATCGCTCACATCTTCCAGCGTCAGGTTTTCGCCATTCGCCTCTTTCTTTTGCGCCGCTTCGAGTGCCGTTTGCGCTTTGTACCATGCGTCGCTGTTCTCGTAGATGGTGCTGTATGCTTCCGAGATACTCTTCGCACTCGCGTCAGAAGCCTTCCCTATATTTTCTATCTGTTCCGTAATGTTTGCCAAGTTATAGTTTTCCGCTTCATCTTGCAGCAGCACAAGAGAGTCCAGCATATCATTAAGCGCGGCGTCTTTCTCTTCGTCTGTCGTTGCCTCATCGTATGCCTTTCTCGCAACAAGGAACTTCTGGAACGCCTCGCTGTGCTTTGTAAGCCATGCAATTTGTTTCGCGTTTAGGTCGTCGAAGAAATTGGCGACACTGTTATTTTTGTCGAACTGTTTGCTCGCGTAATCCAACACCAGTGCTTTCCCTTGCGCATCCGTCAGTGTTTCTTCTGCCTGCTTGTAATTCTTTGCCGCCTGCGCAATAGAGTCTGCCGACTGCGCAACATGGTCTTGCAATTGCTGGATAGCCGCTTCGACGTCTTCCGCGTTACCACTCGCAATCGCCGCGTTGATAGCCGCAAAATCATCCGCAAACTCCGTGTAAACACCGATGAACGCTTTCATTTCGTCTTCGGTTTTATCCTCGGACAGCCACGAAATAATATCGTTCCCCATTGCCATCGGGTCATTGGCAAATTTTTCATTATCGAAGATGCCGTTCAGTTCATCAATCCATGATTTGAATCCGTTGCTCTTCAGCTCCGCAAGTTTATTCGCTTCGACCTGCTTGTCAATTGCGTCTTTGATTTTCCCCGCGAGGGATTCTGCCTCGTCACCAGCTTCGCCGTAAGATTCAGAAAGAGTCTTCATTCCTTCTGCTTGTTTGATTAGCGAGTCTTTGGTTGGCATACTCTTGATAAACCCAGTAAAACTCGCTCCGTATTGTTCTTGATATAACGGGAAAACACTTTCCAGAATATTATAGTTTTCATCAAAAGCAGTCGTGTCATCTGGATTATATGATTTGATAACGCTTCGCACCGCAGAGTCCCATGATTTATACCATGGTTGCATTTTCATCCCTTCTATGGTGTTCATAACGGCTGTGCTCATCTTCACCATCAAAGTTGATACAGCCGTTTCTCCACCAGTAAGGAACATTGTTGCAACCTTGTCCGCCAATGTCTCCCCTGCGTAGGCATTCATCAGGGACTCAAACTGCATATCAAACAATTCCCTATATACATTTTGGCTCACAGCATCGCCAGCGTAATAATCCGGGGAAGCAAGCGCGGTAAACAGCAAATCCTTAAATTGGTCAACATATGTTGTTATATATTGTTGTAAAGCATCTCCATTCACAGTTGACTGCAAGAAGTCAATAATAAAGTCGTCAAATGATATTGACTTGCCTGCACTTTGCATTGCTGTAATCCACGCATTGGCAATATCTTTTGCCAATGCGTCTGCATCAATATCGTCATTCTCAGGAAGCATTGCTTTTATGAGAATTTCTGCGTACCCTCTTGCGTATTCAGCACCCTCGCGTATCAGTTCATCGTATATCCACCCTGACTTCTCCTGTTTGTTCATCATATCGCGGAAGTCATCATTTCCAAATATCAAACTCAGGCTATCAATGCCATAATTCTTTGCCAGATTCCTATAAGCAGACGCCTTATCGTAACCGCTCTGGAAGTCGCTCGCAATTTCCTTTGCCTTCTGCTTCGCTTCCTCCTGTGACAACTTCTGATAGTTCCCCAGCAGTCGTTCCAGTTCTCCGTTCAGTGCCGCGACGACACCCGTTTGATTCTCGTAACCGCCCGATACCTGTGCCAAAGCCAACGCCAGTGTAGGCGAGAAAGACTTCAACTGTTTCCAGATAGCTTCAAGACGGTCTTGCTGTTCTTTCGTTCTGTCTGTCGTTGATGCCAATTCACTGTATTCATCCCGCAAGCTCTTCAGTGACGCGTAGTCAGTTTTGAGGTCGCTCTTATCCTGCGAGATTTCTTCCATTCGCTTTTGCAGTTTGGCGGATTCATCCGTCGCGTTGCGAATCGCGCCAACCAGCGTCACAATACCCGCAACAACAGCCGCGATCGCCGTAACTGCCAGCATCAGCTTGCCGCCGGACAGCACGCCGAGAACAGCAGAGATTCCCTTTCCTGCTATCAACACATTCTTAATGCTCTGCACCAGCGAGACAATCTGCGAAATCACGAACACCAAAGAAGACAACGCCGCCGTGATCGCAATAATCCGCAGCGCCACACCACCGAACGCCTCCATACCGCTCGCCGCCGCATCCGCCAATCCGGACATCAGGTTGTAGAAATTCTTCAAGTCGTCGCTGTTGACGATAGACGCATACAGCCGTTCCAAAGAGACATTCATCCCTTCCTGCGCTGCAGTCACCGAACGCAGATAGGTTTCGTACTTCGACGTAACTGTTCCGCTCGCCGTCAATGTTCCGTTGTACAGTTCGTACATACGGCTTCCATTCTCGACGCCTTTGGACATATCGCGCATCAACGCCAAGAACACGTTCTGCTGTTTTGTGCCAGCAATTGTTGTCGCGATATAAGACTTCGTAATGGAGTCCAATCCGTTCCACTTGCCAGCCAGTTCATCAATCACGACACCCATGTCGCGCCATTCGTTGTTGGTCTCAAACAAGCTCATGCCGATGTTGCTCAATGCGCGTTCAATATCGTTCGTTCCCGTTACGTTTCCGTTGTCGTCTACATCGTACCCCGTCTTTTTAATATTGTGCCAGCGGGCAAAGATGGAGTTAAACGCCGTACCGATTGTCTTTGCTTCCTGTCGCGTTGTTTCAGAAACGGTTGCGATATACGCGCCGATCGTGCGGAAGTCCAGCCCAAATTCGGCAGCAGCCGCAGCAGCTTTCTGCATAGCTTCACCGATTTCAGCACCGCTGGACGCGGAGTTGTCGCCCAGATAAGTAAACACGTCTACGACTTCCTGCGCAGAAATGCCCATTGAGTTGACGGATGCCGTGACCTGCGTCGCAGCTTCATCAAAAGACTGTGCCGTAATTTTTGCGTACATGGATGCCCACTTTGTGCGCGATTTCGTCTCTTCCTCATCCAAGCCTTGACGATAGAAGGTTGTTGCTGCCGTCGCAATGTCGGTCGAAGAAATCTTCAGTCCCTTCGCCATGTTCTTGAAAGTGTTGCTGATGTTTTGCATCTGCGTGTCACTCTTCTGCGTGACAATTTGGATTTCGTTCAGCTTGTCATAATACTCCTGCGCATATGTTGTCGCATTTCGCCACAATGTCCGAAGTCCACGCATAACGACATACATCTTCACCATTGACATCAAACGGTTGAGTGCTTGTGTCTCCGCCTGATTAACTGCCGCCTGTTGTGCCGCCTGCCGTGCTTTTGCCGCTGATATTTCATCTTCGCATTGCGCTTTCAGCTTTTCGTTGGATACGCCTTGCCCTTCCAGCGACGTGATTTGCGCCTGCGCATTTGCTTGTTGCTGTTTCAGTGAAGCAATTCTTGCCTGCACCTCGGCAGAACCGCTGCTGCTCTTCTTCCCTTCAAGGGAGATTATTTCCTTTGAGACACGAAGGTTTTCACGAAGCGCGTTATTATACGCTTCCTGTGTCGCAGCCGAAGTCGTAACACCGGCATTTCCCTGCGTCTTCGTGACTTGTTTGTTATACTCATCTACGACTTTCTGGGATGTGCGTACCGCATCAGAGAAGGACAGGAACTTTCCTCGCGCGGCCTCCGCCTGTCTGGAAAGTTCCTGAAAATTCTGGCTCGACCTATCCATTCCCGTCATCTGACGGTTTAAGTTTTTCCACTGTTGAAGCGCTGCGATTGCCTGTTGTTGTTGGCGCGTAAACGCTTCCGTTGCCAGCTTCTGCTGTTGAAGTGCTGCGGTGTCATTAGCAGTGTCAGTTTTCTTTGCTACTGCGTCCTCGTAACGATGTCTTGCGTTTACGACTTTATCGTAAGACGCGGCCACTTCTGCCAGTGCGGCATTTCCTCTTCGATAATCTTCTATGCTTGCTACCACGCCTTGAAGCCGGTTGTTCCATCCTTCTTTTTGTGCCGTTGCAGACCCTTTTGCGCTTACTATCTTCGTCATCAGGTCATACATTTCCTTGTAAGCTGATACAACCTCTTTAATGCCAGTAATTTGCTGTTTCCCGCTTGTATCCGTCACCGTTGTCGTCATCGCGGCTTTTGTCTTGTTCGTTGCTTCTTTTACCTGCTCCGCCATCTTCTTCGCAGCGTCTCCGACGTTTGCCGCTGCTGATGTGAACCCGGTTGTCTTTATGTTGCCAAGTTTTTCAAACCCGGTCTGCATGGCAGTCAACACGTTCGTCGCCGTTGTATTCAGCGACTTCTATTGCTCCTCGATAGAAGTCAGCTTGACACCGTTCAGTTTGTTGAGGCTCTGCCCTGCCTCGCCTGCTTTCTTTGTGGCTTTTGTCAGCTACTCAATCTGCTCAACCGCTTTCTTTACTTCCGTAGTAACCCTATCCAACCCGGCTGTGCCAATCGTAATGCTGCCAAGATTAAGCTCGCTCATGCCCGCTCACTTCCTTTATCTCATTCATTCGTCACTTCTTTTTCTTCGAGAAGTTCACAACTGTGCCATTGCCCGTCCGCATCGTCTTATTGGCGCTCTTCTCCTTGTACGCACCAATCAAGTCCAGCATCACGCTGTTGACTTCTTCGCTCTTCGCCAGCGTTTCTGCCATATCCTCATCCGTCAGAATAGACCCAAAGGTCTTCAGCAGACGCACCGAAAGAGAGTGCTTTGCCTCGAACGTCTTCTTCAAAGAATCCGAAATATAACTGCCAATCCCAATCACACGGTAGAAATCCTCCTGCACGACACAACGCAGTTCTTCCAGCATTTTATTTGCCGCCAAGTAATCATACAGCATTTTCCAGCTTCGTTCGTCCTGCATTTCCTCTGTGTCAATGTTGGTGTAATACTTGCAAGTCAGCAAAAGCTCAATCAGCTCTGTCTGGTAGCTTTCGTAGACGGCATAGTTTTCTTCATCCAGTACCGTCGTATAGGCGACATATTCCTTCGCCATCTGTTCCTTCTCTTCATACGGAATCTCCGTCTTCACTTCAATCGACTTGCCGTCCTTGCCTGTAACCGTTTTCGCCTCATCAAACTTAATCATGTCTGCCGTAACCATAAACCGTTCTGCCATTATCCTTTACTCCTTTTTCTTAATCTTAATTTCCGCATTCGCGAAGAAATTTGCCAGCGCACTTTCTCCCGCGCGGGTTTCCTTCTCCACATCTACATTAAATGGGTTGCTATCCTGTATCATCTTCCAGCTCTTTTCGCAAAAGCTGTTTCCCGCATAATTCACAACCGCCTCATAATTCAGTCGATACCCCAGTTCCCGAAGCACATCCTCAAAAAAGATGTAGCTCATTTGGTTAATCTCGTCTTCATTCACAATGCCCAGATGCGCAGCCATAATTGCAACGGCTCGGTCGAGGCTTATTCCATCCCCTTCCTTGCCACTGTCATGTTTTTTAATTTATCTTCTTTTTCCGTGATATGATTGATGCGCTTAAAAATCGTAAGCATCTGTTCCACCACGCCAGTATCAATTTCGTCATAATGTTCTTCTATCAGTTCCGGGTTATCCGTCACAGCAATCAGCCAGTCCATTACCGCTTTATCTCCATCGCGGTCGTCTCCGAATTGCCCTGCTTCCATCGCAAGAATATCCGGCAACGGGTACGAATCCAATATCCGATAAAAGATCGCCGTTCTGTTTCGCTGATATACAAGTTTCGTCGGTTTGATCTCTATCTATTGACCGCCGATTTTTACCGTGTTCTCCGGGTTCCCGGCGTTTGGCTTTTCTTTCTTCTTTATTTCGCCCGTCGGTTTCGGCTTGTCAAGTGCCGTCGCTTCCGGTATTTCCTTCTGTCCCTGCTCTGTATCAGGAATTACTTTCTTTCTTACTGCCATATCTTTTCACCTTTCTCCTTCAATAAAGACAAAAGGGAGGGATGAATAAAAATCAAATCCCCCCCTTTGTTATTAACCCATCGGCTCGAATGTCATATCCCAGAACTTGCCATCAGCGCGTTTGGGGTCGATGGCCGTGAATGTCGCGCTGTTGGTAGAAGCTGACTTGTAGCTGGTACTGAATCCCGGCAGTGCGGTCACGCGGCAACGGTAGATGACAATGTGCAGCATGCCCTTGATTGAGGATTCCGTGCAGTCCGTACCGCTGGAATACACAGGCAGATGCCATGTCACCGCGCCCTTTGCAGTCGTTGAAGTAGTAGACACACTCAGTGTGTGTGAACCCTGATTCACAACTCTGCGATAGGACACGCGAATGCTGTCGCCAGCAGTCACATCGTCACTTGACAGTTCAATCGTAGCCTTCGCCTCTTCAACCTTCAATGTGAACTTTCCGGTTGTCGGGGTTATAGCGCCATCCATCAGTTCCAAACCGCGAATCTTAACGGACTTGTCCGTAATCTTATACGGAATCTCAATCTGGAGCTTGCCGCCGTTGTCCTTCACGTCAAACCGCTTCGTCTCCAACACGTCGTAATTCTCATCACTGTCCTTGATGTTCTCCGCATTCGCCATCGCGAACATATCCATCGAGAACTGAGACGACTCAAACGTCACCTCAATTCCCTTTTTCGTGTCAATGATTGCCAGCGGCGAGCCGCTCTGTCCGCCAGTAATGGAAACGTTTTCCTGTGTATAGTTGATAGAAGCCGTGTTCACTTCGTCGTAGGAAAACACCTTGCCATCACAGCGCTCAAAGTCCACATTCGGGTTATCAATTATATAACCTTCCTAATTTTTCAAAAAAGTCGCCATGTTCATTCCTCCATTTTGTTTTGTATGTTCCAAGGTCATTGCCGCCTCCTACACAGCAACGCCCTCGTTACACCGTAATATAATAGGTAAAAACGACGTGATACCGTCTGTACCCGATTGTCTTTGTCCACAAGTTGTATGCGTTCTTGTAACTAAAGCGCATCCCATATAGGTAGGTTTCTCCCGTCAGAAGGTAGCGAAGGCGTTCGGCTATCATATCGTAACGGTTGCGAAGCATATCCTTCGGGTCAGCATTGTGCAGCACATCCTCGCGGACAAAAATGTCAAACTCTTTGTATCGGAGTTTGACGTCTTTGTTGTCACTGTCCCCGCCATCGCTGTCATAGTAGACGACACGGACTTTTTCATCTGTCAGGATTTCATCACCCGTAACATTTTCAAGGAAATATTTATCCACGAAATGCAAAATTCCCGTTCCATCCGGAATCAGCATCAATTGTTTCAATGCTTCATCTTGAAAAATTTTGTAGCGAAGAATGTCGTTCCAATTGTCCTTCCACGTCTTCGTCTTTTCAACTCGCACAACATTCACCTCACTTGATTGTTATCACATTTCCAAGCCGCTTTTGCAGCTCTGCTTTCAGTTCGTTTTTAATATCTGTGCTGTGGTCTTTCATAAGCCGGGTTTGCGCATTTTCTATCACATGCTGTCCGTCCCGGTTAAAATCAGCCGGAAGATTAGTTCTCTTATAAAGAGGGTAGAACTCTGAGATTGTCACGGTTCTCTCTTTCCCTGTCTTCTTATCTTTAATGACCTTCTTGGCATTTGGATAATTCGTGTTGTGAACCCAAACCACCGCCCGTCCTCGAAGCGTATGATTCTGCTTGTGCTGTTTTGTCAGGTCTACATTCCATGATACACGACCGGGTTCGGTATACTATGGGCCATTATGATTATTGCCGCCATCCAGCACCATTGCTCGGACGTATGTATAATTCCCGACGTTTGACCTCTACTTCACATAGCCGGTTACTGTCAAACCATTTATATCAATGCGCCCTTTTACAATTTTACTTGCGACGTCCTCGCCCCATTTCTTTTTCGTCGGGGATGCCATTTTGTATTCTATCTGTAATAGATTGATAAACAGAGGCAAGACCATCCTCTTCATTACGGCGGCAATCGCACCCGTGTAGGCTTCCTGAAACTTCTGCGCGTTAAACTGCACTGACTTAACCATCAGCAGTTCCACCACCCGCAACACGCCGCATGTGCATAGAGTACACGCCGTATGTTTTGTCCATGCTAATCTCTGCCGTGTAAGCGCTAACAACACGATACATATAGCCCCCTATTTTGCACTGGTCGCCAATCTTAATTTTCTGCGTCACGTCGTTCCACTGTGTGACACATGTAATTAAATGGTCAGGGACGATACCAACTCCGTTCTGTGCAGTTGCGTAATCTGGACGCCCTGCATATTCGCTGTGTGAGCACGGCATGTCTTTTACAATAATCTCCATGCCGTTCTCGTCCAGTTCCACATTCGTGTCTTCCTCTATCACAAACCCGAACTTATCCGTTTTCGGTTTATGTTCTCGCACAAACGTCAGGAAGTCGTTGCATTCCAAAATCTGCGTCGCCTGATTGTTCGGATGTCGTGTGACATTCCACGTCATCAGGTAAATCGTTCCATCTTCCCGCACTGCAATATCGCCTTTATAAATCTACTCGTCGTAGGTCGTCTTGAAGTTTGTACTCATATCCGAGTTTCCAATCTTTGACTTCCATTCAATAGGCGTTTGCTGTGCACGGACGAATATCGGTTCATACCCTTCCTGCAAAGAATCATACCAGTCATGAATCAACTCGAACGTGTAGTTCGTGTGTGGAATGTCGTGATTCAGCAGCCGCCGGAAATCATCTTCCAGCGTGGGCGGTGGTCGAAAGTCGCGTCCGCTTCTCTTGCTCGTCGCCGGAATCGGGTTAAACGCGTTTTTCATCTCTGTCTACTTGTCACTTGTAATCCATTTCGGTGTCGCCATCATCATCACCATCCCATATGTCATCTGGCAAGCGGGCTATCGCGCCTGCCTTGTCCAGTATCTTGTGACGGATTTTTTGGTACGCAAGCCATACCGCGTCGTCCCACTCTCCCTTGCTCCGCCCGTTGTTCGCAATATACACAAGGTCTTCTACATCAGAGAGAATTTTCAGCAAATCCATCCGGAACGCATCTGTATAGTCACGCAGGGCATACGTTCTTTCCGCTGTTGGATTCAGTTCACGGTCGCGATATACGACTTCCACTTTCTAATTCTTCATCATTCCCATCTCCCTGTTACAAAAGATGGTATCGTGTCATCTTGTACCAAATAGTACGGCGTTTCGATTCAAGCTCCGCAATGGTATTTTTCAAGTTCGCGTAAGGCTTGTCGCCATGCGACACACTCTAAGCATCCGTCGTGTAGCTTGTCAGATTGTCTACGCTGGTCTGTACTTTACGCAGAAAATCAACCTGTGCCGTTACCAGAACATATTCCTGTTCGTCCAAAGGAAGCGTCTCCTTGAAGACATATGTCTCCTCTGTCTTTATAATCAAATCATCAGAGAACAGCATCGCCCGCCCGGTCATCACATACAGTGTTTTAATTGCTTCCACAATATAGCCTGTCATGTCTTCAATCGTCACCGGGTCATTCACGCTCTGCCATTCAATGCGTGTAAAGAGTGCTTCTGCCAGTTTCATAATGTCCGTCATCGGCAGTCACCTCAGTCGCCGATAAATTCTCGGTTCGGCATTTTATTTTTCAGCAATTTCAGTTTGTTAATATTGAGATTTTCCATTCCCATTGCGATGGTATAGATGCGGTCGAGCAGTACAGGTTCTTCAATGCTGTCCAGCCAATCTGCCATCTTCTTCTGAGACGCGGACAAACACTTTCGGATTTCCTCGTCCGTTGCAAAGTTCGGATTTTCTTTCTCGTCGATGCCCAAAGAAGCTACAACCTCTTTTGCAATATCTTTTTCCGCACCGGCAGTATTCTCTACTATCAGCAACCCGCGCTGAATCAAATTGCTCACGCTTGCAATGTAGTTCACATCATCTTCTGATACCGGAAGAAATGAACCGCGCTGGATATTTACACCCATCGGTTTGTCCGGCGTTTTCACACCAATATCAAATTGCTGTACGTTCTTCAACCGAAGATTCTTGTCTGCCATTCTGTTTCCCTCTTCCCTTAAAATTCTTCAAGCGGGGAGAAGAAAAGGATCTCTCCTTTCCTTCTCCCCAAAGTATTGATTAGGTCGCCTGATAAACGCCCATATACGGACGGTCGCCAACCACAATGCCAGCGCCGACATAACGGTCGAGGCGGACATCATAGGAGCCGTCGTCAATATCCTGATTTTCGCAGGTAGACACGTCGCCTTCAAAGACAACCTTCAGCGGACGCATTTCCGCGCTGATGCCGCCCGGAAGAATAAACAGCTTGTTGGTGTCAAACACGGGAGCATCTGTGCCGTCAATCAGCGGGTTGACCAGATTGACCACTTTACAGCCAATGTACGCGCCAATCATACCCGTGTTGTTGTATTCCTCCATAATGGAGTCCGCATACTGCTTAGAAGTGGTCGAAGCAGTGAAACCCGTCAGTTCGGCAAGCTGCTGCGTCATATCCACGTCGCCGATCAGGGTCGGGGCAGCGCCTCCGGACATACGCACCCAATGGCGAATCATCGGGTCGAGCGTCGCTTTCACAATGCCAGAACCCGTTCCGTAGTACGGAGAAACAAACGGAGCAGCCGCAAGTGCCGCATTCAGCGTGGACTGAATGTACTGGTATATCGCCAGTTCCATCTGGTACGCCGCGTCGTTAATCAGTGCCCCCATATCCACCTGACCGTTCTGAAGTTCCACGCGGTTGACAGACGGGCGTGCAGACACCGCAACAGTGTCCAGCGTCACGGTCTTGTTCGCAACCTTGCTGCGTGCAGGAGTGCCGCCCTTCGCGCCGATATACGCGCGCACACCTTCAAGGCGCGTCTTAAACTGCGCCTTTTCTCCGTAACCGACGTTCTTCACGTCAGCAACCTGTTCCAGCCAGTTTGTCTTCGGACGAACGATTTCATTCACCGCAAAGCCAATCAACTGCGCAATCTGGTAACGGTTGTGCGGATTCATATCCTTCGCCAGCTCCGCAATCTACTTTGCGCAGCGGGAGGAAACATCGGAGTCCACCTTCTCGCCGCGAGCCTGCGCGACAAGAACCTTCACGATAGGAGAATCCTTTTTGATATTAACCTATTCCATTATTATTCACCTCTTGCTCTTCATTAGGCAGCCTTGGCAATCGTGCCATTTGCCGCAGGGGTCACAGTGTCCCCAACAGCCAGACCTTCATACTATGTAGAATCCACTGTCATAATCAGACGTTCGCCGACCAGCGGGCGCTTCATGCGGACGTAATGTCCCTTCTTCACCGCGTATTCCGCTGTGTTGTACTCGCCCGCGTCTTCATAGACTTCCCACTCGTTTTCGACAAAGTAAACAGCGTCTTCGCCAACCGAGTCAACATCCAGAACCACAGCGGGGGTTCCCCACAAAGTTGTCTTCTCCACAACTTTCATCTTTGTGTCCTTTGCCGCTGCGGTCAGCTTTACGCCGCCGTCCGTATCAATTTCAACAAACACACCATTCGGGAGTGTTTCTTCTTTGGAGACGTGTTCAAAATCGTACACACGTCCATTAAACCGCGTCATGTATCCTGCCATGTTTTCATTCCTCCATTCTGTTTTTACACAAGGTCGCCATATTCGCCGTTCATCACAAAGCCGTCGCCAGCCAGACTTGCGACAGAATACTTCGGGGTCTGCTTCTCCTGCTTCGCAACGTACAGCTCTGCGAGCATCTGATAATCCGCCGCATCGACTGCCTTCACAACAGCCTCGTCCTGCATGTCCAGCCCTTGAAGCTCCGCAAAGCTCTTCGCCTTTTCCTGCTTCTGCTTCATTTCAGCTTCAGCTTTTTCCTGCTTGAGTTGTGTGAGTTCCGCCCTGAGAGATTCCTTCTCCTCTTCGCCCGCCTTCATAACTTCTTCGACCTTCGCGTTCAACTCTGCACAAGCCTTGTCCTTTTCGGCAAGTTCGGATTTCAGTGCATCCACGTCTTTTCCGTGAGCGTCATTTTGGGCTTCCTTCGCCGCCTTCTCTTCATCCAGCTCCTTCTCCGCTTTCTCCGCGCGAGCTGTCAACGCCGCGATCTGTTCATCCTTCGCGGAAAGAGAAGCCATTGCCTCTTCCAATGTCATACCATTTTCAACTCCTTCATTTTTTGCTTCCGATGCTTTTCCTTCATGGGGCGTACCATGCTGCTGTGCCACAAGTTTTAGCGCGACCGACTCATCGTAAGCCGGGATAGAAACAACCGCAACGCCTGTTAGAGCATTCATTTCATTCGCGTCTACATAAAGGACGCCATTTTCCTCTACTGCTGCGTCACTTGCGTACTGAATCTCGAAAGAGAATTTCAGTATCCCCCTGCTATACAATTCCATCAGTGCGTTGCACACATCTTCTTCCCGCTTCGGGATTCTCGCCTGCCCAATCAGCGATACGCCGTACTCATCATTCACCCTGCGAAGGTTCGTGATGCTGCCGATTTGCTTCGTCCCAAAGGAATTGGTGTCGCAGTCATACATGTGACCAAGGTACTGGTACGCTCCCCGCAGCAAGTTCGTAACATCCGCATACAAGGGGAGACACGCGTATTTATCCGGGTGAGTTACAATCTCGTCGATAAATGCTTCCGTCACACCCTCGTTGTTTCCGTTGGGGCGAGTCGAAAGGATGCGCATCTCTATCAGTAGAAAGATGTCACTGTGTTCCTGCTGTGGCATGGCAACATCGGAAGCCAGTATCATCAGCTTGCTGTTTGCCATACGCCTACCTCGTTTCTACTTCTCCGCCTGTGCGTAGGAGGTCGCACTCACTTCAAAGTTTTATCACCAAACGATGTCGGTTCGCTTTCGCGAATCCAACTCGTTCGATTTCAAATTGGTAAAGACCCTTTTTCATTTGAGGGCTTTGGCTGTTTCCCCGTCAGTGCCTTTGACGGATCAGAATGACGTTCCGTATCGTCCAATTCCGGACGGCCAACGTCTCCTTTTGTTTCCGGTTTTTGCGTCTTGCAGTCGTCCTTGTCGGACGGTGCGAGAATCTGGTTGATTCCAGATATTTCTTCTTTCTTCTTGCGTTCCGCTTCCTGCTTCATGTCCAGACCGTAGGCCTGCATCAATGTCTCGTGCGACAGCACGCCTTCGTTCCAGAGTTTTAGGCATGTTTCCTGAAACGCTTTTGACCCGGATAAGTCTGTAGGTGGGAACGTGAAACGCGGGATTTTCTCCTCCGCACTGTGTGCCACCGTGTTGCCCATGCGCACATTCACCCTGCGATTGATTTTGTTCATGATGTTGCAGAAAGTATTTTTTGCTTTCTTGATACGCAGCGCTGCTGTCTGCATGGAAACCTGTGCCGACGCGAATGTTGAACCATCCTCTGCGTGTCCAGAAACAATAATGCCGGAGATTCCGCCAGCAGATAAAATGTCTGAATTAACACCCTTGTACTTGTCATATTCAAACACGTCGTCCGTCTTTGGTTGAATCACCTCGGCTTTGCACCAGTTGTTTGTCACTGCCAGTGCCGAGCCTTTCATCGCCGATGAGAATAGGCTTGCAACCCGCCCTAACGCATCACGGTCTGGAAGCACTTCCTGCGTGTTATCTCCGTAGCGTACATGCACGAAAGAACGCGCCGCCAAGTCAATCAACGAATCTTCATAATTGGAAATTCGTTCTTTCTTCTCCAGTGCCTTTAAGCAAGCTGCAATCATGGGGATGGAATAGCGAAGCCAACCTTCCTTGATGTCCTGCATTACGAATGTATTGTCCGGATTGAGCTGCACCCACGGAAGGCTTGCCTTCATAACACCTTCCGCAACTTCTGGGGGATACCCGTGTAGCCGCACAGCTACATCTTCATCGTCAATGAAGTCCTTGATAGAGAGCTTCATTCGTGACAAAAAGTCATTGCGAACTGCCTCGCAGTTAAACTCTACAACAGGTTCACCGTTGACCGTGATGTTGGAAATCCGGCAAAGATGTATCGGCAGGACGACAAGTCTGTCATCCGGCATCAGGTATATAACCACGTTCGCATACTTGTAAAATTCAAGAAACACATCTTCCATGAAGTTTTGGAATCCGATGCGTTCATAATACGCCAGAAACTTCTTCTTCACCCGCTCATCCGCGCCAACCAGCCTGAAATCATCGCAGATACTAAATGGTGTATATACTTCTTTGATGATACCACGATATATAGGGTCTGCGTCGCAGTAATAATCAGATAGCGCGTACAGTTGCCCGATATGTACCTGCTTGTTTTGCAGGATGCTCTGATAATTATAAGCGCCCAAATTGCCGCCGAATGTTATCTTTCGGTCGGTAAAGTTTGTGATGGCGTTTTCTGCCGGAGCAATCGCTATTTCTTTCTCTTCCTCTGTCTGTTTCTGTATTTCAGGCAATGGCTTTGCTTGCCGCTTTAACGGGAATTGCCATTGCTATCCAAACAAACCCATTTCCTTTCACCTCTTAAAATCTTGATATAACGCCGATACATGCCGTGCTGCTGCGTCTTGCAATCCTGCTCTTCCGCTTTTCTTCCAGTTCGGCGATGTACCATAATCCCATTGACAGGGACGACCATCTATCCTTGTGCTGCGTCGCTTTTGCCGTGTCATATACGACAGAACCAGCCGCTGTCGTCTTGGATACCACGTTGCCCATCTCAATTTGCAAAGCGTCTGTTTCCACAAAGATTGATTTTTCCTGTGTCGTCAGCACACGCCCCGGCTTGTTCTTCCCCTTATCATCCGCGTCGTCTGCGCCGTTGTCTTTCGTTGGGTCAACAATTGTGTTTCCCAAAATATACCGGCTGTTGACCGGAATCTGTATCAGCTCGCGCTCGAAGTTCACCGTCGTCTGAGTTACAAGCTGCTGGTTGATTTGATTGTTCGCCGTGCACGGACGAAGCAGAGGGATAGCATCGCGAATGATTGACCGTTCCGTATCAATCACCAGCGGCGGATATTCACGGTTCGTCTCCGGGTCTGTCCATGGTTGCGACATAAACTGGGGGAACGCATCACCAAGCCCGCGATAGTCAAATACGACCTTGACTGTGTTCGGGAATCTCACAAGCAGTTTCCGAATCTCAACCGCCAGCGCATCCAACCGCTTCCCGTGGAAGGAGCGCATGTACACCAGCTTCTTCAAGTATGTGCCATCTTCGCGCTCAATGAGCTTCAAAACACATACCACTGCATTGTCAGCATTTTTAGCTGACGATGTTGCAAGGTCGAGTGAAATCACATATTGTGATGTACTCTTTGCAGGCTGTGCGATTTCAACTTCCGTCAATGTTCTGCACCGCTCCGTCAGCTCATACGGGAAGATTGACCCACTTTCCGCCCCAACAAAGATTGTACCGTACTCCATTTGGAAGTTGATGTCCGGCATTGTCTCCCGCTCTCGCAGGAAGAAGTCAATATTTGTAATTCCAACGCGTGCGGCAGACTCGTAATTCAATGCGCAAGCAAAATAGCTTTTGTCGCCCGCTCCCATCTTTTTTACCGCGTCGCAAAACGCGCTGTAAAAGTAGTTGGATTTCAGACACGCAGACGTAATGCTGACCATCTTCGAGGGGTAATCCTTAATCCCATTCGCCACACAATGAGAACGAGATGTGTTGCGGACAGGCTTAACAACCTTCATCAACGTTGCCTCTTTGACTTCCGGCGCTTCGTCCACAATAATAAATTTCGCGCGGGAACCGAGGAACGTTCCCAATGAATACGTCTCGATTTTGGACATGTTCGCAAAACGAATAATGCCCTTGCTTCGGTTGACATTGACCGGGTTTCTGTTGCTCACCCAATCCAATTCCCTGCGGATGTTCTCATTCATCGCGAATTCGTCTTCAATTTTTTTCGCGATCAACGTCGCCTGTTCCGCTGTGGCTGAAACAACTGCGATAAGACTGTTGGGATACAGGATAGCAATCGCTACCGCGCAGATTGCACATACCCACGTTTTCCCGTAGCCGCGCGACTGCGTTAGATAAAGCGTTGCTGCATTGCCAATCGCTCTCGCTTCTACTCGCTGTGTATCTTTCAGCGGGACTTTCAAATAATCAACGATAAACTCATCCTAATGTGTCCGCCAATACCAGATGAGTTTTGTCCACGCTGCAATGTTCTTGACCTCTCGAACGTTGCTGATTTGACTTTCCGTAGCCATTACAACTGTGACCCCACTGCCGCCGCCAGATGTGCATAGTCGTTGTAGACTTTATCAATGTCATCCGGCGGGAACTCAAACGGATTTATATCCAGTTCATGGTTGATTTCCAGCGCGTAAATAATTTCGCCCAGTGAAGACAAGCCAGTTGAAGTTCCGGCTTTTCTTGCACACGCCGCGAAGTTGGAAGATTTTGAGAGGTCGTCAAAAATCTTCTGCACTTCTTTGTACTCGCTGACTGATATTTCCCCATGCCGCATTTTGTTTTCGGCAATGTCCGCATTCAGTGATGCCTTTGCAACCTTGCGTGCATAGTCCCGCATAGAAACGTTGCTCAGGTCGAAGTCCTTTTCATATTCCGCGTATGTGGCGTTCTACGCCGCAATTTCGTTCGGTGTGAACGTGCCTCGCCAAACCGGGTCATATTTCGCCTTCTGCAATTGTTCTTCATCTTCCCGTTTGGCAAGCACGTTTTTGTTGTTCATGTTTTCCGTGTACTCGTAAATACCCTTAACATTCATCATGGAAAAAAATTGCCGACATGTAGCAGCGTCTATAATAGACTTCTTCGTCTCTGCTTTCGTCTTTGTACTGATATATGTCTTGTTGGTACTCAATGCGTACTGCGCTTTTTTATAAGCTGATTCCCAGAATCGGTCTTCCCACTTTCGATTGTTCTCATAGCAATACTGCTTCAAGGATTCCACATCCGTGCAGTAACGGTTGCAGCAGTCGCGACACCACGCATCATGATTCGCCTGTGCTGCCCATTTGCGGTTTGAGTAGAACTCGCTTAGCGGTAAAGAGCGGTTGCACTTGACACACAGCTTGAAGTTTGCCGTTGCTTTCACCATCTTCTGCTCACTCCCTCTACATATATAAATATAAAATGAAGGTGCTGTTTTTAAGACAAAACCAAAAAAAATAATTTATGAAAAAGAGGCAAGCACAAAACGCTCACCTCTTGCCATCATTGAAGCTGAATTGGGTACATGCACCGACGGCCGTACCCCTCTTCCATCAGGATAGCCGTCGCGCCCGCTCGTCCGCCGTAGCCCTTACTCAATGCGTACTTATCCAGCCCGCACAAAGACGGAGTACGAATAATCACCGAGTTGCCGTCTGGCGTAACGCCAGTTGAAATCTCTTGCTCGCTGTGCAAGTGACCGCACACAAAGAAGTCAATAGGCTCACCATATACATTGATGGAAGACCTTGCTATATCCTGAATCGACTTCGCCGCATCCCCATGAAGCAGAACAAACGAATAGCCGCAGACTTTCGCCAGTTTCATTTTGTCGCATTTTGCGTCTACTTCAACTCGCTGATTATTTTCCAATCGGTCATGGAGATACCAAAAGATTATCTTCTCCAAATTCTCATCCATGAACTCCCGCGCCTTTGAGCCAAGCGGTCGAATTTCCGAATGATTACCAGTACATCCGACAAATTTCACGCATCCATAATTCGATAATTCATTTATCCACTGCGTGAGGAACTCCGACAAGCGAACGACAGATTCTACCAGCCCAAATTCCAACCGCATCAATTGGCTCTGCCGAAGCATCCCATCTATCAAGTCGCCGACAAGAAACAGATTCATAAGCGAAACGTGTTCTCTTTCTGCAATCTGAATAATCTCATCCTTCAGTAAGTTCATCCTTGTTTCAAATTCTTCCGAGTTGTAGAGGTTCATGGTCTCCCCATGCAAGCCCTGTATATTGATGTCCGCGCCGTAGTGGAAATCACCAAGGCAGACCACAAGTTCCTTGTGCTTTTCAGCGTGAAGCATCGGTATATTGCAGGAAGGAATTTTTATCGGGTTTTCTTTGGCAACCTGCCTAATTGCGGTATACACGGTTTCACGCAGAAGTTGGCTTCTTGCTTCGCTTCTCGTCAGCGCATTCAGTTTGTTCCCGACGTCTCGTATTTTCTGGCGCTCTATTTTGTCTGCATCATATTTCCCTGCAATCGCTTCCTGATAAGAAGAAGAGGACAGCATACCCGCCTCTTCCGCCATCTGTACACCAACGCCAGCTTTCCGTAGTGTTTCCGCACTCATATCAAGTTCGTACTCTTCGCACAGCGTTATCCAATCCTTGTCCAGCAACCCGATCTTTTTCTGACGTATCTCCTGTACAAGTCGAATCTTTTCTTCTGTGCTGAGTGCATCAAAGCCTTTTCTCATAACGCCTCCATTGTACTTGTCATTATAAAAAAGAAGTGTCGGCTGCGGGAGTCGAACCCGCAAGAGCGCGGATTTAGATTCCGCCGCATATGCCAATTCTGCTACGCCGACACATATCAGGGCGGTGAGACTCGAACTCACGACCCACGGATTAAAAGTCCGTTGCGCTTCCATCTGTGCTACACCCCGATAAATGAGAGAAACCACTCGCATCCCACCATCTTGTTGTCAATTCTTTATTGGTCTTATCGACTTGCGTCTCCCAAATCGGAATCAACTCATCTGCCAAAGCTTTGTCCGTTTCTCTCAAAAAGCATTCGCACATTAGACCCTTCATACTAATTTTCGATTGCGGGAGGTATTGCTCTAATCCTTCGTGTTCGACTTCTCTTGGGAATCACTCGAAGGCTTCATCTCATCCATCTACACCTATCGGTATCAGTACCGTGCGAATACGTTGAACAGCTTTCCTGTTCCAGCACCCATCTTTTTTTGCAGTTAAGGCTCTGCATGGCTCCACAGGTAGGGCTCGAACCTACAACAACCCGGTTAACGGCCGAGTGCTCTGCCATTGAGCTACTGGGAAACGCATCCGTTTTTCTTTTATGTAACGCAAGGAAAAACGGAAAGACTTGCGGGGTATTGCAAGTGATCAATCTTGCTTCCGGCTTGGCGCACCTCCTGCACTCTGGAGCCATCAGTGGGACTTGAACCCACAACCTACTGATTACAAATCAGTTGCGCTACCTGTTGCGCTATGATGGCATAATTCTACTCCATGCAGAAACAGAACTATAATATGCTGCCATTACTTGTCTTTGATTTTCCAATAACCGTAATAACGTTTTTTCGCTATCAGATGGTCGCCGCAATAAATCTCTTTTATGTCATGGTCAGGGTATCTTCTGTCAATTTCTTTCATGGCTTGATTTAATGTTATATTGTCAAGGTCTATGGAAATCGTTATACAGTTTTCTTTATCGAAGCTATAAGGGTATATACGGGCATAAACTCTACTTATCATAGTTTCACTCCCAGAATATTTGTTGTTTATTTGGGCAGTGGCAGGAGTCGAGCTTGCGTTGCGCCCGCTATTCCTTGCGCCCCGGCATGAGATTGCTCGTCTTTCCGAGCCGCCACGACCGTCATGCGCGTCGTCCGCATTTCTTATAGCGCATCCCATTCGCGCTGAGAATAACCACCAATTTCACGGTTGCCAACAGGGAGACCTTCTGCCTTGCACCACTTTCGGATAGCGTTATCCGATACACCGTACATTCTGCCAATCCCCACAAACGATTCCGTGCGGATGAGCTTCTTCAGCGTTTCACGAGACGGGCGTTTTACCTTCCAGCACCCCGGTTGTCCGATGTTCTCTTCCCGGAATTTCTTCCGACAGTTCTCGCACATTTTGCCCTTCGCGTCACGATGACCACCGCACACGGGACATACCCACCGAGCAGTTCCACAGTTCTTTATCTTTTCATACGTCGTCATACCGCAGCCACTCCTTCTTCGTTTTCAGGTTTCCAATTCTTTTTGAGTTCTTTCAAGACGGCGCTCGGCTTCACATCAGTCCCGTCGAAGTGCCAGTATTTCATCGGGTACATACCGAAATTTTCTTTGAAGAATGTATAAATGAACTGAATTCCACGGAACGTCCAGTTCATCTGCCATGCTCTTTTCCACGGTGAAACAGACACGGCATATGTATCCGTATAACCTTTTTCAGCATACTTTGCAGTGAGTTCCCACCGTGCTTTGCCATTCTGCCCTTTCTTTTGAATCCCGCTATACCACAGGATCTTGTTAAGCGTCTGCGCCGTTGTTCCGTACATATCAGCGACATTCCCAATTGCGTCGGCCTCCCCTGATTGCAGTGCCGCTTGTGCCAGCTCCACATCAGGCGTCATTTCCTCTATTCTTTTTGCAAGCTGTGCATTCTCCTGTGCCAGTTCCCTGTTCTTCTCCTGTTCCTCTTTGAGCGTTGTCGCCAATCGAATAAGGAAGTCGGGAGACGTGATTGCCTTTTCAATTGCTTCTGGGGTCAGGTATCCACCATGCTTGCGGATAGCAGGTATGACCTCATGCGTAATCCAGCGCTTGAAGGCTTTCGCTTCCTGTTTGCGAGAACCGAGGACGAGGGTGTACAGACCGGGTTCGCTGACGATGGTTCCTTCACCCTGACGACCTAAGTTCAACTTAGCCCGTTCATCGTCGTCCAGTCGCCCAACGGAAACCGTCGGATTGCTCAATTCCAGCGCGCGGCACACATCCGCCGCCACGAACCACGGCTCGCCATCTCGAAGGACAGTACGGACAGAGCCAAAGCGTTCATCGGTAAAGGTACGAAGCATGTTTCCCATTGTGTATCACTCCTTTGTTTTTGTTTTGGGTTCCGCTTGTTATAGGTGCGATTAAAGTGGATATTGGTTCTGGTTGCTAAAAATTTTTATGACGATGAAGAGAGTCGAACTCTTACAGCATCGTTGCCAACGGGTTTTGAGTCCGTCGCGTCTGCCATTCCGCCACATCGTCTTTTCAAGAAAAACATGGAACTGCCGGGGCTCGAACCCGGAATAACGGCTTGCAAAGCCGCTGTGTTACCATTACACCACAGCCCCTTGTAGTACACGCTCTGGGACTCGAACCCAGAACCGTCCGGATATAAGCCGGATACGCTAACCATTGCGCCAAGCGTGTATATGTCCATCACGACCGCAAGTGATGGACAGCGAGCAAAGCTCCGAATGAATCCGCATAAGGTACTTGCAACGCTTCCCAAAAAGGTGTATGATATAGATGCGGATGGGTGAGCCATCCGACAATTGGGAAAAGGAGGGAAAGCTCATGACAACTATATCTCATGTGCTTACCGCCACCCTTGTTGGAACGTGGCTCTTGTAGCTGCTAATCAGCAAGGGCAAGATTGCGGTAAGCCCGACATGGGAATAGCGGATGACGAGGTTCTACAAAACTGTTAGCACTTTGTCCACATTGTGCGACATTTTAGACCTGCTGATGCGGTTATTCCGATGACCGAAGGCTCTTTCTCTGCAAAGAGGAAGAGCCTCTTTTTTTATCATACACCGTTTGCAAGTCCCGCGAGAATCATCAGCATCCTTGCTCTATCATGGGGAGAAGGGGTTGAACCTCCGTCCGATGTTTTGGAGACATCCATGCTGCCATTGCACCATCCCCATACAAAGGCGCAGACAACGCTGCGCAGATTTGTTACAAAGTTGTTACACTTCTTCTTGGAACGCTTCGCTGTGAAGCCGTGATTTTTCTTTACATTCCCGGCGTTCCCGCTCTTCTGCCCGCATTTCTTTCAAACGCTTGCATCCACGGCATCCGTGCCGCTTGCGATTACAGCCCCAGCAATCGTCATTTGCCAACCAAAGCCATTTCGGCGGTTCGGGGAGGGTTGGCTTTCGGTGGATTTCCTTTGCTATTCGTATATTCCTTTCCAGAAGAATGGTGGGCAGATTTTTCGGATCTTCTATGTCCGTTGCCTCTGCCCAAGGCGCCATCTCACCTGTAGGACTTCGCGGCATGGCTTTCCGTCGTGTCACTTTCTATCGGTTCGTTCATTCCGTCCGGCTGTCGGAGGGGGAGCGACCCCGCAGCTTATAAGCGATGTGGAGCGAGATACCGGAGTTGAACCAGCACTAAATGATTGGAAGTCACTCGTGCTGCCATTTACACCAATCCCGCATAACTCGCGCTTGCTTTGCCATTTATCAGTCGCAGCACAAACCGCATACCCTTGCTCTTCGGCAAGGTCGGTGGAAGTTTAGCGCGAACCCAATGCGACAAATATTTCGTGCAGGGCTGAGTCCTTGACCCTGCGCACCGCTATCTCCAGCCGTTGGAAGCTGGTGGGCACACAGCCGATTAAGCTGTAAGCGGCAGCGACACTGGTTTTGCGAAAGCCAGCAAACTCTTACCATAAGGCGTTATAGATTTCCTTTCAGCACATCGCTCCTTGCGGGATGCAGAGCTTGCGAACTCTTACGGTTGCACATACTTGTACTTTCTCACATGTCTCCTTGCGAGCTTCATGCGTGTCCATCTTATGCAGGACAATAAGTCGCTTGTTTCCTTATGGTCGCACACACTTTTGCTTTTTCCTTAAATATCAAAAGTATGCTCTCTTTGATGCTGATTTTTCTGAACGACAGGGTATGCGTCTGACCATGCGTATCTTTTGGATACGCCCCAGTCACCGCCGTCCTGCAAGGCTTGCTATCGCCCCTCTTCTCAAAGTGCACCATGCTTTCGCAGTTCGATACTTTCTTTGAGATATGCACAGCGCTTGCGCTTGCGACGCTCACACCATGTATCAACTCGGACATCACGCATTTCTGCGATATAGCACTCACTCCCAAATGCCTGTCCCGCCATTCGCTCACCGATCGGCTCCGCGAAGAAGGCAGAATATATCCGATATTGGTTTTCCGTCAAGCTGTCCGAAGGCAGCCGCACACAGGAAGATAATCAGCTTCTCCCCCAATATGCTTTATACGCATCGCTGCGCTTATCTTATTGACCCGAAACCAGCCAAATACTTGTGCGGAGGCAGGACTCGAACCTGCATCTGTTGAGTATGAGTCAACCCGGCTTCCTTTACCATACACTCCGCAATATTGATGCGGCGGCTCGGTTTTGAAAATACACACCTTTATCTCACCGATAACCACACCGCCGCCGTGTACCTTAACAATTCCCTGCGTCCACCACGAGGTCTTTGCTCTTCCCGCAAAAAGGGCAAAATCACAGCAATGCAATTCTCAACCCCAGTCCCAGCAATCCGATAATCAAAAACGCCGCTGTTCTCGAAAGAGTGCCAATGTGCCTTCCGAAATTCTTTGTCATTTCTGCTCTCTTCTTCTGAGAAGATATACAGAGAACGCTCTTGCAGTTCTCGAATCCGCTCGTCACGTTTGCGAACCTCATCCTCTTCGTTGTAAGCATTCAGCGTTTCGCGCAGCGCTTCGCACTCTTTGTTTAGTTTCTCATACATGTCCTTCATGCCCGACAACAAGTCTTCAAACGAATCCAATCCCGGAACAATCATCGTGCTGTTCCTCCTTAAAAGAAATCTTTATCCGGCTGTTACGGTGCGCCCACAGAGTGCACACGCTTGACTTCCACAATTTGGTCTGCTCAGTTGGCGTCACACCAGCTTTTATCCCCCATAAAGACTTTTGTCGGGCAGACCCCTGCGGCGGCTCCCACTCCGCCATGACTTGCAAACATTACCACACGATAGGGGACGTCGTGCCAAGTCCCGTTCTTTTCAAAGTGCCCGATAGGAATCTACAAACACAGGAAAGTTCCCGTCGTTCGTTTCGTTCACCAGATACATTTCATTGCTGAAAGTCGATGCCGCATACATCATTCCCAGCAAGGACTTTGCGTCTACCCGGAAGTTCCCCGTTGCGTTTTCCACCACATACGCTTCATCTCCCGGCAGATTTCCCATCTGTGCCGTGAATACCGCCACCTGCGGTGTTGTCTCCAGTCTGATATGCGCTCTTGTCATTTGCTTCTCCTTCTCCCTGTTTATCAGGATGTATATCCGTAATGCTCCATTAACTGCACAATATTGTGCCTCCCCACTGGGTTCATTGTGTGGACAAACACATTCACCTTGCGCACGTCATGCTCCACAATGTACTTCGCGATGTCGTACCCCGTTTTCTTTTCCCCAAGATCATGGTCAAGATCGATGATAAATGATTCGTTCGTTTCCGTAAGAAGGCGAATCGCGTCAATCGCCGCCGCGTAAGTACGACAGATAATTACCGCGTACTTATCTCTGTCCATCTCCGGGACAGGGCGTTCATCGTCCACCCAGACATACCACATTTTCTTTTTCGCTTTGCCAAAGTCCATTGATATTTCCTCTGTCTTAAAAACGCGGGGAAGTCATCGGTATGCGCTTACCTCGTTCACCCGTCAGAGCGTTGCGCACTCTGCTCCATGCTGGCTGCTTTGCGTGGTTCGCGAATATGCGAGCGTCTGACGTCACTCCCAGTTTATCGGGGAACGCCGAGCCAGCAATCATAACCGACTATTTATTTCCCGCCGTCGTAGGCGACAACGCGAACGATAGGATTCGAACCTATGGACGGTTGCCCGTCAGCGCATTTCAGGTGCGCCGCCATAAACCAGACTCGGCCACATTCGCAAATCTCATGTCGGCACAATCGTTTCAATTGCTTCGTCGGGAATATAGTCCATGTTTGCGTCGTAAAAGGCAATCTCGTTATCATCCATCAGGATGCAGTTGATGTAATCCATCCCGTACATCAGCCCTTCTTTTGTCTCCGTCGGGCTATACTGTGGGCAAAGCTCTGACGAGATACGACACCGCACTCCATCGTAGACAAACACATTCTCCGTGTTCACGACCGCACGCGTTGTTTTCTTCACATGGCCTTCGTCTATCAGCTCTTGATACTTTTCGGCGGGAGACAGCTTCCGTGCTTTCGCATAGGGCTGTTTCTCGCAAAAGCATTTCTTTCCTTTTGCAACCGCTGCTTCCGTTACCGCTGAAAGAGGGAGTTCGCGCTGCGGTATCTGTCTGTTCTTGTAGTAGGATTCCATTCCATCGCACAAGCCAAACAGCAGATAGTAGGCAACGCCTGACAAGAAATACTTTACACGCGCTTCTCCTGATGTCTTGCTGTCCTTATCGCTAATCCAGTTATCTTCGCACTGGTCTTTCCATTTGGCAATAAGACTTTCCGCGACCTTCTACCGACGCTGAATTACTGCATCGTAGTTGTCCTTCCCTCGAATACTTGGTGATAGCGCGTAGAACGTTTTCCCGTTCGGCTGTCGTATTTTACAGCGTACCGCCATCATCTCACCACCTGTTCCCCATCATGATTACTCTTCAAAATCCCGCAGCAGATATATCTCCGGCACAAGCACATATACCCAGTCACACGTCTGCATCATACTCTTCACCCGTTCGCAAAAGTGTACAGCCTGCGCGTCAGGGCGCATATACGCATAGCTGACGTCTGAGCCGCACGAACTCCACAGGTCAATCGCCCGCTGTGCATCCGCTGTTTTCTCACCGAACACAAGCCCTACCTTTAGGCAACCGGGGATTTCACCCGGAAGCGAAGTTGCTTTCACTTCCGGGCATCCACAAACTTTCTGTATTTGGGCAAGGAAGTGGGAATCGACATAAGATTCCGGTTCTTCCCCAAACACCTTATACCCATGTCCAACTTCCAGCCAAACACTCATATTTATTCCCCTTTACTCTCTGCGTTATAAGCGGCAGCTTCCTCTTCCAGCCGCATCCGTTTCGCCATCGCCCGAACCTTGCGACGGCGGTTGCGTTCCTCTCGTTCCCGATTCTCCTGCCGCTTCTTCTCAATCTCCGCGTCCTTCTGCGCTTGCAGATACGACTTTTGGTGCACATCGACTTCCTTATGCAGCTTCGCCGTTGTCCCGTACAGCTTCTTGCCAAGCGCAGACAAGTACGCCAGATACGGGTCATCATACGCTGCATCATCAGGAAGTTTGACTGCCGTTGTCGTTCCGTCTTCCCACGCAACAACCGTCACACGGCCAGAACGCTCAATGCACTTTGGTTGAGGGATGGAACGCGGTTCCGCAGTAAGCGCTTTGATCACGATATTGGAGAGTCCTTTCCCGGCCAAAGGCTCGCGAAAAAGAACGATGCCGTTCGCGTCTCGAACATTTCTATACCCGTCAATATAAATTTCCCCATCGAAGAAGTCATTCGCCAACATTATCTTATGCCTCCTGTGCCGGAACTGTGTACAGCGCTTTGTATTCCGCCACAACACGTTCCAGCTCCGGCGTGCGCTGATACTCCCACACGTTCATTGCATCATCGCTCTTGTGCTGCCCGCACGCAACAATCTTGTGTGCATAGAGGAACTGTTCGAGCTTTCGATTTGCCGTTTCAAAGATACCGTTCACATTATCCATTTTCTACTCTCCTGTTCTTTATCTTCCAATTCTGCTTTGCTTGTTCCGCGAGTTTTTCCACAGCGCGGGAAAACAGTTTGTCACATGTTTGTACCGACACTTTTCTCTCCACCGCAATCTCCTTCGAGTCGTATCCGCTGCGCTGCATTTCCAATACAGCTCTTTCGGATTTCGTCAGTGGCGTTTCACGAATCAGGAGGTCAAGGTCTGCATACATGCAGATGAGTTCTTCCATGTCTTCATGCACCCCTATGCCGTGGTAAGTATACGGAGACGCAATCAGCGCCCGTAACACCTGCACGTCATTCAGCGGCGCATAGGACAAGTCGATGGTGTCAATCTTCAAGTTGTACCACCGGATTTCTCCTTGCCCTTCTTGCCTGCGGCTCGAAGTGTCTCGTTCTCCTTGTCTGCCTCTTCCAGCGCGTTCTGCAAGGCTTCCATATCCTTCTGCAATCGCTCATTCTTGAGCCGCTCTTCCGTAAGTTCTGCTTCAAACTTGAACGCCTCCAAAACGTCATTCACGTTGTTGAACAGCACGTTCATGAGCCGCTGCTTCATCGTCGCTACGCCGTTTCCGCTTCGCAGCGCACTGTCGTAATGATTCTTCGCTGCGGTCACATCCGCCACCACATTCTCGTTCTTCACTCTCTTGTCCTCCGTTTCAATTACTGCGAAAGAAAACTAACTTCCGTCCGGTTCTTCTGCGCATAGGCTGCAATTCGCATCGTTCCATGCAGGTCATATGTTACAATATACATCACCTTGGCATGGGCGTCCGATTCCTCTTGAGGCGCGTCAAGGAACGACACAGAGAACATGCCGTCACTGCATTCTCCGTGAGCGCTTGAAATTTTCGCGCCATACTTCTGCTCGATATACGCCTGCGCAAGTGACACAAACTCCGAATATGTTATCGGCCGAGACAGGCTCAAAGTGTCCTTCTCTGTCTCGGATGCAGGGACATAGATTCGCGCATCTCTATTTTTTCGCATAGTTTGGGCAGGTGAAGAAATTGGTGCTGCCGTCGCAGAATTTGGGCAGGTTGTTTTCTCCGACTGACTGGGTTTGTGTTGAGTTTCATTTCCCGGCAAGCTGTCCAGCAACGACTGAATGCCGTCGCAAAGTTCAGAAATCATTTCGCGGATGTCGTTCTCGAATTGACTCATGTGCATTCTCCCTTCAAATTTTTGCGAAGCGAACTTCTGGTTGTTATAAGTGCGCTTGCTCCCGTCGCAGTTCCGGCTTTCTAAAAATATTTTAGAACTTTTTGCACAATTTGTACGCCGTCATCCTGCAAACTCTTGACAGCGTGTCCTCCGCAATGTATACTTCTTATAAGACACAAGGAGGAATCACAATGCACTACGCAGAGCAGTTTGTCATCAACACATTGTCTCGTCACCCCACTGCCATCAAGCGCATCTCGCTGATAGAGTCCCATCGTCCCGAACTCGAAGCAGACGGCGAGTGGCCTGACTGGTGTGCCTTACCAATGGCAGCAGTATATTCCGTGCTTTGTGAAGAGTACGGACAGGAACGGCTGACGATAGACACCGTGAAAGACCTTGCGCCATTGACTGCTGCATATATCTGGCGGCGAGAAAAGCAAATCTTTTCTTTCGATGAAGACCTGTTCCTGACGCTTATTAAGCAGCCGTTCGAGGGGACTCTCCCATCAGAAATTCTGCTTCGTCTGCCAGTTCCATGCGTCTTTGTTGATATGCCGTTTCTGATTTCCGAAAATGATTACAGTGGATTCTTCGCGTGGATTAAGTACGACAACGCTAACAAATGGCGTGAGCTTCGTCTTCTCTTCATCAGCGAGGACGGCACTCATGTCAAGTCAACCCCTTGCCCTCTTCTCGACACATTTGATAACTCACTTCTGGCGCTTGAGGAATCCGCAAAACGAAACACGCCGGACGACCTCGACATCGAAGATTACGGTCTGGACAACATACGCAACACCGTCTCCCATATCATTAACGTTCTTCTATACCTTTGTGCAGAAGAACCTGATTACGACCGAAAACCGCGCAAGGCTTCCGCGAAGCCCAAATACATCGCGGACAAGCCTCCCCGCAAACTGTCCTACACAGTCGTCGGGCAGCGCATCGGAGCAGTCATCCGAAAAGGAAACGCAGAAGTCAAGGAACGAAATGCGCGTACCAATACGCAGGAAGGTCGCTCTCACGCCTCCCCTGTCGCGCATATTCGCCGCGCCCACTGGCATCACTTCTGGACTGGTGCACGGGACAGCGCAGACCGGAAGCTCGTCCTGAAATGGATACCGCCAGTGTTCGTTTGCGGAAATGAGGAAATCGTCACAACACTGCATCGGGTCAAATAAACACACGCCAACATCACAGGAGGAATACAGATGGACATAGCCACGTTGATAATCATCCTTGCCGTCATAGTGGACATCATTCTCGCCGTACAAGCCAGTGTGTTTGCCAACGATAAAGGCTACTACACTTCCCTCTATGGGTGGCTTTGCTTCTTCTCCGGCGGACTTGGGCTTCTTCTTGTCATTGCACTCCCCAATCAGGAACTTCAGCACGCTTCGGAGAAGATCCTTCTGGAGCAGCAAAAGGCAAACGAGCTTCAGAAGAAGACAAATGAACTTCTTGAAAAACTCATCGGCACTGACAACCTCCCCGCTTCCGATACTCTCACCGCTGAAACAGCAGAGGACACACCTCCTGAAGAATATCGTCCATTCGACGGCAGTAAGTATTGGGTTTGCCCGAAATGCAAGCGGATGAATGCCAACATACTCGACTACTGTTCACAATGCGGTGAACACAAGCAATAAAATACACATCAGGAGGAAACACAGATGGAAATCACGCTTATCATCATCCTTGCCGCCATCGTTCTCGATGTTGTTCTTGCCGTCAACGCAAACGTCGCTGCCGTTGCAAAGGGCTACGATGGTTCTCTCTACGGTATTCTCTGTTTTCTGACAGGCCCATTAGGACTAATTCTCGTCGCCGCTCTCCCCGACCTCACAGCGCAAGCACAACAGAAGCTGCTTCTTCAAGAACAGAAGAGAACAAATCTTCTTCTCACTGCCGTTGCGAACGGGCAGCCCGCTCCCGAATACTCCAACGCGAGTGCTGCTCCGCTGGTTGCAGAATCCTCTCCCGCTGAATCTGGTGAACCCGATGCCCACAACACCGACGACGGAGAAAGCTGGCCGTGGACATGCAAACACTGCGGTCATGTGAACAACGAAACCGACATGCTCTGCGCTCAGTGCGGCAAGCATAAGTAAACGGAGGCAAAGGTCATGTACATTCATGGTATGTGGAACGAGATTGTCATCGTCGTCATCGCCTGTATCGTTATCATTGTTGATGCTCTGATCGCATACGTTGCCTTCGGAATTGCGAAACAGAAAGGCTATGACGATATCGGGTGGGCTGTTTTGCTTTTCTTGTTGCCGCCCCTCGGTTACGTCCTTCTGATTGCAATGCCTGACAAGACGATTCAGAAACAAAACGAGCGCATCATCCAGCTTCTCGAAGGCACACAGAAAGACGCCCCTAAGGCAAAAGCAAGAAGAGCCGTGACATACAGTAGTGCTGTTTTCAACATATCGGAACCGTGGGTCTGCCCGCACTGTGGACACACCAACGAGCCGAACTATCTCTTCTGCCTCAATTGCGGTGAACCGCGTCAGCCGGAAGAACAGAAGTAATCTCAATCGAGGAGTCGGTAAAATGCCGACCCCTTCTTTTTTGTCCATGTTTCTGGAAGAAATTATCTGACCCACCCCCCTATAATATAATAAAGATATAGTTTATAAGATAATCTCTATCTTTCTTTTCTTTGCGACGGCTGATTGAAAAACTTGAATATGACCGTGCTCTAATGGTGACTCTGTGAATCGCGAAGTCATCGTCAGGCTTCAGATTTTATAGACAACTTTCGATTTGCCGCAAGAAGAAACCGCTTCACAATCACGCAGAGACAAACCCACTATTGCGTTTGTCTGAAAATGCACAGATAGCGCAGAGTTTTTGATGCTCTGAGCGCTTTCAACGGTAAAGTGGGATAATTCCACCTCCGAAGCCAGAACGCCTCAGAGCAATCAAAACCCTTGTAAAGTTATTAAGAATTTCTGACAGCCTGAATTTGTTGGTTCCAACACAGGCAACATCGACCGTCACTTATCGAAATTCTTCAAACTGCCATCGTTGTCCCAACTGCCCTGTACCGCAGTCACTTCACCGTCTCTATCTTCTGCCATTCAGACCTCTTCTCCCGCCACACGGTCATATATCGACAGAAACGCCCTTCTGAGGCGCTCCAGCTTCTGGATGGGTAAAACCACTACCGCACGTCCAGAAGCGCTCAGAGTGTTCTCCAGCACGTCTCTACAATGCTGTTCCAGACACACCACTAACCGTACTCCTACTCATCAGTATCCAACCCGCCATCCCCATCAACGTAAAACCCATTCGCTCAGAACGTAAAGCCGCGCATCTCAAAGCCCTGCCTTGCCTTCCACCACGGTACTTCTTCCATCCTCTTTTCAATTTCAACGTATACTCCACCGTCTGTTGAATTGCTGTACTTGATTTCTGGATAGTTGGGAACATCCGGGAATCCACGCGAAATACCGCACCTATCATCCATCGAAATCAGTCCTATATATTAGAAACTATATCAGTTAGAGGTTAAGAACTCAAGTCTCTTTAGAAACTAATGCTTTATTAGATAATATATATCATATATAATACTTTATTATAGCTTTAGTGTATAAGAGTTCTATATACAAAATAGCCTAAGCACATAATACAGCTTAGGCTATTTTATACAATAGATAATATATATAAACTTTATTATAGTGTATAAGGGTAATAGGGTTCTAATAGCTTTAGCTTATAATATAGCTTGAGACTTAGTAGATAGAGTTCTATTAGATAAAGCTCTATTACAACTTCTATTTTTAAGAGAGATAGTTCCCTTATACACTATATCTCTTTTTTGTATATATTGCACAATATAAATATATAATATTATACAATATGTAGAATTTAATACTATTTGTCTTAAAAAACCATCTTTCATTGTATATATAAGTTAATAGAAAAATATATAATCCACCGAACATAAGTTATGCCGTACCAAGGATAAATAAGACATAGGTCTTCAATAAGCTCTGTCTAAGCCCCATGACTATTGCGTCCAATAGCCATAGTAATTTTCCACGGTTCAATACATCCCTCATACCCCATATCAAATCAAACAGTCACCAATTCCGCAGCAAACCACAGGCATTCAACAGACTACGCAATGATTCGTCTGGCAGATAATCTGACGGTTAAGAATTCGTTTTAAGCATGGCTTGAAAATAACCTACGAGAACTGTGCTGTGTTCATTTTGGTTCTGGGAGAAGTACAGATGACTGGTATAGTGCAATCGTCGCTGGTAAATCTGGATTGTACGTAAATGCCCATTTTGTACAATTCGCGTTTATAGGCATGTTTCTATATTTCCAAATACTGACATTTACCATTCATTGACATTTTCCCACTTTTGCATGAAAGCGTTTACATTTTGCATAATTATTCTTTTCTATTCTTTTCCATCTCTACCACTTTCCCGTTCCACTTCATCCCTTCATCAGTTTTCCGAAAACCGTTCATCTGTTCTGAATATTGACCGCTTCTAATTGTTTATAGTTTCATAGCTATTTTTGTTTACTATTGCTATATTTTTTGTTTCACTTGGCTATACATGAATGCTTATATTTTCATTCACAATTTTAACTTAAATCCTATTGATTGTATATGCTTTATCATGCTAAAGTCTATTGCTTTGCTATGCAATGGTGATCCAGCCGTCTGGTTCGCCTTTTTCTTCCATTTGATAGAATTATTTCGTTTTCGTAAAACAACGAAAATTTTCGATGATTTAACCGCATTCAGTTGTTGACAGTCCGCGAATGCAGGAAAATGGGCATGCCCCGGATATACCCACGAAAACGATTGAAAATGGACTTATAAGCGCTTGTAGCCAAGCCCCTATACTTATATGATCCCCAGGCTTGTAGACTGTCACAAGAGATTTACACTATTTTACCAGTAAATAATGCATGATATTTTAACCCAAAAGGTAAAGCTACATTAGATTATACGCGCGCGCATGAGATTCCTTTTTCTTCCATATTGATTATTCTATATTTGAAATCTTGAATTGGAAGAAAATGGTGAACGTTACTTGTTGGAAAATATTGTGCGGCTTCATCCAGCGCGGATCATATGGCGCTGGATAGTATGGGATGATCTCTACTATTATACGCAGGATCGCAGCAGGTTCGCCTTCCTAATATTTCCCATTTGATAGAAAATAGTCTAACTCAAAAATTCTTTTCCCCAGTCGTTCGCCTTTTCCGCTTGTTTTTGGATGATCTCAGCGCTGATCGTTCGTCCTTAGATGCGAACGTTTCCGGGCTATTGATAAATAACATACGTTATAAAATAAAGTTGTGAAAAATCGCAAAAAAAATGCGAAAAAGGGCTTGACGTATGCCGTCACAAGGTGTATAATACAGTCACAAGGTAAGCGCAAGCAAGCCTTGCAGGGCGATGTGACAAGCCCCTGCCAAGCATAGCGGATAACATCCGCGGATATACAGGGCAGATTACAAGCGCGGTTGACCGTGGCTGTAGTCATGTGCACCTTGACAACTGCAAATTGTAACGCGAAAAGTGCGTGACCAGCATACAGCCCGCCAAAAAAAATGGAGGGCGAAAAGTATGAAAAAAGTCTATGCAATCAGTCTGCTTATACTGGTTTTTGTGTCCGGTTTGCTTTTGGGCTTGTATCAAAACGTCAAGCCGGAACAGCTAAAAGCCTACATTAGTAGTGGGGAAACTGTAACCATCGAATTCCCCGATGGCAATATTTACAGCTACAACTAACGAACGTCGGGCGGGCTGTATGCTGGTCACGCGCAAATGGTCTTTTCCGCCCCCAGTCTATCTGTCACTAAAAACGATTGATTCTGGAGGAATTGAAAATGGAAAAGAAGTTTAACAACATTGAATTGTTGTCCGTCATGACTGCCGAGGAAAACGCTGAGGTCATCAATCGTCTCGGCGTTGCTGCCGACACGGCGAAAACCGACGCGGACAAGACTGCCCTGCGTGAAATGGTTGCACGGGAAAACTCTGCCCTTTTTGCCAAGTACGTCGCTAAGCATGGCGTGCGTGCCATGTTTGCCGCCGACTACGTCAAGGGCTATTTTGCCCTTGCAAAGTCTGGGGGAAAGAAGGCAAGCCACGGAAACAAGGCTATAAAGCCTGAGTCCTGCCTGTATGAGATCGTGGCGAAAATGCCCGGTGTGCAGTCTGCCCTTGAAAATGCACGGTACACTTTCGTCTGCTATGCCTTGCAGGTGAAGTGGGAAAAGTTGGACGAATGCAGACTGTCTGAAATCCGTCAAATGGTTCGTACCAAGGACGGCGTGACCTATGACGAGGTAGAACGGGTGAAGTCTGTCATTCCCGGTACGGATGAAGTGTCTGAGAATGTCGCGTGCTTTTCCAAGCGTGGGTGTAAGCGGGCGCTTGAAAAGCTGTTTTCCGCGATTTTCGGCGACGACGCGCCTGCCATACGTTCCAACTATGCAGACGCGATCCTACAAAATATCTGCAGGATGAATTTTGGGGAATACGTTTTCGCCCAGTCTGCCCGCGACTTTTTCAAGGTCTGCTTGCCTGTTCTCATGGCGGCGGCGCGCGGAACGGATGAAATCAAGGCGCGAGCAAAGCGCCTGTCAGAGGATGAAGCGAAGCAACGTCGTTACAACGCTGAAAACAAGATTTGATCCTTGCCCCTGTTTACTGGGGGCGGAAAAGACCATTTGCAAAAAGCGCACTAAGTAGCGTGTCGTTTCCAGCGTTCCCCTGTGCGTCTATTCAGGCGTTTCGGGTTGCGCATGGCGTGTTTGCTGTACCCAAAACGATCGGCGTTCCAAGAATTGGTCTGCCGAACGTGGGCGCGGTCTGCCGTCCATGCTATGCCTTGCAATCGTCTGCATCCCTTTACGGGCGTACTGTATCGCTGGGCGACTCCCGGCACGTTGTTAGACGGAAGCGGTCAACACTGCCGGCAGGAATTGTGTAGCACGTTGCGCGAATGTTTTCCGATTCAAAGGGGATAGTGTACCCCTGTGCAGAAAAATTCGCGGGTAGTGTCGTGTCATTCTGTCGCGAATCCCATCGCTGACATGCCCTTAGAGTTTCACGCTGATTTATCAGAAAAAGACTTGCTTGACGGGTTTCTGTTGCGCTTAGGCGCGGTACATAGCAGACAAACGGGGACGGGCGCAAGCCTAAGACGCACTACACCGGAATGCAGAATCTGGGCATGAGTGTCTCACGGGGATAGTTTACCCCTGTACGCCTCAGACGTGACAACTACATTCGCGGGGCTGTATTGCAGTGCAGCCAAAGCACCGATCGTGGTATTGGTTTATACCCGCCCGCAAAGGGACAAGTCTACCCTAATCGGCAGAATTGAAGAATGCGGGCGACGTCTGCCAAAGAAGCACAAAGCGGGCGGCTATGCCGTCCCCCGTTCATGCCAAAGGACGGACCGAAGGATTCTGGGCTTGGCTATAAATGCCCCGCCTCAAACGGCACGAGTGTACCATGCAATCGGTGAGCATCCATAGGCAAGGGGCGCGGTCTGTCTATCTCGTCCCCTGTCTTTGCGTGCATCCGGCATTGTCTGCCGATAGTGTCTGGATGTACACAAGGACAGTATAGCACAAAGCGGCTATATTGTCAAATAAAAAAAAGGGGGCAACGACCATGAAATTGTATCGTTGCATGAATAAAAAAGAGTTTAATGAGGCAGTGGAGCTTGGTCTCCAGATGCACTGCCTCAAGGGCGGGTCGTTCTGTTTCTTGCCGGAAAATATTCCGGCTGGGGACGGGGCGACTATTACCCCTGCGGATGTACTCCCGTGCATCCGCGATGGGGAAATTCTCGTGGAGTTTGAGGCTCCCGACGCAATGCTTCCCCAGCCCGTGCCGGGCAGCTATGACGACCCATTCGCCGAGGAGGACGAGTGGGGGTGCATTCCCGGCTTTATTGTCCCGGAATACCATCTCCCGGCATACAACTGCCGGGACTTTGTGCCCCTGCGGTACTCCATATGGAGGGGGGAGTGGTATAATATCAATACTGCTCCCTTCACCGACGCGGCGGAAGAGGAATGAAGTCTCCACCCCTCAGGGCTAAAAAGGGGCGCTTGACCTACACCCTCATTTGTGGTGAAAGGATAGCCCATTGGCAAAAGAGTCATCTCATCCGGGATGGCTCTTTTCATATGCGGAAATTTCATGCCGGAAGTCTCCAATGCGGAAATTTTTGAAATTTTACTAATGCGGAGATTTTCGGCTGGTTCCTATGAGCGCCCGTGTAATGCGGAAATTCTTGCGGAGTTTCTGTAATGCGGACGTTCGCAAGAGCCAATGCGGAATTTTTGCAAATTCTCCAATGCGGAATTTTTGCAATGCGGCTCTACGACTACCGCCAATGCGGAAAATAAGGAGGAGAAAATGGGAAAGGAAATTGAGGGCGTTCGTTTCCCCGGTGACGATGTTGTGCGGCAATATGTCCTGTGTATGGACGGCAAGTGCAGCATGGAAATCTGGGTGGACGTCGCGGAGTTTAAGCGTGGCGTCCGCAAATTTGGCTACTCCCCGTGCACGCGGGAAGCCGAAAAGGTCAAGCTGTCTCCTAAGCAGGAGGCGCGTGTGTCTGCGTATTTGCAAGAGTATGCCCGTTTCCGGGAGGACTTGCGCAAATACGAGGAGGCAAAGCGCTTTGCAGAAGAAGCAAAGTGCAAGCTGAAGGCAGAGTGTCCGACGTTCTATGCGCAATTTGCAGGGCGTATAGATGCGGAAATTTTGCCTTGACTTCTCCCCTCCCCTATGGTAGAATCATCTGGGAGGGGGATGAGAATGGTTAGCGAAGCACAGAAAAGAGCAAAGACCAAATACGAGAGAGCAAATTATGAACCTGTAATGTTGAGAGTAAAAGGCGATAGTAATATTGCGGAATCAATTAACTATGCGGCGCATAAAAGCGGAGAGTCAAAGACAGAATACGTCCGCAACGCATTAGTGCGGAAACTCACCAAGGACGGCTTCCTACCGCCCAAAGAAGAATAACAGAACATAGGCATGGAAAGGCTATCTTTTGCGGATAGCCTTTTTCTTATGCGGAAATTTCGCTGAACGCCCGAATCAACGACCGCTATTTTGAGGGATCAGGGCGGCTGGACATCTGGATTAACTTCGTGGCGCAATACTATGATGCCTTCTGTGTTGGCGGTGCTTATCTCTCGGACATTTGGGAAATCTGCATCAACGACACAACAGATGCGGAAATTTATAAGCGGATGTTCGTCCGCTGGTTTAAGGAGGAACGGTGATGGATCAAAAGACGCTGCGGGAAACCGCAAAGTTTATCCTCTGGTGTATGAACAGGTGGCGCAATCATTGCCGCCCGGTAGATTTGGGTTCTCTTACAGGGGCGGAGGCAGTTCTCCGAATCGCAGGGCATACTGTCTGCGATAACGAGGTCGAGATGACGGTCACGGTTGATGGCGTTGTGTACTCCTATAAGGAGTTGTTTGCGGAAGAAGATAAACCTCTTTTCTGAAAAGGTCAAAGACGAAATAAGGCAAGAAAAATAAGGAGGAATAATCACAATGGAACGAGAGGTATTCTGCACAATCAACCATTACGGCAAAAACTGGGATGTTGTGGCGTTTGAAAAGCGCTACGATATCGAAGGCAAGCCGTATTACGGCAGGTACGACGCTATCAACACCAAGCAGAAAAAGCGCCTGATGGACTGGTGCGCAAAGCAGCCGTTGAACATCCAGCGTAATGTTCTGCAATTCGTTCAGGAGGTGGAAGCCTGATGGAAGCATTTGAGATGATTGGGCAGGTGGTGTTCTTCTTAATCCTACTGGTTGTCGTGAATATCTATGCGGAAATTCACCGATAAAGGAGGCAAGTCGAAACGGGAGCGGTTGTGCTCCCGTATGTGCGAACCGCCCCACGCACACTGATGAGACAGGGCAGAAAGGAAAAAGAACAAACATGGAAGAGGCAACGAAACAGAAGTGGACAAGGGTAGCCACGAGAGAAATTTCCCGGCTCCAAAACCTTTACGCTGATTACGCCCGAAACGTCGGCGTAATCTGGGAGTATGTATTCGAGAGGGCTATGAAGGTACAGGAGATGTATCAAGAAGACATCCTGTACGATGTGGTGGATGTGTGTAAAAAGCTGTCCTGTCTGGATGTTGAAGAAGGAGAAGAGGTAGAGCTATGTCAGGTCGGCATCCGCAGATGTGGCTTGGATAGCAAGCGTATGATTGAGTCTCGTGTTTATGCCTCTGAGGATTATATCGGCGGAATTTACAAGCTGACAGTCGCAAAAGAGGACGTTTTATACGTCTTCCGGTGGTATAAGTATGGTGAGGAGGCATGACAAAATGAAAAAGTACGAACTGACGGGCGAAACAAAAGAAATCGGCGGAAAGATTCTGCATCGCATCCGTGCGCTGATTGATATTCCGGCTCACGCCGTGAAGGTGGGCGATTTGGGCGGCTGGATTGAGGCGGAGAGAAATCTGTCTCAGAAAGGCGCAGCGTGGGTGACAGATTCGGCGTGTGTGATGGATTCGGCACGCGTGACAGATTCGGCGTTGGTGATGGGCACAGCGTGTGTGACGGGAAAGGCGCGCGTGACGGGTTCGGCGCGCGTGACGGGAAAGGCGTTGGTGACGGATTCGGCGTGGGTGATGGGAAATGCGCTGGTGATGGATTCGGCGTGCGTGATGGACGAGGCGATGATGACGGGCGAGGCGCGTGTGACGGGAAAGGCATGTGTGACGGGTTCGGCGCGCGTGACGGGCGCGGCGTGTGTGATGGATTCGGCGTGTGTGACGGGAAAGGCGCGCGTGACAGATTCGGCGTTGGTGATGGGCACAGCGTTGGTGACGAAGTCGTCTGATTGCATCACCATCGGCGCAATCGGTAGCCGTAACGACACAACC
>ENA-ORNY01000146-ORNY01000146.1-human-gut-metagenome-genome-assembly--contig:-NODE-146-length-56936-cov-11.972223_pt1 | contig 56936 bp, 39 predicted proteins | sample MGYA00242122_ERZ509036 | MGnify/ENA primary metagenome ERZ509036 (study PRJEB26280, sample SAMEA2338696) | human gut metagenome | biome: human gut; feature: human-associated habitat; material: faeces... | reverse complement strand
TGTAGCGGCGAACCTCGTTCGCCATTCGAATCAATTGCAAAATTGATTCGATTTAGTACAAACTATTTTTTATTAACATAGCATTTTATATAACAAAAGCTGTGTATGTTCGTTTTGGCTTTACAACCAAAACGATTGGTAGCCTTGCGACCGCCGCCTGTGGCGGATAAAGGGAGCAGAGCGCTGTTTGAAATAACGAGCAAAAGGAAGCACATTTATGTGCAACGCATTGCGACTATATTTCAGACGGAAGAACACGGTTCGCCGCTACATCTACATTGGAATACACGATTTTCATCATATCAAAACATATGTGTTTAAACAAAGCCATTCATCAAGCGGGCGGATAATATCCGCCCCTACGGAATTGTGCGAACGGTTGCAATGTTACGCTCGGGCATAATATGTTTTTTTACATTACAAACTGTCTTCCCGACATTAATTTTCCATTTTCCATTTTCAATTTTACATTTAATTAAAACTATCTTCACGAATAGGGAACGGTGGCTTGCCCTTACAGAGTTGCAGAGGTAAATACTGTGTTACGCTCGGGAAACATATTTGTTTATATATCAAACTATCTTCACGAATTGGGAACGGCGGCTCGCCGTCACGCCGTCACGCCGTGCAACAGCAGGTTGCTTGTGAAAAATCACGCTCTGCATTATAATATAAGCAAGAGGTGACGGCTATGGATACAAAAGAAATTTTATTGAAATTAAGAACAAAATCGGGTTTTTCTCAGGATGAGCTGGCTGAAAAACTGTTTGTAACAAGACAGGCGGTTTCTCGTTGGGAAAACGGCGACACGGTTCCAAATACGGAAACATTAAAACTGCTCTCAAAGCTTTATAATGTGTCAATCAATACCCTGCTCGGTTCACCCCGAAAATTGATATGTCAATGCTGTGGTATGCCGTTGGAAGATGAGATTATCAGTAGAGAAAAAGACGGCTTTATGAACGAAGACTACTGCAAGTGGTGCTATGCCGACGGAAATTATATGTACAGCGATATGGACGATTTGATTGATGTCTGCGTCAAAAATATGGCAAACGAGGAACATTCCGAAAAAGAGGTGCGCGAGTATCTGATGAGAACACTCCCGAAGCTCGACTATTGGAAAAGATATAAGGAACTCGGCGGAAACAAGGCTTTTGAGGAATTTAAAAATACTCTGATTGACGAGATAAATGCCTTGAATGTTGTGGGTATGCCAAAACTTACAAAGCTGAATGCGCTTGTCGGAAGTTATGTCAATCTTGGATACAGACTTCCGAATGGCAACAAGGTTAAGTTTTTGGATGACAACGCAACATATCTCGGAAATCAGCTTGAATGTGAGTTCGGCGGTGACAGATATTTCGGAATTGTCGCAAATACGGATTTCATCCTGATTTCAACTTATGAAGAAAATGTAAAAAATCCCGAACTTGTTTTGTACAAGAAAAGATAATAAAATAACAGACAAAGAGGTGTCGGCAATTTGCGGCACCTCTTTTTGCGGTTTAAATTATTGAAAAGTCAGAACAAGGTAATCCCGAACATATGCAGTACCCATAAAACAGCTCCGAAAACAGCCGATGCGGTAACACCGTAAACTATGACAGGTCCTGCAATGATGAAAAGCTTTGCACCGAGTCCTGCGATATATCCCTCGGATTTAAACTCAATCGCAGGTGAAGAAACCGCATTTGCGAAGCCTGTAATCGGAACAAGCGTACCTGCGCCGCCGTGTTTTGCAATTTTGTCGTACACACCGATTGCCGTCAGCAAAATTCCTATGAAAATCAGCGTTACCGAAGTCAGCGTTTTTGCATCATCTTTGCCGATGTCAAGCAATGAATAGCTGTCGGTCAAAATCTGTCCGATAAGGCAGATGAAACCGCCGATGAAAAATGCCTTAGTCCCGTTCACAAAACATTTACTTTTCGGTGAATTATTTTTCACAATCGTGCTATATTCTTTTTTTGAAATCATAAAATGCCGCCTTTGTACCAAAAATAAAGTTCGTATTTATTTTTACCGCATAAATTTCAATTATGTTTGAATTATCACTTTATTTTTTTTGACTGCTGTAGTATAATTATTAGTATGTACAGCTATGTAAAACGAAATGAGGGCAAAGTAATGGAGCATTATCTTGATAACAGCGCAACTACTAAGGTGTCGCAAAAGGCGGCAGAAAAAGCGTTTGAGATAATGACCGAAAATTACGGCAATCCCTCGTCACTTCATTTGCGTGGAATGTATGCCGAGCAGGAGCTTGTAAAGGCTCGAAAAGAGGTTGCCGGAAGGCTCGGTGCAACTGCCGATGAAATCTATTTCACAAGCGGCGGTACAGAGGCAAACAATCTTGCAGTTTTCGGTGTTGCCGAGGCTAAAAAACGCAGAGGCAGGCGGATTGTTGTGTCTGCCGTTGAACACAGCAGTATTATGGAATCTGCGAAAAAGCTTGAGGATAACGGCTTTGATGTTGTCCGTATTATGCCCCGTGAGGACGGCACAATTCACAAGGAAGATGTGCTTGAAAATGTTGACGGAAACACAATCCTTGTGTCTGTAATGTGCGTCAACAACGAAACGGGCGCAATTATGAATATTTCGGATATTTTTTCCGCCGTTAAGGCGAAGAACAGCGATGTAATCTGCCACACGGACGCCGTTCAGGCTTTCGGTAAAATCTCGCTTTCCGCATCAAAACTTCATGCGGATTTAATCAGCGTGAGCGGTCACAAAATCCATGCCCCGAAGGGTGTGGGCGCAATCTTCGTGAAAAAGGGTGTAAGGCTTGTTCCGCTTCACTACGGCGGTGAGCAGGAGAAAAAGCTCCGCCCAGGTACAGAGGCAATTCCGCTGATTGCCGCAATGGGAGTTGCGTGCAGTGAATTTAACATAGATAAAAATTACGGTTATGTTTCAAAGCTTAACAGCTACGCAAAGGAAAAACTGCTTAAAATTGACGGAGTGGTTCTCAACTCTCCCGAAAATGCGCTTCCGTATGTGCTGAATATCTCGGCAGGAAAAGTCAGGAGCGAAACGATGCTGCATTTTCTCGAAAATCTCGAAGTTTATGTATCATCGGGAAGTGCCTGTGCAAAGGGCAAACCGAGTTATGTGCTTGAGTCAATGAATATCGGTCGTGACCGTGCCGACAGCGCACTGAGGATCAGCTTTTCAAAGCTGAATACGGAGGAAGATATTGACGCACTTTGTGAAGGTATTGAAAAGGGACTGAAAACCCTTGCCCACAAATAGGAATAGTATGAATACATATTTAAAATAAAGGAATACATTTTATGAAGGAAATTTTACTTTTGAAAGACGGCGAAATCGTTCTTAAGGGACTTAACCGCCGTTCGTTTGAGGATGTTCTCAAAAAGAACCTTAAACACGCGTTGAGGAGTGCCGGTCGTTTTGAGATTACATCGGCACAGTCCACAATTTATGTAAAACCGCTTGATGATGATGCAGACCTTGAAAAGGCTTGCGAAATCGTTTCGAGGGTGTTCGGAATCATCGCTTTTTCAAGAGCAGCCGTTTGTGAAAAAACAATCGAATCCGTTCTTGAAACCGCCCCGAAATATCTTGAAAATCAGCTTAACAATATTAAAACCTTCAAGGTTGAGGCAAAGAGAAGCGACAAAAAATTTCCGCTCAAATCTCCCGAAATTTGCAGAGAGGTCGGCGGTGAAATTCTTTCAAAGTTTCCGCATCTCAAGGTTGATGTTCATAACCCCGACCTTGTTGTAAATGTTGAAATCCGTGACTTCGGCGCTTATGTTCACGGCGAACCGATAAGAGGAGCAGGAGGTATTCCGGTTGGCACAGGCGGCAGAGCCGCAATCCTCATCAGCGGAGGTCTTGACTCCCCCGTTGCCGCTTATATGATGGCAAAAAGAGGCATCAGGCTTACTGCAATTCACTTTGCAAGTCCGCCCTACACAAGCCCCAGAGCAGAAGACAAGGTTGTCAGACTTCTCCGCAGAGTCAGCAGATATGCAGGTGATATGGTTATGTACACCGTGCCGTTCACAAAGCTGCAGGAGAAAATCAAGGACGAATGTCCCGAAGAGCTTTTCACAATCATTATGCGCCGTCTGATGATGCAGATTTCCGAAAGAATTGCCGAAAAGTACGAATGTCAGGCACTTATCACAGGCGAAAGCCTCGGTCAGGTTGCAAGCCAGACAATCGGTGCGCTTTCTTGTACAGATGAGGCGACCGATATGCTCGTGTTCAGACCGCTTATTGGTATGGATAAGCAGGAAATCATCGACATTGCCTATAAGATTGACACCTACGATATTTCAATTGAACCGTATGAGGACTGCTGTACCGTGTTCACGCCGAAGCACCCCCGTACAAGACCTGTTCTCAAATATGTAAAAGAGGCTCAGGAAAAGCCGAATTTCGGACCTCTTGTTGAGGAGGCTATTCAGAACCTCAAAGTTACAAGAATTTCGGCTGATGATGAATAAAACTGATTGAAAGGGGAATTGACATGGATGTTGAGATTTTTTCCTTAACGGGCAAAAATTCCGCTGACCTTTCTCAAACAAGCGGTGAAATTGCAACAAAGCTTGAACAAAACGGCTTTTCCGTAACCAAAGTAAAAAGCGTTTCACCTTCATATTCTAAAATTATTTCTGCACTTAACGAGCTTGCGAAAAGCGAAAAAGCGCCTGATCAGGTTGTGATTGCAGAGGCTCTTACAACAAAGGACAGCACATCGTTTCGCAAAAAGTTTGCCGAGGTTGTTGCGGCATCCGAGAAGTATGAGAATACTCCCGTGCCGAAGGACTATTGGCGAAAGAGAAATCTTGATTTTCTCAATGCCAAAAAGCGTAAGGCCGGCAAGGAAGAGATGGAACAGCTCAAGGACAAGTACAGAATGTTCCGCAAAAAGTCAAGAGTTTTCAGCCTTAAGGATATGGGCAGCGGTTATCGCGGCTACTGTTTTATGTACCGTGGTATTCAGGTTGCAGTTCTTCCAAAATCGGCTCTTGCAGGTGAAAATCCCGAGGATATGGTGTGCCTTGCTTGTATCCGCACGAGGTCTAATTTTGAAAATTCGCAGGAGGATTACCCGAACGGCTTCAGCAATCAGGAATTTGTACCTGCAAAAACAGGCTTTGTCAACAACTATATTCCTTTGCGCGGTGACGGAGCAAAGGAGGTTACACGAAAATGTGTTGTAATGGTTTCGTTCCTTGTGTTCCTTACGGCGCTTTCGCTGTTGTTCTACAATATGATTTACCTCAGCCTGAGAAATGCCGAGCTTAACGGAGAAATTCAGCGAATTGCGCACAGTGTCGATGACTCCGACACAACCCCTGCAAAGAAAAAGGACGATACAATCAACTGGGATAAGCTTTTGAAAATCAACGATGAAATTGTCGGTTGGATTCAGATGAAGGACACCCACATTGACTATCCTGTTTTGTGGCATAAGGCAGACAGCACACCGCAACAGTATTACCTTAACCACAACTACAAGAATGAGTGGGACGGCTTCGGCAGCGTATTTGTTGACTACCGTTCAACAAAGGGTACAGACGGCAAGAACCTTGTTCTTCACTCACACCATATTCAGGACGGTTCAATGTTCGGCGACCTTATGAAATTTGGCGGAACAACAGGGGATCTCGATTTCTACAAAGAAGTTCCGACCTTCCGTTTTGACACCCCAAAGGGCAAGGGTACTTATAAGATTATCTCTGTGTTCAAGACAAACACTCTTACCGCACACGGCGAGTTCTTCAACTATATGATAAGCGACTTTGAAAATGACAAGGATTTTATGAACTATGTCTACAATGTTCGTATTCGTTCGCTGTTTAACTGTCCTGTTGATGTAAATGAGGATGATGAGCTTGTTACGCTTTCAACCTGTTCGTATGAGTTCACAAATTTCAGAACAGTAATTGTTGCAAGAAAGGTGAGAGCAGGTGAATCAACAAAGGTTGATGTAAAAAAGGCATCTCTCAACAAGAATGCTGTATGGCCGCAGGTTTATTATTCATCCTACGGCGGTACAAGACCGACTGTTACAGACTTTGACACAGCCTACAAAAAGGGTCAGATTACTTGGTATGACGGAGACTACGGCTTTAAAAATCAGAAAGTAACTCCGAAAACAACGGAGTCAACAACCGCAACCGACAAAAAGGGTCAGACTGTAACAAAGAAGCCGCAGCCTACAACTCAGGCAAAGGTTTATTGCAATGTAACCTTCATGAACTATGACGGTTCTGTATTGTCAAAGCAAAAGGTTGAGTACGGAAAGTCGGCGGTTGTGCCTAAGACCATACCGAAAAAACCGAGTGATGAGTATTACGATTATACTTTTGAGGGTTGGGATACCACCTATGACTATACAAAGGTAACAGCTAATTTGAGAGTTGCACCGAAATTTAAGGCAACGCTGAAACCCGAATACGCAAACGCACAGTAGGAGGACGGAAAATGAATTGCAGGCTTGTTTTTTTCGCTGCTCGCAAAACCTCGTTTTGCGAAAGAGCTTTGCAAAAGTCCTTTTCGGAGCTTGATCTTGAGCTTGTCAAAACCTGTTTTGCAACCGATTCCGAACAACTCGGGGTCGAGCTTACAGACGCTTTTAAAAAGCTGAATGTCGTGTTTGTCGTCGGCGGACTCGGATTTGACGATGAAAAGGGGATAAAGAGCATAATCTCGCGTGCATTGTGCGAAACCCCTGTTAATGACTGCAAAAAGCTGAAAAATGAATACGGTGACGACGGTTATGTCATCAGAGCCGCAAACCAGCTGCTTGTTCTTCTGCCCGACGAACCCGCTCAGATTGAAGAGATTATGCACGGTCCGCTTAAGAAGTATATTATGGCAAACTCGGTAATGCAGCAGTATTAAAGCTGACAGTGAAAAGTGAACAGTTAAAAAGCTAAGTAAAACGATATAATCCCCTTAAAGCAGACGCTTGAAAAGATAAAATTTCAAGGACGCTTTAAGGGGATGTTTTTGTGTCAAAAAAGCTGTAAAATTTAAACTTGCGGCAGAAAAAGCTCAGGTTCAAATCGGGAAAAGGAGAAATTCATAATGAAGAAAAGCCGTACAAGAGAAACGGGCAAAAGACGGTGCGTATGATTTCGAACCGGAGAAAACGCCATTTGCAGCATTTATAAAATCAATTAAAAAACTCAGCCGTTTTTTGCAGTCATACACTGAATCCCCTTAACTTATGTTTATTACTCCTATTTCAACCTGATTATTGATTCTGGGGATGAATACGTGGTTGCTCAGACCTGCGCAGACAATCATTTTTGTGCCGTCAAGGTCAAATTCGCCTTTGTCATATTTCGGAAAAAGTCCCTGATTCGGAGCGATTACTCCGCCGATGAACGGCAATTGAATCTGTCCGCCGTGGGTGTGACCGCAGACAATCAAATCTATGTCGGTCTTCTTTGCGTCCTCGGCAATGTATTCGGGCTGGTGGTGCAGAAGAATTGTGAAATTGTTCTTTGCTTTTTCGGCAAATTCTTCCCAAAGTGTTCTTGAAGGAACATCGTCCTCGGGAGTGTAGAACTCATAATAAGGGTAGTCGCTCATTCCGCCTATTAGCACGCTTTTGCCGTTTTTTGTGAATTTTATATATTCATCGTCAAGCAATACGGCGCCTGTTGAGTCAATCTCACTTTTAAAGTCTGTGCCAAATTCGGCGGCATTGTCACGCTCATGGTTGCCCAGACAGCAGTATGTGGGCGCAATATCCGCAAGCTTTTTCAGCACATCCTTCATCTTCGTTGTGTCGGGATCGCCACGGTTGACCATATCTCCGCAAACCGCGATAAAATCGGGCTTTTGTTCCTTTACAAGCTCTGCAAGGTCTGCGTTCTTTTCTCCGTATTCCTTGTTGTGCAAATCCGTGATGACAACGAATTTCAGCTTTGCGTCGTTCTTTGTGTTGTTTACGCTGTAATTTGTGATTGCAATTGTGTTGTCACAGTAAACACCCCATATTATGAGAGTCACAAACAGCACAAGTATTATTGCTCCGAGGATTATCGAAAACTTTTTCATTCAATTCACCGTTCATATTTAGTATGGTATTATTTTAGGCTCGTTTTGTGCGGTTGTCAACAAATGTGTGTCGAACAAGTCTGATTATTACTGTTCCTTGTGCTTCGGTTGTCGGGATTTTAAATTGATTTAGGAATTGCTTTGTTTGACATTCCTTTTGCACTGTTGTATAATGAATCATAATTGTATTTATATGTTACTCGGGAAATTTACACAAAGTTAAACAGAAGAGGTATGGGTTATGAAGAAGATTAATTTGCGTAAGATGTTTCTGGCTCTCGCAGATGTGTTTATTATCGTTGTCAGCGGTATTCTTGCAAATTACATTCTCTCACTTGTCGGTTACATAGGCACTGCTGCAAGCAAAGGACTGTTGAGTTACATCGTTATCAACCTTGTAATGTGTCTGTTTACACTTTATATAAGCGGAACATATTCAAAATTGTGGCGATACTTTAACGCAAAGGACTATATGGTGTGCGGAATTGCCGTCTTTTCGGGGTTTACGCTCGGCTTTGTAATCTCGTTGTTCTTGCAGATTCCGCAGAGAAAGATTTTTTGTATAGTATATTTCGCAATAGCCCTTGTCGGAATTCTTGCATTCCGTTTTGTTTTCAGAAAGGCTTTTCTTGACCTTACCGAGGCAGGAAGGGCAGAGGGCGGAGAGCGTACACTTATCGTAGGTGCAGGCAATGCCGGCAGAATGATTATCCGTGAAATTCACAATGCGAATGAGCAGAATGATGTTAATAACCCGTCAAAAAATATTATTCCGGTATGCTTTGTCGATGATGATTTGAAAAAGCTGAATCAGAAAATCGAAGGAATCCCCGTTGTGGGAACCTGTCCCGAAATTGTTAAAATATGTGATGAATACCGCATAGACAATATTATAGTTGCAATTCCGTCATGTGAGGAAGAAGAGAAGAGGAAGATTCTTGACTACTGTTCCGCAACAGAGTGCAAAATCAAGATTATCCCTTATCTCGGTGAGCTTTTGTTTGATGACGGGCATACACAGCTTATTTCACAGGCAAAGGAAATCAAGATTGAGGATCTTCTCGGCAGAAAACCGATTGAGTTTGACCGCAAGGAGATTCATGACCTTATCAACGGAAAGGTTTGTCTTGTTACAGGCGGCGGCGGTTCAATCGGCAGTGAGCTTGTAAGACAGATTGCAAAGAATGATCCGAAACAAATCATCATTGTTGATATCTACGAAAACAACGCATATGACATTCAGCAGGAGCTTGTGCTTGAATACGGCACAAAGCTTAACCTTGTAACGCTTATTTCATCGGTTCGTGATTACGACAAAATGGAGCTTATCTTCAAGACATATCGCCCCGAACTCGTATTCCACGCTGCCGCTCACAAGCATGTTCCGCTTATGGAAACCGTTCCCGAGGAGGCTGTAAAGAACAACATCTTCGGCACATTCAATGTTGCAACCCTTGCAGAAAAGTACAAGGCAAAGAAGTTTGTTATGATTTCAACCGACAAGGCTGTTAATCCGACAAATGTTATGGGCGCAACAAAGCGTGCGTGTGAGATGATTATTCAGTACAAGGCGCAGCACAGCACAGCTACCGAATTTGTAACAACAAGATTCGGTAATGTTCTCGGCTCAAACGGCTCGGTTATTCCGCTGTTTCGCCGTCAGATTGAAAACGGTGCTCCCGTTACCGTAACACATCCCGATATTATCAGATATTTTATGACTATTCCCGAGGCTGTTTCGCTTGTTCTTGAAGCAGGTGCAATGGCAAAGGGCGGTGAGATTTTTGTTCTTGATATGGGTGCTCCCGTCAAGATTACAACCCTTGCCGAGAACCTTATCAGAATGTACGGTAAGGTTCCGTACAAAGATGTTCCGATTATCTTCACGGGACTTCGTCCGGGTGAAAAGCTTTTTGAGGAGCTTCTTATGGACGAAGAAGGTCTTAAGTCAACACAGAACAAGAAAATTTTCATAGGAAATCAAATTAAAATAGACGAAACAGATATGCTGTCAAAGCTTGAGGTTCTTAAAAAGACCGCAGAAAACAATGACAGTGAAAAGACAGTTGAACTTTTGGCAGAACTTGTACCTACTTTTTGCCACAAGGTCAATGATTAACCGAAAAGGAGAAATTTTATGTGCGGTATTGTAGGTTATGTAGGACCTAAGGATTGCAGTGAGGTGCTTGTTAATGCTCTCACAAAGCTTGAATACAGAGGCTATGACTCGGCAGGCATTGCGGTTTTTGATAACGGAGAAATCAAGACCGTAAAGACCAAGGGTAAGCTTCAGGACTTAAAGGATAAGCTTGCAGAGGTCGGCACTCCGAAAGGTCATGTCGGCATAGGTCACACCCGTTGGGCAACCCACGGCGAGCCTTCGGATGTAAACTCACATCCACACAGCGGTGCAAGGGTTACAATCGTTCACAACGGTATTATTGAAAACTATATGGAGCTTAAAGACTTCCTCATCTCAAAGGGAAGAACTTTTTTAAGCGACACAGATACAGAGGTTGTTGCTCAGCTCCTCGACTATAAATACAACGGAAATCCTCTTGAAACAATCGACAGCGTAATGGCTGAGCTTAAGGGTTCGTTTGCACTCGGAATTATGTTCAAGGATTTCCCCGACAGAGTTTTTGCGGTTCGCCGTGAAAGTCCTCTTATCGTAGGCGTTGCAGAAGGCGAGTGCTTTATTGCGTCCGATGTTCCCGCAATTCTTCAGTACACAAGGGATTATTATCTTCTTGACCATGATGAAATCGTAACACTTTCACCAGACGGTGTTTCGTTTGTTGACGAACACCTTGATCCGATTGAAAAGGAACTTCAGACAGCCGACTGGGATATGGAGGCTGCCGAAAAGGGCGGTTATCCGCACTTTATGATTAAGGAAATCAACGAACAGCCCGAGGCTATCAGAACAACGATTATGCCGAGAATCAAAGAGGGACTTCCGTTCCTTGAGGAGTGCGGCATCACAACAGAAACAATCAAGGATTTCAAAAATATCACAATCGTTGCCTGCGGTACTGCCATGCATGCAGGTATGGTCGGCAAGTATGTTATTGAGGATCTCGCAAGAGTTTCCGTAAATGTTGACATTGCGTCCGAGTTCCGTTACAGAAATCCGATTGTAGGCGAGGGCGACCTTGTAATCATCATTTCACAGTCGGGCGAAACAGCCGACAGTCTTGCCGCAATGCGTCTTGCCAAGCAGAAGGGTGCAAAAACTCTTGCAATCGTAAACGCAAAGGGCAGTTCAATTGCCCGTGAGGCGGATATGCTCATATACACACTCGCAGGTCCAGAAATTTCCGTTCCGTCAACAAAGGCATACATCACACAGCTTTCCGTTATGTATCTCTTTGCCTTTGAGCTTGCTCTTGCAAAGGAAACAATCAGCACAGCCGAGTGCAAGCGACTTGTTTCGGCTCTTACAAAAATGCCTGAGGCAGTTCAGTATGTAATTGACAACTGCGAGGATACCTGCAAGTATGTTGCCACAAAGCTTGTTGCAACCGACAGCCTGCTTTACATAGGCAGAGGTCTTGACTATGCCCTTTCAATGGAGGGTTCGCTCAAGCTCAAAGAGGTTTCGTACATTCACTCAGAAAGCTATGCCGCAGGCGAGTTAAAGCACGGCACAATTTCGCTTATTGACGAGGATGTTCCGGTTATCGCCGTTGCAACTCAGACAGGTATTATCCCCAAGACAATCAGCAATGTTGTTGAGGTTAAGTCAAGAGGTGCAAAGGTTATTCTTGTCTGTACAGACGCCTGTGCAAGAGAACTCAAGGACGGTGTTGCGGATTATGTTATCGAAATTCCGCATACAGACGAGCTTCTTATGCCGATTACAGCGGTTGTTCCGCTCCAGATTCTTGCTTATTACACATCAATCAACAGAGGTATTGATCCCGATAAGCCAAAGAACCTTGCAAAATCCGTTACCGTGGAATAAGATGTGATTTCGTTCGGGAAGATAGTCTGCAAAATGTGAGGGCTGAGTTGCCCGAGCGGCAGTCTTGTTTTTAATTGAAAATTGCGGTCGGCATTGTGCCGCCGCAGTTCTTTTGAGATTATAGTCAGATAAAAAAATTGCATTGATGCCCGATACGGCATTGATGCAATTTTTGCTTTATATGAAAGTTAATGCCTGTCTGTAGGGCCTTTGCCGGATAACAGTATTTTATTTTTCAAACAACTCAGGGTGCATTCTGCTGTAGTGAAAAATATACTGTTGGGCGATGCCTGCGTATTGACCGAAACTGTCACCGCTCATATTCGGGAACAGCTTTTCCATTGCCCGCTTCATCCACACATCAATCGGGAAAGCCTCAATCCTGTGCATACCGAAAAGAAGCGTGCAGTCGGCAACCTTTTTGCCGACGCCCGTAATTTTCATAAGCTCTGTTCTTGCGTCTTCATAATCAAGTGTGAAACAGCTGTTAAGGTTCACCTCGCCGTTTGCAACCTTTTGTGACGCGTCAATAATGTAGCGGTTGCGAAATCCTGCCCTGAGCGGTGCAAGGTCATCGGGCGAAAGTTTTGCAAGTGTTTCGGCTGTCGGAAACGCATATTCCCCGTCGGCAAGCCGTGTGCCGAAGTTTTCGCACAAACGCTCAACTATGCCCTTGATTCGCTTGATGTTGTTGTTTTGCGAAATAATGAATGTGCAGAGCGTTTCAAACGGTTCTTGCCTCAAAATTCTTATGCCGGGGGCATACTTTGCCGCCTCGTTCAGAACGGGGTGAATTGTGCTGATTTCTTCACGGATTTTTCTGTAATCAAGTGCAAAATCAAAGTAGCTGTACCAAATATTCTTGAAATCGTCAGCCGTTGCATTTTCAATGTACATATCGGTTTTGTCAAGTTTGACGCTCACGCTTTTGCCGTAAGCAACACCGTGGAATGAACCGTCAGCCTGCGGCTTCCAACGAAAGCTCTGACCGCAGTCGAGAGTCTGCGCAAGGTCAAGGTCATGCACATCGGTTACTTTGATTTTGTTGTTAAGTTCAATACATTCCATAATTTTCACCGCCGAAATTTTCTTAATAAAGTATATCACATTCGGTAGATTTATGATATACTAAATTTTAAATTACAGCCTCATTGGGAAGCCGATGCCGGACGGTTAGGATAAAACATTGCATTTTGATATTGATATGAAATTGTATTTGCTAAATTTCCGATATAATGTGTTTATAAAAAAATTGCATGGCGTTAAGCTTTTGAGCTTCACGGTACTGCAACTCGAAGGAGTGATAATATGAAAACCGATAAAGTAATAACCGCAACGGTTGAATATTTTGGAAGTGACAAGAAAAGAATTCACCATTTTCTCAAGGTTTATTCATTTGCGAAGACAATCGGCGAAAGCGAAAATCTCTCCGCCGACGAACAGGAGCTTCTTGAAATTGCCGCAATTGTTCATGACATCGGCATAAAGGTCAGCGAAGAAAAGTATAATTCTTCCGCAGGAAAATATCAGGAGCTTGAAGGACCTCGTGAGGCTGAAAAGTTGCTTGCCGCTCTCGGCTACGAAAAAACATTTATTGACAAGGTTTGTTACCTTGTGGGACACCACCACACCTATGAAAATATTGATTCTCTGCCATACAGAATTTTGGTTGAAGCCGACTTTCTGGTAAACCTTTATGAGGACAATTCAAGCCGCCGTGCCGCAGAGCAGGCATATGAGAAAATTTTCCGTACAAAATCGGGAAAAAATCTGCTGAAAATAATGTTTTTAACCCCCTAAAACTGTACTCATTCACCATAGTGTTTTAAGCGTGAAAAAGTGGTGTAAAAAGTGGGTTAAAACGCTTGACAATGCCCTTAAAAAGTGTTATTTTAATGGTGTTGGTTATATGATTATAAAAGTGAATAAATGACAGTATACAAGGATGTATGACGATTTTTTCAAGGAGCTGACCTTACCGGGCGTCTGCTTGGAATTGAGTCGGCATTTTTTTGTGTCATATACAAAATTCAGTATTAATTATCATTATCGGAGGTTTTACAGTAATGAGAGAAGAATGGACAAATTTTGCAGGTGGCAAATGGGAGTCCGACATTGATGTCAGAGACTTCATTCAGAGAAACTACACACCTTATGACGGCGACCAGTCTTTCCTTGAAGGTCCTACAGAAGCAACAGACAAGCTTTGGGGCGAGCTTAAGGAACTCCAGAAGGAAGAAAGAGCCAAGGGCGGCGTTCTTGATATGGAAACTGAGGTTGTAAGCGGCATCACAGCTTACGGCGCTGCATATCTTGATAAAGACCTTGAAAAGGTTGTAGGTCTTCAGACAGACAAGCCTCTCAAGCGTGCATTTATGCCTTACGGCGGTATCAAAATGGCTGAGCAGTCATGCCAGATGTATGGCTACACTCCAAGCCCTAAACTCCACGAAATCTTTACAAAATATCACAAGACTCACAACCAGGGTGTATTCGATATCTACACTCCCGAGATGAAGCTTGCCCGTCACAACAAGATTCTTACAGGTCTTCCCGACACATACGGCAGAGGCAGAATCGTCGGTGACTACAGAAGAGTTGCTCTTTACGGTATTGACCGTCTTATCGAAGGCAAGAAAGAGGACTTTGCAGAAACAAACCGTCAGGGCATGAGAAGAGGCGACTTCCAGCTTCGTGAGGAAATCGCTGATCAGATTCGTGCTCTTAACGATATGAAGGAAATGGCACTTTCTTACGGCTTTGATATTTCACAGCCTGCTAAGAATGCCGCAGAAGCAGTTCAGTGGCTCTACTTCGGCTACCTTGCTGCTATCAAGACTCAGAACGGCGCTGCAATGAGCGTTGGTCGTGTATCAACATTCCTCGACATCTACATTGAGCGTGACCTTGAGAACGGTACACTTACAGAATCACAGGCTCAGGAACTCGTTGACCACTTTGTTATGAAGTGCCGTATGGTTAAGTTCGCAAGAATCGAGTCTTACAACCAGCTCTTCTCAGGCGACCCTGTATGGGCTACACTTGAAGTTGCAGGTCTTGGCATTGACGGCCGTTCAATGGTTACAAAGAACGACTACCGTTTCCTCCACACACTTGAGAATATGGGACCTTCACCTGAGCCAAACCTCACAGTTCTTTATTCTTCAAGACTTCCGGAGAACTTCAAGAAGTATGCTGCTCATATTTCAGTTACAACAAGCTCAATTCAGTACGAGAACGATGATGTAATGCGTCCTGTATGGGGCGATGATTACTCAATCTGCTGCTGCGTATCCGCAACACAGACAGGTAAGGAAATCCAGTTCTTCGGCGCAAGAGCTAACCTTGCTAAGTGCCTTCTCTACGCTATCAACGGCGGTGTTGATGAAAAGACAAAGATGCAGGTTGGTCCTGAATATACACCTATCACATCAGAGTACCTTGATTATGACGAAGTTATCAAGAAGTATGACACAATGATGGATTGGCTTGCTCACCTCTATGTAGGCACACTTAACATGATTCACTATATGCACGATAAGTACTACTATGAGGCAGCAGAAATGGCTCTTATTGATACAGATGTAAGAAGAACATTTGCAACAGGTATTGCAGGCTTCTCACATGTTGTTGACTCACTCAGCGCTATTAAGTACGCTAAGGTTAAGGTTATCCGTGACGAGGACGGCATCGCTGTTGACTTTGAAACAGAGGGCGACTTCCCAAGATACGGTAACAATGATGAGAGAGCAGATAAGATTGCCGTTGATCTTCTTAAGACATTTATGGCTAAGCTTAAGTACTGCCACACATACAGAGATTCAGAGCCTACAACTTCTATCCTTACAATCACATCAAATGTTGTTTACGGTAAGGCTACAGGTTCACTTCCTGACGGCAGAAAAGCAGGCGAGCCGCTTTCACCGGGTGCTAACCCATGCTACGGTGCAGAGAAGAACGGTCTTCTTGCTTCACTTAACTCTGTTGCTAAGCTTCCTTATGAGTACGCTCTTGACGGTATTTCAAATACTCAGACAATCAACCCGGGTGCTCTCGGACACAACGATGACGAGCGTGTTGACAACCTCGTAAATGTTATGGACGGCTACTTTGATCAGGGCGCACACCACCTCAATGTAAATGTATTCGGTACAGAAAAGCTCATTGACGCTATGGAGCATCCTGAGAAGGAAGAGTATGCTAACTTCACAATCCGTGTATCGGGTTATGCTGTTAAGTTCATCGACCTTACAAGAGAGCAGCAGCTGGATGTTATTGCCAGAACCTGCCACGACAGAATGTAATGTCGGACAACGCTGTTAAAGGCTTTGTACACTCAATAGAAACTTTTGGTTCAGTTGACGGTCCGGGTGTGAGATTTGTGATTTTTCTGAGCGGCTGCGCAATGCGTTGCCAGTTCTGCCACAATCCAGACACCTGGAAACACGATGAAAACACCGTGGAATACACCGCCGACGAACTGCTTAATAAAGCGCTTGCATACCGCCCATATTGGAAAAATAAGGGCGGTATCACAGTGAGCGGAGGCGAGCCGCTTTTACAGATTGACTTTTTGCTTGATTTGTTCAAGAAGGCTAAAAAGCAGGGCGTTAATACCTGTATTGACACAAGCGCCAACCCGTTTACAACAAAAGAGCCGTTCTATTCAAAGTGGAAAGAGCTAATGGAATATACGGATTTGCTGTTGCTTGATATAAAGCATATCGACAACGAACAGCACAAAATCCTTACAGGACAGCCAAACACCAATATTCTTGAAATGGCAAGACAGCTTTCCGATATGGGCAAGCCCGTATGGATAAGGCATGTTCTTGTGCCTGAAAGAAATGATAAGGACGAGTATCTTTTCAGACTTGCCGACTTTATCCGTTCGCTCAAGAATGTTGAGCGTGTAGAGGTGCTTCCGTATCACACCCTCGGTGTGTATAAATGGAAAGCTCTCGGTTATGACTATCCTTTGGAGGGCATTGAGCCCCCGACAAAAGAGCGTGTTAAGAATGCGGAAATGATTCTTAACGGCGAAAAAACAAGAGAATAATTTTGTTTATAATATAAGGAACGGCAGTATCGCTTTTGATACTGCCGTTTTTGTTTTGATTTTTATTTGTTATTCTGCTTTTGTAGTTTCTTTTTCAGCCAAAATTGATGAATCAAAGGTGTATTCAAAGATTTTTGAGCCGTCCTTGTTGAGAAATCTCAGCGTAACTTTTGGGTTATCAACATCTTAAAATAATAGCAGATAAAGCAGAATTTTGCAATAATAAAACAGCTTGCCGCCGTATCCAATATAAAACTATTGAAAAATTGCGCTGAATATGGTACAATTCACCCAACAAAGCATTGATTTTACAAACAATTACTACATATTTTTAATTTGCAAGGAGTAAAGTAATGAAATCAGAAAACATAAAAAAATTCGGTTGTGTTTTGCTTAGTGCCATAATGCTTTCGGGCATTTCGGGCGGAGTGCTTTTTGCCCTTGCAGAGCGTAAAAAGAGAATATAACACACTGACAGCCATTTGTGCAAAGATTATCAGTTGCCTATTGCAAAATTTGTAAAAAAGATATAAAATAGAATCGAACAAAAAAATATGGCTTTTTCGCTACATTATATCAATTATGAAAGAGGTGCCAGAAATGGATAAAAACAAAAAATTATTCTACACAATTATCGGTGCAGTTTCTGCACTTGCGGCTGCCGTGGCAGCACTTCTCGCTTTAAAAAAGCACAGATGTGCAGAACAGAAGCTTATTGAGGAAATTGACGATATTGTTTCCGAAAAAGAGCCCGAAGAGGTTGCAAATGAAGAACCGCAGGCAGAAGTTACAGCCGATGAGCTTGCCGAGGAAGAATAAGCAACAAGTTGTTGCACCCAATTCGGGTAGCAGTATTTGCATGTGCGAAAGTTAAATACCCGAGCGGTGCTTTCAATTAAGAATTGAAAGTTGAAAACAGAAAATGAAGTCGGCGGTGTGCCACCGCAGTCTATTCGAGAAAATAGTTTGAAAAAGGAAATGCATCAGATGCCCCAAAAGGTTCTGATGCATTTTTTGCTTATATCAAATTGTATAAATGCTGCAAATCCGTTCCAATAATGTAGGGGAGAACCTTGTTCTCCCGTTCGTGTGTGACGCACACGATTGAACGCAATGCGTTCAAATTTGAATACACAGTTTCCACTATATCAAAACGCATTTCTGCGAACATAATATTTCATCAAGGCGGACGAACACGGTTCGCCCCTACAATGAATTGTACAAATGGCGGCTATACTACGCTCGGGCATAAATATTTTTTTCGCTTTGCAAACTGTCTTCACGAAAAGGGAACGGTGGCTCACCGTATTTATATGCAATATAAATTTGTGTCCCATGCCGGAATGTAGGGGTGGTGGCGGAGAAAGATTTTGTAGTCGGGATTCACGCTGTGAATATACAACGCAAGTCGGAAAATGTCTTCAAACCTGTGATATGCCGAAAAATTCAGCTTTGGTTTGCAGTTCTTCATAGTTTTCTGCATACCGACAAGAGTTTCCATATCCGCCCCCTCGACATCGGCTTTAATATAGCCTGCCGCCATTCCGCAGAGAATCGTATCGACTGTCGCAACCTTTGTTGCAACGCCCTTGTCGGCAATTGCGCTGTTGCGGCCTGCCTTGTTGTTGAATATAAGCTCCGTGTTTTTGCTGTATGAACCGAGCTGCCAAAGCGACACATTCGCCATACCTTTGCAATGAAGTTTCAGCTTTTCAAAATTTTTTGCGTTTGGTTCAAAGGCAATTATACGCTTGTACTTGCCGTTTGTGTAGTGCAGAAATTCGTCAATCGTGTCGCCGTTGTATGCGCCGAGGTCAACATAGCTCTCGTTTTCACCGAGATTTAAAATGTTGGCGAAAGCCTCGTCCTTGTCGGTTGTGACAGGGGGGAGGAGGTCAATTCTGCCGGTGAAGTAGAATTTCAGAATATTTTCGTAAACCTCTTTTGAAAGGTCGTCGGCAAGCAGACTGTATGCACCTTCGATTTGCTCCTTGTTTTCGTTGATAAAATCACTGTCAAAAAGTCTGTCGCCAAAAACAGGAACAGAGGGGACAAGCGTTTCGTGCTTTTCGGAAATTTTCGTAATGTGTGCCATAACATCAGGCAGTTGGCTTGCAAAGCAGAGGGCGATAATAACATCACCTAATTCTGCCTCAACATCGGAAAGCTTTTTAACCGTAAAACTGTGGAATTTTTGACCGCGCACGAAATCGTCGCTTGCAATAACGGCAGACGCTTTAATTCCGTAACGGTCAAATGCGGCAAGAACCTTATCAGCACCGTCACCCATTCCGTAAAGCACAACAGGCTTTGCGGAATTTTTTAGTTGTTCCCATACAGATATTTCGTTTTTTAAAAGTTCGGTTATATTAAACATAAGTATACTCCAATTAGTGTATATGGCATTGTAATTGTATTCGCAATGAACGCCCCTACGGGTTTGCAAAGCAAAAAAAGTATAAAAAAACGCCCACCCTATTGGGTGGACACTTTATATGTCGGCATCTCCCTATTTTTCCGGGCCGTCACCAGCCAAGTATCTTCGGCACCACTGAGCTTAACTTCTGTGTTCGGTATGGGAACAGGTGGACCCTCAGCGTCATCAACACCAACTTATTAACTTTTGTTTCTCTCTTGAGAACAGTATTGATTATACTACGGGCTGCACCAAATGTCAACACTTTTTTTAAAAAAATTTAAAAATTCTTTTAAAACCTTGAAAAGCCCGTATTTATCCCGATTTATCGCCGTTTTAACCGTCATTGAACCCAATGTATACTTGATGCGGTGAAAAATTATACATATTTTGTCACAATAAAGTGTAAAAAATAGGTTGCCGCAGTTTTTCGTAAATTATTGACTAAACGGATAAAAATGTGTACAATTAAATAGATTAGAATAGATTGGGATGTTTAGAATGAATAATGTAAATAAGTGTAAAATGCTTTTGTCATCACTCTCTGTATTCAGAGGTATAATGAACAGAAGCGTTCCGAAAGCCTTTTATGAACTTTTGCTTTCGCTTGACAAAAAGCCTGAGGAATTTCTCGGTGCATACGGCAAGCTTTGCTCTATGCTTTGCGAAAGAGGCTGTGCGGATAAGTTCGCGTTCGCAATCAGCGAAACGGCTCTTTTTGACGATAACTGTTTTGCTCGTGCCGCAACAGCAGGCAAGCAGGACGAGTTACCCGAAAATGTTATCTCTGCTGTAAAGACAGACTGTGACGCTATTTTAACGGCTGCAGAGCTCACTTCGGACGAGGTGCTTGAAGCATATGCCTATGCCGACAAAATCAAAGAGCTTATTCCGATTCTCCCAAAGTGGCAGACGGGCAAGTGCGCTCCGTGCTTTGACGGCTTTGACGGTTCACTTGACAAGCTTTCTGCTTATTATAAGGAAAACGGCTGCGGTATGTTTGCCCGTTACAAGGCATTCATCTGGCGTGACGGCGACATTCAGCCCGTTGAGCATCCTGACAGGATTGATATGGATACATTTACGGGATATGAGCGTCAGAGAAGTCAGGTTGTCAACAATACGATTTCGTTTATTCAGGGCAAGAGCTGCAACAACTGCCTGCTTTACGGTGATAAGGGTACAGGTAAAAGCTCAACAGTCAAGGCAATTGCAAACGAGTTCCGCAAAGACGGACTCCGCATTGTTGAAATGCCCAAGGACAGACTTATTGACTTTCCGCTCCTTGTTGACAAGATTGCCGCTCTTCCGCTTAAATTTATTATATTCATTGACGATCTTTCGTTCCAGCATCAGGATCAGAGCTATACAACCCTTAAAGCAGTTCTTGAGGGCGGACTTGCGGCTCGTCCCGATAATGCGTTAATCTATGCAACATCAAACCGCAGGCATCTTGTTAAGGAAAGCATTTCCGACAGAACCCACACAGTTGACGATATAAATGTTCGTGATAATATGCAGGAAAGCCTTTCACTTTCAGACAGATTCGGTCTTGCGGTTTGTTACACAGTTCCCTCAAAGAACGATTTTCTTGAAATTGTATATTCTCTCGCAGAGCAAAGAGGCGTTAAGATGACTCATGAAGAGCTTGCCCTCGGTGCGGAGCAGTTTGCACTTTCAAGAGGCGGTCGTTCACCAAGATGCGCAAGACAGTATGTTGAATCACTGTTTTGCTGATAAACCGGAGGTAGTTTATGAAAACAAAAATAATTTCAATTGCTCTTGCAGTTGCTGTAATGCTTTCGGCAGTTGCTCTTTTGAGCGGCTGTTCTGACGGAGAGTACCCCGTTGAGGTGGCAAATCTTAAAATTGAAAGTAAGCCGGAGAACATTGTTGTTCTTGACGCACCCACAGCCGATATTCTTATTGCCACAGGCTATGACAGATACATTGTCGGCAGGAGCGACGAGGTTGACCAGAAGTCCGTTGAAGTTGCTCCGAGTATGGGTTCAAGCGAAAAGCCTGATGCCGACAAGATTATAGAGGTAGGGGCAGACCTTGTTTTTGCAGGTCCGACAATTGATGAGAGCGTAAAGAACAAGCTTAGCGACAAGGGTATTCAGGTCATAAAAATGTCACACGGTGATACTCCAAAGCAGGTTGAAACAAACTATATAACGATCAGCAAGATTTGCGGCGGCACAAAAACAGGTGCAAAGAACGGTGAGGATACTTACAATGACTTGCTTGACAAGATGAACAACTACAAACAGCAGGTCAACAGCAGAAATTCAGGTATCCTTGATACTGTATGCTATTTATATACGGAAGATGATCAGCTCAGAATTATGTCAAACGGAACATACGGCGATATGCTTCTCGGCTATACGGGTGCTGTTAATGTTGCAGTAAACATTACAGACAACGCTGTTGATGTTGCAACTCTTAGGGTTGCAAATCCGAATTTTGTATTTTACGCAGATGACGCAACTCTTAAAAAGATTAAGAGTGACGCAACGCTTGCAGGTCTTGGAGCGGTAAAGAACGGAAAAATTCTTGAGGTTTCCATTGAAGAAATGTCACGCCCCGGCAATACATCTCTTGAGGCACTTGAAAAAATGGTTTACTTTATGTATCCGGATCTCAAGCCGAAATCGGCAACAGCCGAAACAACCCAACCTGCAAAAGATTCATCTGCATCGAAAACTACCGCAACAACAGCCACAACCGCAACTCAGGCGGCAACGGCTGCAAACAGCTCAAAGTCGGTTGCGGATAAATACAAGCTTACCATTACATCCGACCTTTCACTTAAGCAGGAGGATGAAAACGATACGGTTAAAGCTATGCAGCTTCGCCTTTATAACATCGGCTACATCTCCGACAAGGACAATGTAACAGGCTATTACGGCGAGGTTACAGCCGAGGCGGTCAAGAAATTCCAAAAGCGGAATGGCTTGAAGGAAACAGGTACAGCTGATAACGCAACGCTTGTACTGCTGTTTGACAGCAGTGCCAAGAAGGCTAAATAATACGGCAAATAGCTTTACAAATTGAAGGCGGAAAACGAATGCGGGCGATGTGCCGCAACTTTCCGCATTAAAAGCGGTCGCAGGGTTATTATTTGACAAGACATTAGATGAAGGATTGCACCAATGCGCGGCAAGGCGTTGGTGCAATTTTTGTGTTCACACGGCAAGACTGTCCGCACAGGCATTGAGCGGCAGTCTGCAATAATCGTAAGGTTTTTACCTGTCAGACCTTGTATTTTTTTGACAGATTATGTATAATAAATTAGATATACATTCTGAAAGGCAGTATTATTGATTCTAATTTTAGTTTCGGGGGAATATACAAATATGATGAAAACTGTTTCAAAGCGAGTTGTGACACTTGCAGTTTGTGTTGTGACGGTGTTGTGCGGTATTTTTGCGTGTGCAGGTGCAACAAATGATTATGAAATTCCGCAGATTGACGATATGACGCTTTCAATGCCTGAAGGTATGAGTGCCATTACAAGGGACAGCAAAAGTACTGACAAATATTTTTCGGTTTTCGGCATTGATTACGAAACTACAATGAAAAGCTTTGAAAACGGAAATATATATCTGCAGGGCATGGACAGTATGTCATCGGTTATTTTGACCGTGACTATGACTAAAAATGAAAGCAGCGAAAATGTTTCCAATTATGCTCAGCTTTCTTCAAGTGAGCTTGTTAATATTCGCAACAACTTTTTAAACTCCGGAGAATACAAAAGCTGTACTCCGGATCAGCAGGAAAAGGTTGTATGGCTTGTGTTTGACGCAACTGCTCAGGGCGGCAGCGGCAATGTTAAGACCTTTGTGGCAAACACGGTGTACGACGGTATGAATATCAATATTACAATGCAGAGAACAGAGGGCAATGTTACTTCTGTTGATTATGATACATTTTCTAAGATTGTGTCATCGGTGAAATTCAGCGATTTGCCGTTTTCAAAGGGAATCATTCCATATATAATTATCGGCGGCGGTATTCTCATTGTTATTCTGATTATCATTATCATTATCTTTGCCGTCAGAATCAGAAAACATAAAAGAGCAAAGAGAAACAATGCTGTTCTTGAAGAACTTGCGTCAAAGTATAAGCTTGGCGACAAGGGCGGCGATTATGATATTGATAACTTTGACGATCAGCCAAAGCCCGAAAAGCGTTCAAAGAAAAAGCAAAGATATGTTGAAGAGGCCGAAGAAGAACACGCACCGGAGGGAAGAAGATATGCTCCCGAGGTGATAGCCGATTATGACGAGCATGACGGTTCGGAGTATGATCATTCAACCTCAGATACGGGCTATGCAAGCGACAGCGAGATTGATGAGATTATCAATTCGGCAAGAGCTTATAAAAACGAGCTTGAGCGTGAAGTATACAAAAACAATTACGGTTACGAGGAAAACAGTACTGAGGACGAAAAAAAAAAGGAGCCTACCGAAGCAGACACCTCAGAGATTGAAACCAAAAAGAATAACAAAATCGAAGAGGATAACGCGGAAACACCTGAAGAATACGAAGACATAAGTTCTTCATCGGGTCCGACGCTCGTTATCCCGGAACCCGAGCACGACCTCTTTGAAACAAGCGAGCCTGACGATATTGACCGTGAGGATGATGCCGATGTTGTGGATGCCGAGGAAGTTCCCGAACAAAAGCACCCGCTTGAGAAAAAGGTTGACGAGTACGCAAACATCATTTTCGGAAGCGATGAGCCTGAGGAAGAGATTGACGATGAGGAGCTTGTGAGAGCTAAGGCTAAGAAAAACAAGTTTGACAGCGGCTATGATTTCTTTGAAGAAGCTCCCAAAAAGTCAATGGGAGTTATCAAAAGCTCCGACCTCAGAGACGCCGAGGATGTCGATGTTATCGGCGAGGTTGAAAAAAAGGCGGAAACAGTCAGGAAAAATGCACTTGAAGAAGAGCATAATAAAGAAAACGAGAGTGAACCGACCGATAAACGGTCAACGGAAGAGGTTCTTGCCAATGTAGGCAAAAACATCGGTAACGCTCTCAGGGGCTTTGCAGGCGGAGTTAAGAATTTTGGCATTCATTGCGGATACTTCTGCAAGAATGTTTCGAGAATGATAAAGCGTAAGCGTGCAATTGCCAAACGCAAAAAGGCAGAGGAAGAGAGAAGAGAGAGAGAAAGGCAAAAAGCAGAGCGTGCAAGAAGGCGTGCCGAAAGAGACGAAAACGACGGACTTGTTCAGGTCCACAGCAGAACCGACCGCCGCCCCCAACAGAATCACCGCCCCTCAAACAGAAACAATAGAAGATAATTCTTTTCGTAACGGAGAAAAAACACAATGGAAATGCTAATTAAAAATGCAGTGGTTGTTTCCCCTGCCGACAATCTTAACAAAAAAGCAGATATTCTCATCAAGGACGGTGTGATTGCCAAAATCGGCAGCGGCATCACATCGGACGGTGAGGTTATTGACGCAGACGGTCTTTGTGCCGTTCCGGGCTTTGTTGATATGCACGTGCATCTTCGTGATCCCGGTCAGACTCACAAGGAGGATATTATCACCGGCTGCAAGGCGGCTGCCGCAGGCGGTGTTACAAGCCTGCTTGCAATGCCGAACACCAACCCCACAACTGACAGTCCCGAGGTTGTAAGGTATATTCTCGACAAGGCTAAGGGTGCAGACAGCCGTGTTTATGTTGCGGCAAGCGTTACAAAGGGACTCAAAAGCGAAGCACCCACAGACATTGAAGCCGTGAAGAACGCAGGTGCAATCGCACTTACCGATGACGGCAGACCTGTTGAAAACACAAAGTATTTGAGTGACGCAATTAAAAAAGCACCAAGGCTCGGTATGACAGTTGTTGCACATTGCGAGGACTTGTTTCTTGCCGACGGAGGCAAAATTAACGAGGGCGAGGTTTCGGAAAAGCTCGGAGTCAAGGGAATCCCTGCCGGTGCCGAGGACTGCGGAACTGCAAGAGAAATTGCACTTGCCGCCGCTCTTAACGAGCCTATTCATATCTGCCATGTCAGCACAAAAACAAGCGTTGCGCTTATCCGCGATGCCAAAAGGAGAGGTGTTAAGGTGACCGCCGAAACCGCTCCGCATTATGTTTCGCTCACGGACAGGGAGCTTTTAAGAGGTGACGCTGATTACAGAATGAATCCGCCTCTCAGAACTCAGGCTGATGTTGACGAGATTATCAACGGACTTTGTGACGGCACGCTTGATGCCATAGCAACCGACCACGCACCGCATACCCCTGAGGAAAAGGCTGATTTTGTAAAAGCCCCCAACGGTTCAATCGGTATGGAAACCTCATTTGCGGTCTGCAACACGTACCTTGTTAAGACAGGAAAAATGACGCTTTCACAGCTTGTTGAGAAGATGAGTGTTAATCCTGCAAGAATTTTGAAAATCAACGCAGGCACACTTTCAGTCGGTGCAAATGCCGATGTTGTTCTTGTAAATCCCGATGAAGAATGGACGGTTGATGTAAATAAACTTCACGGCAAAAGCAAAAATACCCCGTTTAAAGGCAGAACCCTCACAGGTAAAGTCAAAAAGACAATCCTCGGCGGTAAGGTAGTTTTTGAGGATTGAGCAAATAAAACCCGTAGGGGTGGATATTATCCGCCCGCACGGCGAGCCGCCGTGCCCCGTTCGTGCAGACAGTTTTTGATAACAAAAACATATTATGCCCGAGCGTAGCATTGCAACCGTTTGTGCAAATAAATGTAGCGGCGAACCATGTTCGCCAATCGGTTAAAATGGCAGTCAATGACTGTCGGTAAATAAACAGAAAATTTATTTAACATAAAGGAGTTAAATTATGGCACAGAAAGGCGACCTCCTGTCGGTAAGACAGGACATAAGAGTAGTAGACGCAACAATCCGTGACGGCGGTCTTTGTAACGATTTCAGATTTGACGACAAATTTATCAAGGCTCTTTACAATGCAAATGTTAAAGCCGGCGTTGATTATATGGAATTCGGCTACAAGGCATCAAAGGAAATCTTTAACGAAGAGGATTTCGGCAAGTGGAAATTCTGTAACGATGCAGATATCAGAAAAATTGTAGGCGACAACAAGACTCCTCTTAAAATCGCTGTTATGGCTGATGTCGGCAGAACAGATTTTAAGAAAGACATTATTGCAAGAAAAGACAGCCCGATTGACCTCATCAGAATTGCAACATATATCAACGCAATTCCTGCGGCTGTTGAAATGATTGAAGACGCCGCTAAAAAGGGCTACGAAACAACAATCAATATTATGGCTGTTTCAAAGGCAAGAACCGAGGATATTACAGCGGCTCTTGAAACTCTCGGCAAAACTCCCGTAAACGCTTTCTACATTGTTGACAGCTACGGCGCACTCTATCCCGAGGAGTCAAGACGACTTGCAGACCTTTACTGCTCAATTGCCGATAAGTACGGCAAGTCGGTCGGTATCCACGCTCACAACAACCAGCAGCTTGCTTTTGCCAACACAATCGAGGCTATGACGCAGGGCGTAAGCTACCTTGACGCAACCGTTGACGGCATGGGCAGAGGCGCAGGCAACTGTGCGCTTGAGCTTCTCCTCGGTTTCCTCAAAAACCCGAAGTATCAGGTTGCACCTATCCTCAGAATTATCGAAGAGTACACCCACAAGTTTAAGGCTGAGGGCGTTAAGTGGGGTTACGATATTCCGTACCTTCTCACAGGTCAGTACAACACACATCCCCGTCCGGCAATTCAGTTCGTAAAAGAGGACAGACAGGATTATTACAAGTTCTCAAACGAACTTTATGATATTATCAACAGCTAAGGTAAACAGCCTTGCGGCTGCCGTCGGCAGATAAGGAAAGCAAAATTTAATATTCCGTATTCACTAAAGCCAATTTCGAAAGAGATTGGCTTTTTTAACGGCTTTTTGCGTTTTTTTCTATTCCCTCCGAAAACTCACATCAAATTTCCTGCCGTGTTTATTTTAATGTTCTTTCTGTATTCCCACACCGTTACTAACAGCTGTAGCTTTTAAAATCAAGTCAAAAGAATAATACTTTATATTGACAACCAAAAGAGATAAAGTTATAATTTAGTTGTAACGGTATAGAAATATACTTCGGTAAAAATTACTGTTTGAAAGGGGAAAAAGTATGAAACTCAAAAGAATCTTGTCATCATTTCTGGCTGTTGTAATGGCTTTCGGAGTTGTTTCATTGGCAACGGTTGATGAAAACGGCAACATTTTCGGAAACACACTCACCGCAGAGGCTGCGACAGAAAAGACGGCAACAAAAATGCCCGACAATGCAATCACATTCAGCAGTACCTATAGCGACGAGCTTGAAATCATTCCTGCTGTAAGTAAAAACGGTATGTATTACTATAACAACAAGGTCATTTATTTTTACAGCGTTGCAAACAACACTTTCAGAAAAATTTATGATTACAACGATAAAGGCAGAAACAAAGACGCTGTTATCTGCGTTTATGCCGATGCCGAAAAAGGCAAGTTTTATATAGTATGGCTTGACTCATCAAATCGAAATAAAAAATACTATTATCTTGATGAATTCGATGTTAAGTCTGAAAAGTTTGTTTCAACCAAGGATATATCATCGCTTGTCGGAAGCAACAACCTTTCACATCCGGAATCTATTGGTGTTGACAGTCAAAACAGATATTACCTTGCCGTGTATGACAGCAATCAGGATAAGTATATTATCAATTTGATTTCAGCCGATATGAAGCTGTTGTCATCTGCTGTTGCCGGTGACGCAGTTTATAAATTCAGCGGTTTTGACAAAACAAACGGCAATTTCTATTTTGAAGGCTACACAGACTGGATTTATTGGGGATACAGCCACGATACGCAGTCGCTTAAATGCGGTAATGTAAAAAACAACAAAATAAGTATAAGCAATTATTATGTAGATATTTTATATCAGCAGTATTATACTCCGCATTATGACAATGCAGTAATGCTTACAAACGGAGATTTCGTGTGGACTTCTACCATGTCAGGTGCTGTCAGAGTGCTTGATTCGGCTAAGTTTGACATTGCCGACAAAGATTCTTCACTGCCACTCAAATTAAGCGTTTCAAGAAGCGGTTACGAAATTGAGGACAGATATGCAGACAGTATCGGCACAAGAACGGTGTATAATGCAGCTACAGGCGATTACCTTATGTATGTAAACGATAATACTATTGCTGAGCTTGATTCAGAAGGCAATAAAAAATCGACCTTCAAAACAGCTTATCCTGTTTTTGCGATGTATAACTACGGCGACAGCGTACTTGTTATTGAAAAGGATACAGACGAAAATTTTTATGTTGAAAATCTGAAATGGGCATATCCTACTAAAATCACATTGTCAAAAACTTCTGCCACAATTAAAGTCGGCGAGAGCCTTTCGCTCAAGGCAACAAGTGATTCGGTTCTTGATATTTCATTTACATGGTCAAGCAACAATAACTCCGTTGCGTCTGTTACAAAGGACGGCAAGGTTTACGGCAACAAAGCAGGCTCTGCAACGATTACAGTAAAAAGTAAAAACGGAATTACGGCAGCCTGTAAGGTTACGGTTCAGAATAAAGCAAACAATCCCGACAGCGGCGAGGTTAAGCAGAACGGTGCGTCGTCGAATAATATTTCCGCAAATGATTATTATACATGGTCATCGGTTGTAAAATCAAATCTTACCGAAAACAGCGACAAAACGCTTACAAGGGTTGAAAGCACGTCAAAAGGCGTTCTTGTTGAAAAGTATTCCGCAAACGGCAAAACCTTGATTTCAAAATCAACAATCAAAAACGAACTTCCTATTTACGGCGGTTATTTCTCGGGCAAGAATAACAACTATATTGTTTTCGGTCAGAACAACAAGGGCGAAAAGGATTCCGCAGAAATTGTAAGAATTGTAAAATATTCAAAAAGCTGGTCAAAAATCAGCGACTGCAAAATTTACGGTTCAAATACCTTTGAGCCTTTTGAAGCAGGTTCACTTCGTATGATTGAACTTGACGGAAAGCTTTATGTTTATACCTGCCACACAATGTATGCAGATTCAAACAAATTGAATCATCAGGCAAATATGCTGTTTACCGTTGATGAAAGTACAATGAAAACCACCGATTCAATGTATGAGGTGTCAAATCTTCAGGACGGATATGTCAGCCACTCGTTTAATCAGTTCATCAAAACTGACGGAACTTATATTTACAGGGTAGATCACTCCGAGTCAAACAATATGATTATGAGCGGGCAGTATCTTACTGTTAACGGAATTACACTTTCAAGATACAACAAAAACAGTTCCTCAACAAATGTTGCGGTTACAATTCCGCTGAAATTTGATATTCACTCCGGAAACTACACGGGTGCGTCAATCGGTGGATTTGAGGTTGGCAGCGGAAATTGCCTTATTGCATATACAAAGGATATTTCATCTTCATGCAAAAGCAGAAATGCTTACATCAGTGTGACCGATGAGTACTTTAACAAAACAAATAATGTTGCACTCACGAACTATAAATCGGGTACGAAAGTAAGCTGTCGCACTCCGCAGCTTGTTAAGATTAATGAAAATCTTTTCCTCGTTATGTGGGAGGAGTATAATTCCTCAACAAATAAGGTTACAACAAAGGCAAAGACAATTGATTCGAGTGCAAATACAGTTGCATCTGCAACATTGTCTGTCAGACTTTCGGATTGTCAGCCTGTTATGTGCAGCGACGGTACGGTTAAATGGTATGTTTCCGACAATTCTTCACCGAAATTGTACAGTATAAATCCGTATGATTTGACAAAGCGTCACGAACATACTTACACATCTGTTGTTACAAAACGGCCGACTTGTACAGCAACAGGCGTCAGAACATATACATGCACAACCTGCGGTGCAAAAAAAACAGAAACAATCAAAAAGCTTGCACATTCATACAAGCAGTATGTAACACCTGCTACAACAAGTGCAGACGGTTCAATTACTAAAAAATGCACAGCTTGCGGCTATTCGCCTTCAAAAAGCAAAATATACAAAATAACGAGCGTAAGCCTTTCTTCAACGGTGTTTACATACAGCGGAAATAACATTACACCGAGTGTAACCGTCAAGAACAGTAAGAACAATAAGCTTGTTAAAGGCAAGGATTACAAAGTTATTTACCCGACAAACAGCGTAAATGTAGGAAGATATTCCGTGAAGATTCAGTTCATCGGCAACTATTCGGGTACGGTTAATAAATATTTTGATATTGTGCCGATAATCACAAGCCTTACCAACACATCGGGCGGTATAAAGGTTTCTTGGAGCAAGGTTAATGGTGCGTACGGTTACAGAATTTATCAGAAAACTTCAAACGGTTGGAAACGAATTAAGGACACAACCGCAACAAGCTTTACGGATTCAGCGGTAAGTGCAAATCAGACAAAGACTTACACAATCCGTTGCATTGACAAGAACGGCAAAACCGTCAGTGGTTACAATTCAAAGGGTTGGTCAATTACAAGAAAATAGTATTTTAATCAGAAATCCCGACAGGTTTTGTGCTGTCGGGATTTTTGCTCGTTTTTACCATTGAAAAGACTGAATAATAATGTTATAATAAATCCGAATATCGGAAATTGTGAATAACTTTATCGAAAATGGGAGATGAAAACTAAAAATGGCAATAAAGGTAACGCTCCTTACACACACACCTAACCCTGAACAGACGGTTGCAATGGCGGCAAAGCTTTGCTACTCACCGTCAGGGATTGAAGATATAAGAGAAGGTCTTGACGAGGAAAAAACTTCCTCATTTATTGATATGCTTGCAAGCCTCGGCCATGCAAGTCCGACCGAACACGCATATTTTACATTCGGCATTGAGGGCATTTCAAGAGCCTGCTCACACCAGCTTGTCCGCCACAGAATTGCATCCTACAGTCAGCAGTCACAGCGCTATGTTGACGGCACAAGGTTTGACTTTGTAACTCCACCCGAGATTGCAAAGAACGAAAAGGCTCTTGCCGCCTATGAAAAGGCTCTCAAGGTTGAGGCTGACGCTTACAAGGAAATCAGAGATGCACTTGCTGTCGGTTACATCAACGAGAAATGTCCCGATAAATACAGCGGAACGGATGAAGAAATTATCAATGCCTACAAGGCTGACGATAAAAAATCCTGCAATGCTTTCATCAAGAAAGCCAATGAGGACGCAAGATTTATTCTTCCGAATGCATCGACAACAAAAATTGTCTGCACTTTCAATGCAAGAAGCTTGCAGAACTTTTTTGCACACCGTTGCTGCAACAGAGCGCAGTGGGAAATTCGTGAGGTTGCCGAACAGATGCTTTTGCAATGTCTTGAGGTTGCTCCGCATCTTTTCAAAAACTGCGGCCCGTCATGCCTGTTCGGACCATGCCCCGAGGGCAATATGTGTTGCGGAAAGCAAAAGGAAATGCGTCAGAAATACGGCAGAGAAAAGTAAGGTATATATATGAAAAGCAAAATTATTGTTATTGAGGGACTTGACGGCAGCGGAAAAGCTACGCAGACAAAGATTTTGTGCGAAAAATTTTCCGCTCTCGGCAAAAAGGTCACAAAGCTTGAATTTCCGAATTATGAAAGCCCTGCCGCCGCTCCCGTGAAGATGTATCTTGACGGCAAATTCGGCGACAAGCCCGATGATGTCAATGCCTATGCGGCGAGTGCGTTTTATGCGGTTGACCGTGTTGCTAGCTATCTTCAGTTTTGGAAAAAGGAATGTGACAACGGCGGTGTGATTTTAAGCGACCGCTATGTGACTTCAAATATAATTTATCAGATGTCCAAACTCCCGAAAGAGGAGTGGAACAGCTTTATTGATTGGCTGAACGATTTTGAATACGAAAAGCTCGGGATTCCGAAACCCGATCTTGTAATCTACCTTGATGTTGAACCCGAGGTTTCGCAGAAGCTTATAGAAAAACGCTACGGTGGTGACAACAGCAAGAAAGATTTGCATGAGAAAAACCTCCGTTTCCTTCTTGACTGTCGAAAAAGTGCAGTTTATGCCGCTAAAAAATGCGGCTGGAAGGTTATTAATTGCTGTGAAAACGGAGAGATTAAGAGTATAGAAAAAATATCGGAAGAGATAGAGAGGGTAGCGGCTGAAATTTATGCTGAGCTTTAAAAAAATTGAGCAAAGTGACATAAACGAACTTAAAAAATACTACGATTATGATGAGTGCATGGGCTGCGATACCAACCTTTTGAACGCTTATCTTTGGCGAAACGAATACAATATTAAATTTGCTTTTTATGATGATACAATTGTCAAGGTGTATTGTAATCCTGACGAGTCCGTCTGGGGTTACTGTATGCCTACAGGCAAAAATATAAAGGGTGCGCTTGAAGAGGTTTTCAAAGATGCCGAGGAGAGAAACGGCAATTTGCAAATTGTTATGCTGACAAACGGCAATCGTGCAATGCTTGAAACAATGTTTCCCGACAAATTTGATTATGTCCGTTCACCCGAAAATCAGGATTACATCTACACTTCCCGTGACCTTGCAACCCTTGCGGGCAAAAGGTTTCACGCAAAGCGTAACCACATTTCAAAATTTTACAGAACCTACACCGATACCCGTTTTGAAACTCTGTCGGATTCAAACATTCCCGATGCATTAACGGTTGCAAAACTGTGGTGTGCGGAAAATGACACCAATCCCGAAGCTTCAAGCGAAATTATGGCAATCAGGGAAATGTGCGACCTCAAAGACGAATATAATGTCAAGGGCGCCGTACTGTATGTTGACTCAAAGCCCGTTGCTATGACTCTCGGAAGTGAAATTTCACCCAAGGTGTATGACATCAACTTTGAAAAGGCACTTCGTGAATATGACGGTGTTTATGCCGTAATCAACAACGAATTTGCCAAAACTCTTACGCAGTATGAGTATATAAACCGTGAGGAAGATATGGGACTTGAGGGACTCAAAAAGTCTAAACTTTCATACAATCCCGTTATTATCCTCGACCGCTGGAATGCAATACCGAAAAAACGATGAAAACGATATTTCGCAAAACCGAAAAATCCGATACCGAAAGCCTAAAAAAGCTGTGGCTCTCGTGTTTTGACGAGGATGTAACTGCCGTCAACCTGATTTTTGACAGCAACCTTTTTGACGGCTGCTGTGCTGTTGTTGACGATAGAATCGTTTCGGCTCTTTACCTTGTAAAAGGTACGCTTAACGGCGAGAAATCGCATTATCTTTGTGGTGCGTCAACCGATAAATCTTTCCGTGGCAATGGGATAATGTCAAGGCTGATTGATTTTGCACTTGATGACGCAAAGAATAACGGTGATGTCTATTCTCTGCTTTTTCCTGCAAATGACGGCTTGTATGGCTTTTACGCAAAGCTCGGATATGTTTTGAACTGCACCGTAAAAAGCCGTGAAATTTCAAGGCAAACGCTTGAAAGTTTTGCAGAGAAGGGCTTGAATATCGGCTGTTCAAAAGAAAATTCTTTCATATACGGTGAGAGTTTTTTTGAATTTGCAAAGTCCTATTATGAGATTTACGGCTCAAAGGTAATCAATAAGAATGACTGCTTTGCCGTATTTGATGAAAACAAAAATACTGCCGATGTTTTTTACTCGGCTTATAAAAATATAAACGAACTTTCCGCACTTTTGCTTGAAAATACAAAATCAGAAAGGTTTGTGTTTACGGGCAAATCCGACAACGCTCTTTTTGAAAACTGCCAATCACAAAACTGCGGAATGATTAAATCACTCGACAAAAACCATAAAATTCCCGACGATGTCTATATCGGGATTACTCTTTCCTGAAAGGAAGTTTACTATGTTCTATGTATTTCTTGCAGAAGGCTTTGAAGAAACAGAGGCGCTTGCCCCCGTTGATGTAATGCGCAGGGCAAAGCTTGATGTTAAAACAGTCGGTGTAACAGGCGAATGTGTTACAAGCTCACACGGTGTGCCTGTAAAAGCCGATATCACAATTGACAGTATTGACCTTGACGGTGTTCAGGGCGTTGTACTCCCCGGCGGTATGCCCGGAACTCTCAATCTTGAGGCAAACGAAAAGGTTCTTGAGGCTGTTAAGTATAGCTGTGAAAACGGCAAAATCGTTGCCGCAATCTGTGCCGCTCCGTCAATTCTCGGTCACCTCGGAATCCTTGACGGCAAAAAGGCAACCTGTTTCCCCGGCTTTGAAAAGGAGCTGAAGGGTGCAGACTATACAGGCACTCACACCGTAACGGACGGCAATATTATTACCGCAAAGGGCGCAGGCTGTGCAATTGAATTCGGTCACGCAATTGTTTCTCTCGCAGTATCAAAGGATGCCGCCGACAAGGTTATCGGTGATATGCAATGCCTGTAAAAAATGTTCGTGAGCTGAAAAGTCAGCTCCGTGCAAAATATAAAAAAATCCGCAAAAGCTGTCCTCCCGAAAAGAAACAGCAGCTTGACCTTGCCTTGCAGAACGCTTTTCTGGCAAGTGAGGAATACAAAAGCTGCGATGTGCTTTTTGCCTTTGCTTCATCACCGATTGAGGTTGACACCTCGCTTATCCTTGAAACAACGCTGAAAGACGGCAAAAAACTTGCTCTGCCAAGGTGCAGAAATAATTTCGGCGAAATGGATTTTTACCTTGTGACCTCACTTTCTCAGCTTGAAAAGGGTGCGTTTTCAATTATGGAACCAAACCCCGAGGTTTGCGAAAAGTACGAGGATTTCTCACACGGACTCTGCCTTGTTCCGGGACTTTGCTTTGATACGCAGGGATTCCGCCTTGGATTCGGCAAGGGTTACTATGACAGATTTTTGCAGAGCTTTTCGGGAACGAGCGTTGGTCTTTGCTACTCCAAATGTATGGAGCATACTCTGCCCTCGGGAGTGTTTGATCGCCCCGTTGACGCCGTGATTACCGAAAAATATACCAACCGAACAAATAACGAGTTTGTAAAGGAATGATACATTATGAACCCTGATAATTTTAATATGAGCGAACAGGAGCTTAACGCTCAGCGCCGAAGAAGAGCCGAAAACTTTAAGCTCAACATTGACGAAACCGAGTATGAGGACGAAAATATGTACGGTGAAACAGAAGGCGAGCCGTCGAACCTTAATTCATACAGCGGTCAGGATGTTAGAAAGCAGATGGCGAGAGAGTCAAAGCATGTTCTTAAGCAGAAGAAAAGGGAAGAAAAAAAGACTCTTAAAGCGAAAAATAAGCATAACCGCAGAATTTTCCGTGTTATGTGGATAATCTCAATTCTAATTGTCGGAGCAATGGCGGCTGTATATATGATAACAGGTATGAACGATTTGCTTGCCGTGAACAGAACCGATTCTTCAACAGTCAAAATTGAGATTCCCGAAAATCCAACGGTTGACGATGTTGCAAAGGTGCTTGCCGACAACAAGATAATAGGCGAACCGTCATACTTTAAGCTCTTTGTCAATGTCACAAAGTCATCCGATGATTTTACTCAGGGTACATATGAAATCCGCAAGAATATGGACTATGAGGCAATCGTCAATTTTCTTTCAAGCAACAACAACAGAACCGACACGGTTTCTGTTACAATTACCGAGGGTGAGAGCGTTCTTGAAATTGCCGACACTCTTAAAAAGAACGGTGCTTTGGGTGACAGGGATGAGTTTCTTTCATTGTGCAATTCTGACAAATTTGACGGCGATTTTGATTTTATCAAGGCTGAAACAAATGCGGACAAGCGTTACTACAAGCTTGAGGGCTATCTCTATCCCGATACCTACGAATTCTACAGAAACGAAAATGCAGAGTCCGTAATCTACAAGCTTCTTAATAACTACGAAACAAAGATAAACGAAAAGCAGACTGTTGATGGCTATTCAAAGAAAACAACAGTTTTGAAAATGGTTGAGGAGAGCGATACAAAGTATTCGCTTGATCAGGTTATGACAATTGCGTCAATCATTCAGGCAGAGGCGGCTGACAAAGAGGATATGTACTACATCTCATCAATTCTTCACAACCGTCTTACAGCTGACAGCAGTGCCGGTGTGTCAAACCTCGGTCTTGATTCAACAAAGTTCTATCCGTACAGAAGCCTTGAAGATGTTCCCGAAAATGACAGAAGTACATACAAGAGCAGATACGACACATATGACAAAAAGGGACTCCCATACGGTCCAATCTGCAATCCGGGTATGGACGCAATAATTGCCGCACTCAATCCGAACAGCTCGGATTATTACTTCTTCTGTCACGACAGCAAGGGACAGGCTTATTACGCATCAACACTTGAACAGCAAAATGCAAATATGGAGTATATTAAAAGCTATGATAACTAATTTTGAAAAACCCGAAATTTTATCGCCGGCAGGTGATATGGATTGCCTTAAATCTGCATTAAATTTTGGCGCAGACGCAGTTTTTCTTGCAGGAAAAATGTTCGGAATGCGTTCCGCACCGCAGAATTTTGATAACGATCAGCTGAAAACTGCCTGTGACCTTGCACATAAAAAGGGAGCAAGAATCCATGTAACCTGCAACACACTTCCACGCAATAATGAAATTCCTCATCTTCAGGAATTTATGGAGAATGCTCAGGCTTGCGGAGTTGATGCGTTCATAATTGCCGACCTCGGTGTTTTTGAGGCGGCTAAAAAGTATGCGCCAAAGGTTCAGCGCCACATTTCGACTCAGGCAGGAGTAACAAACTATGCGGCGGCAAATGTGCTTTACAATATGGGTGCGTCAAGAGTTGTGCTTGCAAGGGAAATTCCGCTTGATGAAGTTGCCGAAATGCGTGCAAAAGTTCCGAAAGAGCTTGAAATCGAATGCTTTGTACACGGTGCAATGTGCGTTTCATTCTCGGGCAGGTGCCTTATTTCAAACTATATGACAGGCAGAGATGCGAACCACGGCGACTGTGCTCAGCCGTGCCGCTGGAAGTATCATCTTTATGAAGAAAACCGTCAGGGACAGTATTTCCCCGTTGAAGAAACAGGCGACGGCACATATCTTTATAATTCCAGAGATCTCTGTATGATTGAGCATATCCCCGAGCTTGTAAAGGCAGGTGTTTCAAGCTTTAAAATTGAGGGCAGAGCAAAGTCGGCTTACTATGTCGCTGTTACAACAAACGCTTACCGTCACGCTGTTGACGATTATTTTGCAGAGGGTGACGATTATGTTCTCAAACCGTGGATAAGGGAAGAGCTTGAAAAAATCAGCCACCGTGAGTACAACACGGGCTTCTATTTTGGCAGAGAACCGGGTCAGGTTACCGGCAACGGCGGATATATCCGTCATTATGACAATGTTGCGTTGTGCGAAGAGCTTATTGACGACACAACCGCAGTAATCACTCAGCGCAACAAATTCTATGTGGGCGACACACTTGATGTACTTCCGCCAAGCGGAGTGCCGTTTGAAATCAAGTGTGAGTCGCTTACAACTGACGAGGGTATGCCCGTTGAAAGTGCGCCGCACCCGATGCAAAGACTCACAATGAAGTGCAGTGCCCCCGTTCCGTCAGGCTCGGTTATCAGAAAAAAGCGTGACTAATCCCAAATTTTGCTATTGACAACACAAAGAAACAGTTTTATAATCTAAGTACTGATGTTCCCCACCTTAAAAACGGTGGGGAACAATTCAGCCTTTCAGCGTGAGCAAATCTCTCGCTGAAATACTGAGGAGCTGACGCTCCTATGCACTTGATTGCAATCTGTCGCAAACTCTGCTCCTTGCAAGCAAAGCAGAGTGTTGCTCCGATTTAAATTATTTGCTACAATTGAATTACAATATTCGGCTGTGACGGGATTAACCGAGGCGTCAGCATTTCAGAGAGAAAGCCGTTTGGTGCAAGGCTTTTATGTAAGGCTTCGGTACGCTGCCCCTGAGCTCTGTGTGATTAAGCACAGCGTATTTCTGCGTTAAGGAAATGTAATCTATATGACGATTACTCAAAGCGGACGCTTGTCGTCAATTTGGGTGGTACCGCAGGATATTCCTGTCCCATTGTATTTTTATACAATGGGATTTTTTATTTTGCTCGGTTGCATACTTTAAACAAATTTGAACGAATATTGTATTCCCCTGTGAATTTGTATAAGGAGAGATTTTTTATGAAGTGGACAGGACTTAACGAATTAAGAGAAAAGTTTCTTGAATTTTTTGAATCAAAGGGTTGCTTAAGACTTCCCAGCTTTTCGCTTGTTCCAAAGGACGACAACAGCCTTCTGCTCATCAACAGCGGTATGGCTCCTATGAAAAAATATTTTACAGGTGAGGTAACACCTCCCCGCAAGCGTGTTACAACCTGTCAGAAATGTATCCGTACTCCCGACATTGAGCGTGTCGGCATCACAGCCCGTCACGGTACATTTTTTGAAATGCTCGGTAACTTCTCGTTCGGTGACTATTTTAAGCACGAGGCTACAGCATGGGCATGGGAATTTTTCACAAAGGTTCTTGAAATGCCTCCCGAAAAGCTCTATGTTTCAATCTATGAGGACGATGACGAGGCTTTTGACATTTGGACAAAAGAAGTCGGCGTTGATCCGTCACATATGGTAAGACTCGGCAAGGAAGACAACTTCTGGGAACACGGTTCAGGCCCCTGCGGTCCGTGCTCCGAAATCTACTTTGACCGTGGCGACGAAAAGGGCTGCGGCAGACCCGACTGTCATGTAGGCTGTGAATGTGACCGTTTTGTTGAGGTTTGGAACCTTGTATTTACTCAGTTTGAGAGTGACGGCAAAGGTAACTACACTCCTCTTGAACATCCGAACATTGATACAGGTATGGGACTTGAAAGACTTGCCTGTGTTATGCAGGGCGTTGACAACCTTTTCCTCGTTGACACAATTCAGAATATTATGAAACACATCTCACAGATTACAGGTGTTGAGTACGGCAGAGATGAAAAGAGCGATGTTTCGCTCCGTGTTATCACAGACCATATCCGCAGTACAACATTTATGATAGGTGACGGTGTTCTTCCGTCAAACGAGGGCAAGGGTTATGTGCTTCGCCGTTTGCTCAGAAGAGCCGCTCGTCACGGCAGACTTCTCGGCTACAACGAGCCTTTCCTCTATAAGGTTTGCGATACGGTTATCAAGGAAAATCTCACAGCTTATCCCGAACTCAAGGAAAAGCAGGAGTTCATCACAAAGGTTATCAAGGTTGAGGAAGAAAGCTTTGCCAAGACAATTGATCAGGGCTTTAAGATGCTCAATGGCATTATGGACAACGAAGATGTAAATGTTCTCAGCGGTGAGGACGCATTTAAGCTTAACGATACCTACGGCTTCCCGATTGACCTTACAAAAGAAATTCTTTCGGAAAAAGGCATCAAGGTTGATGTTGAGCGTTTCCGTGAGCTTATGAAGGAGCAGAAAAAGCGTTCCCGTGACGCAAGAAAGAACGCAGGTGCAGACGCTTGGATTTCTGACACTACAGACCTTTCCGATGTTGCAAATACAGAGTTTGTCGGTTATACAGAACTTAAGTCAACTTCAAAGGTTCTTGCAATCGTTAAGGACGGTGTGAGAGTTGACAGTATCGGTGAGGGCGAAAATGCTATTATCGTTCTCGACAAAACTCCGTTCTACGGAGAAGGCGGCGGTCAGGTTGGCGACACAGGTGTTATGGAGTCGGGCAGTTTTTCAGCTGATGTTGACAACACAACAAAGAATCCGTCAGGCACAATTTACCTTCACGCTTGTACAGTAAAGAGCGGCAGCATCAATGTAGGTGCAGAGGTTTCAACTGCCGTTGATGAAGAGCGCCGTGCGGATATTACAAGAAACCACACAGCGGCTCACCTTCTTCAGTCGGCTCTCCGTGAGGTTCTCGGCAACCATGTTCAGCAGGCAGGTCAGCTTGTTTCGGACGACTACTTCCGTTTTGATTTCACTCACTTTGAGGCTCTCACGGCAAAGGAACTGATTGAGGTTCAGAACCTTGTAAACAAAAAGATTCTTGAGGCAATCCCCGTTACAACACAGGAAATGCCTATTGAAGAGGCTAAAAAGCTCGGCGCAATGGCACTTTTCGGCGAAAAGTACGGTGATGTTGTCCGTGTTGTAAGTGCAGGCGACTTCTCTGTTGAATTTTGCGGCGGTACTCATGTTAAGAATACCGCAAACCTCGGTCTTTTCAGAATCAGACAGGAGGGTTCGGTTGCCGCAGGCGTAAGAAGAATCGAGGCTCTCACAGGTATGGGCGTTCTCAAATATATTAACGGTATGAGCGCTGTTATTATGGATGTTTGCTCATTACTCAAAATTGCAAATCCAAAGGCAGTTGTTGAGGGTGTTCAGAAGGCTGAACAGATTATCAAGGAACAGCAGAGAGAAATCAACGAGCTTAACTCTAAGCTTGCCGTTGCTCAGATTGGACAGCTTTTTGCAGGCACAACAGAGGAGCACGGTGTAAGAGTGGTAACAGGCAAGGTTGACAAGGTTAATGCCGACATTCTTCGCACAATGTGTGAAAAGGCAAGAGATTTTGCTCCAAAGTGCGTATGCGTTCTTGCAACGCAAAATGACGGTAAGGTAACATTTGCCGCAGCCTGCGGTAAAGAGGCTCTTGCTCTCGGTGCTAACGCAGGCAAAATAGTCAAGGCTGTTGCTCAGAAAGCCGGCGGTAACGGCGGCGGTAAGCCGGATATGGCTATGGCAGGCGCTAAGCAGCCCGAAAAGATTGAAGAGGCTCTTGACAGCGTAAAAGAAACCGTTTACGCAATGTTGAAATAATCATTTAATGTGCATTTATGGCGTGTTAAAAAGTAAAATTGTGGAAAATAGCCAAACTGTCACATAAAACCTTGTGCAAATAACAAAAACGGTTTTAAACCAAAACTATTGCAGTTTTGTTATTTTTATAGTATAATAAGCAGTACTAAGATATGAAAATCTATCTTGGATATTTATGAACAATTTTAGGAGGAGATTAAAAATGTTCAAGAAAATTGCAGGTCTTTTTCTTGCAGCCGCAGTAATGTGCAGCTCAGCTGCCATCACAGCAAGCGCTGCAGAAGCAGAGGATGATGCTGCTGTTGCTGCAGCAGATCAGTCAGGCGAAGTTTCAGCTGATGGTTCTTCAGATGTTTCAGCTAACGGTTCTTCAGAGGTTGAAGCAGGTAATGTTATTAAGTTTGATGTTAAGAAGTCAGGCTGGAATAATGTTAAGACAGTATTCTGTCACGTTTGGAAGGCTGACGGTTCAGGCGATTGGCCGGCATGGCAGTCAAAGAAAGAAAAATGTAAGTACGATTCTTCAACAGGTATCGCTACATATGATCTTTCAAAGACAGGCAACACAATCTCTAAGTCAGACGGAAGAGTATACTGTGTAATCTTCAGTGCTAACACAGGTATGCAGTCATACAACGCTATTATGAACGGTAACTGCATCGGCGACACACTTTATTGCACAGGTAATCAGCTTGAAAACCCTGAAGATTCAGAAAAGAAGGCAAACGAAGCTAAATGGGAAAACAATCCAGACTGCGGTCCTGAAAAGAAGATTACTTCAACAGGTAAAATCATCGGTTCTGCTTTCCCTGAGGGCGAATCAGATGTAACATTGTTGGCTACATACCTCGTTGCTTACTACAACGATGACGCTAAGACAAGTCATACACAGGACCTTATTAACGAACTCAAGGTTAGCCCAACAAAGGTTATGGGTGCTGTAACAGATAGACTCAACGCTATAAACAGCCCTGATAAGGATACGATTGCTCCTGCAGTTGAGAAGATTCTCTCAGGTTGCACAGATCCTACAGCAGGTGGTAAAAAGGTTGACAAGGCTCAGCTCGACAACGCTAAGAAGACAGGTAACAAGGGTTCGAACTCATCAAGCTCAAGCAACGGTTCAGGTTCTGCTTCTGGCTCAGGCTCAGGTTCAGCTTCAGGCTCAAGCAGTAACGGTTCAAACGGCGGCTCAAGCAGCAGCGGTTCAGGCTCATCAGGCTCAGGTTCTTCAAGCACAGGTGCAGTTAAGTCAGGCGTTGAAACAACAATCGTGTTCGTAATGGCAGGTCTTATGGTTTCAGCAGCAGGCGTTATGTTCCTTGCAAGAAAGAAGAGAGAAGAATAATTTAAAAGATTTTTCTTTAATCTAAGCATTTTTCGGACACTGTCGAATGGCAGTGTCCGTTTTGCTTTGCTGTTTGTGTTCGTCTTAATTGCAATTTCTGTTGATCAGCAGAAAAAATTTTAGAAATGCCTTGACAACAGCCTGCTGTTTTGCTAAAATAATAATGTTGCATCGGGATGTAGCGCAGTTTGGTAGCGCACACGTCTGGGGGGCGTGGAGTCGCAAGTTCAAGTCTTGTCATCCCGACCAATAAAGGTGGTTTTTTAACCGCCTTTTATTTTTTGCCGTTTTGTGTCAACGGTTGGAACAGAAATGTAATTCATTGTATAGATTGGCTTAAAAATGCGGATTATAATTTCTAAATTCGGCATTTCTGCTCTTTGATTTCAAAGCATTTTATGATAAAATATAAGAAAGTGGTTACAAATTGGTAACAACCGCTTTGAAATTTAAAAAAGGAGTGTTTCTTTGCAAAATGTTTTAAAAAGAATTTTTAACAAAAAGATTTCTGCGGCAGTTCTCACGGCTGTAATGCTGTTTGTGTCGGTCTTCTCAATGTCGATGATTGCGAGTGCGGCATCGTTCTCACCGAGACTGTCTGCCCCGAGTTCAAGTAACAAGTATTATTACAGTAATTTAAATGTTTTTTATAGGTACAATTACGGTATGCCGAACTGCACAGCATATGCTTACGGCAGAGCTTATGAGATTCTCGGCTCTGAGCCGAAGCTTTCGTGGAACAATGCAGAGCAGTGGTACGGCTACAACAAGGCTAACGGCTACTATAAGTACGGCCAGACCCCGAAGGTCGGCGCAATTGCCTGTTGGTCATACAGCTATGGCGGCGGTCATGTTGCTGTTGTGGAAAAGGTTGAAAACGGTGTGATTACACTTTCAAACTCTGCATACAGCGGTGCTAATTTTTACATTTCCACAGCGAGTATCTCCGACCCGAAGGTTGGCGGTAACAAAGGGTGGAATTTTCAGGGCTACATTTACCTTGGCAATTTCAGCAGCAGTACAAGCACTACTCAGGCTACAACCAAAAAGGTAACTTACACAACAGGTACATATAAAACAGATGTTGACGATTATCTCAATATGAGAAGCGGTGCGGGTACAAGCTATACATCTGTAGCATCTGTTCCGAGCAATGTTACTCTTAATGTAACAAAGGTTTCGGCTTCCGGCGGTCACACATGGGGTTACACCTCGTACAACGGCAAGACAGGTTGGGTTGCTCTTGATTTTTGTACTTTTGTTTCTTCATCAACGGTACAGCCTACGACAGCAAAACCTACTGTACAGCCTACCACAGCCAAAGCTACGGTTCAGCCGACTACTGCAAAGCCAACTGTTCAGCCGACAACAGCCAAGGCCACACAGCCTGCAACAACTGTTCCTGCTGCAACAGTACAGCCGACAACGGCTAAAGCAACACAGCCGGCAGCAACTGTTCCTGCCGCAGCTGTTCAGCCAACAACAGCTCCTGCATCAAACGGTGAAGTGTCGTTTGCAATCGGTGATGTAAATCTTGACGGAAGTGTTGATATTCTTGACGCAACCGAAATCAGCAAGTTTGCCATTTCCACTGCGGCACTTTCCGATGTTCAGATGAAGCTTGCGGATTTCAATCGGGACGGTGTGGTCAATGTTCTTGACGCAACAGAAATTCAGAAAACTCTTATAATCAGTTGACGATGAAAACAAAAACACGCCTTGTGTCTGCAAGGCGTGTTTTTTGCAATTGTCCGAATACAAAAAGGGTATGCCGCTTGTGCATACCCTTTAATATTTAGTATTTCATTACGATATTTACGAAAAATTCGCCGTCATTGTTGCCTGCTTCAAAAATACCGTCATAAACATCTGTTATGCTTTTCATTGAGTAAAGTCCGATTCCTTTGCCCTGATGTTTTGTTGAAGAAAATTCCTCGCCGTCCATTATCAAGGGCTTGCCGTAGTTGTTGGTTGATACAATGTACAGACAGTCGCCTTTTATTTCGGAAGTCAGATTAAAATATCTTTTGCCTTCTTCAACTGTACAGCAACCGTCAATTGCGTTTTCGAGTATGTTGCCGAAAATACTGCAGAGGTCAACATCGAGTATCCGTGAATTTTCGGGCAAATCAATCCGCCAGTTAATGTCAACATTGTTCTCAATCGCCTGTTGACGATAATGATTGAACAATGCGTTAAGCGCCTCACTCTTGCAGATTCGCACAGGTGCTGTTACAGTCAGCGAATTTTCATACTGGGCAATGTAGTCTTTCAGTGCCGAAAGATTTCCTTCATCTGCAAGCCGGCTCATAACATGAACAGAATGTTTAAAATCATGTCTTGCTTTTGAGGTGTATTTTATGTACGACTGCAACGATTCTGTGTAACTTTTCTGAATTTCAAGAATGTTGTTTCGTTCTGTAAGCTTTGTTTTTTCAATAGTAGTCTTGCTGAAAATGTAGAATAATATGAATACTATAAGATACAATGCAAGCTCAAATATTGTAATGATGAATCCTTTTGCATAAACCTTTCCAACACGAATATTTGCGTAGGAAATCGGTATGATATAGATGTTTGACACCATAAGTGCAATGGGCAAAATTGAAAACAAATACCACACCTTGCCGATATTTATGTTGTCAATCATCCATGCGTAATATTTTGTGAGCGGAACAAGCGCTCCCATTGCCGCAACCGAAAGCCCCATTTGAATCAGGCTATATGAGGTGTTAACTCCTCGTGAGATTTCCTCCTGAAAAAATGAGTTGATAAAATATGAATACAGCGAAAAGAATGAAATCAAACAGCACACACTTATAAAAACAAACAAACAGCGTGCTGTTCCGGCCTTTGTAACGCTTTTAATAAGGAAGAAAAATATTACAAGGTCGGGGAAGAGAACAAAGTTTAAATTCTGAATGTCAAAAGCCGTCATCACAATTGACGAGAGAGAACCGAGTATGATAAATGAACACAAAAAGGGCGTTACTATCTTTGAAATCGGGTATTTTAATTGATTTTTTAACGGTAAAAGGCAGAATAAACTTAACGGTATTATTATGACAAAGCTGAAAAATGCCTGAAGAAATTTTATGAATGCGTCCATGTTCACCTCCGCTGGTTTTCTCTGATTTTTTTGAACATATATTCACGGATACTCTGTTCAATCCGAGTTTTTTCACGAATTTTAATCGGGAATCTTTCACCGTTGCCTGTAACACATACAGAGCCCTCAATGTCCTTTATGTAATTGGCATTCAGCACGATTCCCCTGTTTACGGGTATGAAACGGTTGTCGTTGTCTGCAAGCTTGAGAAACTCTGCAATGGTCATTCGTGTGCGATATCTAAGTCCCGAAACAACACCTATGTTGATATAATGTGCATCGGATTCAACAGAAACAATTTCCTTAAGCGAAATCAGCGTGTTTCGACGGTCACACATAACTTCAATGTATTTTGAATTATCCGATACATATGACGAGGCATCATCAAGTACCTTGTAAATCTGCTCAGCTTTGTAGGGCTTTGTTATGTAATGAAAAGCGTGAACGGAAAATGCCTGCATCATAAAATCGGGGCTTGTTGTGACAAATACAATAATAATATCACGGTCTTTTTCACGAAGCTTTTCAGCCACGGCAATGCCGTTCATCTTCTCCATAAAAATATCTACAAAGGCTATTTTGTAGGTGTTTTCCTTGAATGAATTGAAAAAAGCTATTCCGTCAGGAAAACAATCAATCTGCACATTTTGCTTGTGTCCGCCAAAATATGCGTTGCAGATTGAGTAGAGAATGTCTGCCTGAGGCTTTTCGTCGTCAATAACTGCAATTTTCAAGATATCGCCTCCTTTGAAATAATTTAATTCGGAGCAATGATTAACTGTACTTAGATTATACCATAAATTTGAAAAATATTATATCCGATTGTCATATGTTTTTGCCAAAAGATTGATGTTTGTGCCAACTTGTTGAAATGTTGCATTAAATTGGCTATCATTGAGGTGATGAAAGCGAAACACGAAAATTGCGGTGTTTCCGTAAATCAAAATCGGAAAGTAAAAAATATCGGAAAGAGGTAATCAACTATGAAAAAAATCAAGAAGTTAGCTTTATTGCTTGCAATTTGTATGGTAGGTACAGTAGGTCTTGTAGGTTGCGGTAATGGCGGTGACTCGTCAAGCAAAAACGAAAGTTCGGCATCACAGACTGCTGACGACAATGCAAACAGCGCAGATGACAGCGCCGCTGATTCAAAGGACGGCGATTCGTCGGCAAGCGTTGTAGGTACTTGGACTGTAACAGCAATTGAGGGTACGGACGGTACAGCCGTTTCAATTGATGACTACGCAACAGCAAACGGTGTTGAACCCGAAACTTTGAAATGTACATACACATTTGCAGATGACGGTACATTCTCAGGCGAAATGAGCGGTGTGACTGTTTCGGGCAACTACACATTTGAGGGTACAGATCTCGTTATGACAGTAGGCGAACAGCAGTTTAACTACACATATGACGCCAACAATGATATGCTCAAATACACAGATCCTAACACAGGCCTTTCAAGTTATTGCGAAAGACAGCAGTAATTGTAATCTAATCCCAATTTCCTAATACTACACTACACAAAACAACCGCTCACCGAAAGGTGGGCGGTTGTTTCTGTTTGATGACATGATTGTTATTCTGTAGGAGCGGATATTATCCGCCAGCAAGTAATCGTCGTACAATGATATGGATAAATCCAATTATATAAATAGAATAGAATTGCCGCTACAGTAGGTCAATTACATTGTGACATTTATAAAATATATCTTAATATATAATTTGTGTCATTACTTACTCGCCGTTAATTTACTTTATTTGTCGGAGTTCCGTTCAGAAAATTTTTGATGTTGTCCGAAACTATGCCCATAAGGCGTTCTCTGGTTTCAACGGGCGCCCATGCGATGTGGGGGGTGATGATGCAATTTTTTGCGCCCATAAGAATACAGTCCTCAACCATAGGCTCAACCTTGAGGGTGTCGATTGCCGCACCGCCGAGGTGACCGCTTTCGAGTGCCTCAAGCAAATCTTCTTCAACCATAACACCGCCTCTTGCCGTGTTTACGAACAATGCACCCTGTTTCATTTTGGCAAAGGCATTTTTGTCAAACATATTTTCCGACTGTGGATTTAGCGGACAATGAACGCTTACAATGTCGCTTGTTTCAAGAAGTTCGTCAAATGAAACATCTTTGATTCCGTCAATATTTTTCGGAGTTCTGCTCGATGCGATTACATTCATATCAAAAGCGTTTGCAATTTTTGCAACAGCCTTTCCGATGTTTCCGAGTCCGACAATGCCGAGTGTTTTGCCTGCAAGTTCATTCAGCGGATATACAAACGGTGAAAAGGTTTTGCTTCTTTTCCACTTGCCGTCCTGAACAAACCGATTATATTCCGCAGTGTGATTGAAATGTTCAAGAATGAGTGCAAATGTGTGCTGTGCAACCGCATTTGTTGAATATGAACCTGCGTTGCAGACGGTTATGCCGTTTTTGGTGCAGTAGTCAAGGTCAATGTTGTTGTAGCCTGTTGCAAAAAGTCCTATATATTTCAGATTTTTCGCAAATCGCATTGTGTGCGAATCAAGCAGAGTTTTGTTGCACACAACGATATCTGCATCTGCAATTTTCTCCGCAACTTCTTCATATTTCAAAAGACCGAACGACTCAACCTCGCCGAACCGATTAAGCACATCGGCATTTACAATATCGTCAAGAACAGTCTGTGCGTCTGTTAAAACTATTTTCATCTTATCACCTCGTTTTTTACTGACTATAGTATATACCGAAAATTTTTTCCTTGCAATCCAAATCGAAATTTTGTATAATATTTGTGCATAAATTGAAAGGAACGGTATGTTAATGTATAAAAATTATCTTTTTGATTTGGACGGAACTTTGCTTCCCATGGATATGGAAAAATTCGTAAAGCTGTATTTTTCATCGCTCTGCAAGCGTTGCACTCCTGTTATAAAAATCGAACCCGACGCCCTTATAAAGGCGATGTGGGCAGGTACTGACGCTATGACAAAGAACGATAACAGCCGTACAAACCGTGAAGTTTTCTGGGAAACAGCGGGCAAAGTCAGCGGTGCCGACCTTGAAAAGTTTGATGACCTTTTTACCGATTATTACGAAAACGAGTTTATCGTTCCGAAAGACGCCACAGGGTTTACTCCTTATGCAAAGAAAAGCATTGATTTCATAAAGAAAAACGGCGGCAGACTCATTGCCGCAACAAATCCGATTTTTCCGTTTGTTGCAACAAAACGCAGACTTGAATGGGCGGGAGTTTCTCCCGATGATTTTGAACTTGTTACAACATACGAAAACTTTGGTTGCTGCAAGCCTAACCTCAAATATTTTGAAGAAATCTGCAAAAAGCAGGATATCAAGCCCGAAGACAGCATTATGATCGGCAACGATGTTGACGAGGATTTGTGCAGCGCAAAGCTCGGCTTTGATACATACCTTATTACCGACACAATTGTGAACAGAGATAATAAGGATTATTCAGACTACAAAAACGGCAGTTTTGAGGAATTTTACAAAGATTTTCTCAAAGGCGATTGAATATGATTATATTGTGCGGTCAGACGGCATTTTGCTTTGTCTGACCGCTTTTTCTGTGTGCATTTAATTTTACTTTTACAGAATACCTTTTAATGCCTTAAATGAAATAAAAAAATAGTCGAATGTGGTATTATGTGATGTGATACAGGTTATCAGACGGGATTTATTTTGTTTTATATCTTAATTAAGCAGGTGAATGAATTATGTCAGAAGTAATCAGAATTTTTGTTGAAAAAAAGGATGGCTTCAATGTTCTTGCAAAGCAGACGCTTTGGGACATCCGCCACAACCTCGGTATGAAGTCTGTCGAAGATCTTCGTTACATTGTGCGTTACGATCTTGAGGGACTTACTAAGGAAGAATATGACAAGGCGAAAACCATTGTTTTGTCAGAGCCTAACGCCGATGTAATCTATGAAGAAACTCTCCCCGTTGAGGACGGCTGGAAGGTATTCGCAATGGAGTATCTCCCCGGTCAGTACGATCAGCGCGGTGACTCTGCCGAGCAGTGCGTTCAGCTTCTTACTCAGGGTGAGCGCTGTAAGGTTCTTACAGCAAGAGTAATTGCTCTCAAGGGCAATATTACAGATGAAGAGCTTGTAAAGGTTGAGGAGTACCTCATCAACCCTGTTGAAAGCCGTCTTGCATCTCTTGAAAAGCCAAAGACTCTTGATATGGAAATTCCCGTTCCCGAAAATGTTAAGAGGGTAGAGGGCTTCATCGGTTGGAATGACGATGAGATGCAGAAGTATTACGATTCAATGGGCTTTGCAATGACACTTGCAGACCTCAAGTTCTGCCGTGATTACTTCAGAGATACAGAACACCGTGATCCGTCGGTTACAGAACTTCGTGTAATTGACACATACTGGTCGGACCATTGCCGTCACACAACATTCCTCACAAGACTTGAAGAGATTGAGATTGAAAAGTCTGCTCTCGGCAAGGTTATCGAGGACGCACTCAGCGAGTATTATGCAACCCGTGACGAGGTTTACGGCAAGGATACAAAGAGAATCGTTTCACTTATGGATATGGCTCTCATCGGTATGAAGTCACTCAAGAAGAAGGGACTCATTCCCGACCTTGACGAAAGTGAAGAAATCAATGCCTGCTCAATTCAGGTTCCCGTTACTATAGATGGAAAAACAGAACAGTGGCTCGTTCAGTTTAAGAACGAAACTCACAACCACCCGACAGAAATCGAGCCTTTCGGCGGTGCCGCAACCTGTCTTGGCGGTGCAATCCGTGATCCGCTTTCAGGCCGTTCATATGTATATCAGGCTATGCGTGTTACAGGCTCGGGCGATCCGACAATTCCTTTCAAGGATACAATGCACGGCAAGCTCCCTTCACGCAAAATTACAACAGGTGCCGCTCAGGGTTACAGCTCATACGGTAACCAGATCGGTCTTGCAACAGGTCAGGTAACCGAGCTTTACGATCAGGGCTATGTTGCAAAGAGAATGGAAATCGGTGCTGTTATCGGCGCATCTCCAAAGGAAAATGTTATCCGTGAAACTCCTCTTCCCGATGATGTAATCGTGCTTCTCGGCGGAAGAACAGGCCGTGACGGCTGCGGCGGTGCAACAGGCTCTTCAAAGGCTCACGATGAAAGCTCAATCGAAACCTGCGGTGCAGAGGTTCAGAAGGGTAATCCTCCTACAGAAAGAAAAATTCAGCGTTTGTTCCGCAATCCCGAAGTTGCAAAGCTCATCAAGAGATGCAACGACTTCGGTGCAGGCGGTGTTTGCGTTGCTATCGGTGAACTTGCCGACGGTCTTACGGTTGACCTCGACAAGGTAACAAAGAAATATGACGGCCTTGACGGTACGGAGCTTGCTATATCCGAAAGTCAGGAAAGAATGGCTGTTGTTCTCGATAAAAAAGATGTTGACAAGTTTATTTCACTTGCATCAAAAGAAAACCTTGAGGCTACAGCCGTTGCGGTTGTAACCGAAAGTCCTCGTCTTACAATGAACTGGAGAGGCGACACAATCGTTGACCTCAGCCGTGAATTCCTCAACACAAACGGTGTTACTCAGGTTGCCAAGGCTTATATCGAGGCTCCGAAGTGGGAAGGCTGCTACCGTAAGGTTGCTCCCACAAAGCTTAAAGATATGCCTGCTGATGAGGCATTCCTTGAAAATATGTCAAGACTTGAAGTTTGCTCACAGATTGGTCTTGCAGAAAGATTTGACGCATCAATCGGTGCGGCTACGGTAATTATGCCGTTCGGCGGTAAGAATCAGCTCACTCCTCAGGAGGCTATGGCTGCAAAGATTCCGCTTGAGAAGGGCGAAACAGACGATGCAACAGCAATGAGTTACGGCTATATCCCCGGTGTTTCACGCTGGAGTCCGTTCCACGGCTCTGCTTATGCAGTTGTTGAGTCGCTTTCAAAGCTGCTTGCAATCGGTGCAAACCCGATGACAGCAAGACTTACATTCCAGGAATATTTTGAAAGACTTAAAGATGTTCCTTCCCGTTGGGGCAAACCTGCCGCAGCACTCCTCGGTGCTATGCAGGCTCAGCTCAAGCTCGGACTTCCGTCAATCGGCGGTAAGGACAGTATGTCGGGTACATTTGAGGATATTGATGTTCCGCCTACACTCGTAAGCTTTGCCGTTGCAATGACAAAGGCATCAAAGACAATTTCAACAGAATTTAAGAACGCAGGTTCAAAGGTTATCTTTGTTCCCGTTCCCGAAAATAAAGAAACACTTATGCCTGTATGGGATAAGCTTATCGAAATGTACAACGCTGTTTATGCTCTCTGCGAGGACGGCAAGGTGCTTTCTGCGTCGGTTGTTAAAGAGGGCGGTACTGCCGCAAGCGTATGTAAGGCTTGCTTCGGTAACGGCTTTGGCTTTAAGTTTGCAAACGAACTTACAAATGACGAGCTTTTTGCTCCGCTTTCGGGTTCGCTTGTTATCGAACTTGCAGACGGTGCAGAGCTTTCAGATGATGTTCTTCACTATGACCTCGGTACTGTTACGAACGATGCAAAGATTACTGTAAACGGCAAGGGAATCGAACTTTCCGCACTCCTCGAAAAGTGGACTGCTCCGCTTGAAAAGGTATTCCCGACAAAGGCTGAAGTGCCTGAAATCGAAGTTGATGTTCCGCTTTACAGCGAGAGAAATACATCTTCACCTGCAATCAAAACTGCAAAGCCTACTGTATTTATCCCTGTATTTCCGGGTACAAACTGCGAGGTTGATACGGCAAGAGCATTTGAAAAAGCAGGAGCAAATGTTGAAATGCTCATCGTCAAGAACCTTTCTTCAAATGACATTGAGGAAACAATTGACGAAATGGAAAAGCTCATTGCAAAGTCACAGATGATTATGCTTCCGGGCGGTTTCTCAGGCGGTGACGAGCCTGACGGTTCAGGTAAGTTCATTGCAACAACATTCCGCAACCCGAGAATTGCAGAGCAGGTTAACAACCTTCTCAAGAATCGTGACGGTCTTATGCTCGGTATCTGTAACGGATTCCAGGCTCTTATCAAGCTCGGACTTGTTCCTTACGGCGAAATCAGAGAACTTAAAGCAAATGATCCGACGCTTACATTCAACACAATCGGCAGACATATTTCACATATGGCTTATACAAGAGTTGCTTCCGTTAAGTCACCGTGGTTTGCAAATGTCAACGCAGGCGATGTGTTTGCTGTTCCCGTGTCACACGGTGAGGGCAGATTTATGGCTGATGTTGAAACTGTAAAAGAACTTGCAAAGAACGGTCAGATTGCAACACAGTATGTTGACCTTGCCGGCAACCCAAGCAGCGACATTGAGTTCAACCTCAACGGTTCTGTTTGTGCAATTGAGGGTATCACATCACCTGACGGCAGAGTTCTCGGTAAAATGGGACACAGCGAGAGAAAGGGCGAAAACCTTTACAAAAATGTTCCGTTCGCAAAAGACCAGCAGATTTTTGAAAGCGGCGTAAAATACTTCAAGTAATTTATAACCGAATCTTTTATATAAAAACTAAGGACATCCGTTTTTCGGATGTCCTTGTTGTTTGTGCGGTATAGTACGCAATAATATTGTATTGTTATTGTAGCGGCGAACGAGGTTCGCCACTACTGTATGGCAGTAGCTTTGTGACATTGAAATATAATTGGCAATGTTACGCTCGGGCATTTATAGCTTTGCATTTGTAAAACTGTCTGCACGAACGGGGGACGGCGACACGCAGACAATAGATGACTTACCGTAATCGGAAATGTTACGCTCGGGCATTTATAGCTTTGCATTTAAAAAACTGTCTGCACGAACGGGGGACGGCGACACGCCGTTAATAGATGCCTTGAACGGTGACTTCGCCTGAATTGATAAGTTTGGTGGTTTTGTCGGGAAGCTCTGCAATAAGCTCGCCGTTACGGTTAATTCCTACGGCTTTGGCTTTTACGGATCTGCCGTTGCGGCTGAATGTTATGGTTCTGCCGATTGTTGCGCAAAGGCTTGTGTATTCTTTTAACGCAGTGTCGGAGAGTTTTAAACCGTTTTTGATAAATTCTTCCTCAATGTGATTAAGTACACTGGCAAAGAATTTGTTCTTGTCAAAATGACCGCCTGTTGCAAGATAAATTGAAGTTGCCTTTTCTTTGATGTCATCGGGAAAATCCTGAGTATCGGCATTGATTCCGATGCCTGTAATTACATATTCAACGGCGTCAAATTCGGCACTCATTTCGGTTAGAATACCGACAAGCTTTTTCTTGCCGATGATGATATCGTTCGGCCATTTGATACGGCAGTCAAGTCCTGTGAACTCTCTGACAGCCTTGCAGACTGCAAGACCTGCAAGCGGAGTGATTGATGATACCTCGGACGGGGCAATCTTTGGTCTTAACAAGAATGAAAAGGTGATGCTGTCATCCTTTTTTGCTTTCCAAACTCTGCCGAGTCTGCCCTTGCCCTGAGTTTGTTCTCTGGCAACGGCAACCGTGCCGTTTTCGCAACCGTCTGCACCCAGCTTTTTGAGGTAATCGTTTGTTGAACCCACCTCGTCAAGGACGATGAGGTTTTTACCGATTACGGAGGTTTTCAGGTATTTTTCGATTGCAGGCTCGTTGAGGTGTGGCGGATAGGCAACAAGGCGGTATCCACGGTTTGTTACAGAGTCAATCTTGTAGCCCTGTTCCTTGAGACTGTTAATCGCTTTCCACACTGCCTGTCTTGACACACCAAGCTGTTCGGAAATTTCACTGCCCGAAACATAGCCGTCTGTTTTTGTTAAAAGTTCAATAATTTTCTTTTGCATAACATCACCGATTTTAAAATTTAATGAAAAAATTACGGACGATTCTAAACAAAATCGCCCGTTTTTGAATGTTAATTATTTACTTTTGTTTGCCGCAACAATTTTCTTGACTGCAATGCTTACTGCCGAACCGACAACAAAGCAAGCAATGATTTCAAGAATGCAGTTGATTGAAAGAGCAGGGATAACCACGGCTGTGATTACATTAAGTCCCATAACTTCGATACTGCCGAAAAGGATTGCCATAAAGCCAAGGAAGAAGGCTGTGTTCATAACAGGGCAGAGTATAGTAGCAATAAGGTCGTTAAGATTGAACTTGCCTACAGTTTTACCTTCAAATACCTTGCCCAGACCTTTTGCGATAAGTCCTGTGAACCAACCCATAAGAGCTCGTGCAACAACACAAATTATAAAGGTGTAAAACCAGTTGATTGAAAGCATTGCCGTGCCGAATGCGTCCATACCAAAGCATTGTACAAAGCTTGTGATACCAAAGAGTGTGCCGAGAATCAATCCTGCTGTAGGACCGAGAACGGTTGCACCGATTGCAATCGGAATGCAAAGGAATGAAATGGAAAGCGCACCGATCTTCAGATATCCGAGCGGTGTGAGCGCCATTACAAGCGTCAATGCGATAAGCACTGCAAGAATAACCATTCTTTGCACCTTTGAAAAGTTTCCTGTCTTGTTCATAAAAAATTCCTCCTGCTGTTTCCCTGCTCATTTTACGCAGGTGAAACGCAAATAATATTTACAAGGGGAGAACCCCGTTGCATCAAATTAATAATTCAAAAACAAGTTGTATATTAAATTGTCTTTATTTTTTATTTCTCTCGTAAATAATTTTGAGTCCGTCAAGAATAATATTCTCATCAAAGATAATATCGTGACGGCAGTTTTTGATTGCAAGCGGAGCAAGACCGCCTGTGGCAATAACCTTGCATTCTGTCTTGCATTCCTCGGTAAACATATCAACCATTCCGTCAAGCATACAGGCTGTTCCGAACATAATTCCCGAACGAATGCAGTCGGATGTGTTTGATGAAATTACCTTCTTTGGAGCTTTCATATCAACCGATGACAGCAATGCACCGTGATTTGTGAGTGCGTCAAGCGAAATTCCCATACCGGGGGCAATTGCACCGCCGTGATACGCGTTGCTTGCGTCAACATAGACAATTGCGGTTGCAGTTCCCATAAAAATCATAATGAGAGGACCGCCGTATTTTTCACACGCTCCCACACAGCCGGCAACGATATCTGCACCCAAGGTTTCGGGATGTTCTATCTTGATGTCAAGACCTGTCTTGAGTCCCGGACCGATGAGCAGACTTTTTCTGTCTGTAACGGTCATAATCGCACTTCTGAGGTTATATGTAAATTTCGGAACAACAGAGCTTATAATAGCGCCGTCAATGTTTTTTGCGTCGATGTTGTAAATCTGCAAAAAAGTGTAAAGTTCAACGGCAAGCTCGTCGCTTGTTTTGTTTTCATCGGTTGAAAAACGGAGTTTGAATTTTAAATTATCTCCGTCAAAAATACCGAGCTTGACATTGGTGTTTCCGACATCGGCCGCAAGCAGCATTACTGTTCCCTCCAAACGGTTTTCATAAATAAGCTCTTACAAAAGTTTAGATTTAATCGTACTTTACTTTGCTTATTATATCATAAAAAATTATTTCTTCAAGGGTGAATTTAAGGAATTTATCCGATTTTTGGAAAATCCAAAAAAATTGTTGAAATTTGCGTTGGTTTGTGTATAATTAAAATAGGTGCGCAGACACGGTCAAGTACTGCGCAAAATTCTGAAAGGAATGGTTTATTAAATGGATAGTTCAGAAATCAAGCAGCTCCAAATCCTTGCTGCAAAGTCAAGAATGGGCGCAATTCTCGGCACTTATCACGCCAAATCAGGTCATCCCGGCGGATCGCTTTCTGCGGCAGATATTTTCACATATCTCTACTTTAAGGAAATGAATGTTGATCCTAAAAATCCTGATATGCAGGACAGAGATCGTTTTGTTCTTTCAAAGGGTCACTGCTGTCCGGCTCTTTATGCAACACTTGCACTCAAGGGCTTTTTTGAATGGGACGAGCTTACTAAGCTCCGCCATGTGGGCGCAATGCTTCAGGGCCATCCCGATATGAAGGGTACTCCCGGTATTGATATGAGCACAGGCTCACTTGGTCAGGGCGTTTCGGCTGCCTGCGGTATGGCGCTTGCGGCTAAGCTTGATAACAAGAGCTATCGCACATATACGGTTCTCGGTGACGGCGAAGTTGAAGAAGGTCAGGTTTGGGAGGCTGCAATGTTTGCCGCTCACAACAAGCTTGACAACCTCGTTGTAATTGTTGACCAGAACGGACTTCAGATTGACGGTACTGTTGAAGAGGTTGCAGGCATTGAACCTCTCGATAAAAAGTTTGAAAGCTTCGGCTTTGAA
>ENA-ORNY01000142-ORNY01000142.1-human-gut-metagenome-genome-assembly--contig:-NODE-142-length-57780-cov-4.181776_pt1 | contig 57780 bp, 67 predicted proteins | sample MGYA00242122_ERZ509036 | MGnify/ENA primary metagenome ERZ509036 (study PRJEB26280, sample SAMEA2338696) | human gut metagenome | biome: human gut; feature: human-associated habitat; material: faeces... | reverse complement strand
AATATGCCTATTGAATGTACTAAATGAATTAAAAGAAGAATTAGATTTTAAAATATTTGTAGCACATATAAATCATATGATACGAAAAGAGGCAGACGAAGAAACTGAATATGTAAAAAGCTTTTGCAAAAACATAGGGGTAGAATGCTTTACAAAGAAAATAGATGTAGTAAAAATTGCAAAAGAATCAAAAATGGGAACAGAAGAAGCAGGGAGAAAAATAAGATATGATTTTTTTGAAAAGGTGTTAAAAAATACAGATTCAAATAAAATAGCAACAGCACATAATAATAATGACAAAGTAGAAACTATAATAATGAACATTTTAAGAGGAAGCGGAATATCTGGATTAAAAGGGCTAGACCCAATAAGGGAAAATAAATTTATAAAACCTTTAATAGAAGTATCAAGAGAAGAAATAGAAAACTATTGTGAAGAGAACAAACTAAATCCACGAATAGATAAATCAAATAATGAAAATATTTATACAAGAAACAAAGTAAGAAATTGTGTTATTCCGTATATAAAGAAGGAATTTAATCCAAATATATTAAAAACAATAAACAGATTATCAGAAGTGGCAACAGAAGAAAGTGAATATTTAAATAGGGTAACACAAAAAGCATTTGATGAAATATGTGTATCTCTAGAAAAAACTGTAGAAACACACGATTGTATACAAAAAAAAGCAAACAACCAAATAATTTTAGACCTAAAAAAATTCAACAACCTAGAATTAGTAATAAAAAGAAGGTTAATACTATATACTATTAATGAACTTTTAGGAACAACAGAAGGAATAGAAAAAGTAAATATAGATGATATAATTAAACTTTGTAACAATAATATAGGAAACAAATTTTTAAAACCAACAAAAAACATAAAAATTTTAGTAAAAAATAAAAAAATTTTTTTCACTCCTAACTATGACCTTCCGTAAGCAAAGCATTGATACGCAAAGAATAGAAGAAAAAACTTTGCAAAAAACTATTGAATAAAAAAAATGTATATGCTATATTGCATTATAGAAAAACAACATTATTAAACAGCAAATATTAGGATATTGGGATATATAGCACAGAAGACAAATTAATCCCATTACAGTAAAGGAGAAGGTAAAATGAAGAAAAGTTTAAAAACATTAGCAATGTGGTTAATAATGGGGATAATACTTATAGTATTAATTTCATCAATACTGGATAATTCACAAACAAAAATGACTTATTCAGAATTAATGATAGAAATTGAAAGCGGAAAAGTAGAAAATATAGAAATATCAGCAGATGGAAAAAAGGCTTATGTAGTATTAAAAGCAAATCCTAAAATAGAAAAGGAAGTTAACATACCAAGTTTAGATAGCTTTATGGATAAGGTAAGTAGTCATCTAGTAGATGGAAGTCTTACATTAGAAGAAAGATCACAATCAGCAATAATTACAATGCTTAGCTTGCTTTCACCATTTGGAATACTAATTATTTTCTTTGTATTTTGGTTCTTGTTTATGGGAAATAGCCAAGGAAATGCAGGAAACAAAACAATGTCATTTGGAAAAAGTAGAGCTAGAATGATGGGAACAGGAGAAAAAACAAGAGTAACATTTGATGATGTAGCTGGGGTAGATGAAGAAAAAGAAGAATTAGAAGAAATAGTAGAATTTTTAAAATCACCTAAAAAATTTACAGATATGGGAGCTAGAATTCCAAAGGGAGTTTTATTAGTAGGTCAACCTGGTACAGGTAAAACATTACTTGCAAAAGCAGTTGCAGGTGAGGCCGGAGTTCCATTTTTTATAATAAGTGGTTCAGACTTCGTAGAAATGTTTGTTGGTGTAGGTGCATCAAGAGTAAGAGATTTATTTGACCAAGCAAAGAAAAATGCTCCATGTATTATATTTATAGATGAGATTGATGCAGTAGGACGTCAAAGAGGAGCTGGACTTGGTGGAGGACATGATGAAAGAGAACAAACATTAAACCAATTATTAGTTGAAATGGATGGATTTGGAAGCAACGAAGGAGTAATAGTTTTAGCAGCAACAAATAGACCAGACGTATTGGATAAAGCTTTATTAAGGCCAGGAAGATTTGACAGACAAATAGTAGTATCAGCACCAGACGTAAAAGCAAGAGAACAAATACTAGAAGTTCATAGCAGAAAGAAAAAAATTGCAGATGATGTTGATTTAAAAACAATAGCAAAAAATACAGCTGGATTTTCAGGTGCAGATTTAGAGAATGTGTTAAACGAAGCAGCATTACTTGCTGCAAGAAGAGATAAAAAAGAAATAACAATGGCAGAAATAGAAGATGCAATGGTAAAAGTTACAATGGGACCAGAAAAGAAGAGTAGAGTAAGAAGCGAAAAAGAAAACAAATTAGTAGCATTCCATGAAGCAGGTCATGCAGTAGTAAGCAAATTCTTACCAACACAAGATACAGTACATCAAATTTCAATAGTACCTCGTGGCATGGCAGGCGGATATACAATGTATAAACCAGACGAAGATAAAAATTTCATGTCAAAAACAGAAATGGAAGAAACTATTATATCATTACTAGGAGGAAGAGTTGCGGAGCAATTAGTATTAAATGATATATCAACAGGAGCAAGCAACGATATAGAAAGAGCATCTAAAATCGCAAGAGATATGGTTACAAGATACGGAATGAGTGATAAAATAGGAACAATAACATTTGGTTCAGGACAAGAAGAAGTATTTTTAGGTAGAGATTTAGCACAAACTAAAAATTTTAGTGAAGAAACAGCAGCAAAAATAGATGAAGAAGTAAAAAGAATAATAGACGAAGCATATAACAAAGCAAAAACAATATTAAGTAATAATATGGATAAATTATCAAAAGTAGCACAAGTATTGTTAGAAAAAGAAAAAATAGACGGGGATGAATTTGCAGCAATATTTGAGGAATAATTATAGTATAATAAGCCTTCCATTATGGGAGGCTTAAATTTTTTATTTACAGATGTTGACATAAAATGTAAAAAGTGGTACAATTAATATAATCAAAAAGATTTGGCGTGCACAAAAATAAATTAAGCAATTCGAAAAACCAAATAAATATATTTATAAGGGAGGTTGATATTATGAGTCAAACTTTAAAATCTAGAATTTCAGTAATAATATTAATAACATTACTATTATCTTTAATGAGTACAATGTGTTTTGCAGCAGAAGCTAATGCTACAGAACCAACAAAAGAGGAAATTACAACAGAACCAGTTGAAGCAAAATTAAATACAAAAATTTATTTCGAAGGAAAAACTTATACATTCCATAACGGAAAAAGAGTAAGAAAAACATACGAAGAAGGAACACTAGGTTGTGGTATAGTAAGTATAATAGTTCCAAATAAAGAATATGGTGTTTATGTATCTGGTGAAGGATGGATTTCTGAAAAACAAATAAAAAATCAAGAACAATATATAACATTAACATTTGACAAAATAGAAAATGGATTAGGTTCAACTTTAAAAGTTAATGGTGAATTTGTAAAAGCAGAAAGTAGCAACAACGGAATAATCACATACAAAGATGGTGTACTAGAAGCAAAAGCAAATGGTACAACAACAATAAACTTTACAACAAAAGAAGGTAAAGAAATCGAAGTATTAGCAACAGTTTATAATGGAGAAGTTGAATTAAATATTCCAGAAAAATCAGTATCATTGGAAGGAAAGATAAATGCTGATCTTGCAGACAAAAAAGTAAATATTAAAGCTGAAGGAGATGCAAATGCAGCATTAAAAATAGAAAATGGTTCAATCGGTGTAGAAGCAGAAGGAAATGGTAATATCAAAGCAACTGTAGAAGATAAAGAAGTTCTAGATGCAAACTTTAATGCAAAAGGAAGCGCTACAGCAAGCAAAGATGGAATTGAAGCAGAATCAAAAGCAAGTCAAACAATTAAATTATTGCAAAAATTAACAATTAAATTAAATGAAAGTGCAAATGCACATATTAACAAAGAAGAAGTTGGAGCAGGAGTAGGTGCAGATGCATCAGTAAATGATAGAGAAGTAATTTCAGGAGATGCTGCAATGAAATATGAATATGGAGCAGAAGACCCAACAGGAACAGCACATTTAGATGTATTAGATAGAAGTTTAGTTAATGTTGAAGATAAAACAGTTCCAATAATAAGCGCTTTAAAAGCATTATTATCAAAAATTAAATAGTACAAAATTTGATTAAAGATACCGTCTCGAATTTAGTTCGAGGTGGTATTTTTTTTAAAATATATTGATTTTATTTCAATAAATGTATATACTAATAATGTTAAAAAATGCAAAGGAGAAAAAATAATGAAAAGAAAAAGTATAATAATTGCAAGTTTGTTTTTATTTGTAATATTATTAACAACAAAAGTAAATGCGGCAGATGAAGCTTGTAAGATTAGCTTGTCAGCAGATAAAACAACAGTAGAACAAGGAGATACAGTTACAATAAATGTATTGATTTCAAATGTTACAAAATCAACAGGAATAGGCCAGTTTTATGGAATATTAGAATATCCAGAAAACATATTTGAACCTGTGCTAGATGATGATACAAGTATTAAATCTGATTATACAGAATATGCAAATTATTCTATATTATATAGTGGAAGACAAGATGATACAAATAAAAATCCATGGTATATAGTACTTGTAAAACAAGGTAATCAAAATGGATTCTTAGCAAGTATGGACACAAAATTTTCTAGTGATTCTAATGGAGCAAAAGAAATAAAACCAGGCGAGTCACAAATAATAGGAAAAATAAAATTAAAAGTAAAAGATAGTGTTGCAGGAACTACTACAAAAGTCCTTTTATCAGATATGGAGGTTTTTGGACCAGAAACAACAGGAGATACAACAACAGATACTCCAAAGGGAGATGCCATTTCAGACGCTAGCATAAGCTTAACAATAAAAGAACCTACAAAAGATGGAACACCTATAGTTTCGGATATACCCAAAAGTGAAGTTAAACAAAATCAAAACAAAAATGCTAATATAGCAAGTAATGAAGTTCCATACACAGGAATAGAAGATACAATACCAGTAATATTTATACTAGCAATAATTTCTGTTCTTGCATATATAAACTATAAAAAATATAAAAATATTTAAATAAATAACCAGTCTAAATGACTGGTTATTTTAGTTTACAACTAATTTGCTTTGCCTTTGATAAAGTTTTTTAATACTTCAATTAATTGGAGCTTTTCAACAGATTGAACTTTTTTTGCTAAACTTTCTGCTGTTTCATCAGCTGAAAGTTTAACTTTTGCCTGAGCTATAATATTTCCCTCATCATAATTACTATTTACGAAATGGACAGTAGGACCACTAAATTCTTCTTTTGCTTCTACAACTGCTTTGTGAACATTCATACCATACATCCCCTTACCACCAAATTTAGGTAAAAGTGATGGGTGAGTATTTATAATAGTATATTTGCTTATTAACCTATTGCCAATTAATTTTAAATAACCAGCTAAAACAATCAAATCAATACTATAATTGCTCAAAACATTATCTAGTTCTGTGTCAATTTCTTCTTTGCTCTTTCCAACAATAACATAAGTTGGAATATTACTGCTTTTAGCTCTCTCAAGAGCATAAGAGTTTGGATTATCAGAAACAACTAGATTAATTTTGGCATTTAAATCTCCGAGTATTTATACTATCAATAATAGCTTGCAAAGTAGAACCATTTCCGAGAAGCAAAAACTACTAAATTATACATAAAAACACGACCTTTCAAAATATAATAGAATTATAACATTATAAATAGAAAAAGACAAATTGGAGTTTGTTTAATTGATGTGAGAGGTGGGATTTATTACAAACGCTGTAGGGGTCGCACTCCCGGGCGACCCGAAGACATCGTAGGCTTTGCAATATACATAGTTTACAACAATTTAATTGCGGGTCGCCGAGGACGGCGACCCCTACAAAGTTTGCAATATATTTTCTCAAAAATTAAAATAATAAAAACAGAAAAAAATGTCAAATTTTAAAAAACTATATACAATTTTAAAATTTACAATTATAATAAATCTATGTTAAAAATTATAATGGAGGAACTTTTAATGTTTGATAATGTCAAAGAAGAATGTGGAGTATTTGGAGTATACTCAAACAAACCTGAAAAACTTGCATATATGACTTGCATAGGTTTATCTGGTTTACAACACAGGGGAGAAGAAAGCTGTGGAATTGCAGTAAATACTGATGGAGTAATATCTTATCATAAAGAACCAGGATTAGTTTCAGAAGTGTTCACTAATGAGGTTTTAGATAATCTTCCAGAAGGAAATATGTCAATAGGACATGTTAGATATTCAACAACGGGTTCGGCTAAAAGAGAAAATGCCCAACCAATAGTAATAAGACATAAAAAAGGAAATTTGGCAGTAGTACATAATGGAAATATTACTAATGCAATAGAATTAAAACAAGAATTAGAAGATAATGGAGCAATATTTACAACAACAAGCGATACAGAGGTTATTTGCCATATTATTGTAAGAGAAAGATTAAAAGCAAAATCAACAGAAGAGGCAATTGCAAATACAATGAAAGTTTTGAAAGGTTCATATTCTTTAATAATAATGTCACCTCAAAAGTTGATAGCATGTAGAGATCCGCAAGGATTTAGACCATTGTGTATGGGAAAATTAGGTGATGATATTGTGTTCGCTTCAGAAAGCTGTGCATTAGATATATGTGGCGCAGAATTTATAAGAGATGTAAAGCCAGGAGAAATAGTTGTAGTAAAAGATGGAAAAGTAAAATCAATAGACTATGATAGCAAAGAGAAAAAAGGAATGTGCGTATTTGAATATATATATTTTGCAAGACCAGATTCAATATTAGAAGGAATGAGTGTACATGAATTTAGAGAAAAAGCAGGAAGATTTTTAGCAACACAAATGCCAGTTGATGCTGATATTGTAGCAGCAGTACCAGATTCAGGAATAGATGCAGCATTAGGATATTCAAAAGAATCAAAAATACCATATGATTTAGTATTTACAAAAAGTAAATATATAGGAAGAACATTTATACAGAACACACAAAACAAAAGAAAAAAATTAGTAGCATTAAAACTAAATCCATTAAAGAATAGCATAAAGGGAAAGAATAGTATTAATAGATGACTCAATTGTAAGAGGAAATACATTAATAGGAATAATAAAAACTCTTAGAAAAGCAGGAGCAAAAGAAATTCATTTAAGAATTGCAGCACCAGCATTTATAGATATATGCTATTTCGGAACAGACATAGATAGCAAAGAAAACCTGATTGCAAATGGAAGAACTGTTGAAGAAATAAGAGAAATTATAGGAGCAGACACCTTAGAATATTTAAGCATAGACAATTTAAAAGAAATAACAAAAGGATGTAATATAGATGATTTTTGTATGGGATGTTTTACAGGGAAATATCCAATCGAAGTACCAAAAGAAATCAAAAAAGATAGATTTGAAGAAAAAATTCAAAAATAGGGGGTAAAAAAATGGATTGTAGTTGTGGAAATAATCCAAAAGATGAAGAGATGAACAGCATCCTAGAAAAATATTCAAAAGACAAAAGTAATTTAATACAAATATTAAATGAAGTTCAAGAGAATTATGGATACATTCCAAAATATTCTCAAATATCGATTTCAGAATATTTAGACATTCCACTTGCTGAAATTTATGGTGTGATTACATTTTATGCAAGATTTACATTAAAACCAAAAGGAAAATATAATATAGCAGTATGTTTAGGGACAGCATGCTTTGTAAAAGGATCAGAGAAAGTATTAGATAAAGCAAAGGAAATTTTAAAAATAGACGTAGGAGAAACAACAGAAGATGGAAAGTTTTCACTAGAAGCAACAAGATGTATAGGAGCATGTGGATTAGCGCCAGTATTTACAGTAAATGAAGAAGTTTATGGAAAAGCAACACCAGAATTAATGGAAAAGGTAATTGCAGAATACAAAAATAGATAATGTAAAGCAATTGATGGAAAGTAGACCTGTAGGGGTCGCCGCCCTCGGCGACCCGCACCTCAAAGAAATTGCTAAAATTTATATTATAGGAGGTCAAAATGAAATCACTAGAAGAAATAAGAAAAATAAGAGAAGAAAAAAGAAAAGAACTTGATTTACGTGTTAATTTAAAAGCAAATACAAGAGAAAAACATATTTTAGTGTGTCATGGTACAGGATGTACATCTTCTAAATCACCTAAAATAATAGAGAATTTTAGAAAAATAATAGATGAAAAGGGCATAAAAAATGTAAGAGTTATACAAACTGGTTGCTTTGGACTATGCGCAAAAGGACCAATAGTTATAATAAGGCCAGAGGATACTTTTTATGCTATGGTAAAACCAGAAGATTGTGAAGAGATAATAAATACGCATATTTTAGAAGGAAAGACAGTAGAGAGATTGCTTTGTAAAGATATTAACAATTCAGTAGTTCAAAGATTAGATGAATTAACTTTTTATAAAAAACAAGAAAGAATTGCATTAAAAAATTGTGGAATAATAGATCCAGAGAATATTGATGAGTATATAGCATTTGATGGATACAAAGCATTGGAAAAAGTATTATTTGAAATGAGTCAAGATGATGTTATAAATGAAATAACAGATTCTGGACTTCGTGGTAGAGGTGGAGCAGGATTCCCAACAGGTAAGAAATGGTATTTTACTAAAATAGCAGAAGGAGATCAAAAGTATGTAGTATGTAATGCGGACGAGGGAGATCCAGGTGCATTTATGGATAGGAGCATATTAGAAGGTGATCCACACTCTGTAATAGAAGCAATGATGATTGCTGGATATGCAGTTGGTGCAAATAAAGGATATATTTATGTAAGAGCAGAATATCCAATAGCTGTACATAGATTTCAAACTGCAATAAATCAAGCAAAAGAATATGGAATATTAGGTAAAAATATATTTGGAACAGACTTTAGCTTTGATTTAGAAATAAGACTTGGAGCAGGTGCGTTTGTTTGTGGAGAAGAAACAGCACTTTTAGAATCAATAGAAGGGAGAAGTGGTAGGCCAAGATTAAAACCACCATTCCCAGCAAACTGTGGATTATGGCAAAAGCCAACACTAATAAATAACGTAGAAACATATGCGAATATAACAAAAATAATTTTAAATGGTGCAAAATGGTATAGCTCAATAGGAACAGAAAAATCAAAAGGAACAAAAGTATTTGCATTAGGTGGAAATGTTGTAAACGTAGGGCTTGTAGAAGTACCAATGGGAACAACTTTAAGAGAAATTGTATTCGATATAGGTGGAGGAATTCCTGGAGGGCATAAATTTAAAGCAGCACAAACAGGAGGACCATCAGGTGGATGTATACCAGCAGAACATCTGGATACACCAATAGATTATGAATCATTATCGCAAATAGGTTCAATGATGGGATCTGGTGGACTAATTGTAATGGATGATACAAAATGTATGGTGAATCTTGCAAAATTCTATTTAGGATTTACAGTAGATGAATCATGCGGAAAATGTACCCCATGTAGAATTGGAACTAAAAGAATGCTAGAAATCCTAGAAAAAGTTACAGAAGGAAACGGAGAAACAGAAGATTTAGAAAAATTAGAAAGACTTGCAAAAACAATACAAAAAGCTTCTGTATGTGGACTTGGCCAAACAGCACCAAACCCAGTACTTAGCACAATGAAATATTTTAGAGATGAATACATTACACATATAAGAGATAAAAAATGTCCTGCAAAAGAATGTAAAGCATTAAGAGCAATAGAAATTGACCCAGAAAAATGTAGGGGTTGTGGAATTTGTAAAAAGAATTGCCCAGTAAATGCAATAACAGGAGAAGTAAAACAACCACACAAAATAGATGAGGATGTTTGTATTAAATGTGGTACATGTATTAGTAAATGCCCATTTAAAGCTATATCTAAGTAAAAAAAATCATCTTGCGTTGTTAAACTTCGCAAAAATTGATGTGTAGGGGCAGACCTCTGTGACTGCCCAGAACAGAAGGGAGAGAAGCAGTATGTCAGAAATGATTAACCTAAAAATAGATGGAATAGATGTAGAAGTGCCAAAAGGTACAACAATACTTCAAGCAGCTAAAAAAGCAAATATAGATATTCCAACCTTATGCTATCTAAAAGAAATAAATGAAATAGGAGATTGTAGAATTTGTATAGTAGAAGTAGAAGGAAGAAGAGGGTTTGCAACATCTTGTATTCAACAAGCAGAAGAGGGGATGGTAGTACATACACACTCAAAGCAAATTATGGAAGCAAGAAGAGTAATACTAGATTTAATATTATCTAATCATCAAAGAGATTGCTTAACATGTACAAGAAATGGAAGTTGTGAGTTACAAACACTAGCAATGAAATTTAATGTAATGAATGTTAAATATGAAGGGGAAAAATCAATTCACAAAATAGATGACTTGTCACCTTCAATAGTAAGAGATTTTAATAAATGTATACTTTGTAGAAGATGTATATCAACATGTAAAAAAGTTCAGAAAATAGGAGCGATAGATTGTGTAAACAGAGGGTTTAGCTCTTGTGTATCAACAGTTGGAGACCATAGTTTAAATGATGTTAACTGTACATTTTGTGGGCAATGTATTACAGCATGCCCAGTTGGAGCACTTCGCGAAAAAGATAGCACAGATTTAGTATGGGAAAAGCTAAAAGATGAAGATACATTTGTTGTAGTACAAACAGCACCTGCAGTTAGAGCAGCACTTGGAGAAGAATTTGGAATGAAAATAGGGACAAATGTAACAGGAAAAATGGTAACAGCACTTAAAAAATTAGGATTTAATAAAGTGTTTGATACAAATACTGGTGCAGATTTAACAATAATGGAAGAAGCAAACGAATTTATCCAAAGATTTACACAAGGTGGAACGTTACCAATGATTACATCTTGTAGCCCTGGTTGGGTAAAATACATAGAAATGAATTATCCAGAATTACTTTCACATTTATCAAGTTGTAAATCACCACATGAAATGTTTGGAGCAATATTAAAATCGTATTATGCTTCAAAAGCTGGAATAGATCCAAAGAAGATGTTTGTTGTATCTGTAATGCCATGTATAGCTAAAAAGTTTGAGAGACAAAGAGAAGAAATGAAAAACGAAGAATTAGATAATGTAGATGCAGTACTTACAACACGTGAACTTGCAAGAATGATAAAACAAGCAAATATAGATTTTGTGGAATTAGAAGATAGCGAATTTGACGACCCAATGGGAGAAGCAACAGGTGCGGGAGCTATATTTGGAACAACAGGAGGAGTAATGGAAGCAGCACTTCGTACAGCATATGAAACAATAACAGGTGAAGAACTAAAAAAATTAGATTTTGAAGCAGTAAGAGGAGAAGAAGGAATAAAAAAAGCAACAGTAAAAATTGGAGATAACGAAGTAAAAGTTGCAGTAGCACATGGTTTAGCAAATGCACAAAAAATAATGGAAGAAATAAAATCAGGAAAAGCAGAATATCAATTTGTAGAAATAATGGCTTGCCCAGGAGGATGTGTAATGGGTGGAGGACAGCCAATTAAAACATCAAAACAAAGAAGTGAATATGATATAAGAAAATTAAGAGCAGATTGCTTATATGGTATTGACGAAAAAAGTACAATAAGAAAATCACACGAAAATCCAACAATTAAAAAATTGTATAAAGAATTCCTAGAAGAACCAGGTAGCCATAAAGCACACGAACTATTACATACAACGTATCATAAGAGAAACAAATATAACATATAATTTACAAAAATAAGATTTGAAAAACTGTCAAAAAAGCAATTGACAGTTTTTTCCTTTGGATGTATAATAAGCACAATAAATGAAATAATTAACAAAACAGAATATCTACTAATGTTTCCATACATGGGAAGAAAAATCCCGGAATTTGATAACACAAATTTCAGAGAACTAATATATAAATCATATAGAATTCTTTATAAAGTTAATTCTAACATTTATATCTTAAATGTTTTTCACCATTCTAGAGATTTTTTAAATTCAGTAAATATCATTAACAATTAATTTCCAAAACTAATAAATAACCAAAAAATAATTTATGCATTTATTTAATTAATTTAAAATATAATTTATATTATGATTAAAGTGTTTAAAATAAGAACAATATTAAAAACATTAATTCTATTAACTGCTATAGTTGTAAGTATATTAGTAATAAAAAACAAAGTAGAAAATGCAAAAGTTGTTGCAACGTCATCTAATAATAAACAAAAATATAAAATACTAGTTGATGTAGAAGACTCAAAATTATATTTATTTGAAAATGGCGAATTAAAAAAAGAATATAAATGCTCAGGAGGAAAATGGTCTACACCTTCGCCAATAGGAACATGGACTGTAACATCAAAAGCAAAATGGGGAGAAGGATTTGGACGGAAGTTGGCTTGGACTTAATGTACCATGGGGAAAATTTGGAATACATGGAACGCTAGATCCACATTCAGTAGGATGGGCGAGCTCACATGGATGTATAAGAATGAATAACAGTGAAGTTGCAGAACTATATAAAATAGTGCCGGTTGGAACAAAGGTTACAATTGTAGACGGAGTATATGGACCATTTGGTAAAGGATTTAGAGATTTAAAATCTGGAATGTATGGAGCAGATGTAATGGAAATTCAGAAAAAATTAAAAGAATTAGGCTTTTTTGTCCGGAAATCCTAATGGAAAATTTGGAGCAGAAACAGAAAATGCAATACAAAAATATTGTAAAGAAAATAATTTGTATTTAAGAAAAATAATAAATATAGAATTACAAAAACATATGGGCTTTGAATTAATTGATTAAAATAAGAAAATATAAAAAATATTTTACAAATTGTTGACAATCCACATTTACCTATGATATTATTATATGGCACATATTTTGTAAATTGGAAATATGTAGCTCTTATATATTAAGGGTGATTAAAATAAGCAATAAAAGTAGTATAATTAGATAATTTAAAAAAGTGTAGGGACGTAAGACTTACAGACGTCCATAGAGTTAAAAAATAATAAAATCTCCTACACTTTTTTGTATTGCTCAAAAATTAAGTAAAGAGGAATTAAACATTTAGTCAATGTAATAAAAATCAAAATCGATTTAGGGCAGTAAGGTTTTGAGGACTATAATATACTAATGTTTAAGAGGGACTTTATTTAATAAAAGTTAGAATTTTATTTCTACATAAATATATCTGCTCAAACAATAATTATGAAGTGCGAAGTGCAAAAAGCACACTTCCCACATCAAAAAAGGGAGTTGATTTATTTGCTAACAGACTTAAATTATGAAAAGACAACAAGAAAAACATTTGCAAGAATTGGCGATTTTATAGAAATGCCAAATCTTATTGAAGTTCAAAAAGATTCTTATGACTGGTTTGTAAAAGAAGGATTAGGAGAGGTATTAAAAGATATTTCACCAATCGTTGATTACTCTGGAAATTTAGTTCTTGAATTTTTCGATTATTACATGGAAGAAAAAACAAAATATTCATTAGAAGAAGCAAAAGAAAGAGATGCAACTTACTCTACAAGATTACATGTAAAAGTAAGGCTTATTAATCGTGAAACAGGAGAAATAAAAGAACAAGAAATTTACTTAGGTGATTTCCCATTAATGACAGACAGTGGTACATTCGTAATAAATGGTGCAGAGAGAGTTGTAGTAAGCCAATTAGTACGTTCACCAGGATGTTATTATGAATCAGACTATGATAAAGCTGGTAAAAAATTGTACAAGGCTACGGTTATGCCAATTAGAGGAGCATGGCTAGAGTATGAAACAGACAGCAATGACATATTCTATGTAAGAATAGATAGAACAAGAAAATTACCTGTAACAGTTCTTTTAAGAACAATTGGATTAGTTACAGATGACCAAATTGTTGAACTATTTGGAGAAGATGAAAAAATACTTGCTACTATAGCAAAAGACACAGTAAAAACAAGTGAAGAAGCAATAGTAGAAATATACAAAAAATTAAGACCAGGAGAACTTCCAACAGTAGATGCAGCAAGAAACTTATTTAACAATTTATTCTTTGATCCAAGAAGATATGATTTAGCAAAAGTAGGAAGATATAAATTTAATAAAAAATTAAATTTAGCATCAAGAATTGCTGGACAAGTAGCATTTAACGACATAATGAATAACGAAACAGGAGAAATATTAGTAGAAAAAGATAGTGTTATTTCAAAAGAAGCAGCAAAAGAAATTCAAAACTCAGGAATAAACATTGTTGATGTAAAAGTAAATGACAAAAAAGTAAGAATAATAGGAAATGGAACAGTAGATATCAATTCATATGTAGACACAGAAAAACTAGGAATAAAAATTAAAGAACTAGTAAATTACGAAGTGTTAAAAAATATTTTAGACAACACAGAAGAAAAAGACTTAAAGAAAGTAATAGAAGAAAGAGAAGAAGAATTAGTACCAAAACATATTGTAACAGAAGACATGATTTCATCAATCAACTACTTATTAAACTTACAATATGATTTAGGAAAAGTTGATGATATAGATCACTTAGGAAATAGACGTATAAGATGTGTTGGTGAATTACTACAAAACCAATTTAGAATAGGTCTTACAAGATTAGAAAGAGTTGTTCGTGAAAGAATGACAATACAAGACTTAGATGTTATAACACCACAAACATTAATAAATACAAAACCAATAACATCATCAATAAGAGAATTCTTTGGTAGTTCACAATTATCACAATTTATGGACCAAACAAACCCATTATCAGAATTAACACATAAAAGAAGAATTTCAGCATTAGGACCTGGTGGACTTTCTAGAGAAAGAGCAGGATTCGAAGTACGTGACGTTCACTATACACACTATGGAAGACTTTGCCCAATAGAATCTCCAGAAGGACCAAACATTGGATTAATTTCTGCACTTTCAACATTTGCAGTAATAAATGAATATGGATTTGTAGAAACACCATATAGAAAAATAGATCCAAAAACACACAAAATAACAGACGAAGTTGTATATATGACAGCTGACGAAGAAGATGGATGCGTTATAGCACAAGCAACAGAGCCAATGACAAAAGACGGAAAATTCAAAAATAAGATGGTAAGGGTAAGATACTTAGATGAAGTAACAGAAGTTGAACCAGATAGAGTAGATTACGTAGATGTATCACCAAAACAATTAGTATCAGTTGGTGCAGCTATGATACCATTCTTAGAGCATGATGATGCTAACCGTGCATTAATGGGAGCAAACATGCAACGTCAAGCAGTTCCTCTAATGATTACAGATTCGCCAATAGTTGGAACAGGTATAGAATATAAAGCAGCAAAAGACTCAGGAATAACAGTACTTGCAAAACATGATGGTGTAGTAGAAAAAGTTACTGGTGACGAAATAATTATAAAAACAAAATCAGGAGAAAAAGATACATACAGATTACGTAAGTTCAAAAGAACAAATGGTGGAACATGTATTAACCAACATCCAATAGTTGTAAAAGGAGAAAAAGTTAAAGCAAGAGATGTAATAGCAGATGGACCTTCTACACAAAATGGAGAAATGGCACTTGGTAAAAATGTTCTTATAGCTTTCACAACTTGGGAAGGTTATAACTACGAGGATGCTATATTATTAAGTGAAAGATTAGTAAAAGAAGATGTTTATACATCTATACATATAGAAGAATATGATTGCGAATGTCGTGATACAAAACTTGGAGCAGAAGAAATAACAAGAGATATTCCAAATATAGGTGAAGAAAACTTAAAAGACTTAGACGAAAACGGAGTTATAAGGATTGGTGCAGAAGTAAGACCAGGAGATATATTAGTAGGAAAGGTTACTCCAAAAGGAGAAACAGAGTTATCAGCAGAAGAAAGATTACTTCGTGCAATATTTGGAGAAAAAGCAAGAGAAGTAAGAGATACATCTTTAAGAGTACCACATGGAGAAGCTGGAACAATAGTAGATGTAAAAGTTTACAATAGAGACAATTCAGACGAACTTGGACCTGGAGTAAATGAAGTAATTAGAGTATATATAGCTCAAAAAAGAAAAATATCAGTTGGAGACAAAATGGCCGGACGTCATGGTAACAAAGGTGTTATTTCAAGAATATTACCAGTTGAAGATATGCCATTTATGCCAGATGGAACACCAGTTGATGTTGTTCTAAACCCATTAGGTGTGCCTTCTCGTATGAACTTAGGTCAAGTTTTGGAAGTTCATCTAGGTGCAGCTGCAAGATTACTAGGAATAAAAGTTGCAACACCAGTATTTGACGGTGCAACAGAAGAAGATATAGTTGAATTATTAAAAGAGTCTGGACTATCAGAAGATGGTAAAACAATACTTTATGATGGAAGAACAGGAGAACCATTTGATAAACCAATTACAGTTGGTGTAATGTACATGTTAAAACTTCACCACTTAGTTGATGACAAAATACATGCTCGTTCAACTGGACCATACTCATTAGTAACACAACAACCTCTAGGAGGTAAAGCTCAATTTGGTGGACAAAGATTTGGAGAGATGGAAGTTTGGGCACTAGAAGCATATGGTGCTGCATACACATTACAAGAAATCTTAACAATCAAATCTGATGATGTTGTAGGAAGAGTAAAAACTTACGAAGCAATAGTTAAAGGAGAAAACGTTCCAGAACCAGGAGTACCAGAAAGCTTTAAAGTTTTAGTAAAAGAACTACAAAGTTTAGGACTAGATGTTCGTCTATATTCAGAAGATGACAAAGAATTAGAGCTAAAAGAAAATATAGATGAAGGAATAGATTTTAACTTAGAAGAATTAAATAAAGTATTGCCAGAAGAAACAGCAGTTAATGATGAAGACTTAGAAGAATTTTCGACAGAAGAACTAGATGACGAAGAGCCACTAGACGAAGATGATTTGTTAGATGATGAAATGTTTGATAACGATTTAGGAAAAGACAATTTATTAAATGATGACGACATAATGGACGAATAAAAATTAAAATGCGAAAATATGGGCGCATGATTGCGCCCAAAACAAAAATTTAATTGAATAGAACAATATAAAATAAAATTAAATCACAAGAAGGAATTGTTCGAGCAGTGTATATTTAATTTTAGAGATATTGTGGCCTAAGGCAGGGGCGCATAAGTGTACCTGCAAGAATGAAAAATGAAGAATAAATAATACAAAAATTCTTTAAATTTTTGAAGGGGGAAGAAAACCTTAATGGAAAACAAAGAAGTAAAAGATGAATTAGAAATATTCAACAAATTAAAAGTTGGGCTAGCATCTGATGACAAAATAAGAGAATGGTCAAAAGGTGAAGTAAAAAAACCAGAGACAATCAATTATAGGACATTAAAACCAGAAAAAGATGGATTGTTCTGCGAAAAAATATTTGGACCTACAAAAGACTGGGAATGTCATTGTGGAAAATATAAAAGAGTAAGATATAAAGGAATAATATGCGACAGATGTGGTGTTGAAGTAACAAAATCAAAAGTAAGACGTGAAAGAATGGGACATATAGAACTTGCTGCACCAGTTGCACACATTTGGTATTTTAAAGGAATTCCAAGTAGAATAGCTTTAGTATTAGATATTTCACCAAGAAGCCTAGAAAAAGTTATATACTTTGCATCTTACATAGTAATAGATAAAGGAACATCAGACTTAACAAAATGCCAGATCTTAACAGAAAAAGAATACAGAGAAGCAGAAGAAAAATTTGGTAAAGGTTCATTTGTTGCTAAAATGGGAGCAGAAGCAATAAGAACATTATTGCAAGAAGTTGATATAGAAAAATTATCAGCAAAACTTAAAAAAGAAATAGAAAAAGCAAGTGAACAAAAAAGAGCAAAACTTATAAAAAGATTAGATACAGTAGAAAGTTTTAGACTATCTGGTAACAAACCAGAATGGATGATAATGAGTGTTATTCCAGTAATACCACCAGAGTTAAGACCAATGGTTCAATTAGATGGTGGAAGATTTGCTACATCAGATTTAAATGATTTATATAGAAGAGTTATAAACAGAAACAATAGATTAAAAAGATTATTAGAATTAGGTGCACCAGAAATAATTGTAAGAAACGAAAAAAGAATGTTACAAGAATCTGTAGATGCATTAATAGATAATGGAAGACGTGGAAGACCAGTAACAGGTGCCGGAAATAGAGCATTAAAATCTTTATCAGATATGCTAAAAGGAAAACAAGGACGTTTCCGTCAAAACTTATTAGGAAAACGTGTTGACTACTCAGGACGTTCAGTTATTGTTGTAGGACCAGAACTAAAAATTTATCAATGTGGACTTCCAAAAGAAATGGCAATAGAGCTATTTAAACCTTTTGTAATGAAAGAATTAGTTGGAAGAGGATTAGCACACAACATAAAAAATGCAAAAAGAATGGTAGAAAAATTAAGACCAGAAGTATGGGATATATTAGAAGAAGTAATTACTGATCATCCAGTAATGCTAAACCGTGCTCCTACACTACATAGACTAGGTATTCAAGCATTTGAGCCAGTATTAGTAGAAGGAAGAGCAATAAAACTTCATCCATTAGTTTGTACAGCATTCAATGCTGACTTCGACGGTGACCAAATGGCAGTTCACGTTCCATTATCACCAGAAGCACAAGCAGAAGCAAGATACTTAATGTTATCTGTAAACAACCTTTTAAAACCACAAGATGGTAAACCAGTTACAGTACCAACACAAGATATGATACTTGGTAGTTACTATCTAACAATGCAAATAGATGGGGAAAAAGGTGAAGGTATGTACTTTAAAGACGTTGACGAAGCATTACTTGCTTACCAAAACGGAGACGTTGGATTACATGCAAAAATAAAAGTAAGAGTAACAAAGGAAATAGATGGAGAAAAGAAAACAAAAACAATAGTAGCAACAGTAGGAAGACTTATATACAATGAAGAAATTCCACAAGATTTAGGATTTGTAGATAGAACAGATCCAGAAAAAGAATTTGACCTAGAAATAGACTTTGCAGTTATGAAAAAGAATCTAGGAACAATTATTGCGAAATGTATAGATAAACATGGATTAAACAGATCAGCAGAATTACTAGACTATATTAAAGCATTAGGATATAAATATGCTACAAAAGGTGCATTTACAGTGTCTGTACATGATGTTGCAGTACCAAAAGCTAAAAAGAAAATATTAGCAGATAGTGAAAAACAAGTAGAAGAAGTATGGAAACAATATAAACGTGGTTTAATAACAGAAGATGAAAGATATTCATCAATAATTAAAATATGGGAAAAAGCAACAAATGACGTTACAGAAGCAATGAAAGACAACTTTGATGAATTAAACCCAATATACATGATGGCTCAATCAGGAGCAAGAGGTAACATGAACCAATTACGTCAAATCGCAGGTATGCGTGGACTTATGGCTAATACATCTGGTAAAGCAGTTGAAATACCAATTAGATCTTGCTTTAGAGAGGGACTTGATGTTCTAGAATACTTCATTTCTTCACATGGTGCTAGAAAAGGTTTAGCAGATACAGCTTTAAGAACAGCCGATTCTGGATACTTAACAAGAAGATTAGTTGATGTTGCTCAAGACATAATCGTAAGAGAACATGACTGTGGAACAACAGAAGGAATAGAAATAGAAGATATTAAAGATGGAAATCAAATAATAGAAAAATTACATGAAAGACTAATAGGAAGATATGCACTTCATGATATAGTAAATCCAACAACAGGTGAATTAATTGTTGATAATGATACACTAATTACACCAGACATAGCAGATAAAATTATAAATGCTGGAATAAACAAAGTAGAAGTTCGTTCAGTATTAGAATGTAAAACAAAACACGGTGTATGTGCTAAATGTTATGGTATGGGACTTGCAACAAGAAAAGAAGTAAACATAGGAGAAGCAGTTGGTATTATAGCAGCACAATCAATTGGTGAACCAGGTACACAGCTTACAATGAGAACATTCCATACAGGTGGTGTAGCTGGAGGAGATATTACACAAGGTTTACCTAGAGTTGAAGAGTTGTTTGAAGCTAGAAAACCAAAAGGATTAGCAGTAATTTCCGAAATAGATGGAACAGTAAAAATAGAAGAAGTTAAAAAGAGAAAAGAAGTTACAGTTACAAGCAAAGACAACTCAAAAACATATGTTATTAGCTTTGGTTCAAAACTAAAGGTAAAAGAAGGAGACCAAATAAAAGCTGGTGATCCAATTACAGAAGGTTCAATAAATCCAAATGAAATATTAGATATAAAAGGACCAGAAGGAGTATATAATTATTTAACATCAGAAGTACAAAAAGTTTATAGAAACCAAGGTGTTGATATCAATGATAAACATATAGAAGTTATAGGAAGACAAATGTTAAAAAGAATTAGAGTTGATGATAATGGTGATACTTCAATGTTTGCAGGTTCATTAGTAGATATACATGAATTTAATGAAGAAAACGAAAAAATAAAAGAAGAAGGACTAAGACCAGCAACAGGAACAAGAGCATTACTAGGTATAACAAAAGCATCATTAGCAACAGAAAGTTTCTTATCAGCAGCATCATTCCAAGAGACAACAAGAGTATTAACAGAAGCTGCAATAAAAGGAAAAGTAGATTCATTAATAGGTCTAAAAGAAAATGTAATCATAGGAAAATTAATTCCAGCAGGAACAGGAATGCCAGGTTACAGAAACATAAAGATAAATACAGAAGAACAAGAAGAACAAACAGGCGAATCAGTAGAATAAACAAAAACCTCAATAGATATTTAAAATCTATTGAGGTTTTTTGTTGGACAGAAAAATTGTAATGTTAAAATTTAAAATCTTTATTGCTTTATAATAATCTAAATGGTAGAATTAGACTAATAAAGCAAAAGATTAGGAGGAGTTTTATATGAAAAAATCATCAATAGTAATTTTAGCAGGAATAACAAATATATAAAAAAATGCTGATTTTTCAAGGCTTTCCGGCTTTGATAGTCAGCATTTGTTATTAGTTTGTTATTTATCTATAAAGTTTTATAAGGATTTAAGAGGTTTTTTTAATATTTTTTAAAACCACAATTTTTCCGGATTTATATGTTACAAGTTTAATTGCCTCAATTTTTTCTTCGATTGAAATATGGTTATAAGTATCACTACCTACATTACCATTCTTGTGTCCCATAATAGAGTTTATTATTGTTGGTTTTACATTTAATCTTTGTAATTCTGTTTCAAGGGTATGTCTACCACAATGAGCAGTTTCTCCTTGTAAGAATTCATGCTTATCTTTAAAGTGTAGTCTATAATATGTATTGTAATCTCCATAAAAGAGTCTTTTCCCATTAGCTTTCATAAATAGAAATTCATTATCTTTATTATAGTATTTCTCGATAATATGTATTATAGCAGGATGAATTGGTATTTCTCTATTAATGCCATTAGCAGTCTTTATACCACCAACAAAATAATTCTTTCCTAAATGAATGTTCTTGGTATAAAGAAAAAATAATTCTTCTGCACGGCAACCAGTGTAAAGTGCAAGTAATAGAATATCTTTTACAAGTTCTTCTTTTTCTGTTTCAGGTTGAATATTCCATAAATAATCAATCTGCTCATATGAAAAAGGAGTCCTTTCATTTTGAGAGATATGAGAGCCAGATGCTTTTAATGTATCTGTATATTTTTTATCAATAATATCTTCATTATATGCATATTTATCCATATTTTTAAATAATGTTATAAATTGTTTGGCTGTAGCTGGTGTTTTTCCTTTTAAAAATGATTGAAAGTCAGAAGTTCTTAATTCTCTGTAAATTTTATCATAAAGGATTTCACTATGGTTATATGCATTGGTCATATTTAATGAATTATGCAATGCAAATTTTCCATTGCCTGGCTTAATATGTTGTTCTTTTTCAATCTGCATTTCTTCTTTAGTAGGAAAAAGATTTTCTTTCATTTCTTCAAAGACTTGTTTAAATGTATAATTCCTTTTATTTTTTCTATGTATTGTTGAACTTATTACATCCACTGGTACGAGAGGATAAGGAACTTTTGGGAAAAATGCTATTTTATCATATTTATTTTGTTTTATTTTTAGTGGAGTAGGATTTTTATGATAGTTTTCTAAGCATACAAGTGCATCAATAGGTTCCTCAAAAGTATCAATATCATAATATAATGGTTTACCATATAAATCCTTTCCAATTAATATTCTTGCAGCATAGGGGTGATATCTACCTTTCCCTAAAAATACTACTGTTCCAGTTCCATTTTTTCTTCTTTTTAATTGCACAAAAAAAACCTCCATTTTTCAAAATATTTTTGTAAAACCCCTTGAAAAATAGAGTACTTTTCTATATAATAAGAAAGTATTCACTTTTCGGAGTGTTTACGCTTTCGGATAATGTGTGGTAATGTCGCAAACTAACAACACATTGTCCTTTTTTATTTCTTATTCTTATGTATTCCAGTAAAAAATAATGAAAATCCACAAGTGAAAAATGCTAGTGTAATTTTTATTATTGATAATTCTCTTTTGTTACTAGTAAGATTTTGATTTGTAATCCTTTTAACAGGTTTTAAAGGATCGATAGTGGTTTTATTATAAATTTTATTGTAAATTGCCTTTTTGGGATTTCTTATGTATCCCATTCCTTTTTTTCCGTAAAAGGGATTAAATGCTTTTTTCATTTTTCTTTTCATTTTTCCAGTTGTTCTAGCCTTAATAGATTTTTTTAGGCTAGGCTTTCTAAATCCAAATTTCATACAAATGACCTCCACTATTTAAAGGCACTAGAGTTTTCTGCTCTTATTACTTTACCTAAAATTTTGAATTTTCTATTTGTTATATCCTCATTTGTTAATTTGATTGGCTTGATATATGGATATGGAGCCTGTAATTCAATACTATCTTTTAGATCTATAATCTTTCTTATTAAAATTTTGGTATTATCTAAAGAAATTAAACAGGTTTCACCATTTCTAAATTTTGATGTTTTTTCTATAATTGCAATATCATTTGTACCTAAAAGAGGTAGCATATCATCATTTTTTACACGATAAGCATAGTATTCTTTATTATCTTCAATATCAAAATTAATAGATATATAATTATTATCTGCTGTAACTACAAATTGCTGTTTTTTTTCATCAAAATTTATTTCATAAACAATTGGAATTTTATTATCTCGTTGTTTTATAACATCATTAAAGAAAAAATCAGTCATATTATTTGTGTATCCACATATCTTCATTAACTCTTCATAAGTTATTAAACCTTTAGATGCATTAGCAAACCCAGCTAATATTTTGGGAGTAGGAGGGTTATTAAGTTTTTTATGAATATATTTAGAAATATAGGATCTATCTGAATTTGTCTGCTTAGCAAATTCACTCATATTAGAATACTCTTTATTTATTTTTATTAGAATATTTGCAAATTCATCTTTGTTAAACATAAATATTACCTCCAAAACTAGTATATAACAAGGCTTAGAAAAAGTCAACAAAAAAATGTGAAAAAAATCACAAAAAAGTATTGACTTTTAAAAAAAGAATATATATAATGGCATTGTGAATAAATTCACAGAAGAGGAGGGATAAAATGAAAGAGGCGAGAGTTAGGCTAAATGTAGATGCAGTAAATGAACTAATAAAAGAAAAATTTAGAAATAACAAGAGTTGGTTTGCAGAAGAAATAGGGGTAAATGGTTCATATTTTATTCAAGTCTTAAATAAAAAAGAAATAGACCATAGTCCTAAAATAATAAATGGAGTTGTGGACTTTTGTAAAAAGAATGGATTAGATCCAAATAACTATATTTTTTTAGAATAAAATGTGAATAAATTCACAAAAAGGAGAGAAAGTTATGAAAAAATTAAAAATTGCGACATTACCACACAAAAAAGAAAGGAGTAAACATGGAAAAAGAAATAAAACCGATAGAAAGAATGACACCTTCTGAAGTTGGAAAAATACTACATACAAATGCAGAAACAATAAGAGCAGGATTAAAAACAGGTAGATTCCCATTTGGGTATGCAGTACCACCAAAAGATGGAAAAGGAAATTGGAGTTACATTATTATAAAAAGTAAATTTTTAGAATGTATTGGAGAAAGGGAAGTGATTACAAATGAAGATAATTAATAGAAAAAAATTTATTGTTAGGATTATAGAATTATTTACCATTATAGGAACTTTAATTATTACACCAATTGCCATAAATTATGCAACAAAATTAAGAGGCTATATAGCACAAGGTGGAGAATATTTAATTCCTATTTTAGCACTATTACTAATAATTGTTGCAGAAACAATATTAGAAGAAAGTAAATAGGAGGATAAGTTTATGGATATAAAACAATATGTAAAAAGTTTATTTATCATATATAGATTCAACAATATGAAAACAACACTAAGAATTATGAAAAATAATTTAAAACTTTTGAAAGGAGGGGAATAGTATGAATCAAAATGAAAGAATTGCACAGTTAGAAGAAACTATAAGGCTAAAAGACCAAGAAATATACGATGTCAAAACAAGTGTTGCAGAAGTTTTAGAAGAAATTCACGAATTAAACGAAAAAAATGAAGATGAAGTATTAAGAAGACAAATTGCAGAATTATGTACCAATACAAGATACGAACTTCTAATTGATGAAACAAAAAATAGAACTACCACAGCCGACCAAAGCAATAAATAGTTCTATAAAAATATTTAGATAAATACTTTCGTATATATTTTAACACATACTGAAAGATTGTCAAGAAAGGAAGAAATTATGCCAAGTAGAGAAGAATGGTTAGAAGAAAGAAAAAAAGGAATTGGTGGATCCGATGCAGCAGTTATCCTTGGATTAAATCCATATAAAAACAATATTAGACTATGGGAAGAAAAAACAGGAAGAGTTCAAGCAGAAGATATTTCTGATAAACCTTATGTAAGATATGGAACACAAGCAGAGGAATATTTAAGAGAATTATTTAAGTTAGATTTTCCACAATATGAGGTTTCACACGAGGAAAATGTAACAATAAAACATCACAAATATCCATTTTTATTTGCCAGTTTAGATGGACAACTTGTTGATAAGGAAACTGGAGAATTAGGAATATTAGAAATAAAAACCACAAATATTTTACAAAGTATGCAAAAAGAAAAATGGAAGGAAAAAATACCTGATAATTATTTTTGCCAAGTATTACATTACTTAAATGTTACAGGATATTCATTTGCAATACTAAAAGCACAATTGAAATATGACTTTGATGGAGATATCAAACTAGAAACAAGACATTACAAAATTAATAGAAGTGATTTTGAGGAAGACATAAAAGAATTAGAAAAAGCGGAAGTGGAATTCTGGACAAAGTATGTTGAAAAAGATATTCAACCACCGCTAGAATTACCAAATTTATAAAGGAGGATTAAAAATGCAATTAGAAGTGCAAGAAATTCAGGCTTTAGAGCCAGTAAAATTTAATTATGAAGATATTAAAAGTTGGTTAACAACAAAAACAAAAGAATATAAAGATGTAGTTTATACACCAGAAACAATAACATTAGCAAGACAAGACAGGGCAACTTTGAATAAAGTTTCATCAGCTATAAATGATGAAAAGAAAAGGATAAAAAACGAACTACTAAAACCTTATGTTGATTTTGAAAATAAATGTAAAGAGTTAATGGCAATAGTAGATGATGCATCTGGAACGATTGACAAACAAATTAAAGAATTTGAATTAAAAGAGCAAGAAGAGAAAAAAGGACAAATAGAAGTAATATTTAATTCATGTATAGGAGATTTGAAAGAGATTGTAAGTTTAGATACGATATTTAATCCAAGATGGTTAAATAAAACATATTCTAACAAAAAAATTCAAGAAGATATAAATCACATTGTAGTAAAGACACATGATGATTTAAAAATAATAGATTCTCAAATTTTAGATGAGGGAATAAACAAAGCGGTAAAAAGTTATTATTTTAGAAATATTACCAATCCATCAGTTTTAAGTTTAGCAATACAAGAAGGAATGAAAATTGATGAAAATAATAAAAAAATAGAAGAATTAAACAAACAAAAAGCAGAACAAGAGAAGGAAACACAAAAGTACATAATAGAACAAGCAAAAGAAAGTGATAAGGTTGAAGGAAAAAATTTATTAACCATTGATTTTAGAGTAACTGCAACAAAAGAACAATTTATGGCTATTAGAGAATTCTTTGAAAAAAATAATATTAAATATGGGAGGATATAACAATGGGATTATTTGATAAAGAAAAAAATAGAAATTATGTAAAAATACATTTGGAGTTTGATAGTTCTAAATCAATTCAAAAACCTTGTGTTGTAGAAGGTGATGAAGAAACTATTGCAGCGGTAATTGGGAGCTTGATTAAAAATTTACTAGAAAATGGATTTAATGAAGAAATCCTAAGAGATGCAATTAAATTTGGATTAAAAGAAAGACCTTACTTTAATAAAAACATAGTAGTAAAGGAAATAAAAGTTGATAAAAATAGAGCGAAAGATATTGAAGAATTATTAAATAAATTGATGGAGGATTAAAAAGATGGAAGTTAAAAATAGTTTAGTTAAAGCAAATCAAAAACAAACATTTAGTGCTTTTTTAGCACAAGATGCAATGAAGAAAAAAATTAATGAAATGGTTGGAGGAGAAAAAGGACAACAATTTGTTACATCAATTATATCAGCAGTTTCTACAAATCCACAATTAGCAGAATGTGATAATGCCTCAATAGTATCTGCAGCATTATTGGGACAGGCTCTTAATTTGAGTCCTAGTCCCCAATTAGGACAATTCTACTTAGTACCATTCAATGATAATAAAAGAGGGTGTAAGGTAGCACAATTTCAAATTGGTTATAAAGGCTATATTCAACTAGCAATCAGAAGCGGACAATATAAGAAATTAAATGTATTAGCAATTAAAGAAGGAGAACTAATTAAATATGATCCTTTAGATGAAGATATTGAAGTTAAATTGATAGAAAATGAAGAAGAAAGAGAAAAAGCAGAAACAATTGGATATTATGCAATGTTTGAATATCTAAATGGATTTAGAAAAACTATTTATTGGTCAAAACAAAGAATGGAAGCACATGCATTAAAGTATTCAATGGGATATAGAGCTAAAAAGGGATATACTTTTTGGGAAAAAGATTTTGATGGAATGGCCTATAAAACAATGTTAAGACAGCTTATTTCTAAATGGGGAATTATGAGTATTGATTTAACAATGCAAAAGGCACTTGAATCTGATATGGCGGTTATAAATGATAATGGAACTTACGATTATGTTGATAACAACGAAATGGTAAATGAAGTTATTGAAACAGAAAATCGAGAACAACCAGTAGAAGTAAAACAAGAAGAAACACAACAAAATAAAGTAGAAACAGAAAAAAATACAGATTTCTTCTTTGGAAATAACTAGAGCAAAGGAGATAAACTATGGAAGGATGGATATGTTTATACAAAAAATTGATAAATTGGGAGTGGTATCAAGATGGCAACACTTGTAGACTTTTTATCCATCTCCTTCTATTAGCAAATTATGAAGATAAATATTGGCAGGGGCAATTAATTAAAAGAGGGCAATTAGTAACATCAATACAACATCTTTCTGATGGACTGAATTTATCTGTTAGACAAATAAGAACATCGCTAGAAAAACTGAAAAGCACCGGAGAAATAACAAGCAAAGCGACAAACAAATATACACTTGTAACCATTGAAAAATACGAAGATTATCAAGCAAAGGAAGAAAATGCGACAAGCAAAATGACAAACAAACGACAAACAAATGACAATCAAATGACAACAACTAACAATGTAACAAGTATAAATAAAATAAAATTAAATTATTTATATTTATATATAACAGAAAAAGCGAAAAATTTTGAGGGCTTAAATGAAATGGATAAGATATCTATACAAACAACACTAAAAAGAATGGAATTGTATATTGAAGATGATAGTTATTTACCAGAAGAAAATTTATTTGAATTACAACTTAAATATTATGCGATTTCTCAAATATATTTAAGCCCTTACAAAGTTTATTTAATAGATCTAAAGGAAAAAGAATTTACAAGAATATTTTTAACAGCCAAAAAATATTGCCCAATAAAGAAAAAAACAGAAAAACAAATTACAGATTTTATGAATTATTTTATTGTATGTTTAAGAAAGGAACTAGAAAAGAAATGAGTCAATTAAAAGATGAAGTTTTATGCAAATATTGCCTTGGTTGTAACAAATTGGAAAATCCAAATTTTGCAGGATGGAAGAGATGTAAGGATTTTGCAGCAGGATATGACAATTGGAAAAAACAATATTATGATGCATTAAAAAAACAAACGAAAATCAATTTTAAAAAGAAATAATAAAAAAATAACAAATTATACGATTAAACAATAAAAATGCAAAATATGGCAAAAATTTTGAAAATGTGAGGCATATAAATTAAGGACAACCTACTGACATTTTTGAAACGAACTGATATTAAAAGGAGATAAGAAAGTGAAAGTTGATTTTGTAATACAAGGAAAGGTACAAGCAAAGCAAAGACCGAGATTTAATAGATATTCAGGTAAAACATATACACCAAATGAAACAATCGCTTATGAAAATTGGGTTAAAACTTGTTATTTAGAAAAATACAAAGATAAAGAGTTAATGGAGAAACCATTAAGAGTAACAATAAAAGCATATTTTGAAATACCTAAAAGTACAAGTAAAAAAAGAAAGCAACAAATGATGGATAATGAAATACTTCCTATGGTAAAACCAGACACTGATAATATTGCAAAAGGTGTTCTTGATAGTCTAAATGGAATTGCTTATAAGGATGATAAGCAAGTGGTAGAGTTAATAGTTAATAAATTTTACAGTAATACACCTTATGTAAGTGTGATGATAGAGGAGATTGAATAAATATGAAATGTCCGGAAAGGTTTTGTGTAGTACAACATAATATCAGGAAACCTATTTTAAATAACGAAGATATTGCCATTGGGGAATATCATTTGCTAATTGAAAATCAAGGATTTGCTGATTGCTATAAAGAAGAATGCCCAGCATGGGATAAAGAACATAATTGTTGCAAAAAGATAAGTGATGAAAAATGAAAACATTTAGGTTTTTTGGAGGATAAAAAATGAATAGTAAATGTAATAAACGTGAAAGTAAAGATTTATTTGTAGAAATATAAGGAAATAGAAGAGGATTATATTGTGGAGATTGTGGAAAATGGCAAAAATGGATAACAAAGCAAGAATTACAAATTGCTAAATTCAGGGGGATTGAAAATAATAAAGCAATAAGAGGTAAAAAATGAAAATATTTAGATTTATGAGTTATAAAGAATTTGAAAAGTATATGAATGGAGAAAATTTATACAATAATACAAAGCATAAGGCAAAGACTAATTCAATTGGTTTTTGTTTCTTTGATATAAATGATTTTAGTCCGGAATTTGCTTGGAGATTTTTAAAAGGTGCAATATTTCCTGATATATGTGTAGTGTTCGAAGTTGATGAAACATTATTAAGAAAAGGATATGGAATTTATAGTGATCCAAATAAAACATTATATGAACTTATGAATTTTATTCCTAAAATGATAAGAGTATCAGAATATTGTACTGAGAATTATAACAAAGAAGTATTTAAATTAATGAAATATACAACAAACAAATTAGATTTTTTAAAAAATTATAAAAGTTTTGAATGGAGGGAAGTTTAGATGGAAAAAGAAGATTTAATAAATGGAATTTATGATTTTGACAAGGATTTAAAAGATTGTATTCAGCAAACAGAGAAAGACCTAGCTTTCAAAAAGGATATTCTAACAATAAATATAAAACATGGAAAAAATACAGAAAGCATTGAAAAAGAGATTTATGAATTACAGATAATGCTAAGAACATTAGAGCAAACAAAGGGTATGCTAGTTGATGATTTAAGTGAAAATGATGTTGAAATTAAAGATATCATTGAATACTGTGAGGAGTAAAAGAAAATGAATAAGAAAGAAGCGTATAAGATATTAACTGATAATAACCAGAATGTGTTGGATAGTATTAATCCATTACAATTTAATAAAAAGTGGTTAGAAGCCTATCATATAGCAGTTAATAATTTAAATGGAAACATAGAAGAGAGTGAGAAAAATGGATATAAAGGATAAAAAAATACCTAAAATAGAATTATATAATGATCATTTTGAAAATGCTAAAAGATATGGAATACCTCATGCACAATTAATTATTGCAGATATACCTTATAACCTTGGAAACAATGCTTATGCAAGTAATCCAAGTTGGTATATAGGTGGAGACAATAAAAATGGAGAAAGTGCTAAAGCAAATAAAGCATTCTTTGATACTGACAAAGATTTTAAAATAAATAACTTCTTTGATTTCTGTACAAGGTATTTAAAGAAAGAGCCAAAAGAAAAAGGAAAAGCACCAGCAATGATAGTTTTCTGTGCTTTTGAGCAAATGCAAATGGTAATTGATGAAGCAAAGAAACATGGATTAATGAAAAGTTATCCATTAGTATTTATAAAAAATTATTCTAGTCAAGTATTAAAGGCAAATATGAAAATCGTAGGGGCAACAGAATATGCAGTGGTACTTTATAGGGATAAATTGCCAAAATTTAATAATGGTAAAACAGATGAACAAAAAGGAAAAATGATATTCAACTGGTTTGAATGGAAAAGAGACACATCAAAAGAATATCCCAAAATACACCCAACTCAAAAGCCAGTAGGTCTATTAAGAAAATTAATAGAGATATTTACAGACGAAGGGGATGTTGTAATAGATCCAGTCGCAGGAAGTGCAAGTACATTAAGAGCCTGTGCAGAATTAAAAAGGAATGCTTATGGATTTGAAATAAAAAAAGATTTCTATAAGTTAGCAAAAGAAAAAATGATTAGTGAAGATATCTTAAAAGGAATTATGGAAGATGGTCAGTTAACCATTGATGCAATAATATAAGAATGGAGGAATAGTAATATGTATATAAGTGAATTCTGCTGTGGTGTATTGGCAACAATAGGAGTTGAATTTGTTGCTCTTATAGGTTATTCAATACAATTATATTTAAAAGAGAAGAAAAGAAAAAAATAAAATCGGAGGATAAATTATGAGGATTGCTAATTTTGAAGAATATAAAAAAGAAAAATGTGTAAAATGTGCCAATAAGAGCACGGATTTATGTTACATAAAAAGAATTATAGATGGAAGTGTAAATTGTGTTTACTTTAAAGACACAAAAGAGAAGGAGGCAAGTAATGAATTATATAAAAGAAAGTGAAGAAATATTAAAAAATTATAGAAAATTAAGCACATCTTTAAATTATTTGCAAAAAAGAAAAATGAAAGTTATAAAAAAAGGATTTCCAAAGGATGCAGGGGGAATACAATATGATAAACCTGCAATACAACATCAAGATTATAGCGAAAGCACAATAAATCAAATGTGTGAATTAATGGAAATAAATGCACAAATTGAAGAAACACAAAAAGAAATGGAACTGGTTTCTGGTATTTTAAAAGAAATAAAAAAAGATGATGAATTATTACATAAATTTATTGAATTAAAATATATAACTGATTATAAAAAGTCAATGAAAGAAATAGCTAGATTATTAAATTATTCTGAAAATAGCAATCATACTATTTATGACATAAAAAATAGAGCAATTAAAGAATTTTCAATATTATATTTTGGAGTAAAAGGAATTAAATATACTTAAAGGGAAAATATTGCCATAAAAATTTGAAATTTATGTGTTATAATCTGTATAAGTGTAAAACTACAAAAAATGTAATACCTTTTTGTGGATTTCATAACATCTTCCTTTGTAAAAGGTCTATTTGCTTAAATGCAGATAGGCTTTTTTATTTTACAAAAGCTAGGAGGCTCTATGAAAGAAATATGTTTAAGATTTCAATGTAAAAATTGCAGGAAATATTTATTGTGTTTTGGAAAGGAAACTTGCAATGAAAATAGAGAAAATAAAAATAGAAAAATTAAAACCAGCGGAGTACAATCCAAGAAAAGATCTAAAACCAGAAGACGAAGAGTATCAAAAAATAAAGAAAAGTATTACTGAATTTGGATATGTAGCTCCTGTAATAGTTAATTCAAATATGACAGTAATAGGAGGGCATCAAAGATTAAAGATATTAAAAGAATTGGGTTATATTGATGTTGAATGTGTTATTGTAGATTTAGATCCAAACAAGGAAAAAGCACTAAATATTGCACTAAATAAAATTAGTGGTGATTGGGATAATGATAAATTGGAAGAATTGCTTTCAGAACTAAAACAGACTGATATTGATATGGATGTAACAGGTTTTAGTTTTGATGAAGTTGAAAATATTCTTAAAGAAACATTAGATTCAAAAGAGGATGACTTTGAAGTTGAAGAAACATTAAATGAAATAGAACAGCCGGTTACAAAATTAGGAGATGTTTGGATTTTAGGAAAACATCGTTTAATGTGCCGGAGATAGTACAATAAAAAAAGATGTTGAAAAACTGGTACAAAATAAGCAAGCAGATTTAATACTAACTGATCCTCCATATAATGTTAATTATGAAGGTGGAACAAAAGATAAATTAAAAATAGAAAATGACAATTTAACAGAAACAGAATTTTATAATTTCTTATTAAATTCTTTTAGAAATATGTTTGAAATAGCAAAATTCGGATGTTCAATTTATGTATTCCATGCAGATACAGAAGGACTAAATTTTAGAAATGCATTTAAATCAGTAGGTTTTAAATTGGCAGAATGCTTAATTTGGGCAAAAAATAAATTTGTTATGGGAAGACAAGATTATCAATGGCAACATGAACCTATTTTATATGGATGGAAAGAAGGTGCAGCACATTATTTCATAAATGACAGAAGTCAAAGCACACTTTTAGAGTTCGACAAACCAAATAAAAATGAAGAGCATCCAACAATGAAACCAATTGATTTATTGGTGCAATTAATAAAAAATTCAAGCAAGGAAAATCAATTAATAGTTGATTTATTTGGTGGAAGTGGGTCAACCTTAATTGCAGCAGAACAGACAAGCAGAATATGTTATACGATGGAATTAGATCCAAAATATTGTGATGTTATTATTAGAAGATGGGAAAAACTAACAGGACAAAAAGCAAAATTGCAGTAATTAGAAAGGATGTGGTGAAATAATGTGAATATTGAGGAGATAGAAAAAGACTTTAATTCTGGAATGTTAAAAAAAGATATAATCACAAAATACCATATTACTTTAAACCAATTAAATTATCAAATAAGAAAAAATAAGTGGAAAACAAGAAAACCAAAAGGAACTAAAGGCAATAAGGGAGGACACGGAACTAAAAACAATAAAAATGCTGAAGTAACAGGAGCGTATTCTAAATTCAATGGTTGTTTTTCAGATGAAGAGTTAGAATTATTTAATGAGCCTATAAAAAGTCAAAAAGATATCCTTGAAGATGAAATAAGGATATGTAAAATTAGGGAATTCAGAATTTTAAATAAAATAAAAGAATTAAGAGCAAGTAAAGACCTTACTATTATGAAAATGTCAAAATCTACTGAATTTGGAACAGCAACAGAGGCAGAAAACACACAATTGTTAATAATCAGGTATGAACAGGCTCTTACAAAAATACAAGAGGCAAAAAGAAGAGCTTTAGACTCATTACATAAAATGGAATTTGATAAAAAACGATTTGATTATGAAAAATCAAAGAATGATGATAAAAAACCACAAGGAAGTTCTGAAAGAATTGAAATCATAAATGATTTACCATATGATGAAATGGATGTGATGCAAAATGAGTAGAGTAAGTATAAGAGACATAATAGCACCACATTTTGTACCCTATTTTAATTCAAGAAAAACAAATCAAATATATGAAGGTGGAAGAAATTCAACTAAAACATCAATGATTGCAATAAAAATTGTTTATAATTGCTTAAATGAAGATAATTGTTCTGCTGTATGTATGAGAAATCATCAAATTGATTTAAGAAAGTCAGTTTTTAGAGAAATAAAAAGGGCTTGCCATAGATTAGGATTAGTTGAAGGAATAGACTACAAAGCAACAGTTTCTCCAATGGAAATAACATTTTTTAAAAACGAAAATAAAATATACTTCGCAGGTGGAGATGATTTTGAAACTATAAAAGGAACAATAGATGAAAAGAAATTGATTAAAATTATATGGTTTGAGGAATTAACAAATTTTAAAGACGAGGAAACCATAGAACAAATAAAGGCAACATTTACTCGTGGGAACAATGATTGGTTTATGGCTCTATATTCATACAACCCACCAAAAAATAAATTTGATTGGGTAAATAAATGGGCTGAAAAGAAAAGAAAAGATCCGAAGTATTTAGTTAGTCATAGTGATTATAGAACAGTTAATCCAGAATGGGTTGGTAAAATAGCAATAGAAGAGGCTGAAAATCTAAGAAAAAATGATGAAAAAAGATATAATTGGATTTGGTTAGGACAAGTAATTGGATTAGAAGGACTTATATTTAATCCTGATTTAATTGAATATGTAAGTGAAAACTATATTATTGAAAACAATGTAAAAATTGTTTATATTGATTTTTCAATAGATAGTGGACATCAAACATCAGCAACTGCTTGTGGATGCTATGGACTAGGAGATGATGGATATTGGTATTTATTAGATACTTATTATTATTCTCCAAATGAAAAACCAGTAAAAAAGGCACCAAGTGAATTAAGTTCCGATTTATTTAATTTTAAAAGAAATATGATCAAGGAATTTAAAACAGTTACAGATAAAGAAACAATAGACTCGGCAGAGGGAGCATTAAGAAACCAATATTATAAAGACTATGGTGTAAGATTGAATCCAGTTGATAAAGGCACAAACAAAGAAAAATTAGTCGATTATTCGCAGGATTTTATAGCCAAAAAGAAATTTAGAGTTATTTTAAATAATAACAATTTAATTTTTAAAAAGGAAAATGAAAACTATCAATGGTTACCGAAGTCAGTAGAAAGTGGAAAACCAACACCTGATAAAACTGAAAAAGATTTACCTGTTGATGAAAGATATTATAATACTCATTCACAAAGTTATGCATATACTTATGCAGACCATACACAAGATGAGTTTCAATATTGGGTAAAAGATAATTTGGTTAAATTAGGATTAAAATATTAGAAAAGAGGTTTGAAAATGGAGTTATACAACAATATTTCAAGTGTATTAAGTAAGAAAAACGGAATAAATCTTGCTGTTGGCGACATATACGATTATATGCAAATATGGAAAGAATGGCTTGCAGGAGATGTAGCAGATTTTCATCATTATAAAGTAAAATTAGCAAGTGGAACAACGGTAAATAAAGAAATATTAACAATGAATATGCCTAAAAAAGTATGTGAAGATATGGCAAAACTTTTATGGACTGAAAAAACTCAAATTCAATTAAAAAGAAAAAAAGATACTATAAAATTATGGTCAATATTAGATAATAAGGTTAATAATTTTACAACCAACTTTCCTATATTTATTGAACAAGTAATGGCATTAGGAAATGGAGCACTCATTGAATATAAAGATAATGGAGTTACAACAATTGACTATGTAACAGGAGATTTAGTTATTCCTTATAAATATACAAATTCTTATGTATATGGATTAATAACAGTTTCAAGGTATTCTGAAACAGAGGATGCAGAAACAAACAAAGAAAAGACTTTTTATTATACTCATATTACATATCATGAACATGAAAATGGAAAGTATAAAAGGAAACATGAATTATATAAATCTGAAAATGATAATGAATTAGGAAATGAAATTAACTTTAATGAAATTTATCCAGATATAGAAAAAGAAGATGAAATTGAAACTGATGTCCCATATTTTCAAGTTTTAAAGCCAAATTTGGCAAATAATTTAGATATGTCAAGTCCATTAGGAATATCTATTTTTGCAAATTCAATTGATAGGTTTAAAGCAATAGACTTAAAGTATGATAGTTTTTCGAGAGAGTTTGTTTTAGGAAAGAAAAGAATATTAGTAGATAATACGACATTAAAGGCAAAAGCAATTCCTAATGAAAATGGTAAGATTGATTATGTACAACAATTTGATGCTAATGATGAGGTGTATGTTGCAGTTGAAGGGATGGAAAAACAACCAGCAAAAGAAATAGATTTTACTTTAAGGACAAAAGATCATATTGATGCAATAAATGCAGAATTAAATTGGCTATCATCTAATGTAGGATTAGGAGAGAACTATTATAAATTTGATGGTGTATCAGTAAAAACTGCAACAGAAGTTATATCAGAGAATAGTAAGGCTTTTAGAACAAGAACAAGGCATTTAATAAATGTTAATGATGTTGTGTATGATTTAGTAAGAGCAATTTGCCATATAGAAGGAATAGATGCATCAGATATTGTAATCACTCCAGATGATTCAATAATAACTGATAAAAATGCAGAGAAAACTCTTGCTTTAATGGAAGTACAACAAGGATTAAAAAGTAAAAAATCATACTTGATAAAATTTGAAGGAATGACAGAGCAACAAGCACAAGAAGAGCTAGACAAAATAAATGAAGAAAAAATGACAAATCAAGAGGTTTTCGGATTTCCAACAGATGAAGGACAAACAATAAATAAAGAAGAAAATAAAAAGAAAAATGAGGAAAAGGAGGAATAATAAATGTTACCTCCTAATTATCTTGAAGAAGTCGAAAAACAAGCAGTAAATGTTTATAATGACTTGGAATTAGAAATAATAAAACAAATATCAGAAAGAATTGCGAATGTAGGATATGCAAATACAGTTGTAAAAAATGATATATTAATAGCACAGGAAATGGGAATGCTATATTCGGATATAATAGACCTAGTATCTAAATACAATAAAACAAGTTATGAAGAAATTTCAAAAATATTTGAAAATGCAGGAATAACAACAATAAAAAATGATGATAAAATTTATAAAGAGGCAGGACTTAATCCAATAAAAATAAAACAGGACAAAGCAATGATGAAATTATTGATAGCTTCTGTAAATAAAACTAATAGTAATTTATCTAATTTAACAATGACAACAGCCTCAACTGGTCAAACTGAGTTTGTAAATGCAATGAATAGAGCATATATGGAAGTTTCAACAGGAGTAAAAAGTTATTCAAATGCAATAATTGATGCAATAGATAATTTAAGTTCAAAAGGAGCAGTAGTAAAATATCCATCTGGACATCAGATGTCTTTAGAAAGTGCAGCGAGAATGAATATTATTACTGGGGTAAATCAAACTTGCGGAAAGATGCAATTATTAAGAGCTGAAGAATTAGGATGGGACTTGATGGAAATAACTGCACATGGAGGTGCAAGACCTGAACACGCAAGTTGGCAAGGTAAGATTGTTAGCAGAAGTGGTAGAAAAGGCTATTTAAGTTTAGATGATATTGGATATGGAAAAGTTACAGGATTTAAAGGAATAAATTGTAGACACGACTGGAATCCATATTTTGAAGGATCATCAAAAACATATACTGATGAGCAATTGAAAAAATGGCAAGATGAAACAATAGAATACAAAGGCAAAAAAATGACAAAATATGAGGCAAGTCAAGTACAAAGAAATATGGAAAGAGTAATAAGACAAGACAAAAAAGAATTAGCTGGAATCCAAGGAATTTTAACAAGTAATAATACTGATGAAAAATTAATTGAAGATACTAAAACAAAATTTGCAAGAAAAACTTTATATTATAATAGTCATAAAAAAGAATTAGAAGAATTTACTAATGCGATTGAATCCAAATCTGATAGAACAAGAATGTATATAGGACAGCCAGAAAAAACAATAAAAACAAATATGAAAGCAATTACACAGATTGCTAATAAATACAATAGTAAGATTGTTGGAAAAAAAGTAAATAATTTTGAAATAAAAGAAGTTTCAGAACATATAATATCAAGAACTTATGCCAGAAATTTAGATTTTGAAGATATACAAGATACCTTGAACAATCCGCTTGATTATGGTAAAATTAAAACAGACAATCAAGGAAGAAAAAGCATAAATATTTATGGGAAAAAGGTAACAGTTTCAATAAATCCTGATACAGGAAAATTAGCAACTGCAAGACCAACTAATAAGAGGGAGTTGAAAAGGTATGAACATAAAGAATAAGTTAGATGATAATGAAATAAAACTTTTAGAAAGTGTAAATATAAAATTAGAAGACAAAGACTATACAATAGACGATACAGGAGAAATTATTGAGAGATTAGATGAAGAAATTCATAATCATTTAGATAAAAATCTAAATTTTACAGAAAAATCAATAGAATTAGAAAAATTACAAGATAAAATATTAAAATTTGAAGAAAATATTGATTAGTTATTAATTTTATAATTATAAAGTGAAAGAGCATTTTGCCAATGTCGGTAAGATGTTCTTTTTATGTCTTTTTACTGTATTGCAGACTATAAAGAACAACACAGGTATTAGTCTTTTTACTATTTTAAAGACTTAAAAGAATAATTTAGGTATTTAAGGAGGTTTTTTAAATGGAAAATGAAAATCAAAATCAAGAAAACAACCCAAATGTTGAAGATGGAAAAGATTTAAATAATCAAAATGTCAACAACAATAATTCTGGAACTCAAGCCAGTCAAAACAAAGATGAGGGCAATTCTGTAAAGACTTATACCCAAGAAGAATATAATGCTTTAGACAAGAAATTAAAAGAAAAATACGAAAAAAAGTATAAAGATATTGATTTAAAGAAATATAACGAATGGTTAGAAAGTCAAAAGACAGAAGAGCAAAAAAAGGCTGAAAAAGAAACTGCCTATCAAAAAGCAATAGCTGATTTAGAAGAAAAAGAAAATTACATTGCAATTCTAGAAAGTGGTGTAAATAAAGAGGATTCAGACTATGTTTTATTTAAAGTTTCTAAAATGGATGGAGATTTCAAAGAGAATTTAGAAGAATTTTTGAAAGAAAATCCAAAATATACACAAAAGTCTGACAACAATTCAGACAACAATATTACTGATGGTGTATCAGTAAAAAATAGTAATAATAGTAAAAAAGATGATGGAGTTACTGCAATATTAAAACAGAAACATCCAGAATTATTTGATTAATGAAAGAGAGGTAATTTATTATGGCAAATGCGTTAGGAACAGGAACACATAAAAGAAAAGAAAGTTATGCAGCACAAGTTTTAGCAATATCAAGAGCAGAAACAAATATTTATGATGATTTTTCAGAGGACTATGAAAAAGATGGAGTAACAGGACAAATAATGGTTCCAACAAGAGATGAGGAGGTAAAAGTATCAGATTATGATATCAAAAATGGTATTGAATTGCAAACATCAGGTACAGATTATCTACCTTTACCAATTGACAAAGATTATGGTGTAAATGAATTAATAGATGGATACGAGGCTGAGGCTGTTCCAGATAATTTAGTTGCACAAAGAATTGATAGTGCAGGTTATTCAATTGGTATGAAAAAAGAACGAATGGCTATTGAGGCTCTATTAACAGGTACTGTTTCATCTGATACTTCAAAATTAACAACTGCAAATGTTTATGCAAAAATAGTTGCAGAAATTAAAAATATGAAAAAAAGAAATATGAAAGCAAATCAAATGAGAGTTGCTATTTCAGCAGATGTTGAAGAATTGTTATTAACTGACGAAAAATTCTCTAATACTGCAGGAACTTTAGGAGAAAAACTTGTTAGAGAAGGTGTAATTGGTAAATTAGCAGGAGTTGCAACAAAACCAAACTATTTAATGGGAGAGAATGTTGATTTTATTATATATGATAAAAGATATTGCCAAAAATATGAAGTATGGAAAAAAGAACCTGCTGTTGAAGATTTAAAAGATGGTAAACATATTGGTGCATCTGCTTTACAAGGTAGACAAGTTGGGGGATTAATGGTTACTAATAAACTTGGCGTTCAAATTAGAAAAAACACAGCAGAATAGTATTTGGAGGATTAAGGTATGCTAAAATACATTAATGATAAGGATTATAAAGAGTTATTAGGTGTCAGTAGCATACCTGATAACTTTAATAAATATGTAATTGATGCAAGTGTTTATATCAATTCAAAAACATTTAATAGAATTGATATAGAAGATTTACACGAAAATGTAAAATATGCTACTGCATTAATTATTGAAAAAATTGCTGATGCAGAAATGCAAAAAAAAGAAGTTGGAAATTTAAAATCACAAAATATAGAAGGATGGAGTGAAACTTATTCATCTCCTGAGGAAATAGACAAGAAATTAGAAGAGGATAAAATAAACATTATAAAGAAATATTTAAGTAATATTATTGGTAAAGATGGACAACCTCTTTTATATTGTGGGGTAGGATAATGAACAAAAGATTTTTTATACACTCGATTACAATTTATCATTTAAATGATGATGATAGTGTTACTAGAATGGCTTTTAAGCAAGTTTATTTTAGACATAATAAAAAAACTAATGTTATTGATAAACGGCTTTCAAAATGGAAGCACAGGCACAATTTATATACCTACAAATCAAGAATTGCATATTTGTAATGAAGATATACTTGTTGAGGGAATGCCTAATGTTTCTGTTAAAAATGTAGATACAAAAACTGTTAATTATTTTAATAATATTGAAATAAAAAGATTAACAGCAAAAGAAGATGATCCAAACGATGAATATTATAAAATATTTAGAGATAATGATATTCAAAAATATAGGATTGTTAGTGTGGATGATAATAGAAAAGGTAATTTACAACATTATAAATTGGGAGTAAGTGAATAATGGCTAGTGGTTTTAATTTGAAAGTTAAGATGAATAATAAAAGTAAGATAATTAAAGATCATCGGATTAGACAAAGATGGTAAAGTAACAGAATTTTTAAGAGATACAGTTGAAAGATTAAGTGATCCATTTATTCCGTTTAATAGTGGAATGTTGAGAAAAATTAAATCGCATCCATCAAACAATGAAATAAAATATAATAGTCCTTATGCAAAATTTCAGTATTATGGAAAATTAATGCTTACTGAAAAAGGAAGTTCTTGGGCTAGAAAAGGAGAAATAAAGAGTGTAACAAGTAAAAATCTTAAATATCATACTTCTGGAACTGGTGCAAAATGGGAGCAATTAATGTTGCAAAGAAGAAAAAATGATTTAATTAGTGATGTAGAAAATTACATCAAGAAAGGATGATTTATGGCTGATATAAAGGGAAAAATGGAAATAATTAAAGAATTTATAGAAAAATGCCCACTTTTAAAAGGTGGAAAGGTTAATGTAGATTATTTGAAGTCCAAAACTTATAGTTATTCTATTGATGAAACACCTACAACAACAATTATACAAAGATTTGCAGATGGTGGATGTAGAGAACAAATAAATTTTGATTTTAGCATTCAAGCACCATTTAATGCGCTAGAAACAATAAATAATTCTAAATTTTGTGATGATTTTATACAATGGATTAAAGAGCAAGAAAAAAAGGATAATTTACCAGATATAGATGGTATAGAAAAAATTAGTTGCAATAGAGGAACAATATTACAGACAACAGAAACAACTGCAATATATGTTATTCCTATGCAAATAATCTATATAGAAGAATATTGAAAAGAAAGGAGCTTTTAAAATGGCTGAGAAAAAAGAAACAAGAGTCAAAAGAAGTGACAAAGTCGCTTTCTTAAATGTTGGTACATCAACAGAAAAAAACTTTGAAAGAATGCGTAAATTCACAGAAATATCAACATCAAAAAATGCTACTGAATATAGTAGAAGATATGTAGATGAAGATGGAGACACAACTGATACAACAGGTTATGCAGAAGAAAAATCTTATGCATTTGATCAATATAAAGACAATCCAGTTCATGAAAAGATAGCACAAATATCTGATGATGAATTAACTGGAGATGATGCAGTTGTTGAAACTTTAGTTGTAGATAAAACAACAAAAGATACAGATGGAAAATATGATGCAAGATTAAGAAGCTATGCTGTTGTTCCTGATAGTGATGGGGATAGTAACGATGCATATACATATAGTGGAGCATTAAAGGCAAAAGGTAAATTTAAAAAAGTCAAAGTTACTTTAAGCGAAGATGAAAGAACAGCAACAATAGTAACAGAATAGTTAATGTAAGTAGCAGAGGGCAATATAACCTTCTGCTTATTTTTTTTATGAAAGGATGGAATTTATTATGAAAATTAAAAACATTGAGGTTAATTTCGATTTTTTAGATGCTGATGATATGGAAAAATTTGAAAACGAGGCAAAAAAAGTTATTGAAGAATGCGAAAAAGGAGAAACTGCAGGGCTTTCTTATTCACAGGTGATAAGAGAACAATGCAGAATTATAAATAATTTCTTTGACAATGTGTTTGGAGAAGGGATTTCTGAAAAGTTATTTGGAAATAAAAATAATTTGAGAGAACATACAGATGCGTTTGAGGAAATCGTAAAAGAAAAGGAAAAACAACAACAGTCTTTTGCAACATCTTTGAGTAGATACCAACCAAATAGAGAAACAAGGAGGAGCAAAAGAAAATAAAAATGAATAATAACATCCTTTTAGATGAATTACCACAATATACAAATAGTGGTTTGAAAATTAGAACGGATTTCAGAGAAAGTATAAAATTTGAATTATTAATGCAAGATCATAATTTAAGTGAAGAAGTGAAGATAATGCAAGCATTACAACTTTATTATTATGATATTAGTAAAATTACAGATGTAAGACAAGCAGTACAAGATATATTGTGGTTTTATAGATGTGGAAAAATTATTGAAAATAGTAATAAAGAGGACTATGAAGAAAGACAAGAAGATGCAAAACAAATTTATAGCTATGAATTTGATGATGAATACATTTTTAGTGCTTTTATGGAGCAATATGGAATCGACTTAAATGAGATTGAGTATATGCATTGGTGGAAATTCAAATCCTTGTTTAATAGCTTAAACGAGAATACTCAGTTCGTGAAAATAATGGGTTATAGAAATATGAATGTTGCTAAAATAAAAGATAAAGAAATGAAAGCACATTATAAAAAGATGCAAAAATTATATGAATTACCTGATATGAGAACTGATGAAGAAAAAGAGTCTGATTTTGCAAATGAATTGTGGTAATCCCAAAATTTATTATAGAAATGGGGTGAAAGAATGGCAAAAGATGGCTCTGTTGTAGTAGACACCGAGTTAAATAATGATGGATTTAACAAAGGTATAGACAGCATGAAAGGTGGCTTTAGTAAAATAAAGAATATTGCCGGAACAGCCCTTAAAGGTATTGCAATTGGTGCTGCAGCAGTTACAACAGGAATGGTTGCAATAGGCAAAAGTGCAGTAGATAGTTATGCGGATTATGAACAATTAATTGGCGGTGTTGAAACATTGTTCAAAGAAAGTGCAGGAATTGTTGAAGGCTATGCTAATAATGCATATAAGACAGCCGGATTAAGTGCAAATGCTTATATGGATACAGTTACATCTTTTAGTGCTTCTTTGTTACAAAGTTTGAATGGAGATACTGCAAAATCTGCTCAAGTAGCAGATATGGCAATTACAGATATGGCAGATAATGCAAATAAGATGGGGACATCTATGGAAAGCATACAAAATGCATATCAAGGATTTGCAAAGCAAAACTATACTATGCTTGATAACTTAAAACTTGGTTATGGTGGAACTAAAGAAGAAATGGAAAGATTACTTTCAGATGCTCAAAAAATAACAGGTGTTAAGTATGATATATCAAATTTAAATGATGTATATCAAGCAATTCATGTTATTCAGGGAGAACTTGGAATAACAGGAACAACCGCAAAGGAAGCAAGTACAACAATACAAGGATCTGCTGCTGCAATGAAAGGTGCATGGCAAAATTTATTAACAGGAATGGCTGATGATTCACAAGACTTTGGTCAATTAATCGAGAATTTTGTTGAGAGTGTACTTACATTTGGAGATAATATTATTCCAAGAATAGAAGTTGTTATAAATGGAATTTCAAAATTAGTAGGAGGATTAGTTCAAGAGTTTCTACCTAAAATAATTCAAATGATACCACCATTACTAGAGGAGGCATTACCAATAATATTAACTGCATTACAATCATTGGTACAAAGTATATTGGATGCTTTACCAGCAATAATGCAATGCTTAATAGATGTAATTCCACAACTTATTGATACAATAACAGCAATGCTACCATTATTAGTTGATGTTGGAATGCAAATAATTATATGTTTAATTCAAGGATTGGTAGATGCAATTCCAAATTTAATCATAGAATTAGTTCAACTTGTTAATCAAATAATAGGTGTATTGATAGATAATTTACCAGATTTAATTGATGCTGCAATTAGTTTCTTTATGGGAATTGTAGAGGCTATTCCAGAAATTATTACTGCTTTATTGGACAACCTTGATGAAATAATAAAAACAGTAGTATATGGCTTTATAGATGCATTACCAAAACTGATTGAAGGAGCAATACAATTGTTTATGGGTATTATTCAAGCTATACCAACTATTATAGATGCTCTTATTGATAACTTACCACATATAATTGAAACAATTTTAGAAGCCTTGATTGATGCAATACCTGCAATTATAGATGGTGCAATTCAACTATTTATGGGATTGATACAAGCATTACCTACAATAATTGAGGCTCTTATAGAAAATTTACCAAGAATAATATTAACTATTACTAGTGTACTTATTCAAAATTTACCAAGGCTAATTCAGGCAGCAATTCAACTATTTATGGGAATTATAAAAGCAATTCCAACAATAGTAATTGAATTAGCAAGGAATATGCCTCAAATCATAGCATCAATTGTAAATGGGTTAAAGGCAGGATTTTCACAAGTTAAAGAAATTGGTAGCAATATGATAAAAGGTTTATGGGAAGGAATAAACAATGTAAAACAATGGATTTTTGATAAAATAAAAGGATTTTGCAGTGGAATTATTGATAAGGTTAAAGGTCTATTTGGAATACATTCTCCATCTAAGGTATTTAATAAGGAAGTTGGTCAATATTTAGGATTAGGATTGGGAGAAGGATTTAATGATAGTTTAAAAGATGTTTATAAAGATATGCAAAGAGCAGTAGAACATGAAAATACAAAACTAACATCTAATTTAACAAGTAGTCATCAAATTAAGGTTGAAACAGAAGATAATAGGCAAACACATCTACAAAGTATTGATGATAATAAAGAAATTACTGTAAATTCAGTAACAAATCTTGATGGAAAAGTATTGACTTCATCAGTAAATAAAGGAAATATAAAAAGAAAGTTACAATATGGATATTAGGAGGTGGAGAGAATGTCATTATTGGAACATAATGGTTTTAAGTTTAAAAATATATTGTCTAAAGGATATAATTTAAAAGAAGATGAAGCAGAAGTTCTATCTAGTATTACTATGAGTGATGGAAGTATTAGAAAGAATTATGGAAAAATGCCTAAAACAACAATAACTGTAAAATTCGGACAATTAAATAAACAAACTTATAAAGAATACATAAGTCATTTTAGTAAAAATGAGGATTATTATACATATTATTCTTTCAAATACGATAAGATGATTACTAAAAAATTCTTTGTTTCTCTGCCTGACACCTCAATGATTTCTTCTGTTGGAGATGGAAGAATAGATGAATTTGAGGTAACACTTTCTCAAATAGGAGGCGAGATTAACCAATGATTGATTTAAGTGATGAAATAAGAAAGTCTTATGAAGAAAGTACAACTCAATATGATAAAATAAAAATTGGAAATAAAGAATATCCTATTAGTAATGTACAATATTGTGATGATTGTTATGATGATGGAAATATTTTTGGAACTGCAATTGCAAGAACTCTTGACTTTGAAATTGAAAATATTGTTGATTTAGAAAATAAAGAATTTGAATATTTCACAGGAATAAAAGTTGAAAATTCAGTACATTGGATTTCACTAGGCAAATTCATTACAATTGATGAAGAGCCACGGAGATACTACTTTAATAAATAAAGTAAGTGCAATGGACTATATGCTGAAATCAAATATTTTATATGAATCTAAATTAGATTATTCAAGTAAGAAAATAACAGTATTAGATGTTACAAAAGAGGCTTGCAATTTAGCAGGTCTTGAATTAGCAACAGAAGACTTTGCAAACTGCAATTTTATTGTAGATAGTAATCAATTTGAAGTTGATGCTATAATAAGACAAGTGTTTCAAGCAGTTGCTGGAATATCAGGATCATTTGCAAAAATAAAATCTGATAACAAATTGTATTTTATTACACCAAAATTAATTGATAGTAAAAAGTACAAAGTAAAAGATGTTCATAAAATGTTAGTAGTCGATTTAATGAAACAGAAGGTAAGAAATATAACTAATGATTTAAAAACATTAGGAATAGAAAAAGAGTCAACAAAACAGGTTGATGAAATGATAGTCAAATCGATGAATGAAATAATGGTAAAGAGACTAACAACAAACACAAATGAACCTAGCCTTGAAAAGCAAAGCGATTACTCAGAATTAGTTATAAAAAGGAATACTCATCCGATAAATGTTGTTTCACTAGGTATGAGCCAAGTAGAAGGAGAAAATATTACTTTAAGAGATGAGGAGAGTATTGCAGAAGATGGAGAAAATTGTCTTGCAATAAATGATAATCCATTTGCATATACTCAAGAAAAAAGAGAAGAACTTATTGTGGAATTATTTGATAAAGTAAAAGGATTCTCTTATACATCTTACGAATTGAAAGGACAATGTAAACCTTACTTAGAAACAGGAGATCCATTATGGATTTTAGATTTTGATGGTGCAATTGCATCATCTTTTTTATTTAGATTTACATATAAAAGCCCAAATGGTCTTGAAAGTGAAATGTCAGCACCATCAATTATTAAGGCAACAGTCAATTATCAAAATGTTCCGAGTGATTTAGAAAGAATAAGAAGAACAGAGATTATTGTTGATAAACAACAAGGAACTATTGATGCAATAATTGATAAGCAAACAGAAGATGGTAGCAAGATAAACTCTATGCAAATGAATGCAGAAGAAACAAATGATACCATAAAGAAAATAACAGCAGAATATCAAGAACAAATTGCACAATTAAAATTGACAATTGATGGACTAACTAATACTGTCTCTACTAAAGGTGGGGGCAATATTTTTTCGTATTCAAAAGAAAATTGGAATGAAAGCATAAATGAATATACAAATACCGATTTAAAACAAAATTCAATTTCAGGTTTAGGATATGAGTTGGTTATTGGAACAACAAAACAAGAGGTTCAATTAAAAAATGGTATTTATACGATTAGTTTTCTTTATAAAAATATTAACAATTTAGATAATGCAAAAGTAATTATAAATGGAGAATCATTTAATTTAGAATATACAAACAATAAGTGGAAAGAGTTTGAAAAAACAATAAATGTTACGGCAAATACTATTTCAATAAGTTTTATTACCGACACTAACAATGCAATATATATAACCGATTTAATGGGAAATATAGGAACTGAAAAGCAAACTTGGGAGCAAAATGCAAATGAAACTTATACTGACACGGTGCAGATTGGAAAAGGTATTCAAGTAAATAGTAGTGAAACAAATACTTATACTAGAATTGATAGTGATGGGAACAGAGTATTTAATAAAGCTACTGGAAAAGTAATTTCTGAGTTTACTGACAAAGGAATGGAAACGCAAGATATGGTTGTAAATGGAAAAGCAGAAATTGCAGGTATGCTAGTTCAGAAAGTTGGCAGTCAAACTTGGCTTTCTAGTTTATTGTAGAAAGGAGATAGTATGGCAAGTAGTGGGTCTTTTGGAACTGGTAATTATCACGGAAGATATTTAACATTTAACTGGTGGACCAATGGAAGAAGTATAGATGGTAACTATACAGATATTGGTTGGAATTTAGTTGGTAGTGGAAATGCAAGTGCTAGTTGGTATAAAGCAGGTAATTTTAAAGTTGTCATTGATGGAGAAGAAGTTTATTCATCTTCAAGTCGTATAAACTTATATAATGGAACTACAGTAGCATCTGGAACAAAAAGAATTTATCACGATAGCCAAGGAAATAAGCAGTTTAGTGCCTATGCTGAAGCAGGTATTTATACTGTAGCAGTCAATTGTACTGGTAGTGGCAGTTGGTGGCTTGATAATATTCCTAGATATTTGAATAGTATAAATATTTATAATAATGGAACCGCATTAAATTCAGTTTCAATAAAATGGACTTGTGATCCAAGAAGAGATTGGACTCAATATTCCTTAAATGGAGGTGGATGGACCGATGCAGGAGACAATGTTGCAGGAGATGGAAAAAGTGGTACATTTACAATAGGTGGATTACAACCTAATACTACATACAATGTAAGAGTTAGACTGAGAAGAGCAGATAGTGGTCTATGGTCAGAGAGTGGAACTTTATCAATTGCAACTAAAAATATTGCTACTATTACGAGTCCAAATAATAATTTTAGCTTAAATAATGAAAGTTCTTTAAAAGTTGATTGCAATAATCCTTCTGGAAATGATATTGCATACTTTTTAGATTGCCCAAGTGGTACAAGGCGTTTGACATCAAGTAGAACTAAAAATACATCTTATACTTGGACAAAGACACAAATATTGTCTATGTTACAATATTCTAAAAATAGTAATAGTGTTTCTGTAAAAGTTGGAATAATTACTTATGGCAATTCAGAATATTATAATGAAAAAGTAGGAACTTTGAATGTTATAAATTCAAATCCTGCTTTTTATAATTTCACTTACGAGGATACAGACGCATCAACAATTAAGTTGACTGGTGGAAATCAATCAATAATTAAAGGATATTCTAATGTTAAGGCAATTATTTCTGCAGCAAATAAAGCAGTGGCTAAAAACTATGCGTCTATGAATTTATATAGATTTGTAGTTGGAAACAAACAATTAGATATTAAGTATTCCGATAATTCTACTGTTAGTGGAACTATTGATAATGCAGATAGCAATATTTTTAATGTTTATGCAATAGATAGCAGAGGAAATTCAACAGTAAAACAAATTTCCCCAAGTAGATTTTTAGATTATTCAGATATTGTAATAAAAAAAGCAAGTATTGCAAGAACTGGTGGAGTTGGATCAGAAACTAGTATATCATTTGAAGGTACTTATTGGGGATATGGATTTGGTGCAATGAATAATGCAATAACATCTTGTTATTATGAATATAAAACCACTAATTCTAAAGATTGGATTAGAGGAGATGAATTAACAACTAAATTAGATGGAAATAATTTTAGTTTTAGTGGAAAAATACGAGGAGACTCTGGTGCAAATGGATTTAGTGTAACAAAAAGTTTTAATATTAGGATTGTTATAAAAGATAGATTGTCTACATCAATTTATGAAATGACATTAGGAACAGGAATACCTGCAATTGCAATATCTAAAAATGGTATTGCAATAAATAATATGTATGATGAAACATTAAAGGGGGCATTGCAAATAACAGGCGATGTCTATATTAACAAAAAGAAATTAAATAGTTAGGAGGAAAAAATATGTCTTTAGTTACAAGTTTTTTAGGGTTATTTAAACACGATACATCAAATGATGCAGATCTAAATAGTAATTTCGATATAGATACTGCATTAAATGAAAACTGGGACAAAGTTGATGCTGGTGTAAAAAAATTAAATGATGAAAAAGTTAGTAAAGAAACAGGAAAAGGCTTATCATCAAATGATTATACAACAGCAGAGAAAACAAAATTAAATGGGATTGCAACAGGAGCTCAGGTTAATGTATTAGATGGGCTGACATTAGAAGGAAAAGCATTAACTAATTTAAACAAGAAAATTGAAATAAAAGATGCAGAAGTTACAGGAGCAAGAAAGTCAACAATAAAATCAAAAACATTTAGTTCAGTTACTGCAAGAATAGAAGAAATTGAAACAGATGTTGAAAACATAGAAAGAAAAAGAGGACATATATATGGTGTTAGAAGAAAGATAACTAATAACACAAATACGGCTTGGGAAAGAATAGAAGATAGTATTGGGTTAGTTGCTAATGCTACTAAAAATGGCACAACAGTTCAAAATGATTTCGATAATTTATATCCTTGGAGTCAAATAAGAACATGTAATTATGATATTACTACTGGAAAAGTAAAGGCTTGGTATGGAGATGCAAGTTTTAAATTTGATGGAACGAATGGAGATGCATATACATATATTCCAGATGTTTATATTAAAGTATATCAAGAAAATGATTATGATTATATCTTAATTTCTGATATTGAAAGAAGCGGATTTACACATTACAAAGATTTTTATTATGCAAGATATGTAATGGGATTAGTTGATGATAAATTGCATTCATATAGTGGTTTGATACCAGTATATAATAAAACAATATCACAATTTAGAACATTAGCACAAAACTTAGGAAGTAAATTTTCATTGTTAGATTATAGATACTTCATTTTACAAATGCTTTATTTAGTAGAGTATGCAGATTATAATTCTCAAAATAAATTAGGAAATGGCGTAATGACTGGTCAACAATCTACTGCACTAATTGCTGAAACAGGTGTTAATAGAATTATAGTAAATTCAACAAATTTATATGTTGGAAGAACAATTGCAATAGGAACTGCTTGGTGGAATATGTCTATTGCATCTAATAGAACAGTTACTAAAGTTGAAAATTATTCAGATGGTAATGTTTCTGGTAAAGTAATTTATTTCGATGGTGCTGCAGTAAATATTGCAGTAGGCAATGTGATTTGGGGAATAGGACAAGAGTCTGGACAATGCGATAGTCTAGGAATGAAATCTGGTTGCATTGTAAATGATGGATTTCATTCTATGATTTATAGAGGAATTGAAAATATATTCTCTAATATGTGGCAATTTATTGATGGATTAAATATTAAAGATAGAGTTGCATATTTATGCAAAGACCATTCTCAATATAAATCTGATACATTTGTTGCACCATATAAAGTAATTGGATACACAAATGCTGATACAAATGGATATGCAAAAAATCTTGGTTATGATCCAGATGAACCTTTAGCAAGATTTCCTAATGAAATTGGTGCTGGATCAGGTTCAGGAACATCTGATTACTATTACCAAAACACAGGAAATAGAATTGCTCTTGTGGGTGGCAGTTTCAACAATGGCGCTAGCTGTGGCTTGTGGTCGTGGAATTTCGGCAGTGATTCTTCGGCTGCGACCTTCAACATCGGTTGTCGTGTTCTTATTGATAACCAGAAATAACAGGGGTGTGGGGGCGGTCAGCCTCCCACAAAGAATAACTAGCCTCTGGTATAGTTAAAATGTTAAGGGAAAAATTATATAATTATTATCAAACACAATAAATAAAAAAGGGATTTGGTGTGTGTTCGACCGAGCTTTGCTCTTCGTTTCGGAGTTTTTGCTCATGTGGGTGGCAATTTCAACAATGGCGCTAACTGTGGCTTGTGGTATTGGAATTTCAACAATGATTCTTCGAATGCGAACTTCAACATCGGTTGTCGTGTTATTATTTTTGGAAAATTAATTATAGATAAATTACACATCATTTTCCGTGCCCCTTGGCAAAAATAGAGTCGCAACTGGACTGGTTTAGTAGCTTCTTTTTAGTCGAAAGACCGGTAGACAAAAATAAGAAATATCAGGAGAACATAAGATGAAAAGAATAGGCAATATTTATTCAAAGCTATGTGATAAAAATAATATTAAGATAGCAATTTTAAAAGCATCTGCAGGTAAAAAGAGCAGAAAAAATGTTGTAAAAATAATGAACAATATAGATTATTATGTAGATGATATATATAAAATGCTAGTTGATAAAAGTATAAAATTAAGTCCGTATAAAAAGATGAAAATTCACGATGGAGTTAATAAAAAAGAAAGAATAATATTTAAGCCTGCTTTTTATCCAGACCAAGTAATTCATTGGTGTATAATGTTACAATTGCAACCAATACTAGAAAAGGGAATGTATGAATATTGCTGTGCATCTGTTCCAAATCGTGGTATTCATTATGGTGGAAAGCAAATAAAAAGAATACTAAAAGATGATAAGAAAAATACTAAATATTGCTTAAAATTAGATGTGAAAAAATTTTATCCAAGTATTGATAAATTTTGTATGAAAAGTAAATTTAGAAGAATAATTAAAGATTATGATATGCTTGATTTAATTGATAAAATAATAGATAGTTCAGAGTCTGGATTACCTATACGGTAATTATACATCTCAATGGTTTGCAAATTTTTATTTACAGAGTTTAGATCATTATATAAAGGAAGAACTGAAAGTAAAATATTATCTGCGATATATGGATGATATGTTGCTCTTTGGAAGAAATAAAAAGGAATTACATAAATGTAGGGCATTAATTAGTGATTATTTGAAGAAAGAAGGGCTAAAATTAAAAGAAAATTGGCAATTATTTAAAGTTGATAGTAGACCAGTTGATTTTATTGGATACCGCTTCTACCGAGGATATACAACATTAAGAAGAGGAAATTTCTTAAGAATAAAAAGAAGAGTGAAGAAAATATATAAAAGAAAAAAAATAAGACTAAATGATGCCTATGCTATGATTAGTTATGATGGTTGGTTAAAACATTGTAATAGTTTTAATTACAGAAACAAATATGTTAAACCATATATAACTACAAAAAAATGTAAAGGAGTGATAAGAAATGCAAGTAAATTATCAAGTGGAATCAGATATAAAACCGGAAAAATACATAGTTGAGAACATTTTAAACAATGGATGCGAAATTGTTTTAAATGATAATATAACAGAAGAGCAAAGAATTGATTTTGATGCAGAAACTGGAAAAGCAATCTCAAGAACTATTTATAAATTTGATATATATAGAATTCCGACAATATATAGAGATAACTTAGAAAAAGAATTATCAACTGCAAAAGGGTATAAAACTTGGATAAATTTTGCAAAAGAACAATATGCAAAACAAATTGTTGATATTCCTGATGTTGATAGAATTTCTGCATTAGAACAGGCAATTATGGAAATTGGGGAGGTACTTGGCAATGGTTAATTTTTATGTAATCCAAATTAGAGATTTAAAAACAATGACAATTGATGATGTCCCTAAATTATGGAGAAAGAAAGTAAAAGAAAAGTTGGAAGAAGAGTCTTAATAAGGCTCTTTTTCTATTGCAAAAGAAAGAGAGGATTGGAAATGGAGTCAATTATAGTGGCAATCATTACTGGGGGACTAACATTATTAGGGACAATTATTTCAAACATATCTAGTAATAAGAAAATTGAAACAAATTTAAAAATTCAGCAGGCGGTAACAGATACAAAAATTGAGGCATTAACAAGTGAAGTTAGGGAACACAATAATTTCGCTAAAAGAATGCCGGTAGTAGAAGAACAAATAAAAGTAATAAATCATCGCATAGATGATTTAGAAAGGAAAGTGGGTTAAATGAAAGATAAAATTGCAAAATTAATAAATGTAAAAAGTTTAGTAACATTGATTTTAACATTAGTAGTTGCATATAAAGCTATAATGGGACAAATGGATATAGAGCAAATATATTTAATGATTATAGCATTTTATTTTGGAACTCAATTAAAAGAAAGTAAAACAGAATAATACCATAAAAATTTTACGGTGTTTATAAAATACTGGAAGAAAATAAAAAAATCTTCCAGTATATTTTTTATCTTTTGTAAGGAGGTTTTAGTATGGAAGATGAAAATGTAGTGTTGTCAGAAGAAATGACAGAAGAATTATCAAATGGAAAGGAGGAAAATGAAAATGATTAAATCAGGATTAACAGATGTAGTAGTTGAAGCAAATTCAAATAATTACACAGAAGGAAGAAGAGGATATAAAGTTTGTAAAATAACTCCTCATCACATGGCAGGGGTTTTATCCGCTGAAGCTTGCGGTAGAATATTCCAAAATGCAGATAAACAAGCTAGTTCTAATTATGGAATAGGTAATGATGGAAAAATAGCTTGTTATGTTGGAGAAGAAAATAGAGCATGGACTTCTTCAAATAGAGCAAATGATTGTCAAGCAATTACAATAGAGGTTTCAAATAGTTCAGTAGGAGGACAATATCCTATAAGTGAGGCTGCTTGGAAATCATTAGTAAAATTATGTGTAGATATATGTAAAAAATATAATTTCCGTTTAACTTATGATGGAACACCTAACGGATCATTAACAAGACATAATATGTTCGCAAATACTAATTGTCCTGGTGCATATTTACAAAGTAAATTCCCTGAACTTGTAAAAGAAGTAAATTCACAATTAGATGGTGGAGAAACATCAACACCAGTTCAAGAAACAAAGTCAATAGTAGATTTAGCAAATGAAGTAATCGCTGGTAAATATGGTGTAGGAGAAGCAAGAAAACAAGCATTAGGTTCACTATATGATGAAGTCCAAGCAAAGGTAAATGAAATTTTAGGAGCGAAAAAAACAGAATCAAAGCAAACTTTAAAATCAATAGATGAAGTAGCAAGAGAAGTTATAAATGGTGCTTGGGGAAATGGACAAGATAGATTTAACAGATTAGCAGCAGCAGGTTATGATGGTAATGCAGTTCAAAATAGAGTAAACGAAATTTTAGGTGCAAAATCTACAACATCAAATAAAAAATCAAATGAAACAATTGCAAATGAAGTTATCCAAGGCAAATGGGGGAATGGTGCAGATAGAAAATCAAGACTTCAAGCTGCAGGATATGATTACAATGCAATACAAGCAATTGTTAATGCAAAATTAAAATAATAAGAGAGGAGAAAAACTCCTCTTTATTGTATATTTTTTAATTTTTGTTGTATATTATATAGTATATCAAATGCCTCTTTACAAGTTGTATTATTTAAATCAATATTTTGTATTTTTTTAATAATTTCACTATAAGAGATTGTTTGATTTGAAGATGCAGGAGGATCTATAACTTCAAATTCTATGTTATGAGCATTTAGCAAGTGTAAATATTTTTCTAATTTAGAAATAGGAAAGCCACACTTAATAATTTCTGGACTCAAGTCGGTTAATTTTAGTCCAATAGCATTTGAAACAATTCTTGCATCTTCATTTAATATATTGTAAAAAATACCTACTTTAAAAATATATACTTTACTAGAATCTTTCTTTTTTAATTCATTATACTGATTTAATAATTTACTCATTTTCTTTTTCGACCTTTCTTTCTAACTACAATATCACTAATTTCGCAATTAAAAATATCACACATTTTTTCTAATGTTTCAAATTTGATACTGCTTGTTTCATTATTCATTAATCTTGTGAGTGATTGATAACCTCCTTCCATATTTTTTACGAACCAGTATTTCGTTTTTAATAATTCTTTAATTTGTAATTGTATCATCTAATCACCTCCATTCTGCTATAACTATTGTAAAAGAAAGTAGTAAATATTTTAACTACCCTTGAATTGACTTAAATATAGAATAACTATTTTACAAGTTATGTGCTAAATGGTATAATATCTCTGAAATGAGGTGTATTATTGATGAATGATATATTAAAAGAAATAAAAAGACTATTAGAAAACAACCAAATAGAAGATGCAATAAAATTTATTGATAAAAATTTAAAGAAAAAACAAAAAGCAGGAGATTATTTGGATATGTTAATAAATGATTTAAAATGATGTCGAAAAATGTCGAATAATGAAATCCAATAGTACCAACAGAAAGCAGAGTTTATACCTATCTTCCAGTATAGTTATTTTAATTAACATAATATGGTATAATTTTATAAAGAGATATCTCAAATAAATAGAAGGGAGAATATAGAGATAATGAACTTACTGGATATCATATTATTACATATTTTTCCGAAATATACATATAAAGTATATAGAAAAGGTGTAATGGATGAATTTAATTGGATGAACAAGAAAAAATAATTTGTTATTAATTTGTTATTAACAAATGGAGTTTTGCAAGGTTTGACAAGGTTACGAAAAAAACTTGAAAACCTTGCAATAGCAATAAAAACAAGAAATATCAATGATGCACGGAAATATGTAAAAAACACTATATTGATTTTAGCAGTAATAGCAATTGTAATTATTATAATTGCAATGTTTGTATCAAGTTATAATAACATTATTGCAAAAGCAGAAGAAGTAGATAATAAATTTGCTGCAGTTGATACACAATTACAAAGGAGAGCAGATTTAATACCGAATTTAGTTAATACAGTAAAGGGGTATGCGAAACAAGAACAAGACGTTATAAACTCAGTAACAGAAGCAAGAGCAAAATTGGCTGGGGCTACAACAGTTTCGGACAAAGCAAAAGCAGATGAAGAATTAACAAGTGCATTAAACAGATTAATGGTAGTAGTTGAAAATTATCCAGATTTAAAATCTTCACAAAACTTTATTCAACTTTCAGACGAGTTATCAGGAACAGAAAATCGTATTGCAACAGCAAGAAGAGACTATAACGAAGCTGTAAAAGAATATAATTTAAAAATTAAAAGATTTCCTACAAATTTAATGGCAGGAATGTTTGGATATAGTCAAAGAGATTATTTTGAAGCTTCAGAACAAAGTAAGGAGGTTCCAAATGTTAACTTTGACTAAAAATAAAAAGCTCTTTGGACTAATAATGCTAATATTTACAATATTAGCATTTTATTATACAACATACGCGGTAGTAAGTCCTAAAACTAATTTTTATGTGAATGACTATGCAGATGTATTATCAGAAGAAACAGAAAACTATATATTAAATTCAAATATTGATTTGCAGAGTAAAACAAAAGCACAAATTGTAGTTGTAACTGTCAAAACTTTAGATGGAAAAACAATAGAAGAATATGCAACAGAGTTATTTAGAGAATTTGGAATAGGGGATAAGGAAAAAAATAATGGAGTACTTTTATTATGTTCTACAGGGGATAGAATGTTTAGAATAGAAGTAGGTTATGGGCTAGAAGGAGCATTACCAGATGGAAAAACAGGAAGAATACAAGATCAATATATAATCCCATATTTAAAAAACAATAATTATGATGAAGGAATAAAAAATGGATTTAGTGCAATATTAGAAGAAGTCTGCAAAGAGTATAATATAGAAATTTCAGGAGCACAAAAATCAAAGTTAGTACAAGATAGCTCTGATGAAGTTTTTATGGTTTTAATAATGATTTCTTTAATAATATCAACAATTATGAAATTTATTTCTAAAAATATAGTTAAATTGATTTATTTAGGTATTATATTTATTGTTTCTTGGATAGTTATAAAGTCTTTTAGTATTGCAATAATAATTTTGCTAATTAATATGGCAATAGTTTTTGTTAAAGATCTTGGTGGAGATTATTCTGGAGGAGGAAGTTCTTCAGGAGGAGGATTTTCTGGTGGCGGAGGGTCTTCCGGTGGCGGAGGAAGTTCGAGAAGTTTTTAACAAATAGAATGAGAAAAAAAGTTATGCAAATTGGAATTTGTGTGAGGGGGAATTCTAGGGACTGTCCCTTAAAATCA
>ENA-ORNY01000139-ORNY01000139.1-human-gut-metagenome-genome-assembly--contig:-NODE-139-length-58625-cov-3.699044_pt1 | contig 58625 bp, 74 predicted proteins | sample MGYA00242122_ERZ509036 | MGnify/ENA primary metagenome ERZ509036 (study PRJEB26280, sample SAMEA2338696) | human gut metagenome | biome: human gut; feature: human-associated habitat; material: faeces... | reverse complement strand
GAGGAAAGCGAACTGTCCTGCCGTATGGAATTTTTGCAGAGCATTACTGAGCTTGAAGCTCGGCTCAAATTGGAGGAGGACGAATAATGGACGCATTGAGATTCATCTTTTCGAGCTTTTGGATTTGGCTCGGATTCACCACGCTGATAGCGGTTGTGCTGCATTATTTGGTGGACGCTCTTATGGCGCTGTGCAAAGGTCGAACCGTCAAGATTCATCGCATTGGGGACGCCTACCAAATCGAGATTGAGAACGCATCTCTTGATGACATCGAGGAAATCATCAAGGCGCGAAAACTCGACACTTTTGAGAAAATCGACCAGCAGTGATTTTTTCGGAATAATTTTCTGAAAATCCTTGACTAAACCACGATAGCGTGGTATAATGAGATAGTAGAAACCAACCACCAACCAAAAGGATGTGAGACGATTGATTAAGAATTATGCACCCCTGCCCTATGACGGTGCCGCCGCTCTCCCGCAGTACGTCACGGATGTGAAGACGTACACACTGGTCGGCGAAGTACCCGGCGGCTATAAAATAACGCTTGCCGAGCTTTCTATCGGCAGCTCTGTGAGCGCGGGAAACCCGCTCACCCACGCTCTGTTCAAGAGCTACACCGACCACGGCGAACAGGCGAAGGTAGTTCGCATGAGAGGAAACGGGCTGGACGGCGAGGTAGCCGCAGTGATGAGCGCCATGCGGCAGGCCGGTGTTGAGTTCAATCCTGCCCTGCCTTCGTCATGTGAGACAATCCTGTACGCGCTGGGCGCTTGGATGCAGGAGCACAACCCGGAGATCGCTGCCGTGACGCTCGTGTCACAAAGCTGTCATTGACTTGTCAGAGGGGCGGTGCTAAGATGGTATTGTGTAAAATTTGTATCACGCACCTGCGCTCGGCATCCGCCCCGGTTCGGATTGTCCTCCTTACGCTCGGATGTCGAGCACCGCCTTGTTATCAGGGCGGCAAGAAACACTTCAGAAAGGTGCTGATACTATGATTTACACAAGCAGATTTTCCAACCCTGAGTTGAAAACTGGGAAGTACGCAGCCATTCGTATTTCCGTCGGAAGCCCTCGCTGGAACGTTGGCTACCCCATTACCGGAGCCATCAGCGAGCTGATGCCGAAAGGCATTTACGGCAAGTACGACAATGACAAGGCAGCGTATGAGGCCGCGTATCGGGCGAGGCTGGATTACTTCGGTGTCCAGCATATCCGCCAGTTGCTTGCGGCCTGCGAACAGCCCGGTAAAGACACGGTGCTCTTGTGCTATGAGGATGTCCGAAAGGGCGAGAGCGACTGGTGCCACCGGACGATGTTTGCGAAGTGGTGGTTCGAGAAGACCGGCGAGGTGATTGCAGAATTGCCCGACCCGTCCACACCTAAAATCTCGAAAGCGAAGATGAAGGCAGCCGCGTCTATGCAGACCTCGCTGTTCTGATTCTCGAAAGCGGCAGGTTCGCCTGCCGTCCATGCGGACTTAGTTCAACGTTAGAACCCACTGCTCCCGGCAGTGAGATGCCTGTTCAACTCAGACAGTCCGCTCCATGCGGATTTAGTTCAACGTCAGAACACACTGCTCCCGGCAGTGAGACGCCTGTTCAACTCAGACAGTCCGCTCCATTTGAATAGACAGGAAAAACCGTCAGTTCAAAGCTGGCGGTTTTTCTTTTGCACAGAGGGAGGAAAGAGAATGTTTCACGGTTCGCTGCCGGACAGTGTTCAGCAAATCATGGGCGACTGCATACGGGATTGGAAATGCACGGACATCTATGTGGGCTGCTCCGGCAACTTCACCATCGAGCGTATGCTGAAAGGCGTAACCAACGCCAGACTACACGGGAACGACGTGACGATCTACTCCTGCCTTCTCGGTCGGTACTTTGCCGGCGCGCCGCTCAACGCGAGGTTCAACGAGAATTACGAAGGCCCGATGGAGTTCATTCAGGAGTACATGAAAACCGACTTGGACATCGTGACGTGCGTGCTGCTGCTGTCCAAGATGAGCACGTACCTTGGCTCTAAGCCCAACCCGTACTACCTCCGCATGATTGAGGCATACAAAGACCAGTGGCCGGCACTGTTCGAGAAGACCCGCTCGAAGTTGGAGAAAGCCGGTCGATTCCTCGACAGCTTCTATGCAGGGGATGTCATCGGTTGGGTCGATGAGGTGCCGAAGGACCAAGGCTTCGTCTGCTACCCGCCGTTTTACTCCGGTGACTACGAGAAGATGTTTAAGGTTATCGAGGGCATCATCGCGTGGGACCCGCCGGAGTACGACCTGATTGACAAAGACAAAATCTTCGAGATGTTCCGCAAGCTGACAGAGCGGGAATATTTCATGTTCGGCACGAACGATGAGTTGGAGGAGTTCTCCGAATACCTGATGGGCATTTCGCAGACCACGAACCGGGGTGTCCCGCTGTACGTCTACTCCAAAGCGCCGAAGTCCCGCATCATCGTCCCGCACCAGCAGGTGGCGAGCTTGCTGGTGGAGCGGCTGGGCAAGGATGAGGACATCGGAAACACCATGAAGATTATGCCGCTGAAAAGCGAAAACTTCCGGGCGCTGCGTTCACAGTACATGAACCCCTACATCAAGCCCGGCAGCGAGACCGCGAGCTTCGGGGTGCTGGTGGACAACAAGCTGATAGGCGTGTATGCGTTTTCTGCATCCCCCACCCTATCGAATTGGGACAAGCACATAGAGACGCCCACAATGTACCTTCTAAGCGACTTTCCCATCGCCCCCACCAAATATAAACGCCTCGCCAAACTCGTGTTATACGCGGCCCTAAGCCGTGAATCAAAGCTATATGCGGAACGCCTAACCAACCACCGCATCCGTTCTCTCGTGACTACGGCCTTCACTAAAAGGCCCGTGAGCATGAAGTATCGTGGGTTGTTCCAGCTCTTGAACAAGAAGCAGCTCCCCGGAGTTGAGGAAGGCGAAACGGATATGTCGAAGATTTACTACAACTCCGGCTACCAGCTCAACTACGGCGCGCCTATGGGCCAGTGGACGTTGGCCGAGGGCTTGGAGCTTTGGAAGAAGAAGCACTCTCAGATTGGTGCTAAGGAGGACGAATGATGAACGTATTCACGCTGGAAATTGACCCGCGAGAAATAAAGCTGCTGGAAACGAACGCTCGGTACATGAAGCATGAGGAGTTCAACCGGCTGGTCGAGAACATCCGCAGGGATGGAAAGCTCACCTCCACCCCGTTCTTGTGCAAGGATGACGATGGCCGCTGGCTGTGCCTGTCTGGAAACCACCGGACGCGGGCGGCGATTGAGGTAGGGTTGCCCACCATCACCTGCCTTGCCACGGATGACCCGTTGAGCAAAGAACAGCGGATTGCCATTCAGCTTTCGCATAATGCGATTGCCGGTCAGGATGACCCCGCCACCCTGAAAGCTCTGTATGAGCAGATTCTGGACACCAGCCTGAAGCAGTACAGCGGATTGGACGACAAGACGCTGGCGCTGCTCGACAAGTTTTCCAGCATCAGCATCTCTGAGGCCAACCTGACGTTCCAGACCCTGTCGCTGGTGTTCCTGCCCGACGAGCTGGACGCCGCGAAGAAAGTCATCGACGAGGCGAAGGACCGAGCCAAATCGTCCAGCGATGTGTGGCTGGCACGCATGGCCGACTATGACGCATGGCTGGATGCTCAGGAAACCGTCAGTGCTGCGTACAACGTCAAGAACGTGGCTACGGCGGTGGAGCTGATTCTGAAAATCTTTCAGCGCAACGTGACCGAGTGCTCGGAGGGCTGGATTGATACGCCGGACAACAAACGGTATGTTCCCATCGAGACCGTGATTGGCAAGACAAAGATACCCGCCGAGGACGCAAAGGTCATCAAGAAAGCATTGGACACGATGGTCGGTTCCGGGCAGCTCGATGCCAAAGCGTTGTACGGCGGTCTCACGCAGCTCTGCCAGCAGTACCTCGACAGCAAATAGGAGGTCTGATTTTTTAGATGGCTAATATCGTGTACAATCCGAAGTTCCACGATGACTGGGCGTGGTCGCTTGCAATTCGTGGTGCGACGGATGCCGAGATCGCCGAAGCCATGCACGTTTCCAGAAAGACGATTTGCTCTTGGAAGAATGAGCATGAATCTTTCGCCAACGCGCTGGCCGAGGGAAAAGAGATTGCTGACAGTAAGATTGAGCGTAGCCTGTACCAGTCAGCGCAGGGCTACTTCGTTGATGAAGAAGAACGCTTGATTGAGGTCAATAAGGACGGCACAACCAAGCTGGGCGACCTGAGAACGAAAAAGCGTTACATCCCACCGAGCACTACGGCCCAGATATTCTGGCTCAAAAACCGAAAGCGCGAACATTGGCGGGATGTTTCTAAAACCGAAGTCACCGGCGCTGATGGAAAGCCGTTGGAGTTCCAGCAGGTGCAGGTGTATCTCCCCGAAAAGGAGGAGGTGGAGTAGCGCGTGGAGAAGGTTGTGTTCCGACCGCAGAAAGGCAAGCAGGAAAGGTTTCTTGCTTGCTCTGCCGACATCTGCATTTACGGCGGGGCTGCGGGCGGCGGTAAGAGCTATGCACTTTTGCTCGAACCGCTACGGCACATCGGCAACAAGCAGTTTGCTGCCGTAACCTTCCGACGCACTAATCCGCAAATCCTCAGCCCCGGCGGTCTTTGGTCCGAGAGCTTCAACATTTACAGCCTGTTAGGTGCTACGCCGAAGCTATCGCCAAAGCCGATGTGGGTGTTCCCGAGCGGTGCCACGATTACGTTCTCGCACTTGGAGATGGAATCGACCAAGTACGACTGGCAAGGCTCACAGATTCCGCTCATAATGTTCGACGAGCTGACGCACTTTTCGGAGAGCGTCTTTTTCTATATGCTGTCCCGTAACCGCTCGATGTGCGGTGTAAAGCCGTATGTCCGGGCCACCTGCAACCCGGACGCTGATAGCTGGGTGGCGAACTTCATTTCGTGGTGGATAGACCAAGACAGCGGCTATCCCATCGAGGAACGATGCGGAAAAATCCGCTGGTTCATCCGCCGCGACGAGAAAGTGTACTGGGCTGACAGGAAGCAAGACCTTTGGGAGCAGTTCAACCTGACTACCGAGGAAGAAAAGGCCGAGCCGCGATCCGTGTCATTCATCAACAGTACGTTGCAGGACAACAAGCTGCTCATGCAGCGCGACCCGTCGTATCTGGCAACCCTGAAGGCCCTGCCCACCGTTGAGCGAGAACGGCTGCTTTATGGCAACTGGAAAATCAAGCAAGCCGCCGGCCTTTACTTCAAGCGGACGCAGGTGCGGAATATGCTGCCCTGCGCTCCGGCTGATGTTGTGTCTTACGTTCGTGCGTGGGACCTTGCAGCATCACCGGAGACCGACAAGGGCGACCCCGCGTACACCGCCGGAGTGCTGATGGGAAAACGCGCCGATGGCAGTTTTGTCATAATAGACGTTATCAACCAGCGGCTGTCTGCCAGCGACGTGAGAGCCTTGATAAAGCTCACCGCCGAGGTAGACAACGCGAAGTACGGGAACGTCCGCGTGCGGCTCCCGCAGGACCCCGGACAGGCAGGAAAGGACCAAGCCCAGAGTTTTGTTCGCCTGCTGTCCGGTTTCAGCGTCCGCACGGAACCAGTCAGCGGCAGCAAGGAATCCCGCGCCGAGCCTGTTGCAGCTCAGTGGCAGGCCGGCAACTTCGATGTGGTCGTAGCCGATTGGAACGAGAGTTATTTTTCCCAGATGGAGAGTTTTCCGGCGAGCAAGTTCAAGGATATGGTGGATGCCACAAGCGACGCCTTCTCTGAGCTGGAACGCAGAACCGGATTCCACTTCTCCTTCTAAGCGAGGTGCAAGATGAGGATTTTTAACATCGAGATTGGGAAGCGCCGGGTTCGTGAGCAGTACACGAACAAGGCCGGCAGCTTCGTCTCACGTTGGAGCAGACCTCCGACATTGAACACAGCCGAATGGCTGAATATGTTCTCGAAAAGCCCCCGGCTTGCCGTCGTGGACAGGATTGCCAGCGACACCGCAAATATCGGGGGCAAATTGCTGCGCGTAGATCGAGACGGGAACGAAACCGAAATCACGCATCACCCGTTTCTGAGTTTCATGGACCAGCCTAACCCGCTTTACGAGATGACCGGCTCGGCCATCTGGCGGCTGCATGAAATCTACCTCTTGCTGGTGGGCGAGAGCTTCTTGCTCATCGAGCGGGATGATGCCGGCAGGCCGATAGAGCTGTGGCCGGTTCCTCCGTACTGGGTAAAAATGACCCCGTACCTCGGAAGTCCGACCTACCAGATTCTCTCCCCGTCTGGCCTGACTATGGACGTGCCGGTGGACGATATGTTCGTGATGAAACAGCTCAACCCGCTCGACCCGTTTCTGCGTGGTCTGGGTGTGGCCGAGAGCATCGCGGATGAGGTAGAGATCGACGAGTACGCCGCGAAATTCCAGAAACGGTTCTTCTACAACGATGCCGAACCGTCCCTTGTGTTCCTGATGCCGGACGCCACACAAGACCAGAGTGATGCGTTCATGGCCCGATGGAACCAGAAGCACCGAGGCGTTGAGAACAGCCACAAGGCTGCGGCTCTCACCGGCACCGTTGATGTCAAGTCGTTCGGGTCAAGCGACACTCGTGAGCTTGGGTTCAATGACAGCCGCGTTGCAATGCGGGACGCTGTGCTGGAACACTTCGGTGTGCCGAGAGAAATCATGGGCATCACCGAAAACAGCAACCGTGCCACCGCAGACGCGGCACAGTACATCTACGCAAAGAACGTGCTCATGCCGCGCATCCGCGCCCGTGAGGAAGCCATCAATAAGCAGCTCCTTCCGATGTTCGGGGATGGGCTGGTGTGGCGGTTTGACCCGGTGGTCCCCTACGACCAAGACTTCAATAAGTCCAAGGCGCTGGACGCCTACAACGCAGGGCTGATTACGAAGAATGAAGCCCGTGAGCTGCTCGACCTGCCTGATACGAAAGGCGGCGATGTGTTCAAGGTATCTATCAATGACCTGTTCCTGACCGAAAGCGATGACCCTGCTGCGGTCACGCAGGCCATGTTCCAAGAGGACACCATCCAGCCGGTAGATATGCCAGATGCAAAAGGCATCAAGTCCCGCCGGCGGGTGAACGTCTCGGCGATGCTGCGGAAAGAAGAACAAGCCGCTCTGAAAAATGAGCGGCGTTTTTTGACCGCCGTGAACCGGCATTTCTCCGACCAGCAGGCCGCCATCACCAAGGCGCTCGGCCTCACGGCCAAGGCAGATGGAGTTGACCCGTTGTTCTCCTCCTTGCAGGAATACCTGCTCCCTGATGGCACGTTCAACCCTGAGCTGTGGGCGGCGCTGTCCGAGGAAGAACAGCGCAGGCTCACAGAGGCCATCGCGTCCGGTTTGCTCAACTGGAAAGACGAGGCACGGAAGCTGATACAGCTCCTCACCCCATGCTGGAAAGCAGCGTATGAGGACGGCGCTACCGTGGCGGAAGATGCCTATGGGTTCGTTGAAATCCAGCGGCCCGAGTTCGTATCCGCCGCTAAGGTCAACGGCGGCAGGCGCGTTGTGGGTATCGAGCAAACCACCAGAGACAATATCGCTCGCATCATCTCGCGTGGCATTTCGGAGGGCAAGGGCCAGCGAGAGTTGAAGAAGGAAATCCAGTCTGAGATGGGCAGCACGGAATCCCGTGCAAAGCTCATCGCCCAGCAGGAGACCTCAACGGCCCTCTCCACCGGCCAGTTTGACATGATGAAGTCGGCTGGCGCTACTACCAAGACGTGGCACCACAGACCACAGAAAAACCCACGTCCCGACCACGCCAGCATGGATGGCGAAACCGTTGGCATCGACCAACGATTCTCCAACGGGCTGCGGTTCCCGCGTGACCCGGAGGACGGACGTGCCGAACAGCTTATTAACTGCCGGTGTTATCTCACCTATGGCGGTTTTTAAGATAAGCCCCAAACTCTGAGGAAAGGAGGTAAATCCGTATGGCAAAAATGGGTAGACGTACTTCTGCCCGTGAGCAGAAGTCGGACAGCCCGACACACGAGCACAAATCGTTCGTGTTCCAGTTGGAAGACGCGAACGAGGAAAGCGGAGAGTTCTCAGGCTACGCCGCCGTTTTCGGCAATGTCGATAGCGGAAGGGACGTAATCGAAAGAGGCGCGTTCTCCAAAACCATCAGGGAGGATTTTGACCGCATCAAGATTCTATCGCAGCACAATGACTGCGACCTGCCAATCGGCAAACCGCTCGAACTGCGTGAAGATGAAAAAGGTCTCTATATCCGGGGCAAAATCAGCGACACGCAGAGAGGGCGGGACATCAAGACGCTGTTGAAAGACGGTGTTTTGAATGAAATGTCTATCGGCTACGATGCGATTGACGCTGACTATGATGAGGAGAACGGCATCCGGCACTTGAAGGAAATCAAGCTGTGGGAGGTCTCCATTGTCACATGGGCAATGAACGACCAAGCCAAGATTGATGAGGTCAAGTCGCTTGCTGAGGAGCTTCGGTTTGAGGCAAAAGCTGGTAAGATTACCCGCTCTCGGCTCAATGCTCTGAAGCCCTTTATTGCAGTTGTCCGTGAGCTGGTCGATATTCTCAGCCCGCTGATGGAACCCGCAGCCCACCCTGACGATGAGGGTGATGGCGGCAATCCGCAACCCCCGAAGAAACCCCAGCCTCCGAAGAAGCCGAAGCAGGCTTCTAAGAAGGCCAAACAGTCCGACATCATTTTTGAGATTGTCCCCTAAAACTATCAGGAGGTAAAGAAATCATGAAACTGACCCAAGAACAGCTCGCCAAGCTGATTGCAAAGGTGTTCTCCAATCTGACCGCCAAGTTTGCTGAGGCTGGCAAGAACGTGAACGACATCACCACCGATGACATTCTCGCTGAACTCACCGCCGTGCTGGATGAGATGAACGCCGCCGGTGAAGGTGAGGGCGAAGGCGCTCCCGCCGGTGAAGGCGAGGGCAAGGGCGAAGGCGAAGGTGCTCCCACCGGTGAGGGCGAGGGCGAAGGTGAAGGCGAAGGCAAGGGCTTTGACGGTGATGAACTCATCGGCAAGATTATGGAGGCCCTGTCTGGCATGGTCTCCGCCGGCGAGGGCGAGGGCAAGGCCGGCGAGGGCGAGGGCAAGGCCGGCTGCGGCACTCGCAAGACCGGTGAGGGCAAGGGCGCTGCCGGTCCCTCCGCAACCGGCGCTCCCAAGGCTGCCCCCCAGCGTAAGTACGCCAGCCTGTTCCTGTCCACCGGCGCGTCCCGTGATGGCGGCAACGGCGGCAACGGCTTTAAGGCTCGTCTGGCTACCATGTCTGCCCCTGAGCGCCGCAAGGCAACCTACGGTATGTTTGGCCGTGCTGTGAAGTGCATCCACGCCTCCGGCGGTGATGTGGAACGTGCCGCTTTCACCGCCGAGCGCAAGTTCGGTGACACTGAAATGGCCCGCGAGTTCAAGGCGCTGTCTGCCACCTCTCCCACTGATGGCGGCTATCTGGTTCCCGAAGTGTACGCCAACGAAATCATCGAGCTGCTGTACCCTGCTACTGTCATTTACAGCCTCGGTGCTCGTCGGCTGGGCATGGCAAACGGCAACCTGAACATCCCCAAAATCAAGACCGGCGCTCGCGCCTTGTTCACCGGTGAGAACCGCGCTATCCCCAAGAGCGCACCCAAGTTCGGCAACCTGAAGCTGTCTGCCAAGAAGCTGACCGCGCTCATCCCCATGAGCAACGACCTGCTGCGCTCCACCAACTTTGACAACGATGTCATTGTCGGTCAGGACGTGACCCGCCAGATGGCTCTGGGTGTTGACTGGGGCGCTCTGAACGGCACCGGCGGCGAGTTCCAGCCTCTGGGCATCACCAAGAACAAGGGCGTGCAGAACATCGACGTCACCGCGCTGGATGAGCTGTATGCCAGCACCGCCGGCGTCCTGACCGCCGCTTTCCCCAACTACCTCATCGCCTCCGTCCTGAAGAACAACGTCTACGCCGACGGTCTGGGCTTCGTGTTCAACACCAGCGTGGAGCAGTTCTTCAAGTCCCTGCGCGATAACGTGGGTGGCTTCATCTTCGCTCAGGAGATGAATGAGAACGGCACTCTGGCGGGCTATCCCTACCGCACCACCAACCTGCTGGAAACCACCGGCGGCAAGACTTCCATCATCTTCGGCAACTGGAACGACCTCGTGATCGGCGAGCAGGGCGCTCTCGAAATCGAGACCAGCCGCGAGGGTGCTTGGACTGACGATGCCGGCAATCTGGTCTCTGCTTTCGAGAACGACCAGACCCTCATTCGTGCCATCAACAACGTGGACGCCGGCCTGCGCCATGACGAGAGCTTCGCCGTGGCTACCAAGGTCGCTGTCCCTGTCTAATTGAAACAGGAGGTAGCCTAAGATGAAAAGAGAACTGATTCAGAACGTCAAGGTTCAGCCCTATACTTCCGGCGACGCCCTCGACAGGACCGGTTTCCTGTCCGGCGTCATCGGAGCGGTCATCGGTACTGCCGGTGCGCTGACCCTGACCGTTACCCACAGCGACGACAACACCACCTTTGAGGCTGTCACCGACAAGCTGGTGTTCCCGGAGAAGCAGACCGAGGGCGGCACCTTTACCACCGAGGAGCTGGTGGTTGGCGATGTCGTGAACATCGACATTGACCTGCTGGGCCTGAAGAACTACGTGAAGATTACCGCGTCCGGCGCTGCTGCTACCAGCACCACGCTGGCTATTGCGCTGGGCGACAAACACGTCCAGCCCGTGTAAGGAGGGCCGCGCTATGCCGAGGATTTACAAGCCTGTGGGTCCGACCAGCAACAAGGCCACCGGTCCCAGCGCAACGAAGGCCCCGGCTGCGGCTCCCGCGCCGGAGGCCAAGAAACCGGAAGTGGCTAAGAAGACGGAAACGGGCGGCGAGAAGTAATCGCCGCCCATCCGCATAGGAGGTCCGTATGCTTGCAGATAACGCATTGACAACTCTTGACCGGATGAAGCTGATGCTGGGTCTTTCAGACGTCGAAGATGAGAAAACGGATGAGATTATCATGCTGCTGATAAACAGGGCTTCATCGTGGATTGAGAGGCAAATCGGCAGGCATCTGGGCCGGCGCTCATACCACCAATGGTATGACGCTGACGGCCAGCAGGAACTCGTTTTGCTGGAATACCCCATTATCAGCATTGAGTACGTCAAACAGGACGGCAAGGAAGTTGACCCGAAAACTTATGACTACGCTCAAACAGGAGAAATCGGGGTAATCTATCGCGATGAGGGATGGCTAAAGGCCGGGTATCGAAGGGGTCTGGCCTACGACATCGTAGCGCCCAAGAGGGTCATCGAAGTGAGCTACACGGCTGGCTATGTCCTGCCGAAAGATGCTACCGCCGATGACCCTCAGACCTTACCTTCGGACCTTGAAGGGCTTTTGTGGGACATGGTTTCCCAAGCCTACACCAGCTTGCAGAACGGCTCTCAGGGCCTGTCCTCGTTCTCCATTTCCGATGTGACATGGAACTTCGACAAGTCCATACCGGAATCGTGGAAGCAGCTCATCAACCTGTACCGGAGGTATTGATATGCAGAGTATCGACACCATTCTCTCTGACTTTCAAAGGCTCAAAGCCGCCTGCGATGAGATGTCCGGCAAGAAGATTTTGGTTGGCATCGTCGGCACATCAGATTCTGAAGTGCTGAAGGTAGCCCAAATCCACGAGTACGGCACAGAGAAGATGCCGGAGCGTTCTTTCCTCCGCGCCAGTTTTGATGCAGACCAAGAAAAGCTCGGCACCATCGTTTCAGAGCAGGTGAACAAAGTGCTCGATGGAAGGACATCGGCCACCGCCGCCGCGAACGCCATTGGCGCTCAGGCAGCGCAGTTGGTTCAGAACTTTATCGACGATAACCGCGTTAAGCCGCCTTCCGACTTTTCCAAGAAGACGCAGCAAACCACGCTGTACGAGACCGGTACGCACATCCGAGATCGCATAGCCTTCAAAGTGGAGGAGTAACCCATGTTTTACAACACACCGAGACTTCCGAAGGCACTGTTGCATCCTCTCTTGGTCGTGCAGCGCACATCTGAACGCGGCCCCGGAGGTCAGTCAAGACCGGTTGAAGAAACGGTAGCGTCTTTTCAGGGCGTGGTGATGCCGCTGTCCAATCTTGACTGGAAGCAGTTGCCTGAAGGAACGTACACGCAAAATTCTCAAAAACTCTATACGGATGACCCGGTGGTTATCAAGCCGGGGCAAATTATCCGGGACACATACGACGGTCAGCAGTACACCGTCAAGCAGAAGTTGTCCCACAACTCCATCCACCCGATGCACAGATACCTTGTGGAAGGGGTGGACAAGACATGACCTTTGAACAGGCACGGAACGCTATTGTAGCGATGCTCGAAAGCCATCTTGGGTATCCGGTAAACCTCTCTGAACAGATCGCCGAGATGCCGGACTTCCCGTACTGCTATTACAGCGTTTTGGCTCCGCGCATTTCCGACCATGCGTTCGGTCTGCGAGAGGTTGTGGGCGAAGGTGATGAATGGAAGCTGGTTCGTTCTGAGCCTGTCTCAGCCACGATGTCCTTCACCTTTTGCAGTATGAACCGTGACACCGATGACGGTGGTTACATCTACGGTGAGGATGAGGCGCTGTCGTTGTGCGAGAAGGCCCACGGCTTTTTCCTGCTCAACGGGCGCAGCATTTCAACTGAGTACGGGAACATCGTCATCAGCAACGTGGGCGCTGTCACAAACCGCACCAGTTTTCGTGTGGAGGAAACCGTTCGGCGCTACGGGTTCGATGTCCGCATCTCCTATGTGAGAACAGACGAGATGCCGACCACCACCGTACTGCGTCCGGGAGCCACACCGGGAGACATCAAAACCTAAGAAGGAGGAAACGCCTTATGGCAAAAGACGTAATCGTCGTGGTGCAGCGGGACGCGCTGCCCACCGAGAAAGAGAGCCTCGACATCCTTCTCGTGTCCACTACCGGCGAATACCCGGTTGGCACCTATCGGGATGTGGCGAGCGTTGAGGCAGTCTATGGGCCTGACGGCCCCTGCCCCAATGCGAAAATCGTCCGCAAGGCGACTACCCTGTTCAATCAGGGCAAGACCACACTTGCGGAAACCCTGCTGGACAAGTTCAAGATTGTGAGCTTCGCCCCGCCCAGCGCATCCCCCGCTGTGGCTGCTGGGCTGAAAATTACCGTCGCGGCAACGCCCACCATTGCCTCCGGCAAGGACCTGTGGGTCCGTATTGGTGGGGATGACAAGGCCGTGGTTGAGCTTACCACTGACGCCGAGATCACCACCGCTCAGGCGCTGGCGGCGCTGTTTGCAGGAACTTCCTTTACGAAGGGTGGTAAGACCTATGCCGCCACCGTGGAAGGCTCCGTGGTGAGCTACGCGGCCACTGAGGGCGGCGAGGCCGATACCATCCCTGAGATGGTCGACGTGTTTGAGGACGAGCTGCTGAGCGTCCCCGTGACTGTCTCCGCAACTGCGGAGTTTGTGAACGGGACGGACGCTGTGAGCGCACCTGACAACCTCATCAATGCCATCAAGCAGTTCCAGTCCGACGTGGACAATGACTGGTACTATCTGCTGACTGACCGGGACGAGGACGAGTACGTAATGGCCCTTGCCAAGTTTGCGGAAGCCAGTGAACCGTCCGAAGCGGAGCTGGGCGCTGGTGTAGAGGACCACCGTAAGTTCTACATGGGCCAAACCAGCAACAAGCAGTTTGCCAGCGTCACGTCCCGCGCGGCGGTCATTTACACCGACCCCGAGTATCTGAGTGAGGAGCCTGATGCCTCCTACACCGGCAACGTTGGCCCGTTCTATCCGAAGTCGGTAACGTGGAAGTTCAAGCGTCCGCAGGACGGCAATGCCTCCACCAGCGAGGGCGAGAAGCTCATCTCCCTGCCCAAGCTGACAGAAGGCGAGCGCGATGCGCTGCTGGAAAACCACGTCAACTATCTGACCGAGGAGTACAAACGCCAGTACGTCAAGGATGGTACTTGCCTTGACGGTGAGTTCATCGACATCGTGCTCGGCGCTGACTGGATTGCCAAGCGGATGCGTGACCTGCTCTACGATATTCTGCTGGAAAACGCCAACATCAACTACGGTGATGACGGCTTCGGCCTTATTGCTACGGCTCCGGCGCAGGCTCTGGCTGAGGCGGCTGATGCAGACCACAACATCATTGCCCGAGACCCGGAGACCAAAGCAGGCGTGTTCACCATCAACATTCCGAAGTACGCGGACAGCACCGAGGAGCAGCGCCGCAATCGTGTGATGCCTGACATCACTTGGGAGGCTCTGCTGTCTGGTGCCGTGCATCAGGTCAAGACCAAGGGCGTCCTCCGCGTGTCGCTGTAAGGAAGGAGTGAAAAACTGTGCTTCAGACCTACGACCCCACAAAGGTAAACATCACCTTTAACAACCGGCAGCTCCGTATGTTCGGCGACAGCCTGTTCACCCTCGCCCGTGACGAAGATAACGTCACGCTGAAGAAAGGCGTGAAGGGAGACAGTACCTACATCCTGAACGCGAATAAGGCTGGCAAGCTCACCATTACGCTTCAGCAGGATTCCCCGGATGTGGCATTCCTTGAACAGTGCGCGGAGAAGAACGTGATGGCGAACCTCGCTATCACGGACGCCAATGACAGCGGCTCGATGTTCTTCGCGCAGAACGTCATGGTGTCCAAGCTGCCCGACAGGGCACGCGCAAAAGAGGCGGCTGATGTGACGGTCATCTTCCTCATCCCGGACATCAATCTCAGTAACTGACGCGCTGAAGAAACAGGAGGCAGCCCATGATTGAAAAGGTAAACCCGTCCCACCCGGACAAAATTGCGGACCGAATTGCCGGTGCCATCGTTGACATCGCGTATCAGGTCCAGCCCGACCCGAAGATCGCGGTGGAGGTTCTCATCGGGCATGGCGTGGCGCACGTCATTGTAGAAACCTCAGCCCCGCTGCTCATGCCGGAGGCAGTGAGAGCCATTCACGATGCTATCCGGCGTATTGCTGGCTTCGTGCAGATTGACCTCTGCATTGTTCCGCAGGACGCCCACCTCGCCGATAACCAGAGCGGTGGGTTCCGCTGCGGCGACAACGGCATCTTCAAGGGGATGCCGCTCACGGATGAGCAGAAGACGCTCTCCGAAATTGCCCACGAGATTTACGAGGCCCACCCGTTCGATGGCAAGTACATCCTCGATGGCGAGCGCCTCATCATCTGCCAGAGCAACGTGTCCCGGCTGTATCTCGAAAAGGTGTACCCGAAAGCGGAAATCAACCCGCTGGGCGACTGGACGGGCGGCACTGACGTAGACACCGGCGCGACCAACCGCAAGCTCGGTTCTGACATGGCTGACGCCGTTACCGGCGGCGGGCTGCACGGCAAGGACCTGTCCAAAGCGGACGTGTCCGTCAATATCTACGCATTCCTCAAAGCTCAGGAGACCGGGGAGCCGGTTGAGATGTGCTGCGCCATTGGCGATGAGGAAATCAACGGCGTGCCGTTCGCGGACATCGTTGAGAAGGCGCGGGGCTTCGTACAGTCCATCGGCGGGTTTGAAAAGCTCGCTGAGTGGGGGCTGTTTTAAGAGGAATAGGACGGAACGCAGGTGGAACATTGACTGGAACATTTGAATTTAAGTCGTGATTTAGACACGAAAGTCGAAAGTCAGGGCGCAAAGTCGAGCAATGTTCCACCCAATGTTCCACCCCAAATGTTCCATTGTTCCGTGAATGTTCCGCCCAATGTTCCACACTCAAAATCCCGAAAACCCTTGATATTCCTTGCTTTTTTAAGCCCTTATCTACTAAATGGAACATTGGAACATTCATAGCTAAATACACCTAAAAACAGAGGGATTAGAGAAATTAGAGGAAAACACACGCCCCTAATTCGCCTAATCCGCGCAAATTATACGCGCGCACGCGCGCGAAGGAGGAAACGACTTATGGCTCGTACAAAAACCGTTACTGTGGGCGGCACTGACTATCAGCTTCAGAGCGTGACCTACTCTTGGTACTCCAACCTGACGGACCTCTACATCAACCCCGCCAACGGCAGAAAGAACACTGCGAAGTACGTGGACGCTCTTATCAAGGGCTGTGTTACCGCTCCGGCTGAGGTAGCCAAAGGCGGTCTGAAATACTTCGACGAGCAGGATGACCTCGCGACACCGAGCGAACTGGTGCGCGAGATCGAGAACTTTCTTGCGGAGCGAAATAAATCCTAAAGATGCGAAAAGACGGGCGCGGAATAATGAGCGCCTGTGGCGGCTTGTCTTTTGCATGAGCGGCATCAGTTACTCGGAGCTGAAGGCGATGGACCTGTACGACTTCGCAGAAGCTGAACAGGCCCGTCTCCTTTGGCAGAATGAGTGGAACAAAAAAGACTGACGAAGGGAGGGATGAACCGTGGATGAGGCCCGCAGTCTGACATATAGCATCAACGTTGAGGCCAACACCTCTCGGGCTGAGGCGAATATCCGTAACGTGACGAGCAGCCTCGGCAGTCTGGGCGGCAGCAGAATCAACATTGACGCTGACACCTCTCAGGCTGAATCGAATATCCGAAACGTCACGAGCAGTCTTGGCGGCGTTCAGACGCAGGCACGGTCCGTAGGTTCTGCCTTTCGCAGTTCGTTTCTTGACGGCATCGACAGCGGCAACAGCTTCTCGTCCTCCCTGCGTTCGGGCGTAGGTGGGGCGTTCAACTATGTCACCGGACAGGCCAAGACTTTCGTAAGCAACGTGGCGTCCAGCGCCTCGGAAATCGGGAATAAGTTTGCCCACCCAATCTCGACCATCAAGAACGGGCTGGGCGGGGCCATTCAGAACGCCAAGAACCGGTTCATTGAAATGGCTCGCAGCGCCCAGCAAGCTGAAAATGCCACGGATGATTTGGGCGATGCCGCAGGGGAGGCTCGCCGCAATGTCTCCGAACTTGGAGACCCGGCTGACGATTCCGGCGGCAAGCTAAGTAAATTCGGTGGAATACTCAAAGGCGCGGGGGCGGCAATCGGAGCAGTAACTGCTGCCGCTGCTGCCGGTGCCGTTGCCATCGGCAAGGCCGTTGTGTCGGCCTACGCCGACTATGAGCAGCTCGTGGGCGGCGTTGATACGTTGTTCAAGGACGCATCTGGGAAGGTGCAGCAGTACGCAGCCAACGCCTTCCAGACAGCCGGTATGTCTGGTAACGAGTACATGAACCTTGTTACCAGCTTTTCCGCGAGCCTGATTAACTCCCTTGGTGGAGACACGGGTGCCGCTGCTGATGTAGCGAATCAGGCCATCACGGACATGGCTGATAACGCGAACAAGATGGGCACTGACTTGGGCACTATCCAGAACGCCTATCAGGGTTTTGCCAAGCAGAACTACGATATGCTGGACAACCTGAAGCTCGGCTATGGCGGCACGAAAACCGAAATGGAGCGGCTGCTGGCAGATGCCGGAAAGCTCGCAGGAACCACGTTCGACATCAATTCTTTCGCAGATGTGACCGAGGCCATTCACGTCATCCAGACCGAAATGGGCATCACCGGCACGACTGCGAAGGAGGCTGCTGAGACAATCAGCGGTTCGTGGGCCAGTACCAAGGCCGCCATGCAAAACCTGTTCGCCGGTCTCGGCAACGAAAACGCTGACATCGGCAAACTGGTGAACGATGTCACGAGCAACTTCAGCAACGTGGTGAAGAACGTTACCCCGATTGTTGAAAACCTCGCCTCCGCGCTCCCCGAGGCATTGGGACAGGCCATCCCCGCAATCAGCGGGCTGCTGCCTCCTATCCTCGAAGCCGTGGCAGGCATCTTCGATGAGGTGCTGAGTTCCCTTATCGGGCTGCTGCCGGAGCTGGCTCCGGTGGCGGTGGACGCCGTGCTGATGATAGCGCAGACCCTTGTGGAGAATGTTCCAGTCATCGCGGATGCGGCTATCCAGTTGGTGAACGGGCTGATTACATCGGTGGGCCAGATGCTCCCGACCCTTATCCCGGAGTTCGTGAACGCCATTGTGTCGGTGGCAGAATCGCTTATCGAGAACATCCCGCTCCTCATTGACGCGGGGATGCAGCTCCTGAGCGGGTTGGCAGAGGGCGTCATGGCCGCTGTGCCGATGCTCATTGAGCAGCTCCCGACCATCATAGACGGCATCATTACGGCTCTGTCTGAGGGCTTGCCGCTTATCTTGGAACAGGGCGCGAACATCATTATGAACCTTGTGCAAGGCATCGTTGACACGGTGCCAATGCTGCTGGAACAGTTGCCGCTCATCATTGAATCGCTCATCACGTTCTTCACGGAGAATATGCCGCTCATCTTGGAGCAGGGCATCCAAATCCTGACGAACTTGGCGATGGGCATTGTGCAGGCTATCCCGCAGCTACTGGAACAGTTGCCGGCCATCATCACGTCGATTGCCAACACGCTGGTGGAGAATATGCCGATGATTCTTGAAACCGGCATCCAACTCCTGCTTCAGCTTGCAACAGGTATCATCCAAGCTATCCCGCAGCTCGTGGCGCAGTTGCCGCAAATCATCTCGGCCATCGTGAATGGCATCGGGGCGCTTATGAGTGGCATCGTCAATATCGGCAAGAGCATTGTTCAGGGTATCTGGGACGGTATCGCGTCGATGGTCGGTTGGATTACCGATAAGGTCAAAGGGTTCTTCAGCGGCATCGTAGATGGCGTGAAGGGCTTGCTGGGCATCCACAGCCCGTCCAAGGTGTTCTCCGACCAAGTAGGTACGAATATGGCCCTCGGTGTTGGAGAGGGCTTTGAGAAGACGATGGGCGGCGTCAAAAAGGACATCGAGGGCGCAATGCCCACCGAGTTCAACCTGCCCTCTGTCAATGCGCCGAAGGTCGAGGACGTCACCTATGGCGTCAACCCTGTGGTGAACGGTTTCGACCCGGCGGCTGTGACAGGACAGGTTTCGCAGATCGTCATGGTAAGCCCAGAGCTGCTGCGGCTGCTGTCCAGCGGTGCCGGTCTTACCCAAGTGACCGGCCCCGCGCAGCCTGAGCCTGCTCCCGGGGGCGAAGGTGGCACTGGCGGTGATAGGCCACAGCCGGTGACGGTTGATGCCGGCGACCCGGATTTTCCCACGGATAGCGGCTCCCCCGTGACGCCGTTCTCCCCTCAAATCACCGTCAACGTGTACGGCGAGGTGTCGGAGGAGACCGTGGACAATATGCGCGATTCTCTGCGCGATACTGTGCGTGAGCTTTATGAGGAGTTCCGCGATGAGGAGCTGCAAGAGATGGCGCTGAAAAACCAGTATTCGTTCTGATTGGAGGTATCGAAATGGCGTATACGCTCACCGGGCGAAAGGGCGGAACGGTCCGTTTCGTGCCCTTTGAAAACGGCGTGGTCGAGAAAGAGAGCGAGAGTTACAGCAGCTCCATCACCTCTAACCCGGTAGAGGACGGGGCTGACATCAACGACCACGTGAACAACGCTGCGGGGCAGCTCACCATCTCAGGCACCATCGTGGGCGGGGACAGCGCCATCAACGCGCTGAAAGCCATGCGGGAGGCGCGGGACATCATCACGTACACCGGCGTGACCCGCATGACGAACCTTGTGTTCACCAGCCTGAAATTTGACCGCAGCTACAAGAACCGAAACGGCGCGTCCTTCTCGGCCACGCTGAAACAGGTAAAGCTGGTATCGTCCGAGTTCGTCCCTATGGACGCCGAAGTCCTGATGTCCAGTCAGGACGCCGGCAAGACGGACAACCAGCAGTTGGCGAAAACCGCCAGCACGGGAATGACTACTGCCTCCCTGCAATCGGTCAGCTCTGCCAGCGCGGAGCGTTACCGGGAGGCATATAACACGCCGAGCAGCTCGGCCCCGCTGACGCGGAGCACGGGCGGCTATGATGGTCTGGCAGTTTGATGGGAGGGGTAGAGTATGGCGCTGCAACTGATTGACCTGAACGAAGACGTTGAGTACATCGACATTGACGTGTCGAAGGTGCCGTACTCTTTCTCCATCAAGCTGACGGATAAGACGTACACGTTCACCGTCAAGTACAACGAAGTCGGAAAGTTCTTCACCGTTGACCTCCTTGACCTCAACGGTGACGTGCTGGTGTTCGGAGAGGTCATTCGATACGGCAGGGCGCTGTTCAACGTCGTGGAAGACGAGCGGTTCCCGCTGCCTGTTATCATCCCCGTCTGTATCACCGGCGAGGAGATTTCCGAGGTCACGCCGGAGAACTTCGGCAAGGAAGTCAAGCTCTACCTGTACGAGAGGAAGGTGGAGTGAGATGGCGTTTTGGATTCGGGAGGCCACGCTTGTCATCGGGAACAAGAAGTACACGCTCGGCGAGCTGGACTTCAAGTTCAGCATCCCGTTTGATGACAGCGATGAGCCGCCGGTGGCAACGGTGACGGTAACGAACCTCTCTGCGAACACCCGCGCCAACATCAAGAAAAACGACCCGGTTATCCTGAACGCTGGGTATGAGGGCGATATTGGCTGCATCCTGATTGGGAAAGTGGTCGGCTTGAAGCACAAGCAGTCCAACACAGATTGGACCTCCACGCTGACCGTCCAACCCTGCGCTGATGAAATCCTCGGCAAGCTCATCAACAAGACCTATGTGCAGAACTCCAAGGCGTCGGCCATCGTGAAAGACCTGCTGAACATCTTCGGCGTTGAGGTCTCGAAATGCGAGCTGACAACCGATGTGAGCTATCCGCGCGGGCGGGTCTGCCGGGGCAATCTGAAGCAGGTGCTGACGGAAATCGTGGTGAACGAGTGCAAGAGCCGTTTCATCATACGGACCACCGGGCAAATCTACATCACCAAGGCCGATGACGGTATCGACAACGGCTTGACGCTGACGCCAGCCAACGGTCTGCTTCGCGCTGATGAGGAAAAGGTGCAGATACCTGTGGAGACTGACCTGAACTCGCAAACTACCGGGGAGGACCGGGATGAGGACACCATCTCCCGTTCCTGCCTGCTCAACTATCATGTGGCTACCGCAGAGGTTGTCAAAATCCAGTCCGCTGACCTGAATGGTCGCTTTATTGTCGTGGAAGGCAAGCATAGCGGCGGCAGGACAAGCGACTGGGAGACCTCGATGGAGCTGAGGCCGTACTGAAGGAGGTGAGCGGATGCCGAATGTAAACCGGTACAACTACCAGCAAATCCATGACCGGCGGCTGTCGGAATCCATCTGTGTGGCGGCGGTCGTGTCCGTCAAGGCGTTCGACCCGGCCAAGATGACGGTGGACGTTCAGCCTCTGTCCAAGCACTTGCAGAACGGGAAATACGAGAGCCAGCCGCCCATCCTGAGCATCCCCGTGGCCTGCACACGCAGCGGCGGATTCATCATCCGCCCGTGGATAAAGGCCGGCGATGTGGGCGTGGTGGTCTACCTCGACCACGACATGGACAGCACTGTGAGCGGCGGCAAGGAGGCCCAGCCCCTCACTGAGCGCAATCACGCCACCACCGATGCTGTTTTCGTTGGCGGCATTGTGGCGGGCGGCTACATGGTGCAGGGCCTCCCCAGTGAAGCCCTTGTCCTCGCAACGGATGACGGCAGCGTCTACGTTGCGGTCAAAAAGAGCGGGGTGGAGATTTTGGGAGATGTCCATGTGGAAGGGCAAATCACCGCCTCGAAGGACATCGTGGCTGAGGAGCGTGTCAGCGGGGCGCACCACACCCATCCCGGCGATTCCGGTGGCATGACCGGCCAGCCGGTGTAAGGAGGTGCGGCTATGGATGACAACATGACCTTGCTGATTGACCCTGAGACCCGTGATTTGGTGCTGGATGAGCAGGGCCATTTCAAGAAGATTTTTGACCGCGATACCACCGTCCAGAACGTCCGACACGCCCTGCTGACGTGGAAGGCCGAGTTCTTCGCGGATGCCGTTCACGGCACGGACTATGAGCGGATTCTGGGTGTCAACCAGAACGATGTGGACGAGGAGGAAATCAAGGAAATCATGCGGGAGGCCATCTTTCAGGAACCGGATGTTTCCCGCATTGATTCGATGACCGTCTCCTATGACGGCAGGAGCGTTTCGGTGGCCTTCACCGCCACGCTCGTCAATAAAGAGACCATCACATTGGAGGTGACAGCATAATGGCGAAAACCACGGACTGGGGCCTGACTGACGCCGGTTTTAGACGCCCCACCTACGCAGAGCTGCTGGACGCGCTCGAATACAAGGCGCGGGAGCTGTTTGGTTCTAAGGCAAACCTCACCGTGCGCTCTCCGCTGGGTATTTTTCTGCGGATTTACGCTTGGATGCTGAACCTCGTGTTTTCCACCCTCGAAGATGTCTACAACAGCCGGTTTGTAGACACGGCGGTGGGCCACAGCCTGTACAACCTCGGACGGGCCATCGGCCTACGGCTGCTCGGGGCGCAGAAGGCCGTGGGCTACCTCACCTTCACCGGTGAGATAGGCACGGAAGTCCCGGAGGGCTACCTTGCTGAGACCATCGCAGGGCAGCAGTACATCACACTTCAGTCCGGTGTCATTCTCGATGGCAGCATCACGCTACCGGCCTCGGCGGTCATTGCCGGCCCGGATGGGAATACGGACGCCGGCACGATTACCACCATCACGAACCCGAAGAACGGCATCACGTCAGTGTCCAACGCCGCCCCGTTCGAGGGCGGACGCAACACCGAGACGGACGATGAGTTCCGCGCCCGGTACTACGTCTCAACAGACTTCGCCGGCGGCGTCAACCTCGATGCTATTATCGCCGCGATCTACGAGAATGTTGAGGCGGTCATCGCCGTGACCGGCGAGGAGAACGACACCGATGAGACCAACGCCAGCGGTCTGCCGCCCCACTCCATCGAGCTGGTGGTGTACGGCGGGCTGGATGAGGAGATTGCCAAGGCCATCCACCGAAGGAAGGGCGCAGGCATCCAGACCTACGGCAACGTGTCTGTGCCGGTGGTGGATGCCGCCGGGAACATCAAGAATATCTGTTTCAGCCGGCCTGCGCCGGTGAACGTCTGGGTGAAGGTGTTCAACCTCCAAACCGACAACACTTTCCCGTTGGACGGCATCGAGCAAATCAAGCAGCGGATTGTTGAGTTCATCGGCTCCGACACACGCGGCGGGCTGAACATCGGCCAGAACGTCATCTGCGTGGCTCTCCCCACTGAGGTTTTCAAGGTCCAAGGCGTCGTAGACTTCGACCTTCAACTCAGTCCTGACGGAGAGACGTACAGTTGGAAGAACGTCACCATCGCAGCCCGCGAGAAAGCGGTTACGAATGAGGACATGGTGGTGGTCGAATGAAGAACAAGTTCCTCACCAAGATGTTGTACGCGCTGACGAGTGCGTACAGCCGAAAAGACTACGACAACGTAAAGTTGGGCCGCCCGCTGGAAACCAACATCGGCAAGCTGTTCTCCATCCTTGCATGGGGCCTTGAAAACGTCGAGGAGCAGGCCGAACTGGTGAGACTGTGGGATGACCTTGACTATGCCTGCGGCTCTGTGCTTGACCGCTATGGCGCGAACTTCGGTGTGAAGCGTGTCAGCTCTGACGATAGATTCTATCGCCTCGCGATCCGCGTGAAAATCATGGCGCAGCTTTCCGGCGGCGACACGGACACGGTGATTCGGGCAGCGGCAATGCTGCTCGATGTAGAGCAGAGCGATGTGCTGCTGGAAGATGTCTTTCCGGCCAAAATCGCCCTGTACGTGGATACGGACCTGCTGGCCCCAGACCGGCAGGAGCTGATTGAGCCTATCGCCTACGCCATCAAGCGGATTCTCGTGGCAGGTGTTGGGATGCGGCTCTACCTCCGCACCTACCGAACCTACCGCTACGACCTGATTTTGCTGCGCTGCGGGTTTGTGGACACCGATGTGTCTGCTGTGCCTGTGAGCCAAGACAGGGAAAGCACAGAAGTGCTGGGCGTCCACTACGGCGGGTTTGCGGGGGCAAAATTCGAGCCTCCTCCGTTCAGTGCTGATAGAACCGCCCAGATGCCCGTCCAGCTCTCGCGTGGAGCCGTTCAGACGCCTACTGTGACATCTACCCCACCCTCAGTCAAAAGGGCGCACAGAGGCCGTCAGGACGGTGCAGGAGGGGCTGTCTATCACACGCACATCAAATCCAAAAGAATTGACTAAGAAGGAGGAGCGATTATGTCCAAGTTTGAAGACGGGAGCTACGGTTCCCTCACCGGCGTAAGTCTGATTGGCAAAGTCCTCGCGGGTAGATGCTCGATGAAGTACACGAGGGCGGCGGCGGGCAGCGGCCAGATTCCCGAAGGCATGACGCCCAAGACCATGACCGGCCCGGCAGGGTACGTCATGGACGCGATGATCGCCGCTGTCACAAACCCTGTGGACGGTGAGTGCCAAGTCACCGTGCAAATCAAGAGCGACAATGTGGAGACGGGCTTCTACCTGACGAACATCGTGCTGTTCGCCGAAGACCCCGATGAGGGCGAGGTCCCGTTCACCTACCTGTCTCTTGAAAATGAGCCGGAGTGGATTCGGCCTGCGAGTTCCATCGTGGGCAAACTTGCTACATTTGACCTCATCGCGGCTGTGGGTGACGTTGACGCCGTGACCGCCGTTATCGACCCGGAGGCCATCGCAACCGTTGCCCACGTGCAGGAGATGATTGCGGAGCACAACGCAGACCCCAACGCCCACGGCGGCAATTTGGGTGGCGGTGATGTCGGCAAGGTCGAAATCACGATTCCCGCCACTGGCTGGGCCAGCAGCGCGGGTTTGGCAGATGCAGAAGACATTGCGGAAGGAGAGCTTTATCAGGACGTTCCTGTTGAGGGCGCTATTGAGGGCTTGGTTCCGCAGGTCATGTTGCATAAAGTCGCCCAGAACATCGCAAAGGCGGCCGGCATGAGCGCATCTTCCCGTGTGCTTGACGGCGCTGTGCGATTCTGGACACAGCAAGTGCCGGCGAAGGATATGGCGGCGACCCTCGTGTTGCTGTCTGCCGAGGGCGGCATCAGCGGAGGAGGTGGTAGCTATGTGCTGCCAGTAGCAACCAAAGACCGTCTCGGCGGCGTGAAGCTCGGCGAGGGCTTCTCCACCACCCCGGATGGCACACTCTCGTATGAAGGCTCCGGCCTGCCTGACGAGGCGGTTGTGTCGCCCGGTGATACGGAGGAGATGCTGGACGAGGTTTTCCCGTCCGAGGAGGAACCCCAGACCTAAACAGAATAGGAGGAAAACCGAAATATGGCTTATGACGAGACCAAAGTTGTAAACGTAAAAGCCCTGAAGGACACGGCCACCCGCATCAAGACGGAGTATCTGGCCGCGATCTCTAAGGCGGGCCATGCACGTTTCCAGAAGGTAGAGGCTGTGCCTGACGCTGGCTCTGCGGAGGAGAACGTGCTGTATCTCGTGAAAAACGAGGAGACCGGCCACTTTGACGTGTACGCCCTGATTGATGGCGCAGTCGAGCTGCTCGATGACACCACCGTCAGTCTGGAAGGCTACGTTACCGATGACGCGCTGGCTGAGGCGCTCAACGGCGTGGGCGGCGGTGCGGTGTACACTGGCACCAAGACCGACCTCGAAGCCGCTGACGATACGGTCATCGAGGCGTATTTCACGGAGCATAGTGACGTCACCCCGAAGGCCGGCGATATGTTCGTGGTTGTCACCACGGTGGACAGCATTACCTACGAGGTGACTGCCTACCGCTACGATGGCACGAACTGGGTGAGCATCACCGGCAACGTGGATGCCGACAAGGTCATCATGACCGAGGACATCACGATGGCCGGCAACTACACCCAGTTTGGCAATCTGACGAAGAACGCGGACGGCACTGCCACCCTCAGCTCCAAGGGCAAGAGTGTGCTGGCGGTGTTCACCGAAATCTTGTCCAAGCGGCTTCAGCCCACCATCACCGCGCAGCCCAGCATCAGCGGGTTCAACCTGAGCGGGGCGAAGGCGGTGGAGGCCGGCACCAAGCTGGCATCCGCTGCGTACACTGCGGGCACTCTCAATAAGGGCAGCTACCAGTACGGCCCTGACACCGGCGTTACCGCCTCCAACTGGGTCGTGCAGCGCATCGCGGACGGAGCCACCGAGCAGATCGTCAGCGAGGACGCTGCCAGCCTGACAGCCGGCACCGATGATAACGGCGGCGCTGGTTTCACCATCGGCGATGAGGGCGGTGAGGGCGTTGTGGCCTCCCTGCGCTACAAGGCCATTGTGACCCACGGCGCAGGCGTGACTGCCAACGACAACCTCGGCAGCCCCTCTGAGCCTGCCGTGAGTATTGCTGCCGGCACCAAGGAGAAGACCACCAGCGCGTTCACCGCGTTCCGCAACTACTTCTACGGCGCGAGCGCCGAGAAGCCTGCTCTTGACAGCGCGTTCATTCGCGGCCTGACTAAGAGCAACAAGGCGTATGCCGCCGGCACTCTGACCCTGAACGTGCCCGCCGGTACGCAGCGGGTGGTTATCGCCTGCATCGCTGATAAGGCCGGCGTCACCAAGGTCATCAATGAGACCGCGATGAACGCCGATGTCACGTCCACCTTCGTGAAGTCCACGGTCAACGTGGAGGGCGCGGAGGGCTACACCGCTGTTCCGTACAACGTGTGGGTGTTTGAGCCTGCTGTGCCGTATGAGAACGCCGCGACCCTGAAGGTCACGCTGGGCTGAGAGGAGGGAATGAAGTATGGCTATCAATGGTTCTGAGAAGAATTTCGCCTTTATGGAGTTCCCGCTGAGTATGAGCCGGCAGGACGCTTTTCCGCTGGACAAGAACTCGGTGTTCTACTCCATGTCTGACGCGCAGACCTACGCGCAGACCAACCCGACTGCTTACGTCGGTCAGGTCATCGCTGTGGTGGAGGAAGGCGTCTCCACTGTCTACCAGATTAAGAACGCCGCCGGTGAGCTGGAAGCTCTCGGCACTGGCGATCTCGAAGGCGATGTGGACGCCATCGTGGATGACCGCATCGCCTCTGACGATGAGGTCGCCGAGATGATTACCGAAGTCTTTGGCTCCGAAGACACCGGAGCCTGAGATGATACCAAACTTTTTAGGAGGAATTTATTATGGCATACGATGTCAACAAGCTCACTAAGCTCGGCCACCTGAAGACCCTTGCTACGAACCTGAAGGCGGCCATTCCCACCAAGGTCAGCCAGCTCACCAACGACAGCAACTTCCAGACCAACGAACAGGTCGCTGCTGCGATTCAGGCTGCCATCGCTGAGAGCGGCCACGCTATTTTCCAGCGGGTTGACGCTGTTCCCGAGGCTGCTACCGCACAGACCAACATCCTGTACCTTGTGCTGAACGAGGAGACCCAGCACTATGACATCTACGCCAAGGTTGGCGAGGAGATGGAGCTGCTGGACGATACCACCGTTGACCTGTCCAACTACGTTGAGAAGGAGAACGGCAAGGGCCTGTCCACCAACGACTACACCACCGAGGAGAAGGAAAAGCTGGCCGGTATCGCAGAGGGCGCGAACAACTACACCCACCCCACTCACACCGCTGCTGCCAGCGGCTTCTACAAGGTGACTGTGGATAATCTGGGCCACGTGACCGCAGTTGAGGCTGTCACCAAGGAGGACATCACCGGTCTGGGTATTCCCGGCGAGAACACCACCTATGAGAAGGCCACCGCCGAGGCCGACGGCCTGATGTCCAAGGAGCACTTCGCCAAGGTCGAGGGCATCGCTGCCGGGGCCACTAAGGTCGAGGCCAGCACCACTCCCGGCAACATCAAGGTGAACGGCGCTGAGACCCCTGTGGTGACTATCGCAACCGATGCTGAGGTCACTGAGATGCTGGCCGAGGTTTTCCCCACCGCCTAAGAATAGAGACCTGACGAACGGGCCGATGGGTGGGTTGTGGAGGGCTGGCCCGTCCTCAGAACATTTTAGGAGGTGATTCACATTGGCAGTTGTAACCCTCGACCATCTAAAGGAACTGGCGCTCAAAGCGAGGTCCGAAATTGCTGAAGTGGCAAGTGCTGTCGCGGATGCTTTGGAGGAGATGGACGCACAGAAACCAGATAAGTCGCAGGAGGTATCGGCCACGATTCCCGCAACCGGATGGTCTACCGATACCAACGCTTACCCGCATTACTACGACCTCACGGCTGCCGGCGTGACAGCACTCGATGAGGTGCGGGTCAATCCTGATCCGGCATCCGCGCACGATATGACGGCCTGCGGTTTCTGTCCGACCTGTGAGACGCTGAACGGGAAAATCCGGTTTCGCGCTCAGGCGGCTCCGGCGGCTGCCATTTCGGTGAGGTATCGGATTCAGCAAGGAAAGGAGTAAGCCTATGGGCTATGGAAGTGTAAACGTACCCGGCGTCACCGGCCCCGAGCTTGAAGCGGTTCGCGCTCTTGCCAACAGCGCGTTGGACAAGGCGAACGAGGCGCTCGAAGGCGGTGGCTCCGTTCTGAAAATTACCTTTGACCCTGAGTTTGCAGGGCAGACCTACACTGTCACGGATGGTGCAGGCGACACCAAGACTGGCACTGTGCCGGAGGGTCTCGTGGATTCCGTCAGCGTTGCGAACTGCAACACGACCTACACGGTTTCCTGTTCCACCGCCTCCGGTGAGCAGTATTCCAGCACTGTGACTACGGGGGCCTACTTCGGGCAGTACCCCGTCACTGTGGCGGTGTTTACCGCGACCATCACGGTGAACACTGCCCCCGGCGCAACGGCGAAGGCCACTGTCGGAGACAGCGTGTACAGCGCAGTCGCAAATGGCAGCGGCGTTGCCTCGGTCTCCGTAAAGAGGGCGGGCAAGTACACGGTCAACGCCACGCTTTCTGGCAGAACCTCTGCATCTACGGAAGTCAACGTGACGGAGGCCGGTGAGACCTATACGGCCACCGCCCGAATCCCCATTGCCAACGTGCCTACGCAGGGCGGCGGCCTGACCTACACCGGTTCGGCGCAGTCTCCCACGCTGAACAACTACAACAGCGATGAGCTGACCCTTGGCGGCACGACCAGCGGCACGAACGCCGGCAGCTACAATGCCACCGTGACCCCGAAGGCGGGCTTCTGTTGGAGCGACGGCACCACCGGCGCTAAGACCGTGGCATGGACCATTGCCAAGGCCGCAGGCTCTCTGAGCCTGAGCGCCTCGTCTCTGGCGCTGAACGGCGACAAGCTCACCGGCTCTGTTACCGTGACCCGCTCTGGCGATGGCGCGATCTCCGCGACATCCAGCAACGCCGGAATCGCCACGGTGTCGGTCAGCGGCAACAAGGTCAACGTGACCGCGATTGCCGAGGGCAACGCGACCATCACTGTTAAGGTCGCAGCCGGCACGAACCACACCGCCCCCGCCAATAAGACCTTCACGGTCAACGTCACCGAGATGGTCCACATCTACGGCGCGAGCTGGGACGGCAGCAGCACAACCAAGTGGACCCGTACCGATGACGCGGCGGGCTTCACTGACCCCGTGCCGTATGTGCAGGGCGCAAGCTCTTACAGCTCTCCCTTCGACAAGTTGCAGCCGTGGGCGGGTATGGTAAAGAGCGACCGCACCGGCGGCGCAATGGTAGCCATCCCGAAGTTCTGGTACAAGCTGACCCAGAACGGTAACGGCCTGAAAATCCAGATCGCCGACAGAGCGCAGAGCGGATTTTCTGTCTCTCCTGCTCACATGGACAGGGGCGACGGCAAGGGTGAGCGCGATGTCGTGTACATCGGGCGCTACCACTGCGGCACGTCCAGCCACAAGAGCACCAGCGGGCAGCAGCCCTATACCAACATCACCCGTTCGCAGGCGCGTTCGACTATCCACGGTCTTGGCAGTACCATCTGGCAGATGGACTTCGCCATGCGCTTTACCATTTGGCTGCTCTACATCGTAGAGTTTGCTGACTGGAACTCGCAGGCGAAGATTGGCTATGGCTGTTCGCCCAGCGGCAACAAGTTCAACATGGGCGCGACAGACAGTATGCCCTACCACACCGGCACCACTGTCTCCAACCGGAATAACTACGGTTGCTGCCAGTATAGAAACATCGAGGGGCTGTGGGACAACGTGCTGGATTGGATGGATGGCTGCTACTACAACGGTAACGGCCTGAACATCATCAAGAACCCCAGCCAGTTCAGTGACAGCAGCAACGGCGTGAGTGTTGGTACTCCGTCCAACGGCTACCCGTCTAAGTTCACAGTGAAGACCAACGGCGGGTTCCCGCTGTTCATTCCCACTGCGGCAAGCGGCAGTGATTCGACATATTCGTGCGATAGCTGGGGCTTCGGCTCGTCGAACCCGTGCCTCTGCGTTGGTGGCAGCTACGGCCGGAGCACCAACTTTGGCCTGTTCTATGTGGACTTCAGCGGCACGTCGTACTCGAGCTCGAGCATCGGCTGCCGCCTCCAAGAACTCCCCTGATGGGGGAGTTTGAGGGGGCGAAGCCCCCTCATAAGGGACCCGCGCGAAGCGCGGGGACCAACCGGGGTTATCTGTGCAGTGCCGATGTCATTCGCGCAGGGTTACGTGCGATAACTGGAACTTCAACTCGTCGAACCCGTGCCTCTACGTTGGTGGCAACTACAACCAGAACACCAACTATGGCCTGTTCTATGTGAACTACAACAGCACGTCGAACACGAACTCGAACATCGGCTGCCGCATCCTTTTTGTGCTTTGCTCAATCCTCCAATCACGGCACAGGTAGTCGCGCACCCCTTGGTGAAGATAAGCAAATTTGGGGAGCGGGTTAGTACACTCCTTTGGGAGCGATGGAAAGCCCGTACAGCTAAAAGGAGGAAATATCCCTGTGAAGCGAGCAAGAAACCTTTTTGAAAAGCTCGTATCTGATGACAACCTGCTGCTCGCAATTGACGAGGTGAACCGCACTCATCACTGGAAGACGCACCACCGTCCGAACACCTGCACCGCATGGGCGGAGGAAACGAAGGACGAGCGCGTCAAGGAGCTGCGGCAAATCATCATCGACGGCTTTGAGCAGAAAAAGCCCCACGTCTCTCAGCGATGGGACGCCAGCGCCCGGAAGTGGCGCAAGGTCAGCGAGCCTATCCAGTGGCCCGACCAGTACGTCCACCACGCGCTCATTCAGGTATTGCAGCCTGTGTTCATGCGCGGAATGGATTACTACTGCTGCGGGAGCATCCGCGACAGAGGCCCGCACCACGCCCGGAAAGCCATCGAGATTTGGATGGACAAAGACCCTCGCGGAACGAAGTATGAGTTCTGCGGAGACATCCGCCACTTCTACGACAGCTTGGAACCGGAGGTCGTGATGGCGCGTATGCGCCAGCTCATCAAAGACCGGCGTGTTCTCGACCTCATCTGGCGCATCATCAAAGACGGCGTTCTGATAGGGGCCTACACCTCTCAGTGGTTCGCCAACACGGTTTTGCAACCGATGGACCGCCTCATCCGTGAGAGCGGCCTGTGCCGGCACTACGTCCGCTACATGGACAACCTCACCATCTTTGGCTCGAACAAGCGGAAGTTGAAAAAGCTCCGGGCGCTCGTGGCAAAATGGCTGGGAGACCATCAGCTTCAACTGAAAGCGGACTGGCAAATCTTTCCCGTAGTCAGGAGGCATCCGCGCAAGTCGCTGGACCCTCCAAGGCGCGGGTATGAGAGGCCAAAGGACCGTATGCCGGACGCGGTTGGCTATCGTTATGGGCGTGGCTACACCATCCCGCGCAAGCACAATCTACTCCGCATCAAGCGGGCCATCGCCCGGTATCGAAAGCGGAGGCGCTTGGGTAAGCGCATCTTGGCAGGGGCGGCGGCAAGCCTGCTCTCCCGCCTTGGGCAGTTGAAACACTGCAACAATCACAACCTGTATCGGATGCTGTTCCAAGGCGAACGTCTCATGCGTGAGCTGAAGCGCATCATCCGGCAGAAGCAGCGAAAGGAGGAACTCACTTGGAATACGTATTTGGAACGCAGGGCGACATGGAAGTCCTCAAAACAAAGGGCGATTCCCATTCCGACCTGACCGGGTTCCACCAGATCGAGCAGACCTTTTCCGACCAGACCATCATCGACAATTTCCGCATCGTGCGGAAGTTTGAGAGCGCGGAGGATGTGGAGGGCAACTGCTACGACTGGTACGAAATCGACAGGCACTACCGCGTTGTCGATAAGACCGGCCCCGTTGTCCAGCAGGTCAACGAGAGCACCGCTGCTCTGGAAGACGCCCTGTGCGAGCAGGACGAGCTGACGGGCACCCGGATGAACGAGATCGAAGATGCCATGTGTGAGCAGGACGAGCAGAACGACGTTCGCATGAGCGCCATTGAGGACGCTGTGTGCGAACTGGATTCCCTCGTCAGCACATTCGCCATTTCTGAAGGAGGTACTAACTGATGAACAAAATTTGGGCCAACCGGCTGATTGCCGGTACGCAGGTTTGGGATTCCGTTCCTGATTACCGCCGCAGCGGTGTGAAGACCGAGCTGGCGTCCCGTGTGGGCGACGGTGAGATTACCGCCGACCGCTACGAGGAAATCACCGGCGAGAAGTATGTGGCCGAGTGATTACGTGCGGGACCTCGCCGACATCTGCATCCGGCAGGCTGAAATCATCAAGGCGCAGGCCGAGGTGATTCAGCAGCTCGGAGGGCAGGCTTTGGAGGATGAGGCCCTTGCAGCACGGCTCAAAGAACTGGTGGGCTGACGCCCACCGCTGAATACGTCAGGATTCGGGGAGACGGCGTGAGCTGTCTCCCTCTTTTCCTGCATCAAGGAAGGAATACTCAGGCACTCCCCCTGACGGGCAGGGACGTTTGTTTCTTCCTGCAAATTTGAAATACGGAGGTTACGAAATGGCAGAAGGAAAGTGCATTTTGGACCCGTACCGGGATTGTCTGGGTCTGGAAAAAGCCCGCCAGCTTGAAAAGCTGCTGGACCGCCATCTGGCTGAATCCGACCGGACGCATCAGGACCTGCTGAAGCGTTTGGAGATGCTCGAAAAGGAAGATTCCAGACGGTCCGAACGGGATAAGAACATCATGGAGAAGCTGGACGGCCTCGGTGACAAGATGGACACGTTCAACGACCGCGTTGCTGGTCTGGAAGAACTCAGTCACATCGGCGAGGAGGTCAAGGGCCTTAAAAAGCGCGTGACCGACCTCGAAATGAAGCCGGCCCGTCAATGGGAGAAGATTGTCGGGGGCGTTTTGGCTGCGGTGGCCGTGGCTGTTGTGGCCTATTTCCTTGGCAAGCTCGGCCTCCCGATGTAAGGAGGCGCAGTTATGGGTACGGCGCTGAATGTCATCCTCTTTATCCTCGCCGGTGTCGGCGTCCTGAGCTTTGTTTTCCTCGGCTTTCTCATCGTCCGCAGCGCCTTCTCCGGCTCCCGCAAGAAGTCGAAGCCCGGTGCCCGCCGGCGCGAGACCATGAAGATGGTCGTGTGGGTGTGCCTCGCCAACGGGTTTGCGTGGGTGTGGTGCAGCTACATCCTCGCGTTCCTTGACAAGATGCAGATTGCTGAGAGCTTGTCGCAGGTCGCAGTTACGGAGATTATCGGCGTGGTTCTCGCCTACGCTATCAAGTCCGCGATTGAGAACCTGAGCAAGAACAACCATTGGCCGGACAAGCCCGTATACCGGAGCGACAGCACGGCTGGCACTACCACGGATGACAGCTCTACGGGCGTGGGCTGAGAAAGGACTGAGACGCGATGAGCACCAATGAGAAAAGGATTTGGGATTACCTCATCGGCAAGGGCTTGTCCCCGGCTGGCGCTGCTGGTCTGATGGGAAACCTGTACGCTGAAAGCGGGTTGAACCCCAAAAATTTGCAAAACACCTATGAGAAGAAGCTGGGCTACACGGATGCGGCGTACACCGCCGCCGTGGACAGTGGAGCCTACGACAATTTCATTCACGACAGCGCGGGCTACGGTCTCGCCCAGTGGACATTTTGGAGCCGCAAGCAGAACCTCCTGAATTTTGCCAAGGCCGCCAGAAAGTCCATCGGCGATCTGGATATGCAGCTCGACTTTTTGTTCGAGGAGCTTTCCACCGGCTATAAATCTGTGCTGTCTACTCTGAAAACCGCCACTGCCGTTCGGACCGCCAGCGACAGTGTACTGCTGAACTTTGAGCGTCCGGCAGACCAAAGCGAGGCGGTCAAGACCAAGCGGGCCAAGTACGGTCAGACCTACTATGACAAGTACGCGAAGCCCGAGAATGGAGGTATTACTGTGAGCAACAGTCCGCTTGTAAACTATACGAAACTCAGCCCGAACCACTCCGGCAAGCGTACTCACGCCATTGACCGCATCACCCCGCATTGCGTGGTAGGCCAGTGCTCCGTGGAGACGCTGGGCAACGTCTTCCTGCCCACGTCCAAGCAGGCGTCCTGCAACTACGGCATTGGCGTAGACGGGCGTGTGCTGCTGTGTGTGGACGAGGGGAACCGGTCGTGGTGTTCGTCCTCCAATGCGAACGACCAGCGGGCCGTGACGATTGAGTGCGCGTCCGACACCACCGCGCCGTATGCCTTCAAGGATGTCGTGTACCAGAAGCTCATCGACCTGTGCGTGGACATCTGCCAGCGCAACGGCAAGAAAAAGCTGCTCTGGTTGGGCGATAAGGATAAGACCCTCAACTACGCCCCGAAATCTGACGAGATGGTGCTTACCGTTCACCGGTGGTTTGCCAACAAGAGCTGCCCCGGTGACTGGATGTACGCCCGCATGGGCGATCTCGCCAGCAAGGTTACAGCTCGGCTTGGCGGCAGCACCGCGCAGCCCTCTACGCCCTCGACCCCCAGCACTCCCGCTGCGGGTCTGGACATCGGTGCGGTGGTGAATTTCGCCGGCGGCAAGCACTACACCAGTGCCAACGCCGCCAGCGGTTCCAACGCTAAGGCTGGCCCTGCCAAGATTACGGCCATCTCTGCCAACGGCAAGCACCCGTACCACATCATCCATACAGACGCCACCAGCAACGTGTACGGCTGGGTGGACGCGGCAGACATCTCTACCGGCAGTGGCAGCTCCGGGGACGTGAACTATCTGGTTCGCATCACTGCCACCGATCTGAACATCCGCAGCGGCCCCGGCACGAACTATGGCCGCAAGGGGTTCATCAAGCCCGGTGTCTATACCATCGTAGAGGAGGCCGCAGGGAGCGGCGCAAGCAAGTGGGGCAAGCTGAAATCCGGCGCAGGCTGGGTCAGTCTTGACTACTGCACTAAAATGTAAGGAGAACGACCGATGAATGAAGCTGTTTTCAATCTGCTGATGACTGTCCTCACCGCCGCGGTTACGGCGGTGTCTGCCTACGGCATCGCGTTCATCAAGAAGAAAGGCGAACAGGCCGCAGCGCAGACCGACAGCATCAAGCGGCAGGACGCCATCGAGGAAATCACCGCCGCCATCAGTACAGCGGTTTCCGCTACCTCGCAGACCTACGTTGACGCGCTGAAGGCCGCTGGCAGCTTTGATGCCGAGGCCCAGAAGCAGGCGCTGATGATGTCTCTCACGGCCTGTATCAAGGCCCTCAGCCCTGCCACCAAGACCTTCATCGAGCTGGCCTATGGCGATCTGACGGAATACCTGACCGGCTGCATTGAGGCCGAGGTACGCAAGCAGAAGAAGGCCCTGCCCGCGTCCACTACGGCCTCGAAGGAGGACGCAGCAGAGACCACCACCGTCGCCGCCAGCACCGCCGCTGCGACTGCCGCGGCCGTCGTGCAGAACGCGATTGCGAAAACTTCGGAGAAGTAACAGGAAAGCCCTACCGCTCATGCAGCGGCAGGGCTTTTTTTATTGCCATCAGAAGGCCCACTCGATTTTTACGTCATCATCGGTAAGAATTATGCGGGAAACGAGGCTTTGCAGGATGCGGCGTTTCTGCCCCTCGTCTGCAAAGTCCCACACCTGAGCCGCGTCCGCGATGAGGGCCTCCACCAAATCGAACGGCATGGCCTCATCCTCGACCACCGGGGCAAGGGTGGATTCCAAAGCAGTGCGCTCGTTATAGAGCTTGTTGATCCGCTCGCCCAGCAGTTCGGGTGGTATATCGTCATGCTGGTACAGCTCCATGAGCTTGCCAATCTGCTTGTCAATTTCCCGGAGCCTCTTTTCGATGTCAGCGTTTTTGCTGACCGGGACAGGCTTAGACCTGCTGGCAGTGATGTCAGCGGCCATCTCCGGTGAGCGCAGCAGCTCCCGAATCCGGGCGTCCACGATGGCTTCCAGCTCTGCACCCTTCCATATCTTGTTCATGCAGTTCGGGTCCTTCACCATGCTTTTCATCTGCTTGGTACGGGAGTAGCAGGCATAGTAGGAATACTTGCCGGTGTTCCGCAGGTAGTACCTGCCCCCGCAGTGACCGCAGTAGATGAGGCCGGCAAGCAGGTGCTTTGACTGGAATGCCTGACCGCCGTACTGCTCCTGTCGCTTTCCCCGGATGACCTGCGCGGCGTTGAACTGTTCTTTACTGATGATTGCTTCATGCGCATTGTCCACGATGACATCTCCAAAATGCAGCCGCCCGGTGTAGGTCTCGTTGCCGAGAATATTCCGAACGCTGGTCCATGAGTTGTAGCTGCTGTATTTGTTGGTGTACCCGGCCTCCTGAAGTTTGTCGGTGATGGTCTTCAGGGAATCCCCGGCGAGATACCATTCATAAATCTTCCGCACCTGCTCGGCCTCATACGGGTTGATGACGAGATGCCCGTCCTCGTATTCGTAGCCGATGGGGATGTGACCTCCGCCATGATGGAGGCCGGTCTTGGCACGGGCCACGCGGCCCATCCATGTGCGCTCCTTAATCTGCTCGCGTTCAAGCTGGGCGAACACAGCGAGGAGGCCAATCATTGCCTTGCCAAATGGGGTCGAAGTGTCGAAGCTCTCTTGCATGGAGATGAAGTCCACGCCCTTTGGCCGGAAGACTTCTTCGATGAGGTATAGGGTGTCCCGCTGGGAACGGGAGAGACGGTCCAGCTTGTAGACCAGCACAAGGTCGAACTTGTCCGTCTCGGACATAAGTTTCTGGATGCCGGGGCGGTTCAGGTTACTGCCGGTGTACCCGCCATCCACGTAGATGTCCGCGATAATCCAGTCTTTGGCCTTGCAGTACGCAATCAGGCGTTCCTTCTGCTCGCCGACGGAGTAGCCCTCCTGCGCCTGTTCCAGCGTGGAAACACGGATGTAGAGGGCTGCGCGGTTCATCAGTCTTTGCCTCCTTCAAGCTCTATGGCAAAGTTAAGCAGCTTTAGGCGGCTGCGTCCGCTGAGATTTTCGTAAATGCGGAGCAGCTCTAAAGCCTCTGGTGAGATCGTGCTGTCCCCATTGTAGACCACTCCACCGTGGTTTGCCTGAATGAAGGGGCTGTTGGAGAGATTGCCGTTTATGTTGTTTTCTACATTCCCCGTAGGCTGCACGCCTTTTAAGAGATAGTCGAGGCTGACCTGAAAGAAGTCGGACAGCTTAATCAGAACCTCTACGCTCGGGTATGAGTTCTTGACCTTTTCATATTTTCCAATGGTTGACGGAACCACGCCCAGCTTTTCACCCAACTGCTGCTGAGTAAGGTCCTGAGCAACACGTAGCTTTCTGAGGCGTTCACCGAAATCATCCATACGGACACCACCTTTCCTTTAAGTAGATTATATCGCCTAAAAGTCGTTTTGTCAACATCCACGCTCTACGAATAATTTTGCGAATTTTAGTTGACAATACGGCGTATCAGTGGTATAATGAGAGTATAGAGCAAATACAACAACCAGAAGTAAATGTCAGAAGGAGGTAAGTGCATGAACGTCATGAAAGAGCGCAGACTTCGCGGGGCCATTCCCACGCAGCTTGAAGTTGCAAAGGCCGTTGGCGTAAAGCCTTCTGCCGTAAGCAAGTGGGAAAGAGGTCTTGCGAAGCCTCGCGCAGATAAGCTCCCGATGCTCGCCAAGCTCTATGGCTGCACGATTGAGGAGCTGCTTGCTGATGACGTGGACGAGGGCAAAAGCCAGTGAATCCCGCATCGGAAGTTCTACGTGCGGTTGCAACGGAACTTGCGAATATGGCAAAAGCCAGTTTGCCTAAATTGAATGACGGTGAGAGAGTTCAGCGTGAGTGGTACGAGGACGGTGTGTACTGCCGGGAAACCACGTTAGACGGTGATATTGTCTGCTGTCAATACGATTTCAGGCAAAGAAAAATACGCCGCACCGCGGCGAAAATAGGTGATTGTATTGACTGAGATGGCTTGCTGGGTTTGCCTATTCGACTTATATTCTTGTTGTTTCCCTATACTCTTATTCTACCACTTAAAGTCGTTTTCGTCAAGAGTTTCGGGAAAAATATTTAGGAAAGATGCGCTCACGCCACCTTCTTTCTGGACGTATTTGCCCACCACTGGTCGATGAACACGACCTGCTCAGAAATCTTGTCAGCGTACTCGCTCAGGTCCTTGACCTCGCAGAGAACCGACTTTTTCCGGCTTTCAACCGTGGTGCCCATGAACTTGATGGCGGTGACGGTGCGGTTGTCATCGAACACCAGCGCACACACCATGCAGTTCCGGTAGTTGATGAGGACACCGTGCTTCACGGTCTGCATCTTGACCTTGGCATCGTCCCTGCCGTCCATGCCGGACACGATGCACTTCACAACGCTCAGAGCAACGTCCTCTGGCTTGCTGGGGGTCATGTCCACGCTGTTCAGGCGATCACGCCCGGCCAGCTCAGTGATGGCAGCATCGAGGTCCCAGAACCCGGCGGGGACGATGGCCTCGGACTTGACCTCCTCGGTCTTGGCGTTCTCCTCATACTCGGAGCGGCTGACAACCTTCATCTTGCCGTCCACGGACTTGTAGTAGCGGGGCTTGCCGTTCTTATCGGTCTTCATCATGTATTCGGTCATGGTTTTTGTCCTCCTTGATTTCTCAGGTTGTGGTATTGTTTGTTTCATTGTCTACATTCTACCACGCTATCGTGGTTTTGTCAAGGGTTTTCAAGAAAATTTTTCAAGAAAATCTACCGGCAGTCGAGCGGGAAGGCAAAAGAAAAGCCCGCCTCCTGAGAGGCGAGCCTATCTACTACTCGTCGAAACCGAGAAGCCGAAGCTCCTCATCGGTAAAGCCGAGTGACCGAATGCAATTCTCGACCAACACCGCGTTGCCCGTTGAGGCAAGCAGCATATCAATCAGGGCGCTCACCAGCGCCATCAGACGCTCCTGCGTCATCGTCCCTTCCTCCTTCACGGCAAGAAGCACACCGCAGCACAGCGGACCGCAGGCCGCCGTAGTCTGCTTTCTCCGGGCCAAGCCGAAGCAGCGAGTTCAGGCTAAGGGTCTTCTGCTCCCCACAGTGCTCATCCAGCACAGCGGTGGGGAGGGCGTAGAACACCCAGCTATCCAGCCGCATAGGGTCAGCCTGCACCGGGTCCTTCTCAGCGAACAGGCAAAAAACGTACACGTCCGATTGCCGGCGTTGCTCACCAACCCAGCCGTCAGTTGCCGACCACCGGATCGCCGGACGGATGCTGAACTTGATTGCCGATGGGCGCGCCTGCTCCCACGCTTGCAGGTAGGCGCAGCTCTTGACCTCCACGCGGATGCCGTCAAGCGTCAGGTCCCACGGCTCCCAGTTTACTCTCGGCTCCGTGAGGTCGATACCCAGCGCCGATGCCACGAGGAACTCGGCATAGCTGCCGCGCAGCGTGTTGTCCAGCAGGTCAGAAAAGCCCCAGCTCCAAAAGTCACGGAGGCGCAGCCCCGTGTCCTTGCCTCTAAATCTGATTGGCTCATCGCCGGTCTTCCGCATTGCCATCCCTCCGGTGTCCAGTTGCAGGTTGAAAACGACCTACGGTTATTATACCTGAACACCGGTTGACTGGCAAGCCGAAAACCGTCTTTAAGGTGTAACCTTTGCCTTTTTATGCTTCCACGAGCCGATGGCCTCGATGCCGAACAGCAGCACGGCCATGTCCTCCATCGCCTTGTTGATGTCTCGGTAGAACGTCCGCTTGTCGATGTTCAACTGGCTGGCGATGTCATCCACGCTCATGCGCTGCTTGCCGATGTACCGGAGGTACAGCGCCTCCCACCGGCGAGCCTCGTCCGGGTTGCAGGATTCTTTGCACATGGCCTCATACGCTGCCAGCATCTTGTCCACATGGCTCATCATCAGCCCGGTCTTCCGGCGCATCGAGCAGATGGCGCTGACCTCCAAGGTCTCCGGCGACACGTGCGAGTAGTGGGCTTTCAGCTTCCGGTAGTTCTTCATCAACAGGTTGACATCATGATACCGGGCGTCGTACTCCTCATCGAGAATCTCGTCCTTCCGTGCAAGCACTTCGGCTGCCGCTACCTTCACGATCTCGGCGATTTCTTCGGTTCCAATCATGGTCTCTGCCTCCTTATCTGCGAATCTTGTTGATACGAACGCGCAGCGCGTTCAGCAGCGCGTTCTGCATATCACCCTTATCGTGAAGGGCCTCAATGACGGCTTCATCCATGCCGCCCTGGACAATCAGGTGGTGGATGACAACCGGATGCTCCTGCCCCTGACGGTGCAGACGCTTGTTGGCCTGCTCGTACTGCTCCAAGCTCCACGTCAGCCCGAACCAGATGGCGTGATGCCCGCCGCGTTGAAGATTCAGCCCATAGCCACAGCTTGCAGGGTGGGCAAGCAGCACGTCTATCTCGCCGTTGTTCCAATCAGCCTCATCCTTTGCCTGCGAGTAGACACGCACCCGCAGGTTCGTCCCTGCCAAAGCTGTCAGCAGCCGGTCACGGTCATGCTGGAAGGCGTAGAACACCAGAGCGTGCTGCCCGTTCAACTGCTCAATCAGCTCCATGAAGGCGTCGATTTTGCAGTCGTGAATTTGAACAGCGTTCCGGTTCTCATCGTAGATGGCCCCGTTGCAAAGCTGCAAGAGCTTGTTCGTCAGGACGCCGGCGCTCTGGGCCGTGATGGTGTTTTCGTCCACCTGCAACAGCAGGTCGGTCTCCAACTTGGCGTAGGCTTTCTTGGCCGCTGCATCGAGGGCCACCGGAATGTCGTTATGTATCACATCCGGCAGGGTGAGGTAGTCGCTGGCCTTCATGCTGACGCAGATGTCGCTGATCGCCCGCTTTATCATCTCGAAGCTGCCCTCTTTCGGGTCGTAGCTGAAGATGGTCGTGCGGTTCCGCTTGCCGGGTACGAAGTACCGGTCACGATATGCGCCCAGCGTCCCACACAACCGCACACCGCCGTCCAGCAGATAAATCTGCGCCCACAGGTCTTCAAGGCCGTTGCTGGACGGGGTGCCGGTCAGCTCCACAATCCGGTGAATCCTGCTGCGGACCAGCCGCAGGGATTTGAACCGCTTGCTCTGGCTGTTCTTGAAACTGCTGCTCTCGTCCAGCACCACCATGTCGAACGGCCACGCATTTTTGAAGTGCTCGACCAACCACGTCACGTTCTCCCGGTTTATCACATAGACATCCGCCGGCGTAGCCAAGGCTCTCATCCGCTGTTGGGACGTACCGAGAATCGGAACGACCCGCAGCATCTTCAGTTGGTCCCATTTCTCGGCCTCCGTAGACCACGTGGCCTCGGCCACCTTCTTCGGCGCTATGACGAGTGGCTTTGACACCGCCCACCGGTTGTACCGAAGCTCCTTGATGGCCGACAGGGTGATGACCGTCTTGCCGAGGCCCATATCCAGAAACAGCCCTACCGCTGGGTCGTTGACAATGCGGTCAATGCAATACTGCTGGTATGGGTAGGGGACGAACTTCATGCTTCGTCACCCCTCTCTATTTCAGCAAGCAGCTCCTTCACCGCGTCAATACCCTTAACCACACGGACATCCGCTCCGCGCTTTTGCATCTCTCCGATGACATACCTCTGAATTTTCGCGAGGCGTCCTGTGTCTGCCTTCAACTCTGCAAAGATGATGCGGCCTTTTGCCGTAATGATAATCCGGTCAGGCACACCTAATGTACCGGGGCTGACAAACTTCAGGCACATACCTCCGAGCCTTTTCACGCCTTCAACAAGACGCCTCTCAATTTGACTTTCTTTCATCTGTACCTCCTCGCGCGCACGCGCGCGTATAATTTGCGCGGATTAGGCGAATTAGGGAGTGCATATTTTCTCTACTTCCTCTAATCTCTCTATTTACAGGTCTATTTAGTAGTGAATGTTCCAATGTTCCACTAACTACATATAGTAAATAAAGAGAACTGAAAAGTTGCTTAGAACAACCGTGTGTCCTTTTTGAGAACCAAATGGGGCGGAACATCGACTGGAACATTGCCGGAACAATGGAACATTCGAGGTGGAACATTGGGTGGAACATTGCTCGACTTTCCGCCCTGACTTTCGACTTTCCGCCCTGAACATCGACCTACGTTCAAATGTTCCGCGAATGTTCCACTAAATGTTCCGGCTCTCATCGCACCATTTCTTCACATCGATGCCCATGTCCAGCAGCTTTCTGGTGCAGAGCCAAGCAGCGTCTTCCTCGTCCATCTCGTAGTATTTGACGAGGGCGTCGATCTCGACAGAGAACCGGTCGAAGAACTTCCGCAGTCGCTGTTCTCCGAAGCCAAGCATCTCGTGCAGCACATAGAGAATCGTCGCGTTCAGGTCCACCTCGTACTTCCGTGTGTACTCGGCAAGCTGCCGCTTGATTTCCATGTCCATCGCCTTTTTCTCTGCTGCGGTGAAGGTAGCGCCGTAGACCTTGCCGCCAGCCTTTTTCACCAACATACCGGACACCTCCCATCCTTAGCTTAAAAGCATCCTCGCCAACTCGACCATATCCTGAAGATAGCAGTAAACATCTGAGAACCCGTTGGCGTGGCCCAGCTCCCACGCATACGCCCAGAGGCGCTGGGCCTTGGCCCGTGACAGGTCGTGGCCCACGTCCTCCTGAATCAGCCGGTAGATATTTTCGAGGATGGCATCGCGGCGCTTGTTCTTCTCGGTGTTGAGCCGCGCCACCTCTGCCTGATAGTCGGCGTTGTTCTTCTCCACCATTTCGCGGTTCCAGCGGACTGATTTCTCCTCATCGAAGATGTGGTCGGCCCGCACCTTGCGGATGCTGGCAGGAACGCACGGCATTCGCTCCATCGCCTCGAACTCGTCTTGAACGGTCTCCCAGTCCATGACAATCTCCAAATCACTTCTCTTTCTCATCTGTCGCGGCCTCCTTATCACACCGGGTCGATGTAGACGATGATGGCCTTTACCCAAGGCAGCTTTTCAAAATAAGGCCGGCACTCTGCTTCGGTCTGAGGCAGGGCGTTGAACTCCTCATCCGAAAGCACGTGCTCCAAGACCTCGAACACGTCATCATCGCTCTTGAAGTAAACGCGGTCATCCCGCTGGGAGATGATGTACTCATCCACCTCCGCAGCTCCGAACGCGGCCATGAAATAACCGCAGTCATCCCACGCGATGCCCGCGTCCACCATCGGGACAACGGGCAGGCCGGGGTTTTCCTGCACGAGCTTCAGCAGCTCAGTGGTGTTCTTCGTCATGGTGTTACCCTCCTCTGATGCGTTGGAACCCGCGCTGCTTGCCGCAGTAGCCAAAGCGCAGGCTGCCCTGTGTTTTCTCCCATCCGGGTATTGACCGGAGGATTTCATTGATTTCTGTGGAATCGCTGTACCGGAAATCACGCGGCTGGCCGCCAAAGGCTTCACACCAGATTTCCAAAGCGCAAATCCGGTCACGCTGGACGAGCTTCACATTGCCCTCCACCGTGCCGTTGAGATACAGCCGGCGCTTGTCCAGCGACCATTTCGGCCAGTCCTCCGGCACCGGCTGGTCGATGAAGTCAAGGATAATGCCCTCCTTGCTGCTGACCTCGCGGTGGGCTTCCTGTTCCTCTTTCGCTTCTTCTTCCAGTTCACCAGTCAGGAACAGCCCCTCGCCGATGCGCCAGCGCATGACGGCCTCGGCCCAAATCTGGTCCACCTCATCGTCAAGCGTGTCCCACACGAGCTTCTTGCGCGGCTGGACGCCCACGTCCACCGGCCAGAACCGGCGGTTGCCGGTGCGGTCACGCAGGAACATGGCGGTGTTGGTGGTTCCGAAGAACACGCAGCAGCGCGGCAGCTCTTTGACGTGCCGGCCATAGGCCGCCCTGAAACGGTCAGCCCGCAGGGACAAGAACTGCTTGATGCGAGAGACGTCTGACTGCTTGAATGCGTCCAGCTCGCCGATCTCGACCAGCCACACACCTTGTAACAGCTCACTGGCCTCCTTGCCCTCAAAGGTTCGGATGCCATCGTTGAACCAGCCCTTGCTCATCTTGTCGAGGAGCGTAGACTTACCGATGCCCTGCGGCCCTGCGAGGATGAGCATGGTGTCATACTTGCACCCCCGCCGTGAAGGACTTCCGCGTGACGGCGCGGACGTAGGGCTTGTCAGCCGCTCCGAGATAGTCGATGAGCAGCGTGTCGAGCCTCGGCACACCGTCCCATTCCAGCTTGGACAGGTAGTTCCGCACATCGTTGAACTTGTGCTTCTCGCTGTGCAGGGACAGCGCACCGTCAATTTTGCCGTTGCCGGTGATTTTGTACACCTTCTCGAAGTACCAGTACAGGCCGGCGTTATCGTTATCTGTCCACCCCCTTCTTTTGTCAAACGCGCTCCACGGCAGGTCTCCCAGCACTTCGCCGCGACCGGCGAACTCGTTCAGCGCGAATTTGCCCCGGAGGTTCGGGTCATTTTCAAGGATGAGCCAGATGTTGTCGATGGTAGCTTTAATAGTGCCCGTCTGCTTGTTCAGCTCCAAGTCCAGCGTCCAATCGAGGTTATCGCCCTCATTGGCACTGGCAGAGGCCGAACCAGTCAGGCCGCTGAAATCGCTGACAGCGGAATCGGCTCTTTCCTTTGCGAGCTGGCGGGAGACCTTTTGGTCCTCCAAGGCGAGGTTGCACATCGCCGTGTAGGACGGGAGCCTGTTCGTGGGTGTGTTTGGGTCAGCGCCGTCATCGAGGTCGCCGAACTTGTGCAGGCGAACCAAGTCAAAGGCGTTGACGAGCCTGCCGCAGCAGGGGTCGGTGGAGTGGTGGCTGTACAGAAACATCCCGTTGTCGTACACCACCGCTCCGCCGGTCGTGCTGCCGCCAAGGTAGGTGTATCTTCCTCTGGAATCATCCACCGGCGCATAGATACCATCAAGGTAGGTGTCCATTGCGCCGTAGATGTCGTATGTCCGGCAGAACGCGCCCACCACGCCGCTTTTGCCCAGTGGGTCGCTCTGCTTCATCGCCAGTTTCTTATAGGCGTTGTCTGCGCCGGGGACCTGCGGCCACTTCGAGACATCGCGCCAGTCCCCGTACTTCTCATTCATCAGTTCCAGCAAGCCGTCCGCGGAGAGCATTTGCTTATCAGCGAAGGTGAAGACATACTCGCTGTCTTTGCAGCAGCTCGGCCAGTACATCAGCCGTGTGGCCTCAAACGTGGTCGGGTCTGCAAACTCCATGCCGATGAGCGTTGCCATATACCGTGCCAGCGGCTCATACTCATCTGCCGTGACCGTGCGGTCAAGGGGCAGCAGAATACGCAGTCGGGGGCTTGCCGGTGAGTGTTTTCGTGTTGAGTAAATGCAGTAGCCGCAGCCGAGCGCGTCAACGCGCTTCAGGATTTCCTCAGTGCCGCCGGGTGGTATCGTGTCAAAGTCGAGGGTGATAATCTCACGCCCCGTCACCGCCCCAGCCTTACGACGCGGGCCTGACAGCGTACCGGCAACGAACCCGCCGATGTCCTTCCGGTCATCCTGTTCAGATTTCCGCAGGGAGAGGTATTCCTGCATCGTCTCCGTTGAACGGCTTGGGATTCGGAGCTTTTCGTAGAACTCCGACAGCATGAGGGTCTGCGGCTGCCAGTTCACGCTCTTTCGGTTGTTGCCGACTGAGATTGTAATTTGGCGGTCATTTACCATTGGCTCCGACCTCCTTCCGTCTACCTGTATTTCTTGCCAGTTTCCTTGTCCATGAGGACAATCCGGCCTACGACCTCAAACCCGACCAGTTCCGCGCAGCCCTTCATCACGGGGATGAGGGCGCTGATCGCGGCGAGCCGGTCAGCTTCTTTCCGGCGTTCCTCCTGAGCGATGTTGCTCATGGCTTCGCCTACGGTCGGGTCAGGATAGCCCTCGGAATTTTTGTGCATGAACATGGCGTTAATCCTTTCTGAAGAAATCGCCAACCCAGCCGTCCGCATTGAGCGGCAGGCCAGATGCCCACGGGATAGGCTGCGACATAATCCTCACCACTTCATCGAGGTCAGCTTTCTCGACAGGGCAGTCCACAACCACCTCATCGTGGATGTGGAAAACCACCGGGAAACCAGCGGCCTCCAAGTTCTCAATGGCGAAGGCAAGGCAGTCACGGGCAATGGCCTGCACGCAGTTTTCCACGAGCTTTCCACCGTATGTTTCAAGCTGCGTCCACTGCTTTGTGGTCTGGTTGACACCGTAGTAGAGGATGGAGGGCCGGCCCCAAGAGTTCTCGCCGAGTGACGGCTTCGCATAGTAGAGCTTGCGCTGGCTCGGCAGGGTCACGGTCAGGAAGTCCAGACCGTTCTCAATATCCATCTCGCGGGCCAGCAGGAGACCCCTGACGCCGGCGGGTCTCCCGGTCTGAATGACAGACACCGCTGCGGATTCGAGGGAGTACCAGAGGTCAACAATGCGCTTGTTGGCGTCTCGCCAGCGGGCAACGATGTCCGGCAGGTCCTCCTCTGGAATGCCCATTTTCAGAGCGCCCATGTTGATAAGAGCGCCGGTGCTGCCCTGATAGCCGAGGGCCAGTTCAGCGATTTTGCCCTTTTGCCGGAGGTGGCCGTTCACGCCATGCTTCTCCACGGGCACACCAAACATCGCGGACGCCGACGCACAGTAAATGTCGCCGTTGTTGCGGAAAACCTCGGTGCGCCAGGCTTCCCCTGCCAGATGGGCGATCACCCTTGCCTCGATGGCGCTGAAGTCGCTGACGATAAACTTGTACCCCGGTTTCGGCACAAAAGCCGTCCGGATCAGCTGGCTGAGGGTGTCCGGCACATCCTCATACAGAAGCCGGAGTATTTCATAATCCCCGGACTTCACGAGGCTGCGGGCGGAGGCCAGGTCAGGAATGTGATTCTGCGGCAAATTCTGCAACTGGATCAACCTTCCCGCCCAGCGACCGGAGCGGTTGGCTCCATAAACTGCTTCATAAACTCATACATATTCTTTTCCTCGCTTTCTCCGGGCGGCAGAGAACATCACTCTGACGCCCATTTTTTGTCTCAGGACAGGAAGTCCTCGTCGTCGGTGGCGAAATCGTCCTCTGCGCGGCTGCGGCTTCCCATGGGCTCGCCGTCCTGGATCTTCTGCAGGTTGTTCAGCCCGCAGGCGATACCCTTGTTGCCGTTGCTGTTGAAGGCGTACAGGTTGATGCTGGCCCGGCCATAGACGCCGGAGTACACCTCGGAGCGATCCAGAATGGGGTTGCAGTCCGCGTCCACGATGCCCGGCGCGGTGCTGCTGTTGGCGGTGATGAACATGCACCCGGCATAGGCGGGATCGCCTTTGCGCTCCTTGTCGCCATCGCGCAGCGGCAGCTTCAGACTCTCCAGGTCGGGGACAAACTTGCTGTTGCCGCGAAGCTTGCTCTGGCCTTCCTCATACGCGGCCTTGATGGCCCGGTTGATCTTCTCGATGGTGGCCGTGTCGGTCTTCGGGATGATCAGGGAGACGGAGAACTTGGGGGTGGAACCATTGATGGACTTGGCTTCCCAGACGTTCGCATAAGACCAGCGGGTGTTGGGGCCAGTGATAACCTTGGTGGGATTGACAAACTTACTCATGATCTTTTTCCTCCATAAAATCGTTTTTCGCAGTGTTCATGGCCGGACGCTTGTCCGACTCTGGTACTAAGGTTGGCTTTCCCGGCGGCTTGAATGTCAGCCCACCAAGGATGTCGTCGAATCGTTTCTTGCCCAGAAGCGCCTTCATGGCGGTGAGGCCCAGCAACTTCCGTTCGTAGGGGTCTTCGCCAGCCGCTGTGACGGCGGCAGCTACGGCTTCCTCGTTGGTGTACCTGGTGACGGAGCGCCCCTCCACCACTTTGAAGCCAGGGTAGTGTGTGCCCGAGACCGCCTGCTGCAGCGCGTGCTCCTTCACATCGCCGCCCCATGCGATCAGTTCATCGATCCGGGGCAGGATGGCGGCGATCTCGTCGTCGGTGAGTTCGGAGGGCACCTCGAAGTCATACCGGGCCATCTCCAGGTTGTACTCCGTCCGCTTTCGGCAGGTGGCCTTTGCGGTGCAGAATTGGCAGTGATCTCCGGCCTTGAACTCGCCCTCGCCATTGAAGGCCAGCCTGGCTGTGGGGGCCAGCACGTTCTCGGCCCAGGCCAGTAGATCAGTCTTGCTCATTTCGAAGGTGGAAATGTTCTCTCGCCGGGGCTGGAAGATCGTCATCCGCACGGTTCTCACATCGTAGATGCCGTCGAAGGCCTCCAGCAGGCCCAGCGCGTAGCACATGGTCTGCGGATTCTGTGTCGCGTCCACCATGATGCCCACGCCGTATTTCAGATCGATCACGTGGAGCACATCGTCGGCCACAATGCAGGCGTCCCCTGTGCCGAATCCCTCCGGCACCCAGTGGGAGAAGTCCAGCCGCTGCTCCACCAGAACGATGGGGTCAGCACAGTGCTTCTGAGCCTCGGCCAGCTGTTCCATGACGAAGGCACAGTAGGCATCCGTACAGTCGGCCATCTCCTGATCGAAATACTCCAGATCCTCCGTGGGGTCTCGCACCTTCATGCCCAGCGCCTTCTGCACCTTATAGGCCGCAAGCTCGTGAGCGTCGGTGCCCTGCTGGGCATAAGGTGAAGCACTGTCCGGATGTGACGCGCACAGCTTTGCGCTGGGCGGGCACTCCAGCCAGCGGTGACTGGAGGATGCGGAGAGCAGTGCGTGCTTAGCCATGGAGCGCCTCCGCTTCCGCGACCAGATCCGGGTACTTCGCCGGATCAATGTCCGTCAGGCTCCCGCCGTCGCTGTACTTTCTGACCAGGGCCTTGGCCTCATTGCGGAAGCCGTTCTGGGACAGATCCGCGAGGATGGCCCGGACTTCTTCCTTCGTGTACGCCTTCGGCGCGGGCGTTTCCGCTACGGGCTCAGCTGCCTTAACAGGTTCCTGCAGTTTCGGCACCGCGTTGTCGTTCCCAGAGAAGAATTCCCTCACGTGGGCGACCGCCCGGAGGACGTCCTCTCCGCATGTGATTACCGCTTTGACGACCCGCGTAAGGTCATCCAATGTTGTTGCCAGTTCGCTCATTTTGCTCATGGTTGTCTCCCTTCATCATTACCCGTTTTGCCAGCTGCTTGGCCACCACACTGATGGCGATCAGCACCTCGAACAGTTCCTCATCCGTCGCCTGCTCCTTTGGGGCAGGCTTTTCTTCACGCATCGCATCCTGCATCTGCAGCACCTCTCTTTCCGAAGGACTCTGTGTCCCTCCGTCCCCTTACGGACAGTCGGGAGTGTGGTTTTCCGGTTTTCTTGAAACTTTTTTTGAAGCCGCCTCCTGTCGTCCTCATCCTCTGTCGGACAGTGGGCAGGCTGGTTTTCCGGTCGCCGCTGCAATTTTCCCAGGGAAACACACGCATGTAAAAGGAAGCGAAATTTTCCTGCCCCAAAACCGGAAAAAGCGTCCACCGACTGTCCGTAAGGAAGCGGAGGACGCATGGGCGCTCCTCACATTACAGGAAAGGAGCGAGTCCAATGGGGCAAGCGACGATTCAGGAACCCAGGAATAAACACAGGTTGGAGGTACAGGCATGAAGTTGATTTTACAGACGGCGAACCTCGTCGGTGATGAAAAGAACTGCCTCTACCCAAACAGGGCGGAGGTTACCAGCGCCGAGGAGCTTCAGGAAGCCGTCAAGATGGATCACGTGTGCGCGGAGTATGACAACGACTACCGCAGCAAGGAGAACTTCCGTCAGTCCAATGTTCTCGTCATGGACTGCGACAATGACCACACGGAAAACCCGGCTGAGTGGATCACACCAGAAAAGCTGGACGAGATGATGCCGGATATCAGCTACGCCATCGCCTTCAGCAGGCATCACATGCTGGAGAAGAATGGCAAGGTACCCCGGCCCAAGTTCCATGTGTACTTTGAGATCGAGCCCACGCAGGACGCGGATTACTACGCGGCGCTCAAGGAAGCCATCTACCGGAAATACACCTTCTTCGATGACAACGCCCTGGATGCCGCCCGGTTTATCTTCGGCGCGGATGTGGGTGACGCCATCTGGCATGAAGGCTGGCTGACCATTGACAGCGAGGTTGAAATCGGCACTCCAATAGAACGGAATGATACGGGCCGCGTCGGCAATGTCATCATCGCAGGGACACGGAACAAGACCATGTCCAAGTTTGCGGGCCGGGTCATCATCCGGTACGGCAATACGGACAAGGCCCATCAGATTTTCATGGACGAGGCTGCGAAGTGCGAGCCGCCACTGGGTGACGAAGAGCTCGCCACAATCTGGGTCAGCGCCGTCCGCTGGTATGAGAAGAAGATCAGCAAACAGGACGGCTACGTGCCGCCGGATCAATACAACGCCCAGGAATTTATGAGCCTGAAACCCGGCGACTACTCCGACATCGGCGAAGCCAAGGTGCTGGCACGGGAATATGGCGATGAGCTCCGGTTCACCGACAGCACGGATCTCATCCGTTACAACGGCATCTACTGGCAGGAATCCAAGCAGATGGCCATCGGTGCCATGATGGAGTTCCTCGACCTGCAGTTGCAGGACGCGAAGGATCAGGTTGCGGCGACAAAGCAGGCGCTGCTGGACAGCGGTGTGTCCCAGGAGGATGTGACCGCAGGCGGCAAAACGCTGTCGAAGGCTGTGTCCGGCGACGATCAGCTGAAGCTCCTCATGGCCTACATGTCGGCCTTGCAGTATTACGCCTTCGTCATGAAGCACCGCGATTACAAGTATGTCATGTCCAGTCTGAACCAGGCCAAGCCCCTGGTGCTGATGGACATCAACCAGTTGGATGTGAACCCGTACCTGCTGAATACGCCGGAAGCTACCTATGATCTGCGCAAGGGGCTGGACGGAGCGCAGGAACACGACCCGCTGGATTACCTGACCAAGTGCACCAACGCGTCCCCCGGCGATTCCGGAAAGGATCTGTGGCTGGACACCGTCAGCCGCGTATTCTGCAACGACCCTGAACTGATCGACTATGTGCAGACCATTGTGGGCATGGCAGTCGTCGGCAAGGTGTTCTCGGAAGCCCTCATCATTTCCTACGGCGACGGCGCGAACGGAAAATCCACCTTCTGGAACACACTGGCCCGGGTGCTGGGCAACTACAGCGGCATGATGAGCGCCGACGCGCTGACGGTTGGCTGTAAGCGGAATGTGAAGCCGGAAATGGCGGAGCTCAAGGGAAAGCGCCTGATCATTGCCGCTGAACTGGAAGAAGGCATGCGGCTGAACACCAGCACGGTGAAACAGTTGTGTTCCACCGACGAGATCGAGGCTGAGAAAAAGTACAAGGATCCGTTCAAGTACGTGCCCACGCACACGATGGTCTTGTACACCAACCACCTGCCGAAGGTCGGAGCCAGCGACGACGGCACATGGCGGCGGCTGATTGTGATTCCCTTCGGCGCGAAGATCCAGGGCAAAACCGACATCAAGAACTACACCGATTACCTGGTGGAGAATGCCAACCCATACATCATGACCTGGGTGATCGAAGGAGCGAAGAAGGCCATCGATGCCGGATTCAAGCTGCACCCGCCCAAATGTGTCCAGGATGCCATCAATGCCTACCGTGAGGGCAATGACTGGCTGGGCCATTTCCTTGAGGAATGCTGTGATGTCGGCCCGGCGCTGAAGGAAAAATCCGGATCGCTGTACCAGCAGTATCGGGCCTTCAGTACCGAAAACGGTGAATACGTGCGCAGCACGACGGATTTTTATTCCGCGCTGGAAGGCGCAGGCTTTGAACGGAAGCGCCTGAAGGAAGGCCGGATGGTTTTGGGGCTGAAGCTGAAAGCCGGACAGGATTTCGCATAAGGACACGGCAGTGGTGACGGTCGATGACGGGCAAATCAGAAACTTTTTTCAGAATGACTGTAGTTGGTGTCAGTCGATGACGGTCATATCTAAAAAAGTCTCTATAGGGAATTTTCAGAAAAAATCTTATATAGGGGGTTTTTGAAAATGACCAGCATCGACCGTCACCCTGGCCCGGAAAGGTACGATTTGATGAGAGAAAAGACTGTGGAACAGAAACTGGTGAAGGCCGTGAAAAACCGGGGCGGCATCTGTCCAAAACTGGTGTGTCCAGGATTTGATGGAATGCCCGACCGCCTGGCCTTATTGCCGGATGGGAAGGTTGGCTTTGTGGAGGTGAAGGCTCCCGGCGAAAAGCCCAGACCATTGCAGGTATCCCGGCCCAATCTTCTGAGAAGCCTCGGCCTTCAGGTCTTCACCCTGGACGATATAACCGCCATCCCGCGCATGCTGGATGAGATCGGAGGCAAGCATGACAATCCTTCTAACGGATAAAAAGGTCGCAACGATTCTGGAGCCTCGGCACATGCTGGAACTGGTCGACGAGTACATGGGCACAGACGCCCGCATGTGGTTTGAGGACTATCTCGCCGGGGCTGACAGCCAGACTGCGGATGTGGCCGCGATGGAAACCTACTATGAAAAGCGGATCGAGCATTACCACCAGGTGATTCGGGAGCTCCGCGCACACGCTGAGAAGCTGGCCGGACTGATCCGGGAAAAGGAACTGAACCGGACGGCCATCTCCCATGAAGCCGGACAGATCGGTGTGATCACAGGGAGGGAGCTGCGATGAAGTATGTGCCCCATGAGTATCAGCGGTTCGCCACGGATTTCATCGTGACACACCCGACCGCCGCCATCTTCCTGGACATGGGCATGGGCAAGAGCTCCATTACCCTGACGGCGATTGAGCGGCTGATGTATCAGGAATTCGAGGTGAGGAAGGTGCTGATCATCGCACCACTGCGGGTGGCGAAAAACACCTGGCCTGCCGAGATCCAGAAGTGGGATCACCTGAACGGCCTGACCTGGTCTGTGATCATCGGGACACAGCAGGAACGCATGGCGGCGCTGCGCAGAGAGGCTGACATCTACCTGATCAATCGCGAAAACACACAATGGCTGATCGAGAAAAGCGGGATGCCCTTTGACTACGACATGGTGGTGATCGACGAACTGTCTTCCTTCAAAAGCTGGCAGTCCAAACGATTCAGAAGCCTGATGAAGGTTCGCCCCTTTGTCCGCCGCATCGTCGGCTTGACGGGCACACCCAGCAGCAACGGTCTCATGGATCTGTTTGCTGAATTCCGTGTGCTGGATATGGGCCAGCGGCTGGGCCGCTTCATCGGGCAGTACCGGAATGCGTTTTTCAAGCCCGACAGGATGAACGGCCCCATCGTGTACAGCTATAAACCGCTGCCCGGCGCGGAGGAAGAAATCTACCGCCGGATCGGAGACATTACGATCAGCATGAAAGCCTGCGGACACCTGAAGATGCCGGAACTGATCTCCACGACCTACGAGGTGGAAATGTCTCCCGATGAACAGGAACAGTATGACGCCATGAAGCAGGAACTGGTGCTCTCCTTGCCGGATGGCGAGGTGACCGCAGCCAATGCCGCAGTGCTGACAGGCAAGCTGCTGCAGATGTCCAACGGCGCGATCTATACGGATGAGGGAAACACCATCCAGATCCATGACCGGAAGCTGGATGCCCTGGAAGACATCATCGAAGGCATGAACGGCAGGCCCCTGTTGCTGGCCTACTGGTTCAAGCATGATCTGCAGCGGATTACGGAGCGCCTGACACAGATCGGTGTGCCCTTTGAGCGGCTGGATTCGGAAGCCTCCATCAAAAGGTGGAACGCTGGACAGATCCAGGTTGGACTGGCGCACCCAGCATCCACCGGGCACGGGCTGAATCTGCAGGAAGGCGGCAATACCATCTGCTGGTTTTCGCCGATATGGTCTCTGGAACTGTACCAGCAGACGAACGCCCGCCTGTTCCGGCAGGGACAGAAGGCCAGCACCGTTGTGGTCACGCATATCGTAACCAAAGGCACCGTCGATTCCAGAGTGCTGAAGGCACTGGAAGAAAAGGATCGGATTCAGGAGGCGCTGATCGCGGCGGTGAAAGCCGAGGTGAAGCGATGACCGGATATCAGGCGCTGGCCAACGGCATCATCGAACAGGCCGTGAAAGATTACCGGGCGGCGCTGAAAACCCTGCGGCGGCATCCGAATTCCAAAGCGGCAATGGCAACGGCCATGGAGGTGGAACGCTTCTTCCACTCACAGTGGTACAGCCAGCTGACACAGATAGACCCTGATTACCTGATTGAAAAACTGAGGAAGGAGGCGGTGAAATGACCGCTAAAGAATATCTGAGCCAGGCCTACTGGCTCGACCGCAGAATCAACAGCAAGCTGGAACAGCTGTCTTCCCTGAACGACATCGCCACCCGGAGCACATCGGTCATGAGTGACGATGCGGTGAGCCGCACCCGGAATGTGCATGCGATGGAAGATGTGATTGCCAAGATCGTGGACATGAAGGCCGAAGTGAACGCGGAGATCGACCGGTTGGTTGATCTGAAAAGGGACATCATGGAAGTGGTCAAGGCTGTGGACGACCCGGAGCTTCAGACCCTGCTTGAACTGCGGTACCTGTGCTTCAAGGACTGGCCGGACATCGCCTGCGAGATGCACTGCTCCGAAAGCAATGTGTACAAGGTGCATTCCAGAGCGCTACAGGCTGTGCGGGTGCCGAAATTGGATAGCAAATTACAGTGAATTCCACTGTTTTCCAGTAGGCCCCTTATGATATGATAGACTCAGCAGAACAGGATCGAGAGGGCCTCGCGGGGACACACCCGGCGGGGCTTTTCTTGTATCCGGACAAGGAGTTGACACAGATGCTTTTCACCAGCGAGCAGGTGTCCGCCGGGCACCCTGACAAGATTTGCGACCAGATCAGCGACGCCATCGTAACTGACTGCCTGAAGCATGACCGGAACAGCCGTGTTGCCGTCGAGGCCATGATTAAGGACGATCATGTGTATGTGGCTGGAGAAATCACATCCAAGCATGAACCGAATATCAGTTATCTCGTGCGGAATATTCTTCTGTTCACCGAGCCGGAATTGTATGAGAGCTTCAAATTGGAAACACAGATTTCCAAGCAGTCCGGCGACATCGCTCTCGGTGTGGATAAGAAGGGTGCAGGCGATCAGGGGATGATGTTTGGATATGCCACTAATGAAACCCGGAAAATGCTGCCTATGCCATTCGTGCTGGCAACAGAAGCCATCGAATGGCTGGACATCAAGCGGCATCCAGGTCTCTTGCATGATGCAAAGGCACAGGTGACCTATGATTACCGGAAGCACCGGATCGACACCTTTCTGATGAGCGTGCAACATAAGGAAGACGTGGAGCCCGAGGATGTGTTCCATCTCTGCAAACGGATCATGGAGAATGTGGCGGAAGGCCGCAGTCTGAATAAGGATTTCCGAGTGCTGGTGAATCCTACTGGGCGATTTGTGAACGGCGGCAGCTTTGCCGATACCGGCGTCACCGGAAGGAAGATCATGTGCGATACCTATGGTGGTGCCTGTAGACATGGCGGCGGCGCTTTCTCGGGGAAAGACCCGACGAAGGTCGACCGAAGCGGCGCTTACATGGCCCGAAAGATTGCCAAGGACATCCTGCGGCACGGTTTCGCCCGGCGCTGCGAAGTTCAGCTTGCTTATGCCATCGGCATTGAGGAGCCGGTCAGCGTATACGTGAACACTTTCCATACGGGCAAGGTGCCCGCTGCGTATCTGGTCGGCTGGATTCGAAAGCACTACGACCTGACGCCTGCCGGAATCATTTCTTCCCTGGGCCTGCGGGATGTGAACTACAACAACACAGCGACCCTGGGGCACTTCTGGCACCAGTGGATGCCGTGGGAAGAATGATTATTTGCATTGTGTGCCCACAGCCCGTTGACTTTACGGGCATTCAGAGTGAGTAATGGCATGCAAAAAACGCAAAGGAGGTTTTTCTCATGACCATTACGACGAACACGACCGACCGCAAGGCGCTGGCCAAGGCCATCGCCGAGGAACTGGGCACCACCGCCCGCTACATGGGAATGCCCGGCTGCGGGTACCAGGTTGGCGACTATGTTGTCGACCGGGACGGAAACATCACCGGAGAAGATTTCGAAGCCCTGCGGGATTTTCTGACGCGAAACGGCTACGAGCTTCCGGATCAGGAGACCCCTGCAGAAGCACAGCCAGATGACGAGCCCGACGAGGAAACGCCTGCTGATTCGGAAGCGGAGCCCATCACCCAGATGGACATTTCGATTCCGGCGCATGACGCAACGGTGACACAGCTGAAGAACCTGATCTTCATGCTTCACAGCCGCCAGACCCTGATCAACCGCATGGCCGAAAGCAACTGCCTGAACATTCCCGACATCCTGATCGACAGGTTGCAGGAAAGCACACCGGAAACCCTGGAGGATCTCACCAGCCTGCTGGACGATTCCAGCGCGGTGGCCGAACTGACCGGATTCGATTTCCGGGACGGAAAGGTCAGCATGACGTTTCCCTTTGACGAGACACAGCCGGAACGCTGGACTACATACGCCAACCTGCTGAACCGGATTTTCGACGCGGCGATGAAAGCCACGCGGGTGTTCCCGGAGCGGGTGGAACCGGACGACCAGAACGAGAAGTACCTCGCGCACGTCTGGCTCCAGCGGCTGGGATACCACGGTGCGGATTTCAAAGCCGAACGGAAAATCCTGCTGGGCCACCTGAAAGGCTACTGTGCCTTCGGAAGCGGCGACAAGATGCAAGCCCACAAGGAAAAGTACACCGCCCTGCGCCGGGAGCGCAGGCTGGCTGAACAGGAAGCAGCGGTGCTGGAGGTCATGGTTGAGGAGGCGAACACCAATGAGTAAAAACATTCAGGAAGCCCTGCTGGATTTAAAAGCCCGGCAGGAAGCCGGAGAAAAGATGCCCTGCCCGCGATGCGGACGGGACACCATGAAGCCGGATCTGCACACCAACGCGCTGAGCCGACATGCCGACGGCATCTACGTGTGCGACGACTGCGGCACAGCGGAAGCGATGCTGGACTTCATGCGGAACCCGCTCCCGCTGGAGTGCTGGGCACAGTTCAGAGAGGGTGAAGCCACAGCGGATTTCAAAGCGGTGCCCGGCGAGGAAGCGCTGAAAACCATCAAGGCAGAGCATGTGCCGCGCCTGATCCAGATCTTCCAGCAGTGGAAGGCGGGCACAGATTTCAAAGCCCTGCGGATCACGGCGATGAAGGAATGTCCCGGCTTGACACAGATCTGGGACGAGCCTTTCCAGGCGCTGTACACGGTGGCCGACGGTGAGATCGTGATCCGGTTCCGGCAGAGCAACGATGCGGTGGAGGTCGCCGCAGACCACCTGACCAAAGCAAAGTAAGCCCCCTGCGGATTTGAAAGCGGTTCAGTCAAGCGCTGGCCGCTTTTCCTTTTGCCCGTGTCGCCGCCACGTTTGCCCCTGTCGCGGGCTTGGCGGCAAGGGCCGAGGAAGAACCCAACCGGGCGAAACGGCGCGAACGTGGGCCAAACACGGCGCGGATTTGAAAGCCGCCCGGAGACAATGAAAGCCGCCTTCCGGATTGGAAAGCGGCTGTATTCGTGTGTCCCTGCGGCAGGTATTGTCCAGGTGTTGTCTTACCAGTGTGTGCCCCTCTGCAAGCTCCTCTCCAGCGCGGGCTTCAGGATGGTGTTGATTTGAGAGCGCAGGCCGAGCTTTCTGTAGGCGTCCTCGATGCCCTTGTAGTAGGCGCTGTGGGGCGGTGACTGGCGAATCATCTTCATGATGTAAATCATGCCTTCGATTTGAGAGCCGTCCGACATGTGCACGGGCCACCGTTCCTTGATGTAGTAGCTGGGGAATCCTTCGTAGCGGTCAAGGCTCCGTTCGTCGCGGTCGTTGATTTCCCAGACGGCAACGGGCACCCGGTTGCGCTGGTCGCCTGTCTTTTCGACGGTGGCGTGGAGGTAAAACTCCAGCCGCGCTCCGCTGATGTACCCGGTGCCGATGAGCCTGGCATCCGGACAGCGGAATGCCATCTGTTCCTGAACCATGTTTGAGCCGTATGCGATGTATTTCATGCTGTGTCCTCCTTGATTTCAAAGCTCCCGCGCCGGGCAGGTTCAGTTTCCCTCTGCTGCCCGGCGAAGTCAATACGTTTGTGTGCCTGCAGCCCAGCTTAATTCAAAAGCTGTGCCCGCAGGCGAAGGGTCAGGCTGCTGATTTCCCGGTGTGTCAGTCCGAGGATTTCCAGATCGTTCCGTCCGTTGATGGTCGCCATCAGGATTTCGAAGAGTTCCGTCTTGAAATCCGGCGCATGGTTCTCCGGGTCTTCCTGCCGGAACTGTGCCCAATCGCGGCGCAGGTCTTGCAGGGTGTAAACCCTGTCGTCGTTCAGGTCGATGAACTTCATGGTTGTGTACCTCCTTCTTGATTTGGAAG